>ERZ777306.2155-NODE-2155-length-26495-cov-5.567852_pt1 | contig 26495 bp, 22 predicted proteins | sample MGYA00374966_ERZ777306 | MGnify/ENA primary metagenome ERZ777306 (study PRJEB29329, sample SAMN06343882) | mouse gut metagenome | isolation source: Mouse cecum | place: Austria: Vienna | collected 2014-11-15 ...
GGAAATGACATAGGATGAACGAAAAATATCAGCTTGAAATTGACCGCTTTGTACAAAGATTTGACGGATATCAAAATTTCCGTATCGTCCTTTATGGCATCGGAAGATATACGGCTACACTGTTGGAAGGACTGGAAGGATTCCGTATTGTAGGATTGATGGACAAAGATCCAGATAATATCGGCAAAGTGATGTTTGGGATTCCTATCATAGATAAAGCTTCTGCTGAAAACATGGCGGATATGGTTATCATCAACACTGCTGAAACTTATTGGAACGTAATTTATGACCGTATTCAGGATATAAAAATACCAGTCTATTATATAAATGGTAAAAGGGCAATTAAAAAAACAAACCGTCAGCAGAGTAATCCATTTAGGAAATTATCCTTTGTAGAAATGACCGCAGAAATAGAAAAGGCGGAGGTTTTTTCGTTTGATTTTTTCGACACATTATTTATGCGAAGCGTATGCAATCCACAGGATATATTTCGATTCATTGAATTGCAGTCAGGTATCTCATTTATGCAGCTCCGTGATGAAGCCCAAAAAAATGTCAGAGAAAATTATTCACTGGATGAGCTTTACTCACAGATTGAAATATTGGGTAATATTTCACATCGGATGGCTGAAAAAATTAAGAACATAGAATTAGAAATAGAACAAAAACTGCTTGTTCCACGCAGGCAGATTTTATCTTGTATGAAAACCTTACTTGAACAGGGCAGAGAAGTCTACATTATTAGTGACATGTATCTGCCAAAATCATTTTATCGCAATATTTTAAAAAAATATGGAATATCTGTTTCGGATGAATCTATTCTGCTGTCGAATGACCTGGATAAAAACAAATCGGATGGAACGATATGGAAGTATTACTCAAAAAAATATGTAAGAGGAAGACAGGCGCTGCATATTGGTGACAATAAAAAAGCCGACATCAAAGAGCCTGCTAAGTATGGTTTAAAAACATATCAGACTCCAAATACATGGGATATTGCTTTACATTCGCCCTTGAGAGACACCATTCCCTATATATGTAATCCGTATGACACAGCTGTCATGGGATGTGTATTAAGCAGGATTTTTGAAAACCCGTTTGTATTTCATAATACAGATGGGGATGTAATTATTAACAACAATCAAGATATGGGGTACTGCATATTTGGACCGGTCATATTCACTTTTTTACTGTGGTTGAAAGAGAAAAGTAAGGCAGACGGTATCAAAAAACTGATATTTATGTCAAGGGACGGTTTTTTTCTAAAAGAGGATTTCGAATACCTATGCAGATTAACAGGAGCGCAAAGTGACTGCTGCTATATAGGGATATCAAGGCAGCTTGCGATGATGGCGGCCATAGAAACAAAACAGGACTTAATGGAATACCTTTCTATGCCATACACTGGAAACAAAACAGAAATGTTACGAGATAGGTTTGACATAAAAAATATAGATATAAAATCAGATAAACAGACTGATGACTATATTGAACAATATTTACCGGAGATAGAAAACAATATTGCGGATGTTAGAAATAATTATTTACAATACATTAGAAAATTCGGAATAAACGATGAATGTGCAATTGTCGATATTGGCTATTACGGAAATAATCAGAAATACTTAAACAGGATATTAAAGACAAAGATACCGGGATATTATTTTAATGCAAATTTGTCAGACAAAAACGAGAATGCAAAAGGACAGAGGATGACAGCCTGTTTCCAAAAGAAAAGCGATATTACAGGCGAAAACAGTCATGTTTTGAAGAAGCAGATCTATATAGAAAGTTTTCTTACGGCGCCATATGGTATGGTAAAAGCAATTGATGAAAATGGAAATTTTATTTGTGCGCCAAGTAAGAAAAATCAGAAGTATTTTGAAAAAAAAGAAAAAATAAATGAAGGTGTAAAGCAATTTATTTCGGATTATATAGATAGATTTGAAAAATTTAAAATGAAGCCAGACATTGAGTTTATTGACAAGTATTATGGAAGCTGTTTTAGTGAGACGATGAATTTTTCGGATGAAGTAAAAAAAAGCTTCTATAATGATAATGCGATGATGAACAGGATCGAATCAAGCTTATTTTATTAATTTGTCACCAATTTTCGCAAGAAGATTGATGGCCTGCTTGCGTATCGGCGCAATTCCTATTATTAAATTAATTTAAAGAGGTGATAAGATGCGAAGTGACCTGGGGAAACTTACGAAAGACTGGGAAGGAATAAACAGTATAATTTTATATGGTGCGGGAATTGTAGGCGGTATCTGCCAGACTTTATTTGAACGTGTTGATCTAGAGATTCCGTTTGTAATTGACCGCGATATAAATAAGCAGGGTACTACATGGAGGGGAATCCCTATCATATCGTATGAAGAGGCGAAAACGAAAATAAACGGACAGAAAATTGTTGTTATGGCAGGCCATACTGCATATGGAGATATTTCCGATTTTTTGAATGCACAGGGCTTAGAAGAGTTCCAAGACTTCTGTAATGTTGGTCATTTCATGTCAGAATGGCTTTGGACAGCTAAACAGATGAACTGTGTCTTTCATGTTGATATGACGATTACTACGAAGTGTACGTTAAACTGTAGGCACTGCAACCTGTTTATACCGTACCATAAAGAACATGTCAATTTTTCATTTGAGGAAATGAAAAGAAATATAGATTTATTCTTTGAAAGGATTGATTTTGTTACATACTTTGGGCTCATCGGGGGAGAAACTTTTTTGAATCCGGATTTGGAAAGATGTATTGTTTATTTAGGTGAAAACTATCGCAGCCAGATCGGACGGATTACTGTTGTAACAAATGGTACGGTGACACCGGCAGAATCCTTGCTAAAAGTGATAAAAAAATATGGAATGTACTTGAGTATCAGCGATTACACAAAAACTGTTCCATATGAAAAGAAAATGGAACAGCTTATCGGTAAGGCACAAGAATATGATATTGATTACTACAGGAATCCTTCTATTGTCTGGACTGATTTTGGTTTTCCTGATAGCCCTGTAAAAAGGACAAATGAACAATTAGAAGAACATTTGAAAAGCTGCAGGCCAAACTGGAATGCACTGCATAATGGCAGATTCTATTACTGTAATGTATCGTGGTGCGCTGAGCAAAGCGGGCGTTTCACGCTGCAGGAGGAAGATTCTATAAGCCTTGAAAATATAGATCCAAAGGACAAAAGAGCATGCCGGGAGATCGTAAAACTGAGCAGAGGTACAAGCAGCTTCTGCAAAATCTGCGGCGGATGCGGAGCGGATAATACGAATTATGTGCCGACAGGAGTGCAGATAGAAAAAAAGTAGTAAAAAGATGAGGTGCTTTATGTTTTATGGAGAATTTATTGAGGAAGTAAATGAACTCAAATCAAGGACGGACAAAATATATATATATGGTGCTGGACTCAGGGGCAAGGAACTCTGTCATATTCTTGCAAGAAATGATATTCAGATTGATGGATTTGCTGTAACGAAGGCTGAAAAAGATACATTGACATTAGGATATCCAGTCATAACAGCAGAAACGGTAATTCATGAGAATACAGGAATTATTATAGGGCTGGGAGATATATATACAAAAGAGGTCATTACATATCTCTCAGAGCAGAATATGGATTTTACGCGTGTAATAGATGGTGGAAAATATATTTCAGAAGACAGAGGCTCCAAAGATCTGCAGGACAATCCAACAGTCGAAATCACAACGGTGATCGGCTGTCGTGTAAATTGCCGGTATTGTCCTCAGAATGCACTGCTGGGAAAATACTTTGAAAAGGACAAGAATAGAAAGCATGTAATGTCATTAGACGATTTTAAAATTTTCCTCAAGCATACGCCTGATAACTGTGATTTTATGTTTGCAGGTATGTCTGAGCCGTATCTCAATCCGGATTGTACACAAATGTTAAAAATGGCATGTGAGGCAGGAAGGAATGTTTCTTTATATACAACATTGGAGGGGATGAGACAAAAAGATATAGAAGAGATACTGAAACTGCCCTTTCAGTTTGTGGGCCTGCACGTTGCAGACGAAAAGGGATTTGCGCATATTACAGTTTCAGATGAATATTTTCAAAATGTAGACAGGCTGATTCATGCGTCAAAACCAAATGGGGAACCCTTTATCAATGATATCAGCGCACAGGCAGCACCGCTTCCTGAAATATTGGAGATGTGTAAAGGAAAGTATGAAGTTTTGATCTCACTTCAGGACCGTGCTGGAAACCTGGAAGACCATGAGCTTGCAGGAAGAAAATGTGCATTGACAACCGAGAAAATAACATGCTGTTTTAGTGGCCCTAAATTTAATAATCATGTGGTATTGCCGGATGGAACATTGCTGCTCTGCAATATGGATTATGGTATGAAGCATGTATTGGGAAATTTACTGACAGATACATATGATGATATCAGAGAAAATGAAGTCATGAAACAGATATTCGCGGGGACAGCAGGGGATCAGTCAGTAGATTTGCTTTGCCGGAAGTGTCTGTTTGCGATGGTGGAGAAATAATACGGGAGGAAAACAGTATGCAGGATATATGTGCCGGACAAATAAAAGAAATATACAATTTGCTGGGAGACAATATCTCCAAAAATGTTTTTGAAAACCGTCTGATGTACAGTTTAACAGAAGATATGGGGTTTATTCGGAATGTGGTCTGCACGATAGAAAAAGGCTCCGAAATATATAATTATATAAAAAAAAGTCCGCGGGAAAAAGTAATCTTTGGGGCTGGAAGTGTAGGGAAACGCTTGGTTCGTGTTTATGATGACATAAAATTTGAATGTTTTGTCGATAACAATTGTGTCGGAGAAGTATACAAAGGGCTAAAAGTAATCAGTATACAGGAACTTAAAAGGAAGTATCCGAATGCACTTATTATTCTTTCAACCAATAAGTACCATAAGGAGATACTGCGTCAGTTATTGAACGAGGGGTTCAAAGAAGAAGATATTATTAATATTGGGATGGAATATGAAAAGCTGAATCATCGACAGTATTTTGATCTGCCCCAGTTGGAAGAGAGAAAGACGGCAGGGGAAGTGTTTGTGGATGGCGGATGTTATGATGGGATGACATCTATAGATTTTAGAAAATGGTGCTCGGGGGGGAGGATAATTGCCTGGGAACCTGATCCTAATAATCAAAAGAAATGTCGGCAGACATTTGAAGAATATGGTATAGAGTATGAATTAATTCCAAAAGGATTATGGAGTGAAAACAAAATATTAAAAATGAAGATGTGCGAAAGAAGTTCCTCAATATCAGATATGGGGGATATAGTGCTTGAGGCAGCCAGCATAGACCATACAATAAATAAAGCGGTAACATTTATAAAAATGGACATAGAAGGGGCTGAATATGAAGCACTATTGGGATGCAGAAATACAATAGTGCGATATAAACCTAAGTTGGCAATTTGTATTTATCATAACCAGAGGATATATGGGAACTTCCGTGGCTGATACATAAAATAAATCCAGAATATACTTTTTATTTAAGGCATTATTCTTTTGGGGATGTTGAAACGGTATTGTATGCCCTATAGGAGGAACTATGGCAAAGTTAATAAATGTGGGGGTTAAAAAGTTCCGCAAAAATGTAATAGACAAGAAAATAATTTTGTGGGGAGCAGGGAAGCTGGCACCATATTATATCCGGACTTTTTGTAAAAATCTCAACATTTTTTGCATCATAGATGGAAATAAGAATTTATGTGGAAATAATTTAACAGTGGATGATATTAACTATCCTGTTATTACAGAAGAAGAGCTATTGCATCAGTTAGAGAACAATAGACTGAGTAAGAATATTGCTTTTTTCATTACACCAACATCATATGCAGGTGAAATAATAAAACATATAAATACAATTGAAACCTTTGACACAATGGAATGTTATGCTGGAGTATTGTTGAGAGATTTCTATGAAGCATCTTCGTTTAAATTTTCAGAGGATGAAGATAAAATCCAAAAAAAAATACATTACTGTTGGTTTGGGGGGAAGGAAATACCAGACTATCTAAAAACATATATGGAATCATGGAAAAGACTTTGTCCGGATTATGAAATTATTCGCTGGGATGAACACAACTATGATGTTTCTAAAAATAGATATATGAAGGAAGCATATGAATGTGGTAAATGGGGATTTGTTCCCGACTATGCCAGATTGGACATTGTTTATAATGAGGGAGGAATATATTTAGATACAGACATTGAAGTATTAGCTCCATTGGATCGATTATTAAAAGATGAGATGTTTTGTGGATTTGGCTGTAATTATCAGATTAATTTCGGTAATGGTTTTGGGGCGATAAAGAAACATCCGCTAATAAAAAGATTAAGGGATTATTATGACAACCTTTCATTTTACCATCAAAATGGGAAGTTGAATTTGAAGACATGCTATGAATACCAACACCCTGTTTTGCAAGATTTTGGTTTTGAATTAGAAAATAGATACCAAAAAATACAAGGTGTCGTTTTGTATCCATCGGAAGTATTATCACCGGATATAGGATTTGTTTCAAAAAATTATACAGAGAATACGATTTCTGTTCATCATTGTGAATATAGTTGGGCGAGTGAAAAAGAAAGGAAGGCACTTGAACTATTCAAGAATGAATTAGATAAACTGATTACAGTCACTTGTTGACATGCGCAACTTTCATTACATTAGAAAGAAATTATAATTTAGGAAGGATAAACACTGAAGTGACAATTGTACAAGAAACAAAAAAATGTATTGAGGGTATTTTGGAACAAGGAAAAACAGATATTATTATTTGTTATACGGCGATATTGGAATAAATACAAAAAATATATTGAATCAAGTATATGGAATAAAGGAGGCATATATTCTTGATAATCATTTGTGTAAATATAATTGTAATATTGAACCAATATCTTTTTTAGATGAAATAGATAAGCAAAAATATATCGTAATTTTAGCTAGTCTGGATTCGAAAGTATGCGATGAAATAGCAAAGAACATTTTATAATATATTTCGAGTGAATTTCTTGTATATCTTGCATCAATTTCAGAATTTACGGGGAGTTACACAAAAGTAGGGAAATATAGTTACGAGCCTTTTTGCAATAATTGCTGGGTGAAATCAGTTGGAGTTTTTTGTAGTTTTTCGGCTGGATCATATGTGGTGATGAATCATCCTGTTGAGTATATTACTACACACAATATTATCTTCGGGGGGGGGATAGGTTTTTTGGCAATTCTGAATATTGCGATTATAGAAATCAGGATTGGTATTTCGAAAATATAAACCCAGTTGGAAAGTTTTATAAAACAAAAAGAATTAAAATTGGAAATGATGTATGGCTGGGACAAAATGTTTTAATAACCAATAGCTCCAATATAGGAAATGGTGTGATTGCAGGAGCGGGTGCGATTATAACAAAAGATGTCCCTGATTATGCTGTTGTTGGAGCTCCAGCCAGGATTATTCGTTATCGCTATACACCGGAACAGATTAAAGAACTTAATAAGATCGCATGGTGGGATTGGACAGATGAAGAAATCAGGGATAGATTTGAGGATTTTTATCTGCCAATTGAAGACATTTTGAAAGAATATAAGAAATGAAAAATTCATTGATTATTAAATAAAGGAGAAGCATGGATAAAGGTATTACAGTTTTTACGCCTATTTATAACCGGGCATATTGTATTAAAAAGTTATATGAATCGTTAAAGCGTCAAACTTATAAAAATTTTGAGTGGATTGTGATAGATGATGGCTCAACAGATGATGTTGCACAAGTGTTTGACCGGTGGATACAGGAAGAAAATGATTTTGATATTATTTATGCAAAAGTTAAAAATGGCGGAAAGATGCGTGCGGTCAATAAAGGGGTAAAATTGGCGGCGGCGCCTGCATTTTTTATCGTAGATAGTGATGATTTCCTTACAGATGATGCACTAGAGAATATTGATGCATGGTTTAAAGAAATAGATGCTGACAATAGCTTTGCAGGCGTGTCAGGATTAAGAAAAATTAAAACAATAGATGCACAATATGATTTTGACCATGTTGATGCAACAAATCTTGAACGCCGCAAATATAATCTTTTAATAGATATGGCTGAATGTTATAAAACTGATATTTTAAAGAGATATCCTGCTTTAGAGATTGAAAACGAAAAATATATGCCTCCAAGTTTGGTATGGAACAGTATTGCCAAAGATGGATATAAACTAAGATGGTACAATAAAGTGATCTATATTGCAGAATATCGTGCAGATGGATTGAGCGCGGAAGGTATGGATAAATACATAAGAAATCCAATTAGCTGGGGAAAATTGATTCAGCTTGACGTAGAGTGTAAAAGAGATGATGAATATGCAGAGTTTCAATATTATCTGTATTATCAAAGCTTGAAGACTAAGTTATCAGAGGCTGGTATTGCTGACAATTTAAACGTAAGTTTAAATGAGTTGAAAGAAGTTATTTCGAGAAAACCGAAAATAATTAATAGGGTTAACAAATATTTCGAAGACAATCATATAAAGCGAGTTGCTTTATATGGGTTAGGAGGAGAAGCAAAAAGATTTTTACATATTTCAAAGGACTTTGAAATTGAAATCTGCTATGGGATTGACAGATCTCCAAATTCTCTGCTGCCGGTTTGTTATACAATTGCGGATGAATTGCCGAAAGTAGACGCTATATTAATTACAAATCGTATGGGAATCAAAGAGATAAAAGATGATTTATGGAAACATACACAAATAAGATGTATTTCTATTCAGAAGGATATATTGGATAAAAGTTTGAATTACTATTATTCGGATATTTAAATAATTAGCAGAACATATTTGTGCAAAAAGGGAGAAAAAGTAATGATGAATGACTTATGCTATGGAAAGCAGATTTGGGATTACGTTGATGTTAATGGCTTAATAGATGAATTTATTGAATTATATAAAATAGACCAATAATTAATAATCAAGCGGCGTGTTGTTTGCGCATTTATTTCGAATGTAGTTTGCTGTCGGAAAGTTAAGGCCTGTTAATATAATTGAAAGCGGTGTTTTTAAGGTGAAGGGAACTTGACTGTTTAAGCAGGCATGCCCTGAAGCAAAAATTTTCTCTATTGATCCTGTTTTGGAACAACGAGAATACATAGATGATACAGCATTATATTTTACAGAAGATTTTTCCATGATTAATTGGACAGAATATTCGGATCCGAAAGATACACTTATCTTTTTTGACGATTATCAAAGTGCTTATATAAGGCTATAGCAAATGAAGTGGATGGGCTTTATTCATGCAATGTTTGAGGACAATTATCCTGTAAAGCAAGGAGACTGTTATTCTCTGAAAAAGATATTTGCTAAAAGCGGGTTCGCATATAAGGGAAATATAATGACTGCGCCTAATGCGGTTCACGCTGATTATGTGAGAAGTAACATAGAAACTTATACGACGCTGCCCCCATTGTGTAAATTAGAGAAAACCCGGTAGGGAGATAAGTGGAATGAAATAGATTATCCTACGGGACAAGCCATTCTGTCAAAAAAAAATCGTGACAATGGAATAAAAAAATTGCATTGTATGGAATGGGACTTGAGGCAAAACGCTTTATGCAAATTGCAAGAGCTTTAGATATTGAAATATGTTATGGGATAGATAGAGTACCAAATTTGTTATTAAATTCGTGTTATAAGCCTACGGATACATTGGCGGATGTTGACACAATCCTAATAACAAATCTAAGAGGATATTCGAAAATCAAAATGGATTTAGCAGAATATACAAAGATTAAATCTCTTTCTTTGCAGGAAGATATATTGGGAAAAGGGGTTAGATACTATTTTTCAGATATATAATATTAATTCCTGTTGATGCAGGCAATAGAAAATTAACCCCCGGTTATTTACCTGTCCTGATTTTATACCGCTGCTATAAATTATCTTACACTCTTTCGTCTCCAGGAACAGGAGGATAGAGACTGATATCTCAAAGAAATCTTGTATATACACAGAGTCTATAAGATGAAGACAGGCAGATGCTTTTACAGGAGCAAGAATCTTTCTTTTCACAGACTGGGGATCGAACAGCTCTTTTACTAGACCATTCGGTACCCAGTATGACAGACGTGCATGCCATCAAGATCAGTGGAAATGTTGTCCAGAATTGAGGAGCCGGTTTTGTTTCCAATTCTAAGTAACAAAACTAGTTATGCAAACTGGCAGAAATGTCAATCGTATATTGAAAAAATGTATAAAAATTAACAAAAAAGTAATGAAGGGGGCATCGAAAACGACGCATTTTATATGACTGCGAGTTTCCAAGAGTACACATTATTATTGAGCAGGAAAGGAAAGGGAGAATGATTAAAATTATTGTATATGGGATTGGAAAAAGAGGAATGGACTTTATTCAATATGTCCATGAATTATCTTTAGATATAAAGATAATTGCAGTATCAGATACCTATAAGCATAGCTGGGATGTAGAAACAAATAGTAATATCCCATATATCGAAGCATCCCATATATCGCAAAGTATCTATGATTATGTTGTTGTAACTCCAAATGACCACTATGAAACAATTAAAAGACGACTTCTTGAATTGCATGTGGATAAAGAGAAGATAATGACAATAAAAGATATGTATAAAAAGTATGGAAATTTTTTTGGAAATAAATCTGAAAGTGCAGATTTATTTTGTAACCTTTGCGGTAGTAATATTTCTGCGTGGCGATATATAGGAAGCCAGTATACTATTTTTCATAGCAATAAAATTGTAGGCGGTTCAAAAAGACGAGGCGGCTGTCCTATATGTGGTGGTAGTGACAGGGAGAGGTATGTTTATTATATTTTAAAACATTACACAAATATAATGGATGGCCTTGAGCATAGTGTACTGCATTTTGCTCCAGAAGAATTTTTATCGCAGACATTAAAGAAGCTGTGTGGTAGAAAATACATTTCAGCAGATATTGTACCTGGGCGAGCAGAGACTATAGCAAATATCGAAAAGTTGCAATTTGAGTCAGGAGTATTTGAGTATATTATTTGCAATCACGTTATGGAACACATTTATAAGGAACAAGAAGCCTTTTATGAAATAAAAAGATGTTTAATACGGGGGGGGATATTAATTCTTACGGTGCCCATATGTTGGGAACATAAAACATTTGAAGATGATACTATAAAGACAGAAGAAGAAAGAATAAAATGGTATGGGCAGAAAGATCATGTTAGACTATATGGGAATGATATTGTCGAGAGAGTAGAACATTTGGGCTTTGATGTAACTTCACTGCGTTGTAATGAAATGGTAGACGAATTCGATATAAAGAGAATGGGATTTATACCGGAGGATGTAGTTTTATTTTGCAAAAAATTTGATTGAGCATTTCTTTGATTTATTATAATTAATGGAAAAGTAAGGAGTATAAATGAAAACTTTATTAATTTACGGCATAGGGAATACATATACCGAACTGAAAAAAATATTGAAGTGGGAACATATTCAGCTTATAGCTTTTTTAGAAACTAATGTCCACTGTAAATATTTTGAGGGGATTTCAGTTTATCCATCCTCGTATGTGAATAGTATAGAGTTTGATTATATTATTTGTGCCAGTATCTATGAATATGAAATGTATGAAAACTTGAAGTGTCTTGGAGTTCCTAAGGACAAAATAGTGTCTGGAAAAATGAAGCTGGAAAATATTATGAAATATCCAGACATTTTTGATATTTCAAAATTCATTGCTTTTCAAAATGAAAAAATTCTGGGGGATGTAAGAATTCTTATATCAAGAAATCGATTTATTGATATGAGTAAGGGAGTCACATGGCTACAAGATTTATCTTTTACTGCAGGAGGAATGGCAGTTAGCTATGATTATATGTATGTAATGTTACGAATATTGATTCATAAAAGACCAAAATCAATTTTGGAGATGGGGTTAGGACAAAGCAGTAAAGTTTTGGAAAAGTATCAAAAATATACAAATTGTGATTACGATATTGTTGAACAAAATAAAGATTGGTATGACTTTTTAAGGGAAGAATTAGCAATATCAGATAGAATTAAAGTGCATATAAGTCCAATGAAACAAGTATATAATGAAGAGTATAGGACAAGAATTAATTGTTATACAGATTTTGACAATATAGTCATGGATAAAAGATATGATTTTATTTCTATTGATGGCCCATTTGGGAGCGGCGGTTTATCAAGAATAGATATTCTTTCTCACATTCCACAATGTTTGGATACATCGTTTAGTATTATGTTAGATGATTATGCAAGAGACGGAGAAAAGAATATGATTAAAAAATCAGAAAATAGTTTGCAAAAAAATGGAATAGAGTATTATAAAGCTATTTACGGTGAAGATAAAGAATTTGTCATAATTACTTCAAAAGAAAATTCATTCATGTGTAGTTTATATTGATTAATTTCTAATTTGCAAAAAAATTCTATATGCAGTCTATAAACTTATATAGCGGGGAATGTTTAAAGTGAAATATAAAATGTGTCTTATAGCGTTTAACTTTGGGAAACTGCCGAGTTATTTCGATTTATGGTTAAAAAGTGCTGAACGTAATAAAAACTATAACTTTTTATTATATATTGATGATACAACACAATATAATTTTCCGTTCAATGTAAAGGTGAAGTATATTACATTTAAAGAGTGTGTTAAAAAAATTCGAAACATTTTTGATTTTGATATTCATATTCCGACCCCATATAAAATATGTGATTTTCGACCGGCATTTGGAGAAATATTTAAAGATGATCTTAGAGGATTTGACTTTTGGGGTACAATTGACTTTGACATTATATTAGGAGAAATCGAAGATTTTATTACGGAAGATATATTGGAAAAATATGATAAAATACTAACCAGGGATCATTTTTGTCTATACCGCAATACTGAGGAGATCAATAAACACTATAAAGGAAAACAAGCGTTGGGAGATATGCTTTATAAAAAAGCGTTTACAACACCATATGTTATAGCATTTGGTGAGAGAGGCGGTTATGGAGTTTATAATATATGGAAATACAACCATTGGAAAATGTATGATAAGGCAATTTGTGGAGATGTTCTTCCTGGATATTATCATTTTGAATATAAAATAGAAGATTATAGTAAAAGAGAACGAGCACTTCTTTTTTATCAAGATGTAGAAGGAAAAGTCTATTCAGTTATCGAGGATAGTGGAGGTAACTACACAAAGAAAGAATTAATGTATATTCATTTACAAAAGCGTAAAATGATTGATATGGATAGAATTGAAAGGAGAAAATGTATAGTTATTATTCCGAATAGAATTATATCTTATGACAGCATTGATAATGATTTTGCAAAGCTAGTAAATGAATATCAATTAGATAAAACCTATATTCTTGATATTTTGCAAAAATGGAAATGGAAAGTATATAAAACGCAATGTCTTATTCGGAATAAACAACTGCTTCATCAATATAAGTATGAATTGTAGAACTGAAATTTGTAAATACTTTTACTAAACATGTCTCAGATTGTCAATATACAAAAAATATTTATATTATTAATAACACTATAAGCCTTTAAAGTTTAAATTGATAGATCATATGAGGGAGGATGTGTACTCTTAATGAAGGTTTTAATTTTTGGCTCAGGGCTTTATTTTCAAAAACGAAAAAAATATCTTATCTCTAATGCTGAAGTCATTGCAATTATTGATAATAAGCAATGTTTGCATGGGAGTTACATAGATAGTATACCAGTTATTTCACCATATCACATTAAGCAGTTTTCCTATGATAAAATTATTCTTATGAGCAGCTATGCTAACGAAATGAAAAAGCAATTGCTTGAGTTAGGCATTAATGAGAAAGAAATATGGTACTGGGATCAGTTTAAAAGTATTTTTGGGCAAGGCACTTTCAAATTCTATTGTGGAAATAATAATATTTCAAGTACAGGGAAAAATGTCCTGATTATATCAACAGATCTTAATTATAATGGAGGTACCCTTGCTGCTGTTTATGCTGCAATGGCAATACAAAGAAAAGGATATAATGTTATATTAGCTGCACCGGGTGGGGATCCTTTGTTTATTAATGAAACTCTCCAGGAAAAAATCAATATCATGATTTGTACAACATTACCTTATTTACATCAGGAAGAACTTTTTTGGATTCAACAATTTGATATTGTAATAGTAAATGTATTTCAAATGATCTTATGTGCCTGTGAGATCAGTAAGATTAAACCAGTAATGTGGTGGATACACGAACCAAAAGAAGTATATGAAAATATCTTATATCAGTTTTCAGGGTGTACAAATTTGGACTTATTAAGAAATATTAATATATTTGCAGTAAGCAGCATTCCGCAAAATAATTTTAATCTCTTTTTTCCGAATCGAATAGAAAAAAAACTTGCTTATGGTATCCCTGATAAAAACAAGTATAATTTCAATGAAAATAAAGAAAAAATAATTTTTGCAATTATAGGAAGCATTACTCCGCGAAAAGCACAGGATATCTTTGTACATGCAGTATCGTTGCTAAAAAATACCGATAAAAGAAATGCCCTCTTTTGGATTATAGGCCGTGTCAACACAAATAATTATAATAATAATATAAAAGAATTCGTTTCCAGAGAGCCTGCCATACAAATATTAGGTGAATTAACCAGAGATGAAATACATCGTGTATTTAAAGATATTGATGTCGTAGTATGTCCTTCACATGAAGATCCATTACCTATTGTTATGACAGAGGGAATGATGTATGGGAAAGTTTGCATTTCCTCTGATGCCAATGGAACGGTGGACTATATTAATGACAGAAAGAATGGATTCATCTGTAAAAGTGGTAGTCCTGTAGACTTAGCGGAGAAAATGAGCTGGATTATTAATAATAAAGGGGATTTACGGGAAATTGGAAACCAGGCCAGAGAAACATATGAAAAGCATTTCACACTTGAAAGATTTGGAGATAAACTTGAAGCGGCAATGCATGAAACAATATGTCAGTATAAAAAAGTAGATAAAACCAATTAAATGATAGAAAATATGATGATGCAAGAAAGCTGGAAAGACAATGAAAAAAGTGTGTAAAGTATCTATTATCATGCCTTCTTTAAATGTTGCCGAATATATTGACGAATGTATCCAGTCTGTCCTAAGTCAAACATTATCTGAAAAAGAAATTATCTGTGTAGATGCCGGTTCTACAGATGGTACTTGGGAAAAATTATTATCTTATGCAGAAAAACCTGAATATAAGGAATATATGTTGCTTCTCAAAAGCAATGTCAGAAGTTATGGATACCAGATAAATCTGGCGCTTCATTCTGCTGTTGGTGAATATATAGGAATCGTAGAAACGGATGATTTTGTTGACAGAAATATGTATGAGCAATTATATACTATAGGATTGTCAACTAATGCAGATTTTGTAAAAGCAGATTACGACACATTTGTTACATATTCCGAGGACAAACGCTTTTTTAGGCATGTTACGCTTTTTAAGGATAAAAAAGAAAAGTATGGAAAGGTATTAAATCCTAGCAAAGATTTATATTTATATACAAATGATCAAAATATCTGGAAAGGAATATATAGAAGACAGTTTTTAATAAATCATAGTATTTTATTAAATGAGTCAAACGGAGCAGCATTTCAGGATATTGGTTTTATGCAGCAGGTTCTTTCCACCGCAAAACGAGCGGTTTATATTGATAAATCTTTTTACAGATATAGAATGGACCGGGAAGAATCTTCTATCAATTCACCATACGGATTAAAATACTCATACTGGGAGTTTTCCCGACTATTAGAAACTCCTGAAATGCGTGAAAAACTCATTTATATGGATGGTATTTTTGTAAATATGGCTCAATCGTTTTGCTGCGAACTCACGAAATCTCTACGCGTACTGGATTATGATACAAATTCTGAATATATAAGTCCATACTATATTTGGTTTAAAGAAAAGATTTCGAATGCAATTAATAATCATTTATTGGATATAGATTTATATCAATTGTACCCACAGCTCCATGCTATTTTGAAAAACGTATATGAATTTAGTTTAAAATTGAAATCTGAAGATTTGGCTTTTGAAGAAAAAAGGAAAAAACTATTAAATGCTGTTCATGGTAAAACAATCATATTATTTGGTATAGGATCATATGGCCTGTCCGCAGTTAGATATTTACATGAACATAATATAAGTGTTGTTGCTGCCTGCGATAATAATAATACACTATGGCATACAAGGAAATATGGATTACCAGTTTATTCACCCTTAGAATGTATCCAAATATTCCCGGATGGGATATATCTTATTGCAATCAAAAAAAGTAATATAGAAATTTACAAACAATTAATTAATATGGGAATTAATCAAACAAATATTTTTATTTATCCGTAAATTGGATATTTAAATATTGCTACAAAAATATACATGTTTTAATAAAGACTCTTAAGAATAGTAAATTGATAAAAGAGGATATACAAAATGAATATAAATGACATTGCTGTTATCATATGTAATTACAATGGCAGAGCGGATACTATAAAGTGTATTGATACGGTAATAAAGTCCAATGATGTTCTATTTGATATTTATGTAATCGACAATGCTTCAACAGACGAATCTGTGTCTTTAATCCAAAGTCAATTTTCTACTCATGTAACAATCATTCAAAACTCCGAGAATCTCGGCGGTTCCGGTGGCTTTGGAAGAGGATTACGGCTGGCTGTAGAAAAGGGCTACCCATATATCATGATGCTGGACAATGACGCATATGTGGATACAGATACGGTCAAGAAGCTATATGAATATCTACAGGAAAATTCAGACGTAGGAATTGTGGGCGCAAAAATCATGATGTCAGATGACCCCGGGCGGATCATGGATTATGCAAAGACGATCGACTTTGAAGCATTTATTGACAGATCAAAGTGGTGCGGGAAACTGGACAGTGAGGAGGCACAGGAGCCTAGAGAATGTGATTTTGCCGCTGCAACGGCTGCGATGGTACGGCGGGAGGTTCTGTTAAAATGCGGCGGAATGGATGAGGCGCATTTTATCTATTATGATGATATAGAGCTGGGATACCGGATCAAGAAGTCCGGTTATAAGGTGGTATCGCTCGGAAATGCAAAGGCATGGCATAAGAGCGGGATGACAAGGAAAAAGTCAAATACCTTTGCAAGGTACTACCTGACCCGCAATCGGTATCGTTTTTTTGCGAAATATATGCCTGAAGAGGATATGGAAAGATTTACGGAATACATATTGTCACACGCATTTTCTTATATGTACAGCTCTTATTATAAGGGGCGCATGGATATATTTGATACAGAGAAATATATCCTGGAGGATTTTATCCGCGATAAACGCGGAAAGGCCGGAAAGCGCAGAATAAATGAATTGCAGAAGGACGGGTATCATCTGGTAGAAAAGGAACTCGCAGGGTGCAGGCATGTGCTTCTGTATCTGCAGCAGGATGTATTGAAAGAACAGGCGGTAAGGCTGTGCGGCAAACTGCGGAAAATGGATTCGGAAATAGAGATTGTAATCAGTACGGATGTAGATGCGCAGGAGAAAATACATTCAGATCCGTTTGACAAGATCATTCATTTTTGCCGCCATGTAAAGGATATTGAAAAAAATGTACTGCCGGAAATTTACATTGACATATATGGAAATATGATTGCAAATGAGCAGGATTATATTTATTTTCGGAATTATGAAAACAGCTATGCTTTTTTCAGGGAGCTACACCATGATTCCGTTATCGAGACAATCCGGCAAATCAGAAAAGAGGAAAATTTATGATAAAAGTGTCAGTGCTTATGCCCTCCTTAAATGTTGTCCGGTATATACGGGAGTGCATGGAGAGCGTGATTTCCCAGACAATGGAGGAAATGGAGATCTTGTGTATTGACGCTGGTTCCACAGACGGCACACTGGAGATTTTGGAGGAGTATGTCAGAAAAGACAGGCGGGTCCGGCTGATATAAGCTGATAAAAAAAGCTATGGTTACCAAATGAACCTTGGATTAAAGGAGGCCCTTGGAGAATATATCGGGGTTGTAGAGACGGATGATTTTATATTGCCGAACATGTATGAAAAGCTCTATACGTTTGCAAAAAAGAATAACGCAGATTATGTAAAATCAGATTTTGATATCTTTACAACGTTGGAGGATGGACAGAGGATTTTTTTGAAATATTCCTTAAAAAAGCATAGTAAGATCACATATGATGCCATCTATACGCCGCAGGATTTTCTGATGAGAAAACAGACAATTGATATTTTTATCTGGAATGGGATCTATAAAAGAAATTTTCTTTTAGAAAAAGAGATTTGGTTTCAGGAAACGCCGGGGGCGGCATTTCAGGACTGTGGTTTTCGGTATCAGGTTGTGTTAAACGCGGAGAGGGGATTTTTTTTAGAAGATTCCTTTTACCGTTACCGCAGAGATAACATAAATTCATCTACATATAACAGGAAATGTGTATTGTTTAATCTTGCAGAGTGTAAAAATCTGCTTCGGATCGCAAAAAAGACAGGCATGGAAAGTCGGGAACAGATGACGTTTCTAGCAAGGGAGTGTGCAGTAGTTGCATTAGCTCCTTATATAGAATTGCTGATGTGGGGGCAGCCGGCGGTGGAAACGAAGGAAGCCCTGGAGGAATTTCGGAGCATTTTAAAAGAGTTTATAGAGCATGGATTCTTGAATCGGGCTTCTGTTGCTGGAGAGGCATGGATGGAAATCCGGATGTTCGTGGAAAATCCGGATTTTTATGATTACTATGTACATTTAAAGGCAGAGGTTGCGGCACAGGCCATCCGGGATTTTTTGCATGAGATTGCAAAGAAGCAGCAGGTTGTTCTTTTTGGCAGCGGATATGTCGGCGCGTGTGCCTACTGCTTGATTCGGAATCATGGAATACAGAATATAGTGTCATTTTGTGATAATGATGATAGGAAGTGGGGGAACACATATATGGGAAGTACGATTCTCTCACCGGAGGATGCATTGAAGCGCTTTCCGGATGCATTTTATCTGATCACCAACGCGGGGCATTCAAATGAAATACAAAAACAGCTATGGGAGTCAGGAGTGAGTAAGGATCGAATAATGACATATAGTCTGACGACATCACCAATGGAGTGTACCAATATGGCGATCAGCAAAGGGGAAGGATAAGACGCTTGCCCTCCAGACGTATAGCAGCACCTTGACAAATTCATAACTTATATTAAGATCTTTCATCTGATTTCCATCTTGACAAGCCTCCATTTTTGTATCATCATAAGATCTAGGATCATCGCATCCTCGACATAAACGGCAATTCTCAGCCCATCTAAAAAACATCTTATGAAAATGCAATAGTTCAACATCTACACAGGTCAAATTCAAAAGCTATTTCCTGACGAATTTTTACCATGGACGAAAAAATGGAGGACACCGAATGGACAAATTAAGAGGAACTATGGGTACGCTCAGCTCCATGCAGCTTACGGCTGATATGAAAGGGCTTGACGCACAGAGTAAGACGATCCTGCGCAGTGCGGAAGTGCTGGCAGTCATTCTGCGTGAAACGGTGACGGAGTACAAAGGATACAGCCGGAAGGAAGTCATGGATTTTATTGAAAAGGATTCCATAACAGACACAAAAGAAGTATCGCAGGGCAGGACGAATACGCAGATACGGAGTGACAATGCCGAATTTGTTCAGCTCAACGAGAAGACATCCCTGTTTGACCTGGCGTTCCGTGCCAGGAATCCCCTGCTTTCTACGGAATCAATGCAGATCAGCCTGCACGTGGATATCGAATCGCAGAAAACCTATAAGCCCGGATATCCGATTGAAAAGCGGGGACTTTATTACCTTGCGCGGCGGCTGTCATCTCAGTTGTCTCTCATTACAGAAAGAACAGACTATTCGCAGTTGGAAAAGTGCTACAGCATCTGGATCTGCAGGGATGATATCCCGGAGGGGGAACGGTATACGATTTCTGTCTATGAGGTTGCGAACACAAAGAATATCGGAATCAATGCTCTGACAAAAGAAAATTATGATTTGATGACTTTGGTAGTTATCAAATTGGGGAATACGGTGTATAATGGAAAAAAGGAGGACGAAGGGTACGACCTCTTACGTTTTCTAAATGCAATTATGTATCCCCACAGGGGCGATTTCATGGCTACAATATCTGATTATATTGATTTTTCTGAAAATGAAGAGTTGTGGAAGGAGGAAAATATCATGGATGGACTAGGCGAATGTATTTATAATGAAGGGCGAGAAGATGCCAGAGATGACGCAATACGCCCAGTTCTTCTGGATTACATTGATGACCAGCTTCCAATGGACCGTATCCTTGCAAAGCTTCAAAAAGTGTTTGGACTGACGGAAGAAATGTCGCAGCAGTATTACCAAAAATATTCCTCAAAAGCCTGACGGCTTATCGATGCAAATCAAAAATGAATAAAAAAATCCTGATATAAGTCATGAATGCGGTCACCGACAGATTTATATCAGGATTTTTTTATACTTTTAAAACGGCCGAATTGCCATAATGGGTTACCCTTGGGTATACCTTTATAAAACGGCTGAATGGCCATAACGGGACGCCCTTGGGCATACAACAACAAACGCATAAACAAAGCGTTATGCTAATATATGCCGTTACTGTCCGGATGAAACAGCATGAATCACGTATTTATATTTCTTAATAGATACAGAAAGCAGGTATTTACATATGAACAAATTGATAATATGCGGAAACGGCGGTCTCCTGCGATATGCAAAAGAGCAGACGGCACATAACTCTCCCCGCCCAATTCATTCCGTAATTGAGGATATTTCCAATATCTCCTCTCACAGCCAACTATCGAACACAGACATCCTCCTGGCCGTAAGCTGGCATGAAACCGAACGTTGGATCAGACAATTAAAAGCGGCAGGCGCAAAACGGATTTACCGGATCCCTGTTTTTGCCATGCAATACAACCTTCCGATTATAAAGCACGGAGACACTCCATTTGAGTATTGTGCCAAAGTTTCCGAAAATGGCTCTGATCTGCTGTATCTGGAAACGCATGTAGCTGATACATGCAATCTGAAATGCCGTGGATGTATGCATTTTTCCAATATCGCTGTTCATCCCAACTATCCGGATCTGCGGGGATTTGATCAGGATTTTCAGAGACTGTCAGAATTATTTTCAAATATTTTTATTGTTCGCCTGATGGGGGGAGAGCCGTTGCTGAACCGTGAGCTGGGAAGCTGTATAAAAATTGTACGGCACTATTTTCCGGCGGCTGAGCTTCGTATTGTCACCAACGGACTATTAATCCCGCAGCAGCCAGACGAATTTTGGGAGGTCATGCGGGAATATCACGCATCTATGGACATCAGCCCCTACCCTCCTACCATGGAAATCATCGGAGAATTGACTGTAAAGCTGGATGAGGAACATATCCCATATGGAACGATTGCGGAGGAACTTCGGGATTTTCGCAAAAGTCTGACACTTACACCCAGCCATGACCCAGAGAAAACTGTCCGGCTATGTCAGAGCAGCCATTGCCATTTTTTGAGAAACGGTAAAATTGCGAAATGTCCTCTTCCGTTGCTGATCTGCGATTTCAACAATGCTTATGGCTGCAATATTCCGGCGAAAGACATTTACGATATTTATGAGGAACAGTCCGGCGCTGAACTGAGGGAAAAGTTAGAGCGTTATGCTGATATGTGCCGTTACTGTCCGGATAAAGCAGCATTTATCCCCTGGCAGAGGACAAAGCAAAACGCATGTATGGAAGACTGGATTGTAGTGTAAAGTATCGTATGAAAAAATGATACGGGTATTGCCCGCATTTAAAATCTGCTTCGCAGATGGCGGGCAAGCAATCACTTGCTATGCAAGTGGTTGCATTCAGCAGGCAATCAATTTGCTGTGCAAATTGGTTACAAAATTGTGGAGGAATAAAAAATTGATTTTGGATAGTCTGAAAGAACTGGAAAAGCAGCAGAAGTTAAGTCAATCTATCGTATTATGGGGGATCGGAAACCAGACCCACGAGGTCATCGCATGGCTGAAACAGCATGGGTACGGCGGCAGATTACTCTTCATCGTGGACAATTTCAAACGGACTTTTTGCAGGGAGTATGAGGGGATTCCTGTGGAAACGCCGGCAGCATTGACACGGCTGGAGAAGGATTCGTTTACAGTCATTCTTTCGATCAATTATGCAGAGGATGTCTGGAAGCAGTTGGGTGCCTGCAAAGTCACACAGATCTATAATCTCCGAAATCTGCAGGAACGGATCCTACCGTACCGCTATGAGATTCCCTCGCATTTTACAAACCGAAGCAAAGGGAAAGAATATTTGTGTTATGTATTGGCCGGCTATGAGCCTGAATTGTGGAAAGACACGATTGGACGGTTGGAAGCTTTTCAGCATGAGGACGTGGACTATTGTCTTGTCCTGTCCGGAAAGACGGATGAGACACTGGAGAAAATAGCTGAACGGAACGGATGGTCCTACCTTTATACAGACATCAATCAGGTGTGCTACATCCAGAACCTGGTGATTGAACTGCACCCTGATGCGAAATATATACTGAAAATGGATGAGGACATTTTTATTGGAAAAGATTTTTTCCGGCAGATGATACAGGGCTACCAGCGGATCGAACGGGAAGGCGAATACAGAATCGGTTTCGCTGTTCCGGTCGTGCCTCTGAATTGCTGCGGCTATGCCTCCTACATAAAGCTGATTGGAAAAAAAGAGGACTATGAGCAGCGGTTTGGCCGGGCCTACAAAAGCAGGTTCAGTGCAGTTTTTAACGTTGTAGAGACTGCGGAATTTCTGTGGGATACCATGGACACGTTTGACATTATGGCTGCGCATTTTCTGGAAAATGACGGTTATAACATACTGGATTGCTATTACAATATCGGATGTATCATGTTTTCCCGTGAGCGTTGGATCATGATGGGAAAATGGCCGGAAATCCCGGACGAATCCGGAATGGGCAGAGACGAGGCCTATATCTGTCAGGATAATGTGAATAAGGATCTGGCAATATATGAACTAAAAAATGTGCTTGCGGGACATTTGGCATTCGGGCATCAGAAAAAGAGAATGATGGAATATTATCGAAACCATCCTGAGAAGTTTGCAGTCCATACCTCATGACAAATTTATAACTTATATTGAAATTTCTTTTAACGCAAAAACTTCCAGCTGTGCGGTTGGATATTCTAAAGAGTATCCAACCCATTCATCCATTTGCAAAATCCATGCTGACGCACTCTTGTGTCTGCTAAACGGCCACATTTTGCTTACTAATCAATGGGTTGCTGACCCGACAAAGCATTTGTATTGCAATAAATTGCATTCGAATGGTCTGTCGGATTGCAACCGCACATTTGGAAAAACTTGGAGGTTTACATCAATGCAATCAGAATACCTTATAAAAGAAATCCAACAGGGACTCCTGAAATGGTACGATTTTAAACCGAACAGCACCTTCCTTTATCTCGGAGAAAAGGATGACCCCTGCGCTGCCCTGCTAAATGAATTGACCGGCCAGACTGCATGTATGTCTGCCGCACAGGCAAGTGCACAGACTACCACACAGACTGCCGCGCAGACAAACGCACAGACTGCCACACAGACTGCCGCGCAGGCAAACGCACAGACTGTTGCGCAGACAAACGCACAGACTGCCGCGCAGACAAACGCACAGACTGCCGTACTGGCAACCACGCAGCCTGCGGATACATCCTCCCGCCTCACCTGCGCATCCCCACTCCAGACCCTCACCCCGCAATGGCAGCAAGCCCACACCGCCGGCTTCGACTACATCATTGCCATTGAGACCTTAGAAACGCTGGAATCCCCCGCCGGGTACCTTTCCTATCTAAAGTCCCTGCTCAAGCCCGACGGCACGCTCCTTCTGGGGATGAACAACCGCTTCGGCCTCCGATATTTCTGCGGAGACCGGGATCCGTATACGGAGCGGAATTTTGACGGAATCGAGGGCTATAGGCGTGCTTACGCCAAAAAGGAAGATACTTTTCAGGGGCGTTGCTACAGCCAGGCGGAACTCTGCTCCATGCTGCAAAGTTCCGGATTCGAGACTTTTCAGTTTTACTCCGTCCTTTCGGATCTGAAAAATCCGTCCTTTATATACGCGGAGGACTATCTGCCAAACGAGGATCTGTCCAACCGGATTTTTCCGACCTATCATTATCCGGATACCGTATTTTTGGACGAAGAAAGCCTGTACAACAGTCTCGCCGAAAATGGGATGTTCCATGAAATGGCAAATGCTTATCTGATCGAATGCCCGTTAAGCGGCCGTATTTCCGATGTCAGTCATGTCACAAGTTCCATGGAACGTGGGCCGGAGCGTGCACTTCTGACGATCATACATCGGTCCGGGATCGTAGAAAAGCGGGCAGCCCACACTGAAGGCATTCTCCGTTTGGAAAATTTGATTGAGCACGGACGTGATCTGTCCGCACATGGCATATCCGTCGTAGAAGCAAAGTTGGGACACCCCCTGTCCGCATACAATATTCCGGACACAGCAACGAACCACGGGCAGGAACTGCCCCGCCCGGTCTCCTACCTGATGCCCTACCTCACCGCCGAAGTCGGCCAGCTCTATTTAAAACGGCTTCTGCATGAGGACCAGGACATGTTCCTGCGGAAATTGGATGAATTTCGGGACCTGATCCTTCAATCCTCGGAAATCATCGAACCAGACCTGGGCGACGGAAACGGCGCCGTTTTGCGGAAAGGTTACATTGACATGGTGCTGCTGAACAGCTTTTATATCAACGATACCTTCGTATTCTACGACCAGGAATTTTGTGAGGAACATTATCCGGCAAATGCGCTGATCTGGCGGATGATCGCCACATTTTACGCCGGAGATCTGGAAGTACAGAAGCTTATGCCGATGGAAACCCTTCTGAATCGCTACGATCTGAAACGGAAGCTGTCAAAATGGCAAAAACTGGAGTGGGATTTTCTTGCGGATCTCCGCCAGGAAAAGACGCTGCGGAAATATCACGAAGCATGCCGCCGGAATTACGATGCGGTCAATTCCAACCGGCAGCGTTTGAACTATTCCGCGGAAAAATACCAGAAGCTGTTCATCGACATTTTCCGGAACGCAGATACCCGCAAGCTGATCCTCTTCGGCTCGGGCAACTTTACGAAGCGTTTCCTCAGCTTGTACGGACAGGATTATCCGGTTTACGCAATCGTGGATAACAGCCGGGAAAAATGGGGGCAGGAAGTCGAAGGCATTTCCATCCAGTCCCCGGAAATCCTGCGTTCGCTGCAAAGCGGAGAATATAAGGTCCTGATCTGCATCAAAAATTATCTGTCTGTCATGAAGCAGTTGGACGGTATGGGGGTGACAGAATACAGCATTTATGATCCCGGCAAGGATTATCCCCGGAAACGGAAGCCCCTTGTGCCGCAAAATGCCGATGCAGGATCTGGCCCCGCGGATCATTCCGCAGTAAAAAAGAAATACCACACCGGCTATATCGCGGGCGTTTTCGACCTGTTCCATGTGGGGCATCTGAATATGTTCAAGCGCGCGAAGGAACAGTGTGATTATCTGATCGTCGGTGTTGTGACGGATGAAGGGGTGCGGAAATTCAAGGAAGTCGAGCCATTTGTCCCCTATGAAGAGCGCGCGGAAATGGTCCGTTCCTGCCGGTATGTGGACGAAGTTGTGGAAATTCCGCTGAATTTCGGCGGTACACGCGACGCCTGGCGTCTGCATCATTTTGACTGCCAGTTCTCCGGCAGCGATTATGTGGATAATCCGGACTGGCTGGCGGAAAAAGAGTTTTTGGAAAAGCACGGCGCGGAGATGGAATTTTTCCCATACACGCAGAGTACAAGCTCTTCCAAAATAAAAGAGCTGATTGACAAGAAACTGTTATAAACCGGAGATTTCCGCAGGCCGCGGCTCTCCGAACCAATCCTATATTAAAAAGTGAAGGAGCACCGCAATGAACATCTTCTACTCCCCCACCGGCATCGTGGATTCCCGGCATCCTGCGCAGGGGCTGACGGACATGTCCCATGCCGGATTAAAGCATATTGCCCTGGATCTCGCCATGTATTGTTCCGGGCACGATCTCGAAAACTATGGGAAACCAATGCAGCCCTGCCGTCCCGTACCGCGCGGAAATAACCCCCAATGCGGAGATTGCCGCCCAAAAGCCGACAAGGGGACACCGGGTAACGATACTGCCGCTAAAAAAACTGCAAATCCGAATCCATACTCCGACGCTTCCGACAGAGTTTCCTCCATCTGCACCCCGGAAGCTATGCTGAAAAATCTGCGGCCTTTCCTGGAACAGTGCCGCAGCCTGGGTCTCTCTGTACAGTTCCTGCGCGTCCCGCGCCTTCCGTGGGA
>ERZ777306.2157-NODE-2157-length-26470-cov-8.277267_pt1 | contig 26470 bp, 27 predicted proteins | sample MGYA00374966_ERZ777306 | MGnify/ENA primary metagenome ERZ777306 (study PRJEB29329, sample SAMN06343882) | mouse gut metagenome | isolation source: Mouse cecum | place: Austria: Vienna | collected 2014-11-15 ...
ATTTATTTTAACACATTTTATAGTTCGTTGTCAACACATTTTTAAAATATTTTTTAAAAATTTTTAGACATTTTTTGAACTACTTTTGTATTAAAAATTCAATGTTCTTTAGTTCTCTTTTTACAGTGAACTGTTGATTATTTTAACACTTTTAAACTTACTTGTCAACACATTTTTTAAAGTTTTTTTAAAGTATTTTTTTAATCATTTTTTGTTGCATTTTTGTTACACAACGTTGATTATTTTAACACCATTTTTTCACATTGTCAACATTTTTTTAAAACTTTTTCAAAAAAATTGTAACTTGCTAGTTTTTAATGTTTTTTCAACGTTTTGTGTTGTTTTTTGTCATACAACGTTGACTATTTTAACACCTTTATTTTATAATGTCAACACATTTTTTGAAGTTTTTTTACATTTTTATTACTTTTATATAACATTATAACAAAAACATTCTTTTATATTATACAATATCATATTTCTAGTAATTTAATTTGGTATAAACCAATACTTTTAGTACCATTTTTTAATATTTCTTCCATTTCTTCATGAAAATGTCCATGTATATGAATTGGTACATGATTTTTATAAATATAATCTGTTATTCCTTTTAGTCCATCATGAACATTATCTTTACTATCATATATATAGGCTCTGTCATGTGAAATTAATATGTCTGCTTCTTCCATCTTTTCTGCTAACTCTAAACTTTCTTCTTGTGTTTGCATACCATAATTTCCTTCTTTATATCTATTAGAACCCATTATAGCAGCAATTTTTATACCTTTGTATGTTATAACATTACCATTTATGTTCTTTATGCCATTCTTTTCTAATAAATCTATTGAATCGTGATTTCCAACTATACCATACATTTTTTCATTTGGTATAATATTTTTTATCTCATATAAATCCAATCCACTAAAATCTCCTAATAATAAACATATATCATAGTCAGAAGAATTTATTGATTTTAAATAGTTTAAGTATTTATCTTTATAAGCTAAACAATTATGAGTATCTGTTATAAATAATATTCTTAAATTAAAATTTTGATATAATTTACAATTTCCATATTTTTCTAATAATTTATTTTCAAACTCTTCTCCTTCATTAACACTCTTTACATTCTCTTCTATATGATTAGTTTTCTTTCCAAATAAAAATTCAAATAATGACATAATATGATCTCCTAAATTAATTTGTTACATTTTATCATAATTTACTCTCAGCATTCAATAATATAAAGAAAAAGAGTGATAGTTATCTATCACTCCTTATATATCTTAATAATTATCTATTTAATCCTTTTCTTCCAGCATAGATTGCTAAATCTTCTAATTGGTCTTCAATATTTAATAATCTGTTATATTTAGCAACTCTATCTGTTCTACAAGGCGCACCTGTTTTAATTTGTCCTGCATTTGTAGCAACAGCAACATCAGCAAGTGTTGTATCTTCTGTTTCACCACTTCTATGAGAAACAACAGCTGTCATTCCATTTTTCTTAGCAAGTTCAATTGCATCTAATGTTTCTGTTAATGTTCCAATTTGGTTTAATTTGATTAATATAGAGTTTGATACTCCTAAATCAATACCTTTTTGTAATCTTTTAATATTTGTAACGAATAAATCATCACCAACTAATTGAATTTTGTCTCCTAATCTTTCTGTTAATACTTTCCATCCATCCCAATCTTCTTCTGATAAACCATCTTCGATAGAGATAATTGGATATCTATTAACTAAATCTTCATAGAAAGCAACCATTTCTTCAGTATTTTTTGTAACACCGATTTTCCAGAAATGATACATTCCTTCTTTTCCGATTTTTTTAGCTTCATCATACATTTCTGTAGCAGCTACGTCTAATGCTAAGCAAACTTCTTCTCCTGGTTTGTATCCTGCTTTAACAATAGCTTCCATAATTAATGATAATGCTTCATCTTCATCTTTAACATTTGGAGCAAATCCACCTTCATCTCCAACACCTGTTGCTAATCCTTTTGATTTTAAAACTTTCTTTAAGTTGTGATAAATTTCACAGCACATTCTTAAACATTCTGTAAATGATTTTGCGCCAACTGGCATAATCATGAATTCTTGTACACTTAATGTACTATCAGCATGTTTTCCACCATTCATTATATTCATCATTGGAGTTGGTAATACTTTTGCATTTGTTCCTCCAATATATTGATATAATTCCATACCTAAAGAAGCTGCTGCTGCTCTAGCTACTGCTAAAGATACACCTAATGTAGCATTTGCTCCTAATTTAGCTTTGTTATCTGTTCCATCTAATTCGATTAATGTTTTATCTAATTTAACTTGATCATAAACGTTCATTCCAACTATTTTTTCTCTAATAACTGTATTAACATTTTCAACAGCTTTTAAAACACCTTTTCCTAAGTATCTTGTAGCGTCTCCATCTCTTAATTCAACAGCTTCAAAACTTCCTGTTGATGCTCCTGATGGAACCATAGCTACACCGCTAAATCCTCCTGCAACAACTTCTACTTGAACTGTTGGATTTCCTCTTGAATCCAAGATTTCTAAAGCTTTAACACTTTCAATTTCTAAATAATCTTTCATTATTTTAGACCTCCTACTTTTTATTGATTTATATTTAACCTACACTATATAAAGTATAAGCTTAAATGGTCATTACTTCACACCAATTTGCATTGTAACATAAATGTTTTTATTTTTCAAGCATTTTACTCATAATTATTATCTTCCATCATCATCATCACGATATCTTTTTTGTGTTTCTCTTTTTAATGCTTGTCTTGATTTTGATTTTTGTTTTCCTGATTCCATTCTTACTGGTCTTATTCCAACAAAAGTTTCTCCTCTCATTTCTTTCTTTTTCTCTTTACTTTCTTTTCCTGGATTTGATAATTGTTTTTGAATAGCTTTTTTTAATTCTTTTTGCATCTTACTTTTCTTATCATTTTTAGCCATAAAGTGCCTCCTTATTTATTTTTTATTATTTTAAATTTATCATTAGTAATATATATTATTAATCCAATTAATGTTATTATTGTTATAGAATAAGCAATTTTCTGTATTATTGTCATTTTATATTCAACTGTAATTGTACCATTTAATATATTATCATTCTTAACTATTATATTTTTAGTAACTGGATCCTCTTCAAGAACTAAATTTGTTTTTGTTCCATTCGCCTCTTCGATATAAGCTACATATCCTTTATAGTATGCAAGTGGAATATGTATAATCATTTCATCACTTTGATTTGTATAGTTAAATTCTAATTTTGTACTAATTCTTGAAAATTCTATTTCTTCTTGATTTGCTATATTATGAACTTTTGTATCTGTATCTATCATTCCATATGGTTTATATTCTCCATTACCAACTGGAGCAAATGTAGTAATAGTCTCTTTTGTATAGTCATCTGCATTTATATTAACTGTTGATAATAAATTTAAAGTAAATAATATTAAAACAATATATACTAATTTATTTAATTCTGGTTTATTTTCTATTATATTACATAATGCATAACCAGCTACAAAGCTAAATAATACTGTTATTATGATATTTAATCTATATGGGAATTGAATTGTTGTTATAAAATCAAACTTTGTACATACTTTCTCCCATGGAAATAAGCTTGTTGTCATAAATAATAGAATAATCCCAAGTCCCAATAATTGCTTCATATATATAGATTGATTTTCTTTACTTTTATTAGCTAATATAAACATAGGTAATATTAATAAAATTGTTCCAATCCCTTTATAAAAATTACCTTTATTAAATTCATTATTTATTAATTCTTGCAAACTTACTGCATAACTTTTTACAAAAGCTCCACTATATATTTTCTCATCTACATTAAATTTATCACTATTTGATTGTTCTAAATATGGAAGTACAAATCCTAATATCAATAATATAGATATAATTCCTGCTATTATTAATGTAATTAATCTTTTTTTATCTTTAAAAATTCTACGTACATTTAATAAGCATATTGCAAGTATTAAAATAACAGTCATTGTAAAAGATAATATATGAGAATTTATAAGACCAAATATTCCAAAACAAATAAGCCACCAGTTCTTGTTTTCACCAAAAATAATCTCATATAAACCACATAATACAAGAGGTAAAAATACTAGGGCTAAAACTTCTCCTATTGCTCCCCTCGTATAAATATCTGTTAATCTATAAAACGCTGTTCCATATAATATTGTAACAACCCAAGATACATTTTTTTTCTTAAATATTCTATTTGCTGAATAATATGTAAATATTAATGTAAAAAAAGTAGTTATAATAGTAAATAATTTATATGATGTTAAAAAATTCACCCCTATAACAGTTAATATTGCAGGTATATATATAAATAGCTCTGGATAGAATAAAGGATTTGCATATCCAAAACCATCTAATAAATTAGAATGTATTAATATTGGAAATTGCCCATTTTTTAATTCCTCACTTATAGCTATAATTCTATTTGTATGATATGAAATGTCATGAGCACTAATATCTTCAAAATTCAAATATGGTATACTTATTAAAAATGTTAGAATTAAAATTATTCCTAAAATTTTTGACTTCTCTAATAATTTTTCTTTCATTATATATTCCTCCAAATTGGATTTTATTAAAAATCCTTTATAATGTCAATACTTGCAAAATCTAGTAAATTTATTTATAATAACCTTATGAGAAAATTAATTGTAAATGAAAAATATAATAATAAAAAATTAAATAGCTTTATACTTGATTCATTTCCAAATTTGAATAAAAATACTTTATTCAAAGCTTTAAGGAAAAAAGATATTAGAATTAATAATGTTAAAACTTCAGAAAATGTAACTATTCATACTGGTGATGAAATATCAATTTATATTATTGATGAATACCTACTTGGTGAAAATAAATTTGATATAAAAATCGTTTTTGAAGATGATAATATTTTAATTGTAAATAAACCTAATGGACTTGCAGTTACTGAAGACTCTTCGAATACTTCTACTCTTACTTCTATTTTAAAAGCAAAATTTGGAAATAATCTTAATCCATGCCATAGAATTGATAGAAACACAAAAGGTTTAGTAATGTTTGCCAAAAACGATGAAGCTTTAAGTATACTACTTGATAAATTTAAAAATAAAGAAATCGAAAAACATTATATTGCAAAAGTTTATGGAATTCCAAATAAAACTCATGATATTTTAGAAGCTTATCTTTTTAAAGATAGCAAAAAAAGTTTAGTATATATTTCTGATACTCCAAAAAAAGATTATCAAAAAATAATTACAGAATATACTATCATAAAAAAAGATATAAACAAAAATATTTCATATCTTGATATTAACTTACATACTGGAAAAACACATCAAATTCGTGCACATCTTTCACATATTGGATTTCCAATTCTTGGTGATGGAAAATATGGAGTTAATGAAATAAATAAAAAATTTGGTTTAAAAACTCAAGAATTATATAGCTATATTTTAAAATTTAATTTTGAAACTGATAGTGGAATTCTTAATTATCTAAATAATAAAGAAATTAAAAATAAAGAAGTACTATAATGTACTTCTTTTTTTCCAATCTCTTATAATATATATTATTAATATTAGAATTGTTATTATTGTTATACTATAACAAATAGCTTGAATAACTGTCATTTTATATTCAACAATTATTTTTCCTGTTAGTTTCTGTTCTGATTTTATAAGCACATGTCCATTTTTATCATTTTTAGCAACTTCAAGTTCTGTTTTATTTCCATTCACATCTACTATATTGGCTTTATATCCTTTATAATAAGTAAGTGGTACACTTATATCCATATCTAAATTTTCTTCATTATATTCAAATTCTATTCTTGAACCCGTTTGTGAAAATTCTATATTTTTTTCTTTATCATGTATATTATATAATGATAAATCCTCTAAATCCGAATTTACTGGCAAGTATTCTGCATTACCAGCTTCATGTTCAATTCCTTTAAATAAATCATCAACTGTTTGATAAATATCTGGATTGAAATTTAATCTTACTGAACTTAATACATATCCAGATATTATTAAAATTACTAAACTTAAAATTATTACTGCATCCCTTTTATTTGTAACAACTTCATAAAATGATTTTGCACCAATAAATGAAAAACATATTGTTGGTATAAAGTTCAATCTAAATGGAAATTGAAATATATTTAAAAATTCAAATTTCTCCCAAGGAAATAATGTTGTTGTCATAAAATATGAAATAACACCTAAAACAAATACTTGTATTTCAAATCGATTTTCTTTATAGCTTAAACCTTTTCTACACAAAATCAATCCTGAAAGTATAAGTAATATTGCACCAACTCCTTCTGACATTCCATCACTTCTTGTTGTTGAGCTTACTGCATAACCACTTTTTAAATTACTTCCTAACACCATACTTAGTGCAGTTGAACGTTCTTTTACAACTTCTGATGATTCAATTGATTTTCCATCAATATAAAATGTATCATTTAGTTTTTGTTCAAGCATTGGTCCAAAAAATCCAATACATAATATTACTGCTAAAATTGCTGCAATTACTAAATTTAAAAGTTTCTTTTTATTTTTAAATATTTTATCAATATTAAATAAACATATTAATAATATTACTGGTATAAGCATTACAAATGTCAAAACATGACTATTAGCAACTCCAAACAATCCAATAGATATTATCCACCACTTTTTATTTTCTCCAAAAATTATTTCATATAAGCCATAAAATATTAATGGAACAAATATAAATGATAAAATTTCTCCTAAAGCACCTCTTACATAAATATCTGTTAATCTATATAATGAAAAAACATATAAAATACTTGCAAGCCACGCAATTCCTTTTTTCTTAAAAATCCCTTTGCTAGATATATACATTGATATAAATGTAAAAAATGTAATTATAATTAGAAACAATTTATATGCTGTAAGTACATGCAATCCTAAAACAGACATTATAATTGCTGGTATGTATAAAAATATTTCAGGATAAAAAATTGAATTTGCATATCCTAAGTTTTTTAAAAGACCTGAATGAATAAGTGATGGAAATATTTTTAAATCCAAATTTTTTGATATTTCTCTTATTCTATTTAAATGATAACCTAAATCATGTGTATATATAAGCATATTATTTAAGTATGACTGGCATGCAAATATAGAAATGGCAAATACTATAATTGCAAACTTTAATATATTAAATATATTATCTCTCATTTCTTTTTCTATTTTAATTTTTTTCACTATTTTCCTCCGAAACTTTAATAGCAGACAAATCATTTATATTGTCTGCCATTAATAATTATAATTCTTCTAACCTTTCTAATATATATGGAGTTATCATCTGATAACCTTCTTCTTTTAAATGAATGTAGTCATTTTGTCTATACTTGGTTTCAGTTCCAACAAATTTGTTAGTTACATCAATATAAGATACATTCATTTTTTTGCATACTTCTTTTATTTGACTATATAATGTATCTCTTCTTTCTTTCATTTCTGGCTTTTTAGACTCATCTAAAGTTATTTTATCTATTGTTGCATCATCTATTAAAAACATATTTAAGTAGCATATTTTAGAATCTGGAAATTTATTTTTTAGTGTAGTAATAATTTCTTCAAAGTCCCCTATTACAGTATTCGAATCAGATTTTCCTTCTTTGTTTACAATTCCAATCTCTTTTTTGACATCATTACTTAAAAAACCAAGTCCATATACAATAATATCATTTGCTCCACCTTCTATAACAATTATATCAGGATTCCCTTTCAAGCTTTTTGCTTGGTTTAATATTATCATATTACCTGTACCAGTATTACTTGCAATAGTTGCTCCACTTTTAGAATTATTTATCAGTTTTGAATTTGGAACTAAATTTTGAAAATAATATTCAAAACTTCTATCACTATTTCCCTGTCCTGACATTAATGAATCACCTAAAAAAGCTATTGTTTTTCCATCTAACTCATTATCTGATATATTAGAAATTATTGCTATTAAAATTACTAAACTTATACAGACAATTATTATTACTTTTTTCATAAATTCTCCATTTTAATCATTTGTATTATTCAAAAAATTTTTCAAATTCTTCACTTGTAATTTTTTCTTTTTCAAGTAACTCTTTAGCTACCTTATCTAAAATATCCATATTAGCTGATAAAATTTCTTGTGCTGTTCTATACGCATTGTCTATTAATATTTGAATTTGATTTCCAACTTCATCAATTACTTTTTCTCCAAAAATTTGAATTTCATATGGATCGTCTACTTTTAATGAAATTGGACCTAATTTATCATCCATACCATATACTGTAAGCATATCTTTAGCAATACCAGTTGCAACTTCTATATCATTACTTGCTCCTGTTGAAATTTCATTTAAAGCAATTTTTTCAGCAGCTCTACCACCCATTAAAGCAACCATTTTTTCTAACAATTCTGTTTTTGATACATAGAATTTATCTTCAGTTGTTTTATACATTGTATATCCACCAGCTAATCCTCTTGGGATTATTGATACTTCTTTAACATCTGTTTGAGTTGGTAAAAATTTACTAACAACAGCATGTCCAGCTTCATGATATGCTGTTAACTTTTTATCTTTATCTGAAATTACTCTGTTTGTTTTTTCAAGACCTACTGTTATTTTCTTAACAGCATTTTCTATATCCATATTAGTAATTGCATCATGATTATTTCTAGTAGCAATTATTGCTGCTTCATTTAATACATTTGCAAGTTCTGCACCTGTAAATCCTGCTGTATCGCCCGCAATTGATTTGAAATCAACATCATCTGCAATCTTTTTATTTTCACTATGAAGTTTTAATATTGCTTCTCTTCCATTCAAATCTGGTGCTGGAACTGTAATCTGTCTATCAAATCTTCCTGGTCTTAATAAAGCTTTATCTAACATTTCAGGTCTATTAGTTGCTGCTAAAACTATTATTGTTTCATTTGTTTCAAAACCATCCATTTCAACTAATAATTGATTTAATGTTTGATTGTTTTCTGTTTCTGAACCGCTATTGCTTGTTCTTCTTGAACCAATTGCATCAATTTCATCTATAAAAATAATACATGGTGCAATCTTTTTTGCTTTATCAAATAATTTTCTAACTCTTGATGCACCCAAACCTGCGAACATTTCTATAAATTCAGAACCACTCATTGAAATAAATGGTACTCCTGCCTCTCCAGCAATTGCTTTAGCTATTAATGTTTTTCCTGTTCCTGGTTTTCCATATAATAATATACCCTTAGGAATTTTTGCTCCCATATCCAAATACATTTGTGGCTTTTTCAAAAAATCAACAATTTCTATTAACTCACCTTTTTCTTCATCTAAGCCTGCAACATCATCAAATCTAACATCTGGTTTACTTCCGTCTTCTCCACCATAAACTTTTCCACTATCTCCACCTAATCCTTGCATTTTAATTATCATGAACATTAATACAACTAATAATATTGTTGGTAACAAAGAAAATACTGAATCTGTAATTCTTAAAAATACATTAACAGGTTCTTGTTTTAAATTAATTTCTATTCCATCTTTATCTACTTTATCTTGTATTAATTCTGTAAAAGCTTGTATACTTGGAACTAATACTGTCTTTTGTCTATCCTTTTCTTCACCTTCTCCAACCATTGTAACAGTAATTGAATTACTTCCTGTTGTCATTTCAATTTTTTCAATTTTCTTTTCATTAATAGATGTTATTAATTCTGTATATGCAAGTTCTTTTTCTTCTGGATCTTCTTTCATATTATTTAAATAAAAGAAAACACCAGCAGCCACAATACATGCAACTAATAAAATAACTAATATGATTGATTTTAATAATTCTTTTTTCCTTTTATTTTCTTTTGGTTTTTCATTGTCTTTTTTCATATTTACTCATTCCTTCTATTAATTATATTTCTGAACCATCTGGTTCGTTATTTTCATCAATAACTGGAGTATCCTCTTTTTCAGAATCATCCTTTTTTTCATCTGTATTTTTTTCTTGTTTTTCCTTAGATTCTTCTTCCAATTTTTCTTCTGCTTCTTCTTTTACTTGTTTTTGTACTTCAGCAATTATTTTAAGTTCTTGCTGTTGTCTTATAAGATCTGACTTTATCATAAAAATTGCTGTAAAAATATACACACAAGAAATTAGCATATAGAAAATTGAAAAATATTTTATATAAAATCCTGTTAATAAATTTAATATCATATAACTTGCGTGTAATATATTTGGAAATGTAACTGAATATATAGCTAAAACAACTAAAGTTTTTGCAGGACATCTAACCCTTGCAAAACTACAAGCAATACTTCCAAATATAGCAACCATTATCATATCTAAAAATAATTGAACAAATTCAGTTATAAATAATGTAATTAAATTTTCAAAATAAATAATACTTACTATTGAATTCATTCCAATAGAATCTATCATATCTATTAACTCTTGTTTATTAGATATTGAGATTTCTTCTAAACCAGAAATTTTATTTTGTAAGTCTGAAAACACATAATCTTCTTTAAAATTTCCATTTACTATTCTAATTCTATCTTTTAAAATAATTATACCTATTGAATCGTTATACATTATTTTATCATATTCTTTTATAGTCTCTTCTGAAACATTATCATCTGAATTTATAAATAATCTTACTTTATATTCCTCATCATATGCTTCTACATTTTTTGATGATTTAAAAATTGCGTCATTATATGAAAATTCTGGTAATTCATTTCTTATATAATTAATTCCTTTTTCAAGTTGTTTAGAGTATTCATACGTATATACTAATGAAACTATTGCTGAAATTATTAATATAAGTATAGTAAAGTATCCTAAAGCTTCTGAAACCTTTTGACCTAAAAATCTATCGTATTCTTCTAATTTAGTTATGGAAGTTTTTAATTTTGTAAAAAAACCCATTTTTTTATTTTCTTCTTCCACTATATATACTCCCTTCTAATTTCATCATTTGCTTGTAATGGTGTTATATTTAAAATTACTTCATCATTAATTTTTATATTTTCACTATTTGTTATATCTATTATACAATGATACATACCTAGTTTTCCCAATATTTTATACTTATTACCATTTATAATAACTTTAAGTGAATTATCTTTGAAAATCTTTTTTATTTCCATTCCAACAGCTATTAGATTATTTTTTAATGTATAATCATCTCTTAATTTGTCTTTATTTAAACCATCTGCATAACCGACTGGAACAATCGCAACCTTAGTTATCTTTCTAGTTTTGTAAGAATTTCCATAACTTATATTATAATCTTTAGGTAATTCTTTTATTTCAGTAATTGAAGATTTAAATGTTCCAATTTTCTTTAAACCCTTAACTGATATAAGCGTTCTTCCTTGAATAATTGATCCAATTCTTACTGAATCTAACCACATTCCGAGGATATTTTAGAAACGCAGTTGAAGAAGCTGTGTGTAAAATTCCTGGATTATATCCTGCTTTTTCGATTTCTTCTATACATTCCATAAATCTATTAAATTGCTTGTTTGTCCACTTTTCATTTATTGGTTTAGAAAAATGAGTATATGTTCCAACAATTTTTACTCTTTTTAAATTTTCAAAAGCTATTAAAATATTGGTTAAATCTGTATATAAAAAACCATATCTTGCAAATCCTGTATCTATTTTCAAATGAACTTTTACTTCATCTTTTTCACATTCTTCTGCAATTTCTTCAATTAAATTTAATTCTTCATTACTTCCAACAGTTAGTGTTATATCATTTTCTATTAATAATTGCAATTCTTTTTTTATTATAGTTGGAGATAGCATTAGAATTTCGCTTTCAATTTTACCTTCACTTCTAAGTTTTATAGCTTCTTCTGGTACTGAAACTGCTAAAGTTTTAATACCATTTTCTATTAAAATTTCAGATAATTTTATTATATCTAATCCCATCCCGATTTGCTTTTACAACTGCAATTATGTCTGTTTCCTTTTCAGAATCATTTATAATTTTCTTTATAATATTAATATTATTTTCCAAATCTGTCTTATTTATTTCTAATATTTTCATAAATAATATAATCCTTTAAAATTATTTATTTGAGCTTATTTTCTTTTTCAATGTCCTTAATGTTCTAAATGTTTTTTCTGCTAATTTATATAATTTGTAAGTTAAAGCTTTATATGGAATATAAATTTCACCTATAAATTCTGTAAATTCAGCATTAAATCCTTTTTTAAATCTATATAATCCATATTGAGGATGTGATTCATCTACAACACCTGAAACTCCTCTAAAATCATACATATCTGCCCCTCTAGCAATTGATTCTTTTATCATTGTCCATTGCAATAAATAATTTGGCATTAAATTTCTATGGCTATTAGAACTTGCACCATATAAGTACCAAACTTTATTTCCATACATAATTGGAATAATTCCAGCAATTGGCTTATCTTCATGATACGCCATTAATATCTTCATATGTTCTGGTGCCATTTCATCATACATCTTTTCAAAGTATTCTAAAGATCTAATTATAAAATTATCCCTTTCACCTGTTTCAACCATAATTCTGTGAAAATCTTTTAAATCTTCTTTTGTTCCTTCTTTAATAACAACTCCTTTTTTAGTTGCTAAACGAACATTATATCTAGTTTTTTGATGAAATGCTGAAAAAACTTCATCCTCTGTTTTTCCTTTAATATCTAATCTAAAAACAAATCTTGGTTGAATTTCATCTTTAAAATCCTTGCTATCATCTTTTATTTTAAAACCTTTTTTAGTAATTATATTTCTGAATTTTTCATCTGATTTTAATATATCTGGTTCAACTCTTAAAACAAAAGCATTATATTTTTTGGCTAGTTCATTTGCTCCATCTACTAAATCTTGTATAATATTTTCATCATATATATCACAAACAGGTCCTCTTGCTGAATACATTAAATTTCCAAAAATAGGAATTTTACGTATCCACACACAAAGACTTCCTCTTATATTTCCTTCTGAATCTTCTGAAAGTATAACTTCTTTTTTCCAGCTAGTTTTTACATTTCCCCATTCTAAAGACTGTTGGAAATTACATCTATCATGTGTTTCCAAAAATTTCTTATAACGTTCTTTATCGTTTTCTTCTAATAGTTTCAAAACTATCCTCCTAATATTATTTTTCTATAATTGTACCTTCTTTGCTATCCTTAACAGTATAACCTTTTTCTATTAAAATATCTCTAATTCTATCTGATTCTGTCCAATTTTTATTAGATCTTGCTTCATTTCTTAAATTAACTAATTCTAATATTTCTTCTGGTAATACTTTTTCTTCTTTTTTATAATTTTTTAAATCTAATCCAAGAACTTCATCAAATTTTAATAAAAGATTTTTTAATTTTTGAGATTTTTTTGGATTTTTAACTACATCCCAAACAACACTCATAGCAACTGGCATATTTAAATCATCATTTATTGCTTCTAAAAATCTTTCTTCATAATTTTTAATTTCATCATCTGATACATCTTCATTTCCTTCAGAGTGTTTTAAATATCCTTCTCTTAATCTATTTAAGGCAACTTTAGCTGAATCCATTGCTTCAAAAGTAAAATTAATTTGAGCTCTATAATTTGATGTAAAATTAAACATTCTATAAACTAATGGTTCATACCCTTTTTCTTGTAAGTCATTTAAAGTATATAAGTTATTTAAACTTTTTGACATTTTTCCGCCATTAATTTGTAAAAATTCAACATGCATCCAATAATTTGCTGGTATTTTTCCTGAAAATCCTTTACTTTGTGCAATTTCATTTTCGTGATGAATTGGAATATGATCAACTCCACCTGTATGAATATCAAAATTATCTCCTAAATATTTATATCCCATCGCAGAGCATTCTAAATGCCATCCTGGATATGATTTTCCAAAAAACGAATCCCATTTCATTATATGATTTTCAGGTGCTTTTATCCAAAGTGCAAAATCTGCAATATTCTTTTTATTTTCATCAAATTCTACTCTAGCTCCAGCTTTTTGATCTTCTACATTTCTATTAGATAAAACACCATATTTATCTAATTTTGATGTATCAAAGTAAACAGTATCTTCTGTTTGATAAGTATAACCATTTTCAATAATTTTCTTTACATATTCTTCCATAACATCAATATGTTCTGTTGCTCTTGCAATTATTTCAGGTCTATCTATATTTAATTTATCTATATCTGCTAAAAAAGCATCCATATAGAATTGGGCTATTTCAAATGGATTTTTATTTTCTCTTTTGGCTGCCTTCATCATCTTATCCTCACCTTCATCTGCATCTGATACAAGATGACCAACATCTGTAATGTTCATTACATGTTTTAAATTATAGCCATTATATTTTAAAACTCTTCTTAAATTGTCCATAAAAAGATATGCTCTTAAGTTTCCTATATGGGCAAAATAGTATACTGTTGGACCACATGAATACATTCTAATCTTTTTTTCATTTATAGGTTTAAATTCTTCTTTTTTTCTCGTTAATGTATTATAAATTTTTATACTCATGTTTTTTCCTCCTTAATTTATTTATTATGGGCGGATTTTGCTCCGCCCTTTATATTTTTATTAGGTTGTTGGTGTTCCACCTTGATCTCCTGTTGCTGGTGGAGTTGGATCTGTTGGTTGTGTTGGTTCTGTTGGTGTTGGTGGTGGATTTGGATCTGTTGGTTGCGTTGGTTCTGTTGGTTTTGGATCTGTTGGTTTTGGATCTGTTGGCGTAGTTGGTGTTGTTGGAGTAGTAGGATTTGTTGGTGTTGTTGGCTGTTGTTGTTGCTGTTGTTTCTTTGCTTCTTCCTCTGCTCTCTTAGCTGCATCAATTGCTGCTTGTGCTGCTGCTGCATCTGCTGCTGCTTGTGCTGCTGCCGCTTGTTCTTCTGGTGTTGGTCCTGCTGGCGCTGTATGAAGTGTACATGTAGTAGTTGGCATTGTTGTAGCCATACCTTCTGTAATCCATTTTGGATCTCTTTCTTTTTCAGGAACATATCCTGCTGAAGGTGTTACACTTGGACAAAATTGTGTTGCCATTAATTGTGTGTCATTACATACTCCAAAAGCTGAATGACCTTCACATGTTTCTGTTGGAACACTATCTGATGTAAATAATTCTACATATTGGTCTGGACATCCTGGTCCTGGTAGTCTTCCTGAAATCTTACATACTGACTGTCTTATTATTCCTTCTGGTTCTTCAAAAGTTGCATTTTCTAGATTTTCATGAACAGCTTTCATAACAGCTGACCAAATTCTTCCTGCTGGATTCCCACCAAGACCTTTTTTATAAACAACCTTATGATTATCTTTATAGCCATACCAACATGATGCAGAATAATATGGAGTAAATCCACAAAGCCATCTATCATAATCATCATTAGTTGTACCAGTTTTTGCTGCAACATCCATACCTTTTATTGCACAATATGTTGCTGTACCTGATTTTACTGGTTGTGTTAAAATATCTTTTTCTATATAAGCATTTTGTTCTGACATAGCTCTATTTTCTATTTGTTCTGGTTCATATAAAACATTACCTTGGCTATCAGTTACTTTTGTATAAAATGTTTGTGATTTATAAACACCATCATTTGCAATTGCTGAATATGCACTTGCCATATCTGCTGGTGAAATTCCTTCATGCAAACCACCTAATGATAAATTAATTCCTTCTGTTGTAAAATCAGGTAATCCAATGTTTTTGCAAAATTCAACAGCTACTTCAGTTCCAATATTTGTTAAAGCTTTTGCATGTGGTATATTGTATGATTGCTCAATTGCTTGACGCATATTTGAATAAGTAGAATATCCTGTAGAGTTTCCAGGTCTCCATGGTTTAGCTGAAGTCGCTCCCCATACAGTATTCAAATTATAATATACTGTAGCTCCTGTAATTGTTCCAGACTCTAAACCTGGTGCAATTACTGCAATAGGTTTCATTGAAGAACCTGTTTGCTTTTTATTTTGAGTTGGATGATTCCAATATCCTAATTTTGTTTTTGCTGTTCTCTCTTCTTCACTTCCAGTAGCAGTTGCTGCTGCAACTACCTCACCTGTTCTATAATCTTCTATAACCATTGTTGGAGTTGAATAAAATGTTTGTTCTTCTTTTTTTCCTGTTTCTTCATCTTCTACATCTTCACTATACTTAGTAACATAAATATCTTTTACAATTTCTTCTTCAAGGATATTTTGAATATCTGTTTTTTGTGTTGTATATATTTTTAGACCACTGCTATATAAATATAATTCAGCAGCTTTTCTATCCATATCTTCATTTTCTGCTTGAATTTGATCTAAAATTTGATCAATCGCAGCATCTGTAACATAAGAAACATCTACTGTTACACTAGCACTTTCACCTTGTTTGAAATTTAAACCATTATCTACTTCAGTAACTGCTTCATTATACTGGTCTTCTGTAATGTAAGATAATTCTTTCATTTTTCCAAGAACAGTCTTTGTTCTTTTCTTTATTTTTGCAGTCATTTTTTCTTTTTCTTCTTCTGGATTTTCTTTATTCTTAAATTCAGAGAATGGCTTATATGCATTTGGTGAATGGTTTATTCCTGCCATATATGCACATTCTGCAATACTCAAATCTTTTGCACTTTTATCAAAATAATATACTGAACCAAGTTCAACTCCGTTTACATCATCTCCACCAACAAATATTAGGTTTAAATATAGTTCTAATATTTGATCTTTAGATAAAACATTTTCAACTTGGATTGATTTTGAAATTTCTTTAACTTTTCTCATTACACCAGCAAGTGCTGTTCTTTCTTTTTCTTGTGTAATATTTTTTACAACTTGTTGTGTTATAGTACTTCCACCAAAGCTTGATTTTCCAAGATGAATTATATAATTAAATGTAGCACGTGCTGTTCTCATTATATCTATACCACTATGTTTATAAAATCTTTCATCTTCAATTGCAACATAAGCTTTTGGTAAGTATTCAGACATATCTGATAAACTTATACTTTTTCTTTTTGTTCCACCACTTAATACTGCAATTTGCTGTCCATCAGCATCATATACTATAGAGTTCTCATCTCCTACTTTAAGCATTGATACATCTATTTTTAGTTCTTCTCCAAAAACTCCAAAAAATGCACCTGCTAAAACACCTGCACCAATAATTAAAACAAGTACTAATACTATTAAACCTATTTTTATTCCTAATGCAGCTTTAGGATGTTTATCTTTAAATTTTACTTTATTTCCTTTTTTATTTTTGACATCTGATTTTTTTACTTTTTTGGTTTTATTATTGTTATCCATAAATCCTCCTTTTTCAGATAAAATCTCTGCATAAAATACTATTATGATATCTTATATGTCATGTTGTATTATATTACAAATATACAAATAAATAAAGCCTTTTTTATTTATTTTTTTCTTAAAAAAACTTAATAAAATATATCTTGAATTGATTTAAATATATATGCACCTTCCTCAATTAATTTATTAGTTCCAACAGAATTTTTAGATGTAATATTTCCTGGCACTGCATATATATCTTTTCCTTGATCTAGTGCATAATTTGCAGTAATTAAACTACCACTATTTTGGGTTGCTTCTACAACAATAACTTTTTTTGAAATTCCACTAATTATTCTATTTCTAAGTGGAAAATTATATTTTTCAGGTTTGGTTCCTAATCTAAGTTCAGATATTATTGTTCCATCATTTTCTAAAATCCTTTCAAATATTTTTTTATTTTGAAATGGATATACTTCATAATCAGAAACTCCAGTTCCAAGTACTGCAATTGTTTTTCCAAGCCTACTATCTAAAGCTCCTAAATGTGCATATTTATCTATTCCTAAAGCTAATCCACTTACTATATTTATATTTTTATCTGCAAGTTCTTTAGAAATTTTTCTTGCAACATTTTTTCCATATTCGCTAGCATTTCTTGAACCAACAATTGCAACATTATCAGAATATAAATTTTCTAAACTTCCCCTTATGTACAAAAAAGCAGGTTTATTTTCAATATTATTCAGTACCCCTGGATATCTTTCATCTTTAAAACTAATTACTTTTATATTATATTTTTCTAAATAATTAAAATACTTCTCTAAATTAAGTTTTTTAGAATTTAAAATTTTATCTTCTATTTTTTTATTGCATTCAAAAGAAAGGTCAAAAATTTCTTTTGTACTATATTTTTCAAGTAATTTTAACTTTATGTTATTACTTAAATCTATATATGAAAACCATACATCATAAAAATTGTTCATAAATTCTCCTTTTAAAATAATTTGGTATTTGTGGGAGTAAATTTTTATGACTTTTAATTATGCTTTGTAGATAATTCTAAAAAGCTTTAATGAATATGTGCACAAAAATTACTCACACGAATAATAATTTATATAATAAAAAAAGAGCCTAAGATAAATTCTTACGCCCCTTTATATATCTTATTACTTTGTTTGAATTTTAGTAGCTTTAACTACATTGTTTAAAAGCATTGCAATAGTCATTGGTCCTACTCCTCCTGGAACAGGTGTAATATAACTTGCTTTTTTACTTACTTCATCAAAATCAACATCCCCTACAATGCTTCCATCTTCTAATCTATTAATTCCTACATCTATTACAACAGCTCCATCTTTTACCATATTTTCTTTAACAAATTTAGGTTTTCCAATAGCACTTATTACTATATCTGCTTTTTTTGTTATTTCTTCTATATTTTTTGTTCTTGAATGACAAACTGTAACTGTTGCATTTTTATTAAGCATACATTGTATCATTGGTTTTCCAACAATATTACTTCTTCCTAAAATAACTGCATTTTTTCCTTCAAGTTCAATATTATATTCTTCAAACATTTTTATAACACCATATGGTGTACATGAAATAAATGCATCTTCACCAATTGTAAGATTTCCTACATTTACTGGATTGAACCCATCAACATCTTTTTCAGGTGCAATTGTTCTAAAAGCTTTATTTATATCTATATGTTTTGGAACTGGACTTTGAAGTAAAATACCATTTATTGTTGAATCTTCATTTAATTTTTTTATAACATTCAATAATTCTGATTCTGATAAGTTTTCATCATATAAAAATTCTTCAAATTCAATTCCAACTTTTTCACATGCTTTCGATTTATTTCTTACATATACTGTAGAGCCTGGATCATTTCCAACCATAACCACTGCAAGTTTTGGATTTATTCCATTCTCTTTTAATTTTACAACTTCGCTTTTTAACTCTTTTCTTACCTTTTTAGCTACTTCTTTTCCATTTATTAATTTCATCATTTATTTTACATCCTTTTTATATAATATAGTCCTATTAAACTTACTACTAATGCAATTACAGTTATTAAAGAAAATGTAATTGTCGCAATGTTATTTCCAACTTCTGGTAATACGCCTATTTCTTCTTGTAAAATTTGAAGTTCTGTCTTTTCAGCTGGTACTTCTTCTGTTGTTTGTTCTGATTCTTCTGGTTTTTCCTCTGGTTCTTCTTCTGGCTTTTCTTTTGAAATTAAACTTGATTTTACATAAACTGTACTCCCTTTGTATTCAATTCTAGACCAGCCATTTTCAACAACACCTGTTCTTGTTACTTCTTGTCCTTTAGTTAAATATCCAGCTTTTTCACTATCTGTTGACCAGCTCTTTCTTAAATTACAATTTTGAGAAGCATACATTGTTTCTTTTACTTCTGTAATTTTCATTTCTTTTTCTGCTGGTTTTTCTTCTTTAGGTTCATCTGGTTTTACCGTTAAATATTGTGAAAATATGTAGCCTGTTTGTCCATTATAATTTACTCTAGACCATCCATTACTACTAACACCAGTTCTTGTTAATTTTGTATCTTTTGATAAAGTAGAAATTTTCTCACTACTTGTAGAATAACTTTTTCTTAAATTTACTCTTTCAGTTGTATAAACAGTTTCGTTAACATCTGAAAATGCAACTTTATTATTATTGTTGTTATTGTTATTATTATTGGTATTATTATTGGTATTTGGAGTTGTTGGTTGTGTTGGAGTAGGAGCAGGAGTTGGAGTAGGTGTAGATGGCTGTTGCACTGTATTATCAGCTATTGTTATATTTATTGAGGTTGAACCATTAGATTCTAAAGGATTTCCTGCAGAATCTGACAAATTAATACCAGTTGCACTTACAGTTGCAGTACCAGCAACCTTGGCTGTAAAAGTTGCACCTGTATTATTATATCCCTGAAAACCATTCACGTAAGCAATTTTCTTTGAATCTGAACTACCATCACTATATTTTACTGTTATTGTAAAATCAGCACCATAAACATCAGATGGTAAATATAAAACTGCATTAAATGAACCACCAATTTTTAAATCTCCTGAACAAGATAATGTTCCTTTTGTAGCAGCCCTTACTTTTGGTATTGAACTAAAAATTACTATAATCATTGTTAAAATTATTAGCAAACTTTTAGATAATATTTTTTTATTCATATTTTAGTCCTCCTTAAGATATATTTGCTATATATCTTCTTCTGTATTTACAGTATTAGTATTAGCTATATTTTGAGTTGACGCTAAACTATTTTTTTCTTGTGCTTTAACAATAAGTCTTTTGGTTGCTCCTTCTTGACAAGTAATTAATGTTACCTCTATTTTGCTTTCATCTTGAAGTAAACATTGTAAATCATCAGGCTCTACTTCAAATATTTCAGTTACTTGATATATAGTTTCATCCATTTTTCTGTCTACTAAAACAAATTCGTCTCCTACATTTAACTCATTAAGTTTTGCAAAGATTTTTTCATTGTTATGACCTGCTAGACAAAAATTACCATAATTATTTATACTTCCACCATTATTTATACGACCAACACCACTTTGTAAAGCATTACTTTCTATTGAATCTAATATGTATTGTTCTATTCCTAAATTAGATATCACAATTTTTCCTAAAACTTTATAGCCACTAACTGTTTCTATCATTGTAGCTGATTCTTGAACAACTGTATTTTCTTCTTTTGGTTGCTCTTCTACTGGTTTATTAATAACAAATTTATATACTAATACACCTACAATAATAGCTATAACAATTATTGGTATAATTACAATTAATTTTCCATAATTAAATTCTTCTTCATCTTCATCCCAAAAATTTGATTCTGCAAAATTAATATTTCTTTCATAATTATCATCTAGATTATTATTTTCATTGTTATTACTCAAATCATTATTTTCTTCAATGTTATTATTTCTCGAACTTGAATAATAATCATCAAAACTATTTTTTTTATCTTTTCTATCTAAAGAACGTCTACCACTACCCATTTTAACACCTCTATTTCATCCTTTGCTATTATCTAAAAAATATTACTCCAAAGATTAATATTCCTAATAAAATTCTATATATTGCAAAAACTTTAAAGCTTCCTTTTTTCAAGTAGTCCATTAAAAATTTCACAACAATTATCCCAACTATAAAACTTGCAATTACACCAACCCAAAATGCTACTGATGTTAATGCAAATTCTGATATATCTACTAAAACTGCTGCTGCAACTATTGGTGTTGATAAAAGAAATGAAAATTTAGCAGCACTTTCTCTATCTATTTTTAAAGCTCTTGCTATTGTCATTGTAATTCCTGAACGAGAAACTCCTGGAAATGCTGCTGCAATTGCCTGTGAAATTCCTACAAGAACTGATTGTTTTAATGTTATATGTTCATAGTTATATTTATTTTCTGATCTTTTATCAACTATTGCTAAAATAATACCCATAATAATTAATGCAAATGCTATTAATCCCATTTCTAATTTGAAATTATCACCAATTAAACTATCAGAGATTTTATCTAATACTAAAGCTAAAATTCCTGCTGGTATAGTTGCAATTACTAAATACCAAAATATTTTGCCTTCTGTTGAATCTTCCTTATTTACAACTTTTTTAAAACCTGCTGTTATTAATTGTATCCAATCTTTAAAGAAGAATATTCCAATTGCTATTAAAGTTCCAAAATGTAATGCTACATCAAAAGAACCACTAAATTCTTCCATAAATTTTGCATTTTCTGTCCAGTTTAAAATCCAAGGAATTACGTTTAAATGTGCTGAACTTGAAACTGGTAAAAGTTCTGTTAGTCCTTGTATAACTCCTAAAATTAGAGCTTGTAATATTGTCATTTTTATCCTCCGTTTTTATAATTCTTTTAATACATGATATAATGTTTCTTTTATAAATTCCGCTGATGTAAGTGGTGCAACTTTTGCTGGTAACGATAAAGCCCAAATCACTTTTAAACCTTTTTCTCTAGCAGCTTTTCTATCTACTCCACCTGGATTAGATGCCAAATCCACAATAACAGCTTCTTTTTTTATTAAATCTAATCTTTCTGAATCTAAAATTTGAAACGGAATTGTATTTATAATAATATCAAATTTTTCTAAATATTCATTTAAGTCATTCAAATGTATTGGGTTATATCCATATGCTTTTATCCATGAAATGTCCTCATTTTTCCTTGCTTCACAATAAACTTTAGCTCCAATTCCATCAAGCATTTTTGATAGAACTTTACCAATTCTACCAAATCCCATTACCAAAACATTAGAACCATGAACTGTTCTTTGTGTTTCTTCCATAGCTATTTGAATTGTTCCTTCTGCAGTAGCTATTGTATTTAATACAGAAAATTCTTCTCTTTTTAATAAATCAGTAAATTGAATATTATTATTATCTAATTGATCCTTTATTCCAATATTTCCTGCGATTAAATATTTACCTTTTAAACACTTTACAAATTCTTCTAAATCTACATTATTTCTTCCAAAAGGTGTTGATAATCTTTTTCTATCACTAGATAATGGTACTGGCCCTACTACTACTTTTGAATAGCTCACTGCTTCTTCTAATGTTGGACACATTTCAACACTATCTAAATTTAATAATTCTTCTGAATTTTCCAAAGCATAAGTATATACTTTATACCCATCACTATTTAACATTTCAATTAATTTTACTATACGTAAATCCCCACCAACAACAGCTATTGACTTTTCCATAAAAATCACTCTTCTTCCTTTCCTCGCTTCAACGATAAAGACTTTTTATTTGTGCAACTTTGCTCGTTATCTGCATAATATTAATAATATGTGTTTATTACATTAATATTCATAAATTAAGCATATTTTATCTAAGAATTTCCTAATTCTTTTTGACGATCTTCTTTTTCTTTTTTCTTTTCTTTTTTTATAAGTTCTAATTCTTCAAGTTCTTTTTCTTTTTTCATTTTTTGTTTATTGAATAAACAATCAATTCGTTCATCTAGTTTTTGTTTTGTTGTGTTTTCACTCATTTGTTGTATTAAACTAAAAGATTCTTCTAAATATATTCTTGCTTTTTCTTCTTGTTCTTCTAAAACTGCACGTTTTGAAGTTGAAAACTCTGTTTCATCTTCGTCTATAAAAGCTCTTCCATCATCCTCTTCTTCTTTTTCGTTCATATTAACAGAAACTGTAATAAATTCTTTTATTTTTTCAAAAGTTTTTTCTTTTTCAGCAACTTTTAATAAATTAGAATCAAGTTCTATTGCTTTATTTAAGAAGTTAATTGCTTTATCTTTTTCACCTTTATAAACATATATTTTAGCAAGTTGATAATAAGACTTTGCCTCTAAGTTTCCATATACACTTTGTTTAAAATATATTTCTGCTGAATCATAATCTCCTTGTATAAATGCAATTAATCCTAAGTTATAGTTTGCATTATACATTCTATGATTTATTTCTGCTGCCCTTTCATACATTTCTTTTGCCATTTGGAAATCACTTAATCTAGTATATACAATTCCTAAACAGTAATATAATTCAAAATCATCTGGTCTAAATCTTAAAGCATCTTGATATACATTTGCTGCTTCTTTAAATCTTTCTTCTTCACAAAGTAATTCACCTAAAAGTAAAGTTGCCTCATAGCAATCTGGTTTTGTTTTTAAAAGTGTTTCAAGCATTTGAATTGCTTCTGCTTTCTTTCCTAACTCTTTTAAAAGTTCAGCAATTTTAAAATAAGATTTATAATCATTTTTCTTTATATCTATCGCAGTTACATATTCATCAATTGCTTTTCTCATTCCACCTTCTTGCTCATAACATTCTGCTAACATTTTATGTCCTAAATAACTTTCAGGATATTTAGTAACTAATTTTATTAAAATTGATTTTGCAGCTCTTTTATCTCCTATAAATAAGCAAAATTTCGCAGCAAAAATACTTATTAATTCTGAAAAATTTATTCCTCTAATTTCCATAATAACAATTGCAAGTGGGAATACTATTGAAAACAAATATCTTATGGTACCCCAAAACACATTTTCTCCAATTTTAAATTTTATTTCAATAAAACTTATTGTTATTCCTATTGCTTCTAAAACTAAGGCAATTATGTAATTAGCATCATTTCTCCTAATAATCTTAAAAAATATTATTATAAATAAGGAAAATGCAAGCAGCATAAACACTACTTTTTCTAGCATAACATTTCTTCCCTTCTACATCCTTTTTATTAAAAAATCTAATCCCTATAAATTCAAAATGATTATATCATATAGCATATTTTTAAACAAGAAAATATTGAAATTTTTATGTAAGATAAAAAATAATAATATTTTTTTAAATCATCAAATTCTACATAATATTGTAATATAATTATAGTTGCTTGTAACTATATAAAAATCATTTTATACATCTTAGGAGGTAACTAGTATCTGTTCCATGCTTTGAGGTATGCACTGTTGTCTTCATGCACTCAGGTTCTTATTATATTGTTCAGCGTGATTGGAAAGTTCCAGATGATATAATGAACCAGGCTATGGCAAACTTCGGCACAGAACATCCTGGTGATGGAAAAAACTACTGTTGTGGCAAAGTTGTTTATGTTGATTACTCTGATAGAGCTGACAGGGGTTATTATGATTATCCTCATGATTTGGATTTACGTATCAGCCTTAAAACTGGGTTGGCATAGAAAACTTATCATGAAGATCAGGCTCATCCAGCAACTGATAAGGAGTTAGATATTGTAATCTCCCACTTGAAAGACAGTATTAAGAGAATTAAGCATAGGATTGTAAATAAAATGGTTCAAAACTAATCTATCCATTTTATTTTTAACGATTTTAACGGAGTTTCGAAATTGGAAACTCCGTTTTTTCCTTATAATTATCCAACATTTACAATTACATTAATTTATGATATAATAAAAGTTGATATTATATATAAAAATCTTAATACATCTCAAGGAGGTCTATATGACAGAAAATACAAAAATGTTACAGGTAAAAGACAACCTTTCTTTATTTATCATTGATAAATCTGGAACCATGACAGAACCATCTCATGTACTGGATGTAAAAGAATTTCAAAAACTTCAAAAAATCGATATATCTTTATCGGTTGCACAGAAGAACCAGAGATATTACATGCCTCACGCATAATGAGTTTTTGTACTAATCTTCATTCTAAAGATTTTGATAGAGCCTATGCAGTTTGGGCTCTATTTTTCTTATTTTCTATATTATTACAAAATTATATATTTTACTACAATATATATTATTGTAATTATTTCTACAATTAATATTGTTGGCATTCCAATTGTAAATTTCATTTTTTTAGTTTTATGTCTAAATGTATACATTCCAGCAATAGTACCTACTCCGCCACCTAAAAGACAAAGTGTCATTAAAGTTGCTTCTGGAATTCTCCACCATCCTTTTTGAGCTTTAAATTTATCAATTCCCATAGCCAAAAAACCAATAATGTTTATAAATAATAAATATATTAAAATATACTTCATATTCATTTCTACTATTTCTAAAAAAATTTCCATTACTTTCTCCCTATAATTACTTTACTAAACAATATATCAAAACTCCTGATAATATTGCTATAATATTTACTTTATAATAATATTTGACTCCATTAATAACTCTGTTTTCCATATATAAATTTATTGGAATTAAACATGTAAAATATGCTATTACTATAACTACGCCTCAAACATAATTAAACCCATATTCGATTTCTGGTAACATATATTTCCCAAGCAATCCTTTTGGTTCATTAGAAAAATAAATATTAGCTAACTTATATATAATTATTATAGCATATCCCATAAAAAAATTATATGCTATTGATGTTACAACAAAAAAATCGCTTTTCTCTTTAGAATTCAAATTAATTTGTCCAACAATCAACATTGCAAAAATGTATATTAATACAAACATAATATATTGAATTATCATATTATTCTCCATTAAATTATTATTTGAGTAAATAAATTTTAATTATAACTTATATTTTTTATAATAAATTTTCTTCTTTCAAAGTTCTCGGTATTCCGCCGTATTTTAAAGTAGAATTAAAT
>ERZ777306.2158-NODE-2158-length-26457-cov-4.709227_pt1 | contig 26457 bp, 22 predicted proteins | sample MGYA00374966_ERZ777306 | MGnify/ENA primary metagenome ERZ777306 (study PRJEB29329, sample SAMN06343882) | mouse gut metagenome | isolation source: Mouse cecum | place: Austria: Vienna | collected 2014-11-15 ...
CGACAAGGCTATTGACGAATTAAAGGTTCAACCTTTATCGTCTTTGGTGCACCAAGCCACGCAAAACCGAACCGAACGAAAGGTTCGGTTTTATTTTTTATATAAAAAAGAATAGCGCGGACGGTCGAAAGACCGAACAACAACCTCAAACCCATGTAACGCGTTTTTTATCGAGTACGCACAACTCGGTATTCGATCGACCTATAAGGAGTTTATTCAAATGTCTACAAGCAAACAATTTATGGATTTTTTACTCGAACAGCTTTCCGACGTGGACGGCGTTACATACCGACCGATGATGGGCGAATATCTGATTTACGTGCGCGGAAAAGTAGCTGCGGACGTATGCGACGACAGACTTTTGGTAAAGCCCGTTCCCGCCGCGCGCGAGCTTTTGCCGAACGCGCCGCTCGAGCCGCCGTACAAAGGCGCAAAAGACATGTTGCTCGTGGAAGATACCGATGACCGCGAACTGATGACAGAACTGTTCAACGCGATATACGACGAACTCCCCGTCCCCAAGCCGAAAAAGAAAAAAGCCTAACTCTGACATCGCCGAAAAGAACTCTTATCACCGTTGCTACCGCCGACCGAGCCGAACTCATTGTTTTTTGTGTTTTATAAATTTTTGAATTGATATTCGTACAAGGATTTATACAAGCCGTCGCGCGCGAGCAATTGTTCGTGCGTGCCGCGTTCCTCTATGCCGTCGGCGGTGATCACAACGATCTCGTCGGCATTTTTTACGGTCGACAGTCTGTGCGCCACAACTATTGTGGTCCTACCCTCGGACAGCTTATTGAGCGCGTCCTGAATAAGCATTTCGGTCGCGTTGTCGAGCGCGCTCGTCGCCTCGTCCAAAATAAGCACGGGCGGGTTTTTCAGAAACGCTCTGGCTATCGCTATTCGCTGTTTTTGTCCGCCCGAGAGTTTAATACCGCGCTCGCCCACGTTCGTATCGTAGCCGTCCGGCAAGCTCGACACGTAATCGTGGATATTAGCTTTTTTCGCCGCATCGAATATTTGCTCGTCCGTAGCGTCGAAATCACCGTACGCTATATTTTCTTTTATCGTTCCGTTAAACAGAAACACGTCCTGCGCGACTATGCCTATATTTTTACGCAAAGCCGTTCTGCTCAAATCGCGCACGTCGTAACCGTCTATCGAAATTTTACCGTCGTCTATTTCGTAAAACCGCGGAATAAGGTGACACAGCGTGGTTTTTCCGCCGCCGGACGGTCCGACGAGCGCAACGGTCTTGCCTGCGTCGATCCGCATATCGAACCCGCTGATCACTTTTTTCCCGTCATCGTCGTAACCGAACGTAACGTTGTCGAAAACTATATCGCCGCTCAACGTTTTCGGGCAAATCGCGTTTTCGCTTTCGGTTTCCTCGGGCGCGTCCATGATTTCGCAAAACCGCCTAAATCCGGACAATCCCGCCTGTATCTCCTCGTAAATAGTGGTCAGTGTGCGTATCGGTGTGATTATTGCGCTTATGTACAGCACCGACGCAGTAAATTCACCGACGTCGATCTTGTCGTAATAAAAGAAAAGCCCTGCCGCGAGCAACACGGTAAAATACAGAAAGTCGAGCAAAAACGTCATTGACGAAAAAAACTCGCCCATCACTCGGTACTGTTTTCCGCGCGCTTTTACGAACTCGCGGTTGCCGTGCTCGAACTTTTGCGTATCGTGCGCTGCGGACGTGTACGCGCGCGACACTCTTATGCCCGACACCGCGCTTTCTATATCCGCGTTGATCTCGCCTTGCACCTCGCGCACTTTTTTGAACACTCTGTTCATGCGCCGACGCATCAAAATGAGATACAACGCTATAAACGGAATAAACGCGAAAACGATTAGCGCGAGATATATATTTATCGTGCCGAGCAGCGCAAACGCTCCGATCAAAGTTACCGCGGACAAAAACAGATCCTCGGGACCGTGGTGCGCAAGCTCGGATATTTCAAACAAGTCGTTTGTCATTCGGCTCATTATCACGCCCGTTTTATTGTTGTCGAAATACGTAAACGGGAGTTTTTGCAAATGCGAAAAAAGTTCGCTGCGCATATCGGCTTGGATGCGCACGCCGACAAGATGTCCCCAATATTGCAACACGAAGTTCAAAAGCGCCTTGATCACGAACGCCGCGAGCAACGCGCCCGCCGCCGTCAAGAGCTGCGTCATGAGCTTGTTCGGAACGTAATTGTTTATTATCAGCTTGGTCACGAAAGGATACGCAAGATTGAAAACCGCTATGATAAAAGCGCATGTCATATCTATCGAAAACAGCACGCGGTGCGGTTTGTAATACCCCGCGAACCTGCGTAAAAGTCCTTTATTTTTCCTTTCTTTGCATTTTCCTTTTTTCATAGTCAGCATAAAGCCGCGACAAAGCGCGGCTTAAGATTTTTATTTATCCGACAGCATATCCAAAAACGACTGCTGCATGATCTGTTGATTTCGCTCGATGTCGAGAACATAATATATAGCTTCGCCCGCGAACTTCAGTATGTAGTAAACGAGCACGGCAGCTATGACCGCTCCCGCGATAACGGGCGCGAGCAACCACCAAAACCGTAAAAACACAAGCACTACCGCGGACACCGTTCCACCTATTATTACTATTACGGGCAACAGTACGGACAGCTTGTTCAAAAGCCACGCGAGCGCCTTGATTATCGGATATTTGGTCTTCAGCTCACGGTAGCACGGCGAGGTCATGCTTTTGAACAATATTTGTTCTTGACGGATACGCAACAGTAACGTGCGCCTGTCAACGGCGAATCTGCGTTTTAAGTACCAAACGAGCAGAAATCCTATACACACCGCGCCAGCGCCGGCGGCAAAAGTTATTATCGCCTCTTTCCACGTCATCGTGATAAAGAACGTGGTGGATATGGCAAGCACAACAAGTCCCGCGAAAATAGAATACGTCGCCGGATGCATAACGAACTTGAACGCATCTATAAACCGCACGGACCCAATATGTTCTTTTACCGCAACGTCGAGATTGGTCTTGGGACGCACATCCTTTTTAAGCTCGACTTCGGGACTGGTTATTTTTATACGCTCGTCGTCTATAGTCGGATTTGCGTCTCTTTGAAGTCTTTCGCGCATAGCCGCGAGTTTTTGCTCTCTGTCGAGTTCCGCGGATTTTTCAGTCTTTTCCGGTTTATCGGGCTTTTTGCCGTCGAACTCGGGCAGATCGAAACTGATTTGTCCTTCGATAGTATCGTCGCGTTCGAGCTGCTCGCTTTTACGTGTCTGCACGGCGGGCTGCTCCTCATCGGAAGTGCGTGCGTTTTCGGCATGAGCGACGCGCGCGCCGCCGATTAGCTTGCTCATCGCCGCCTCCGTCGATTCGTCCACTTCGTCGTTATTTACGGCGTCAGCAAGCGTAGCGCTTGCCGATTTCACGTTTTCTATAACGGCCTGACGGCGTTCTTCCTCTTCTATATCTTCGCGAGTGCGTTTGCTCTCCGCGCGCGGCTCGGGCGCGGATTCTTGTTCGGCGTTCGACGCGCCGGCAGAATTATTGCGCTTTATCTGCTCGAAACGTTTGATCTCCGCTTCGATCTCCTCGTTGGTCATTTCAAGCTCGCGCTTAAGATCTTCCGTATCCGCGGAAATGTTGTTTTTGCCCTTTTGCGCCTTGCGAAGCGACGCATAGAGCTTTCTGCGCTCGTCGTTCGACGGCTTCAGAAGCTTGCGCATTTGCGCGTCGTTTAACGTTTCCACTTTGCTCGAATGCGTAGGTTCGATGCCCAGCTCGCTTACGAGCTTGGTGATAGGGTCTTCGGGCGGCGCAGAAGGATCTATGCCTTGTTTTTCGTAAAATCCGTCGTGACAAAGCTTGCAAACCTTAAAAACATTGCCGCTGTCTTCGATCGTATAGCTGTCGTCGGGCAAACCGCACAGCTCGCAAGTACCGTTTTTTGCCATAGCTCAACTCCTTATGAATAGAACATCGCTTTCGTTAACTATATCACACATAAAAAATTTTGTCAATTACCTTGCAGGTATTAAACAATATCGTTTTCAATTTTGCGCGCGCCGTCAACCGCTATCGTTATTACAAAACCGCTCTAACTGCGGCTATGATCGCTTTTATCCGATAGTACGGCGAATATGAGAACCGATACGGATCGAATAAGCGCGTTCATTCGTTTGCGTTTTTTTCTATAATATATTATAATTAGTCGTATAATATATCTTTTCGGTAGGCATATGAACAAATTAAACGTAGGTATCGTAGGCGCGAACGGGTTTGCGGGCGCGGAAGTCTTGCGGCTTATCGCATCTCATCCGTTTGCCGAACTTGCCGTCGCGACGAGCAGAGCGCACGCGGGCGCACGCATTCGCGACGTTTTCCCCGCTTTGCCTTTGAACTTGAAATTTTCGGACACTTCCGCATCGGAACTGTTCGATTGCGACGTAGTGTTCGTTGCGCTGCCGCAAACAGCCGGAGCACAGCTCGTCGGAACGCTCATAGATAAAGGCGTTAAGGTTATAGATCTTTCCGCAGACTACCGTTTCGACGACGTACGCGAATACGAACGGGTCTACAACGTTACGCATCCCCGCCCCGACCTATGCGCCGCAGCGGTATACGGACTGTGCGAAGTCAACCGCGATAAAATAAGACATGCAAAGCTCATAGCAAACCCGGGGTGTTACGTTACAAGCGCATTGCTCCCGCTTATACCGCTTGCTCGAGCGGGGCTTGTTTCCGATATTATAATCGATTCGGCGAGCGGCACGAGCGGCGCGGGTCGAAAAGCCGACGAAAAGTATTCGTACTGTTCCGTTGACGAGAACTTCGGCGCATACGGAGTGTTCACGCACCGTCACGCGCCCGAGATTTCCGAAAAACTCGGGACGAGCGTTATTTTTACGCCGCATCTTTTGCCTATCAAACGCGGTATTCTTTCCACGATTTATTTCAAAACCGACAATGCGAACGCCGTGCGCAATACGCTTAAAACGACGTACGAAACAGAGACTTTCGCGAACTATTCCGAAGAACTGCCCGAGATAAAGCACGTTGCGCACACAAATCGCTGCGCGTTTTCGGTGCGGTTCGACGAGCGCGACCGCGGAATAATAATATCCGCGCTCGATAATCTGCTCAAAGGCGCGGCGGGACAAGCCGTTCAAAATATGAACATAATGTCGGGGTTAGACGAGACCGCGGGGCTGCCTTTTTGCGCGCCGATATAAACTTTACAAGGACATAACATGAAAGATTCGTACAAAAAAACTATAGAACGCGCTAACATTATTTGCGAAGCGTTGCCGTATATTCATCAATACTCGGGCAAAACGCTCGTCATCAAGTACGGCGGAAACGCCATGAACGACGAGGCGATAACCACCACGATATTGCAGGACGTTGCCGCGCTTAAGATAGTGGGAGTCAATCCCATTCTCGTTCACGGCGGCGGACCGGAGATCAACCGACTGCTCGATAAGGTCGGCATACAATCCCAATTCGTCGGCGGCATGCGCGTCACCGACGAAGCGACTATGGAAATTGCGCAAATGGTGCTTTGCGGCAAGATAAACAAAAACATCGCCGGCGAGCTTAATTCCATGGGCGTAAAAGCCATCGGGCTTTGCGGCAAGGATTCTCAACTTATAAAAGCCGAAAAACTCGACGAAAAACTCGGTTACGTAGGCAAAATAACCGAAATAAACGCCGAATTGCTCGAACTGCTCGCGCGCGACGAGTTTATACCGGTCATCGCGTCAATAGCGACCGACGATCACGGGAACAGTTACAACGTCAATGCGGACGTTGCAGCCGCGGCGATCGGCGCGGCTATGCACGCCGAAAAGCTTTTGTTTTTGTCCGACATAGACGGCATAATGGCAAACAAGGATAACCGCCAAACGCTTATCGATCGCATATCCATAAGCGAACTTCGCGCTATGATAGAGCGCGGCGACATAACGGGCGGCATGGTACCCAAAGCCAACAGTTGCATCGACGCGATCGAGCGCGGCATAGGCAGCGTGTTCGTGCTAAACGGTACTCTCCCCCACTCCATACTTTTGGAGCTTTTTACCGACAGCGGCGTCGGCACTATGATAGAAAAGTAACCGCCGCACGGAGATTTAATGAACTTCAACAAAATAAAGGAAGCGGAAGCCAAGCACTATATGCCCGTGTTTTCGCGCGATAATTTGTGCATAGACCGCGGCGAAGGCAATTGTCTTTACGATGTCAACGGCAACCGCTACGTGGATTTCGTGGCGGGTATCGCAACGAACATTCTCGGCTACGGGCATCCCGAATACACCGAGACCGTTTGCGCTCAAGCGCGCAAGCTCATGCACGTATCGAATCATTATTATACAGCAATACAGTCCGAATACGTAGAACGGCTCGCAACGGCGTCCGGATACGACCGCATATTTTTGTGCAATTCCGGCGCGGAAGCGAACGAATGCGCGATCAAGCTCGCGCGCAAGTTTTTCCTTAAATCGGGCGCGCGTAAAAATATACTCGTATCAAAAGGCGCGTTCCACGGCAGAACGCTCGCAACGCTTACCGCAACGGGCAACGTTGCGCAGCACGAAAAGTACGCACCGCTGCCCGAAGGCTTTTTATCGTTCGAGTTTAACGACTTCGAGGACTTTAAGCGCAAGCTCGATAACAACGTGGGCGCGGTGCTTTTGGAAACGATCCAAGGCGAGAACGGAGTGCGCCCGTTCGACAACGATTTTTTGGTGAACGCTTACGCGCTTTGCAAATCGCAAGGCATACTGTTCATGCTCGACGAAGTGCAAACGGGCATGGGGCGCACGGGCAAACTGTTCTCGTTCGAGCACTTCGGCATACGCCCCGACGTTATAACCATGGCAAAGGCGATCGCGGGCGGTTTACCCATGGGCGCGTGTCTTGCTACGGAAGAAGTCGGAACGGCGTTCGACATAGGCGATCACGGTTCTACGTTCGGCGGCAACGCCCTCGCCTGCGCCGCGGCAAACAAGGTTTTGGAAATATTGCTGCGCGATAACGGACTGCTCGAGCACAGCGCGTCCGTGGGCGAATATCTCGGCGAGCAGCTCGCGCACTTTTCCAAATACAATTTTATAGCGGATATACGCGGACTCGGGCTGATGCGCGGAATACAATTGACCGAAAAGGTTCCGGCGGCAATGTTCGAGGGCATGCTGCGCGAACACGGATATCTCGTGAACGTAGCGGGAAACAACACATTGCGGCTCGTACCGCCGCTGACGATCACTCGCGATGAGATAGACGGTCTGATAGCCGCGCTCGACAAGGTATGCGCGGCAACGTGCGTGCTGTAAACGCTTGCATTAAAATAAAAACTATGTTACAATTTTAATACCGAACATGCGAGAGACGTCACCGCGCCGCATGCTCGGCGTTATTATTTCAATCAAAAGGATATACTATGGACATAAACACTTACAAAGCGAAAGGTCGCATAGAGCACAAGCATCTTCTCAATCTCCTCGACTATTCCGCAACCGATATATACGAAATTTTGCAGCTTGCATCGTCGCTCAAGTGCGCGTTCCGCAAGGGCAAAAAACACGAACGGCTCAAAAACAAAACGCTCGCCATGATATTCACCAAATCGTCCACGCGCACGCGCGTATCGTTTGAAACGGGAATACAGCAGCTCGGCGGGCGCGCGCTCTTTCTCTCCGGCAACGACATACAGCTCGGCAGAGGCGAAACCATAGCCGACACCGCGCGCGTGCTGTCGCGCTACGGTATAGACGGAGTTATGATACGCACGTTCAAACAGTCGGACGTTGAAGAACTCGCAAAATACGGCAGTTTTTCGGTTATAAACGGCTTGACTGACGATTTTCACCCCTGCCAAGCTCTCGCCGATCTTTTGACCGTTTACGACACGTTCGGCAAGCTCAACGGCGTTAAACTCGCCTATTTCGGCGACGGCAACAACATGGCGCACTCGCTCATGCTCGCGGGCGCAAAAACGGGCATGAAAGTGTATATCTGCTCGCCCAAAGGCTTCGAGCCGAATCCCGACATTACGGCGGCAGCGCAAAAATTCGGCGACGTGACCGTTACGGACAGCGTCGAGGAAGCGGCATCCGCCGCGGATGTGCTGTACACCGACGTTTTCTTTTCCATGGGGCAGGATAAAGACCCGAAAAAAGAATCAGCGCTCATGCCGTACCAAGTGAACAAGCGCGTACTCGAAATGGCGGACAAGTCCGCTGTATTCATGCACTGCCTGCCCGCCCACCGCGGCGAAGAAGTCACCGAGGATGTGATCGACTCCACGCAGTCCGTAATATTCGAGCAAGCGGAAAACAGACTGCACGCGCAAAAGGCGGTAATGTGCCTTTTGATGGGCAAAAAGTAACATGTACCTCGCTATTCGCAGAGCTACGGACGACGACGCGCCCGATATACTCAAACTGACAAAGGAAGCTTTTTCGGTATACCGCGACGAACTGAACGTAAATTACGAAGTAAAAGCGCTTACCGAAACCATAGCAACTACCCTCGCGGACATTCGCGAACAAGCCGTGTTCGTAGCCGAACGTTTCGGCAGCGTTTGCGGTGCGATAAGAATACGCAAGCTTTCGCACGATCTTTGGTATATTTACCGTTTCGGCGTAAGTCCCGAAATTTCGAGCACGGGGCTTGGATCCGCACTGTTGGACGCAGCCGTAAAGTACGCGACGGACAACGGCGCACGCGCAATAGCGTTGCACACCAATTCAAAATATTATAAGCTCGCGCGCTACTACTACGGAAAACAATTCTACGTGCATTCTACGTCTTTCGACCGCGGCTATGTGCGCGCACTGTTCGTTCTCGAACTGTCCGAAGGCGGCGTCGATCTCTCCCCCGCATTCTTATTGTAATTTATTCGACCTAATACAAAACGAAACGCGCGGATTTATGTCGCGCGTTTCGTTTTATGTTATAGACTGTTTTTACACGCCCAAGTATAATCGGCAATGTATTATCGTTCCCATGTTGTCCGGTGTTAACATATAAAGGTCAGACCCGCAATATTTGCCGCCCTTGATCTTGAGCGAATAATAATTACGTCCATCCGCCTGATCATAATATATATAAGAACCCGATTCATCGTCGTACTCGAATTCATCGAACATATTTATTATTCTTTCTATTTTTGCTCCGCTATTTACCAATTCCGTCAAATTATGTTCGTCATTGATGGGATGCACCTCTTGATGTAAAATTTCGATATTCTCTTTATTATAAGACGTAAAGTATATATTTGTTTCGTCAAATATGTATTCCCAATAATCGTTATCTGTGCCGTTATCATCGATATACGTGTCATCAATAATAAACTTTGCATGAACTACGTTTGTAAGGTCAAACGCCGCGACCCAAGCAGAGGCGTCCGATACTCGTTCGCTTTTGAAAGTTTCGTAATCGTATTCTTGATACCCTGTTTGCTCGTCAACCGGCTCGCCGCAAGCACATAGCGAAAACGCTGTAAACGTTGCCGCGATCGCAGAAAATATTGCCGTAATTTTTGCTGTTTTTTTCATCTTATACGTAATCCTTGTGTTTTTATACAAGAATTATAACACATCCCCCCCCCGTGTCAAGCAAGTACGGCATAAATTTTATATATTTTTGGTTGTTCTCGATCGAATATCATTGTATGTCAAATATCCCATCACAGGTTTATTTCTTTTTACGTTTCTTTTCCACGTAGCGAAAATCCTCTTCTGTGCGTTCCGCGCGAGCCAGCCCGTGCTTTTCGGCGAGCGCGGCGATCAATTCTTTTACATATCGCACCGAACGATCGGACTTGAGATTGACGCGCATAGGCACGGTCTCGTACTTTCCGACGTCGCTCTCGTTGCGGAAACTGTACTTGGAGTCCGCAAACTCCTGCGGATCGAGCGCAAGATAGAGCGACAGAGTTTTGCCGCGTATGGCGAACTTGGCATACGTGGTGCGCCCCTTAAACCAAGATTCGTTACCCGTGCTCATTCGAGGTTTCATGCCGTAGCGCAAAAGCTCGTTTTTGATCGCGCTGTATCGCGCCTTGGTTTCGTTATCGGCGCGCATAAGCCGCGTAGTAAAGTCGCGCGGGGTTTTATCCTTAGCTTTAATATCGGCGACGGCGGCGCTTTCAAGCTCTTGTCTCGATCTATCGGGCGCGGCTACGCAAAACAGCTTTATAAGCTTATCTTTGACGAGAGCTTCCGTAGTTTTGTAATCGGGGCGGTAATTTTCGGGTCGGACTTCGACGCGCGGCAAACCGTGCTTTTCCGCCATCTCCGCAATAAGTTCTTTAGCTCGGCGCGCAGCGCGCTCGGATTTGATTTTGAGCTGCATCGGCACGTCGCGATACTTTGCGGTTTCGCGCTCATCACGGAAAGAATATTTAGTGTCCTTGTACTCGTCGGGATCGAGCGCAAGATAGAGCGACAGAGTTTTGCCGCGTATGGCGAACTTGGCGTACGTTGTACGGCCCGAATAGAAAGACTCGTTGCTCCAACTCGACCGCGGCTTTAGCTTATAACATACGAGATCGTTTTTGACGGAATTGTATAAGCCCTTGAGCGTATCGTCCGACTGCGCGAGCGCGGCGGCAAAACTGCGGCTGTAGCGCACTTGTATACGCGTATCGCCTACGATCATAGTGCCCGTATCGTTGTCTCCGTCCTCTATAGTCGCGGCATCGTCGAGAGCTATTTCGCCCCCGCTTGCCGCCGTTTCAAGCTCCGGCTCGGCTTTTTCGTCTTCTTTATTTGAAATTTGCGTTTCGGGTTCAACGGTTTCCGATTCCGACTCGGGCAACTGTTCCTTTTCCGGCTCTGCTTCTTCAGGCTCGGATTCCGATATTTTCTCCGTCTCGGTCTCAGTATCCGTATCCGTCTCGGGCGCGGCGTTTCGCGGCGCAAGAGCGGAAATGTCCTTCTTGCCGACAGCCTCGACTACGAGCAGACAAATTACGGCAAGCAAAACCACCGAGACGATAGCAATAAGTATCGCCTTGACGGGCATGCCCCACTCGGAGCATATAAGACCTGCCGTTTGTAAAAACATGTTCTACTTCTCCTTTTTGGTCGCGGGAAACTGCTTGAGCAATACTATGCCCGCGCCTATCACTATTACGAAAGCGACTAAATACGCCCAGCCGAATTCGTCCTTTAGCCATTTGAAAAACAACCCGACGTGCGGCGCCGTATGCGTAACCTTGCCTATAATCTCGTCCTTTTCGATAAAACGCGAATCTTCGGCATTGTTTGCGTCTCCGCGCGTAAAGTACTTGCCGTCCGTTATTCGTATTATCCTATGCGTAGTCGGCACAGTATCGCCGAACGGTAAAAACGTGATTATATCGCCTATGACGTAATCGTCGGACTTTTTGACCACAATCAAATCGCCTTCTTCTATAGTGCCCGACATACTGCCCGTGGTGACTATGAGCGTAGACGTCCCGAAAAACGACGGAACGGGCGATTTATTGACAAACTTGTCCACGGCGAGCGTTATCGCGACGAACAGCAAGAACACTATCACAACGCCGCCTATGCTCGTGAATACTATATTTGCTACCGACATCTTCGATTTACGCGGCTTTGCCGATACGGGGGCAACGTTTGCAGTCGATCCGTTTTCGGTTTTTTCGCCGTCGATAACGGCAGAGTCTGCTTTTTGCTGCGTCGCGCTTACTTTTTCCGTAGGCGACACGTTCCGCAAGTCTGATTCTTGCGGCGTAACTTCGGACACGTGCTTTTCGTCGGTATTATCGCTATTTTCGATTTTTGAATTTACGGTATTATCGCGCATGTCTACTTCTCCTGTGCCGTCAATTGCAAAACCATGGAAATCTTTCCGCCGTCCGTTCCTATCAGCGTATCGTTATCGTCCGAACCGCCGTCGAACAGCCAATTCCATTCGAGCGTAAAAGAATGCTGCGTTTGCGGAAGTATGACCATATCGTCGAACACGAGTTCCTCGACGGGTCGCCAAGCGTCCGTTTCCAAAATAACGTTATTCATGCGCAATCGGAATTTTATCGGGAACTCCGAGATCTCGCACCCCTCGTACTTCGGCTCTATGGAAAATCCGTACCGTATTTCTTTTTCGTTGGTGTTGTTGATAACGAACTCGTATTTACCGGAACTCCCCGGTTTGATTTTATGCCCGTCGCCGAACACCGCAATAACGCTTTGCGTCGACCACGGACCGCTCGCATCGCTTACGTCGATAACGGGGATCAAACCGCTGCTTTCGCCCGAACTGCGAATATCTATGAGCGCGATTATCGCGATGATCACAGCCAATATCACGGCAAACATGCCGAGAGCCGCTATGCGGAACGCATTGCGCTGTCTGCGCACTATGCGCCCTATATACTTCTCGCGTCCGACCGATTCGTACAGATCTTCGCCTTTCAGAACGAACGTGCGTTTCTCGGACGAATATTCGACTTTTCGCACATTGTTGCCGTCGGCATCGATAACCGTTTCCGTTTTATCCGCATCGGCGATACCGTTGCCGAAAAGGTCGTACACTCCGTTGTCCGAAACGCTGCCTATGATCCTTCCGCACGCATCGCAAATCTCACGCGCTTTGCGCGCGCGCTTGAACCTGTCGGAATCCGTAAATTCACGTTCGGTCAATATCGAATTGTATTCGATCTTCTTTGCCATATCGTACCGTAAAAAGATAAATCAAGCAAGCCGCCTTGCGCCCCTCGCCGCTAAACGGCAAGGGGCGGACAGCTTATATTGCGCGGACGTTTCACGCCCTAAAAAGAGTTCGGAAATTCCTTTCTGCGATTATGCGCCCGTGGTAGGCGTTTGGATCTGCATTACGATTATCGACAAGTCAAAGTTGATATCGATTATCGCGGTGTATGTCACATCGTCAGTAGTTTCGGTAGTACCTTTAGTATCGATAACGGTAACGGTGCCGTTGGTAGCTTTCGCACTGACTTTATAGTTTCCGAAAGTCTGCTCGGCGGAGGTTGCTTTTGCCGCATAACCGAGGATCGTGTCTTTGACATCGTCATCTTCGCTGTCGGCATCGGTATCGAACACCCATTCCCAAGAAAGCTTATAGTAATCGCTTACGGATTCACCGATTTTAATAGTGCTGTTGATCTCGTTCACTTTATTAACGATTTCGGAAAGAGTGCCTTTTGCGACTTCCGTACCATAAGTAGTTCCATCGGTTCCTTTTTCGAGCTTCCATTTGATCGGAGTGTAAACGTCACCGCCCTGCGTCAACGAAATGTCTTTAAGCGTATCCGCTTTGACTGTCATTTTGAGCTGTGCAAGCACTTCCGCAGAGCCTGTAACGCCGAACGTCATCTCGCCTTTCGTGCCGGGCGCGACGGTGCTGGTAGCCGCTTTAACGTCTACGACTGCGCCGGATTCGTCGGGTTTGGCAACTATTTCGCCTTGGTTATAGCCCTTACCGAACAAATTTTCGGCATTGGCGGATACGACAAAGCCCCATTTTGCTACGGTCGCTTGCTGTGTGGGAACGCTCGACTTGGTGATGTATCTCGCGAACGTTACGCCGCAGAAACACATGATTGCGATGAGCAGGAGTACCATCGCGGCGATTATAATGCCGCGGGTCTTTTTGTTGGTCTTTTTGTCTTCCATTTTTTCCTTCTCCTTTTGGAAATACATTATTTCGGCGCGTAAGGCGCGCCACCTATCTATATGTAAACGACTTGGGCAAACCGATTTACCCGCCGTCGGAATTTTTAGCTATTAACGTATTTTTCGTAAAAACCGTTGGCGGCTTTATAATACGAATCGTCTATCCCGTTCCCGTCATAGCCGTATACGTCTACACCGTTCACGTAATATTTGGGAGCGTGCTCGATGCTCGTACTTATATTCACTTTGTCCGTGCCAACGTCCGAATACTGCGAAAAGTAGTTTATTCGTGCGTTTATTGCATACTCGGAAATCACGGCGTCAGCCAGACTGCTACACCTTATCCGCGCCGCATTCAGCCAATACCGACGCGTCGTGGCGCTGCCGTGAACGAATTTTTCGTCGTATACATGCGAACCCATTCCGAAAATTCGGAACTCAACATCGTTCATAATGGGCGATACGGCGGAGATAGCCAAATTGCTCGCATTGGCGGACGGATAGTTGCGCGCTGTGTTGCGGATATTGTAAGTGCCGTAAAAAATATAAACACGCACCGAACTGTTGCCGCCGTCGATAAGCGGGTTGACTGCTATAGGGAACAGATTTGCGTAAACGTTTATGAGCGATTGCTTTTGCTCATCGGTCATTCCTTCCAACTCGCTCTGCGATTTTGCGCCGAAGTAAACGGAACTGTAGTCATAGATATTGAAACCGTCCTGACCGTCGACTTGCACCGACATCTCCGCTTTGCCGAACGTGCCCGCATGTATTTTTACTTCGGCTATGCTCGAACCGCTGCTGCCGCGCACCATTGCGCCGCCGTTTTTGCCGTCGAAAACACCGCCGTAAATATTTACCGTTGCGCCGCCCATTACTTTTAACCCGTAGTGGCTCTCGGGTCCGGTTGCCGTTTGATACTGCGGCGTCGCACCGGCATCGTGAGTGAGGTTGCCTTTGAATACACCGTCGTATATATCTATTTCGGTATGCGACGTGTTTCCGTCGTTGGTGGCGGCAATACCGTTACAGAACGCTGCGGTAAAACTGCCGTTGTATATTTTCATGCTGCCGCCGCGCGCTATTACGGCGTGCCCGCCGCTCAGCGTAGCGTAAAACTTCCAAGTATCCGCGGCGTTGGAATCGGAAACTTTGTACGCAGTATCGGTATGAACGCGCCCAGTCGTGTTGACCGTTATATCTTCGATCCTGCTGTTTTCGTCGCCGAGAACAACCGCGCCGCCCTGAACCTTTACACCGCCGCCGACGGACGACGTGATGTTCGCATACTTGATGTTTATGTTGGCTAAAACGTCTTCGTCCTTTACTACCGACTGCTGCATACACGCTACGGCAAAGCTTTTTATCACGGTCTTATTGAAGTTATCGCCAGTGCTCGCATACTGATCGTATCCGTTGTACAGTCCGCGAAAATCGATATTAAATCTCGCCGTCGACTGCAAACTGCCGCCTACGACGCAAATGCCATGTTCGTTATCGTATTCTTTCACGGTTGTAATGCCGTTTTCAGTGACTTTCTGCCAAGGCACAAACAGCCTGTAGCTGTGCGCGCCTGCGTCTTTGGCGACAGACGCATTCGCCGTACAGGACGTAGAACCCGCGCCTTTGCGGTTGATGCGACAGATAATATCGTAAGAACCGAGAGAACCGTTATCGTTGTTGCCGAACATGATATTTCCGCCGTCGAGGTATATAGCCGACGCATTGTATGCCGAAATAGCCCCGCCGTTGACGAACGATAAATTACCGCCGTTGACCGCGACGCCCATTTCCTGCGAACTTATGTTCGAGTTGTCCATAGTAACCCTGCCGCCGACATACTCCGACGAATCGAGATATACGCCTACCGACGCGGCTTTATAAAAGTTACTTGTACCCTCCCCCGCGACTGTATTGCCGTTTGCATCCACCCAATCGGTGTTCGGCAAAGCGCCCGTGTATGTTCCGTTTTCCGTCGCGTTACCGAGCGTTATATCCGTGTTTTTAAGCTCTATATCGACGCTGTTGGCAGCCACTTGCGCTTTATTTACCGCATATACGCCGTAATTATAACTGTCGCTGTCGAGCTTGATATGTCCGTTTTTAAGATTTATCGTGCCGCGCGTGCCGAACACTCCGTACGAATGCGAGCCGTACATTTGTATAGTTGTGCCGTCGCCGTCGAGATTGCTCTTTGCCGAACTGCGCCCGCGCGACAATATGCCGAAAGTAGTTTTATATTTTCCGTCCGTACGGTTTTTGGAAACGCCTTCCGCAATATTCTTTTCCACTACGACAGAGCTTTGAGTTATATCGAGCGTTCCGCCGTTTACGAATATAGCCGCATCGCGATACTGCCTGCCGCGAGGGAAAACGGTGACCGAACCGGTATCGTCGGGTTCGTCCGCAACATCGAACGGGCTGTCGGCATGCGATACGGTGGTCTTTTTGAGTATGTTCACATTATCCATGATTACTGCGCCGCCGCTGACCGATACGACGCTGCCGTTATACGACGTAGCAGACTGCACGCGTTTGAAATCGAGCATGCCACCGTCGCTGAGTATGCATGCGCTTTCGCCGTACTTAGCCGAATTATTCGGGGTGTCTACAGCCGCATCGATCGCGGGAAGTTCGTCGGGATCTACTGTCTTAAGCTCGCCCGACGTGCTGACGGTCATCGTTCCGCCCGTTATATACACGCACGAGGTCTGCCAAGTGCCGAAATACGAATAGAAACTTCCCGCCGTGCGGTTGCGCTCGCCTACGCCCGACGTGGAAATAACGTTTATGTTCAAGTTGCCGCTCGACATGTCAACAGCCGCATAGTTCGGCGCGGGCGTATCGATACCGTCTATGGTTTGAGCGACCGAATACGCTATATCGTTTTCATAGCCGAACAGCATCACTTGATGCGTTCCGTCCGCGCTCGTATCGTCCGTAGGCTGTCCTACGGAATTAACGTAGTACGTATACGCAAAACTCGCGCTTTTAACGTCGAACGTATCGAACGAGTCGTCCGTTGCGCCGCTGACCGCCACGTAACAATACGTGTCGCGTTTTATGAGCGTTTTGCCGCCGTATACTATATCGACGTCGAAATACACGTTGCCGCTGTTCGGCGACGCGCCGCTCGTGCGAACGGACAGTCTCGGCATGATCGTATTCAAATCGGTAACACCGCCCGAAGTTTCAACCGCCGTCACTTCGCCGTAGTCGAGTGAATAACTCTCGCTTTTTACGAGCGTGCTGTAATACTCCGCGGGGCGCGGTCCGCTCTCGAACATACCGCCGTACACGTTGAGATTACCGCCCGTAACGGTCAAAACACTGCCTATCGGGTTGTACAAGCCACCGCCGCCGCGAGTGTCTATTACGGTGAACGTCGTATCGGACGGAACGTTCAAAAGACTGCTACGGTTATTGCGTTCTATTTCGTTGCCGTTTAGATCTATGGTGAGATCGCGCTTTAAGTCAAGCGAATCGCCCGTCATTATTATAGGCGCTTTGAGATCGTCGGACAGTTTAACGTAGCCGTACCCGCTCTTTATCGCGTTGAAAAGTTCTTGCTGAGATCCGACGTCGAAAGGCTGTTGCGTCTCGTACGACAGATCGTCGCCCGTGCCTTCTATCTCGGTAACGTAACGGGCTTCGGTAAAAACGAGGGAAAAAGCAAACACGAGCAAAACCGCCGCAAGCAGTATCGCCGCAAGCGAGCCGTATTTCATGTATTGTTCTTTGGTCGTTTTTTTCAATCGTCTGTCCTTTTTATGGTTTTTATGTTGTCTGCGAGAACACCATTCCTATTCCGCAAGGACTGGTAACGCCGATACAATTACGCACCGATACATTTTGCCATACGTCCGCCGCATCCGCCGCGGCGATCTGAAGCTGAGGTTTTCCGTCCGAGCCGAGCATCGGCGCGCCGCCCGATTCTGCCCATCTGCACACAAAATCGTCGGTGACGACGGGCGTCTGTTTTGCCGTTGTATAATTTCCGCTCGCGTCCTTATTCCAATAGTCGTCGACGTTCCATACCGTCGAAAACTCGCCGCTGTCGAGCGAACTGCGCAAGACGAGCCTGAAAAGAAAATAGTGCGACTCGTTCTCATCGAGCACGTATCTTTCGCCGTCGCGCGCAACGTTAAACGTTATTCTGTAAAAACTCATGTCGAGATCGTCGTCGAATGTGACTGGACATACAAACATATTATCGGTCGCAGACCCGCCGATAGACGTATATGTCGCATAAGTGTGTTTGACATTGCCCTTTTTCGCGCCGTCTTGAAGTACCGCGGACGAATGCGCAATATCCATTACAAGCTCGTCGCCCGCCTCGATAAGTTCTTTATAATCGTTTTGTATAGTTATGCCGTCGACTGTTTTATCAGTTTCGACAATGCTGCCGTACTCCGCCGTGTCCGCCGAAATACTGTACATCTTACTCGCGCGCAGCACGCTATCCGAATCGCCCGAAACGTATTCGCCGCCCGCAAGCTCGGCAAACTGAAACATGGCATTATCCGCAAAACTCTTGGGCATATAGAACACGAATCCGTACTCGTAACGAAGCCCGTAACTACCCTTGTTGCTTAACTTTATAACCGTCTCCGCCCACGAATTCATTTGTACGGGACGCGTGGAATCGGTTACCTGCTGAAATATCGGCGCGTTGATAAACGAGCCGTACCCGCCGTTATTCACCGTCACCTCGCAGTCTATGGTAGCCACGCCCGACGACGTGTCGTTGCCGTCCGCGCGCGAAACGTATGCGGCATACGAATAAGCGGAGAACGCAAAAGAGATCGCCAGCAGCAAGCAAGCGATACAAAAAAACGCCTTAGTTCCGTTTTTTTGCAAAAGCTTCAATAAAACGACCTCCCGTTACTAATATTACGCAGTAAGATTCGGGACATATACTATTAAATAATGCCGATAATGCAAGCAAAATCCCTATGCCGCATATAATACCGCATAATATTGTGAAATAATTATATCACGATTGTTTCAAAATTACAAGGATTTTATACGGTTTTTACGGCATTTTTTTAGTTTTTTATGCAATTTGTGATAAAAATGTTCTTATTTATGTAACATATTGTGAAATTCGCAACCGATTTTTTCGTTGTTTACGCCGATATAAAAACGCAAGCGCGGTTTCGCGCCTGCGTTTTAACGAGCATAATATTTTAATCGAGTTAATCGAGCAAATTGTCGAGGCTCATCGAGTACGCCGGTAAAAAAACGTCGATAAAATATCCGACCGATTTTTCTGGCGACGTTTCAAGCTCTTTTTTCGTTATTTCGTATGCGTTGGAAAATTCGACGTTGTGTACGGCAAGCTCCTCGACGCATTTTATCAACGCGCTCATTTTATCCGCACGCTTGACGATTTTATACTCCGCGCAATTTTTATCGGGCTGAACGCACGGCTTGAATGCGTCTTTGAGTTCGTCGGGCAATGTATCGAGCAACTTTTGTTCGGCGCGGCGTTCTATGTTTTTATACGCTTTGTTTATGCTTTCGTCGTAGTATTTTACGGGCGTGGGAAGATCGCCCGTCACTACCTCTGCCGATTCGTGATACAATGCGATCACCGCCGCTTTGTTCGCGTCGAGATCGCCGCCGAATACCGAATTTTCGATAATGCACAGCGCATGCGCGATCATTGCGACTTGCATGGTATGCTGCGCTACGTCCTCGGTCGTGGTGTTGCGCATGAGCGCCCACCTATCGATCAATTTCATTCTGTCGAGGAATGCAAAAAACTTACTCGGCATCGTTTTTCATCGCCTTTGCGCTTGACTTGATCGTCTTTTTTGCGAGCTTTACTACGTTGTCTACTGTAAAACCGCATATCTCGAACATAACGTTCGCGGGCGCGGACATTCCGAAATGATCGATGCAGCAGCACTCGCCGTCGAGTCCGACGTATTTATACCATGCGCCGGAACGCCCCGCTTCGATCGCCACGCGCGCACGCACGTTGCTCGGCAGCACCGATTCGCGGTATTTCGCGGTCTGTATATCGAACAATTCCATGCACGGCATACTGACTACGCGCGCATCGACGCCCGAATTTTTAAGCTCTTCTTTTGACGCGAGCGCAAGGCTCAATTCCGAACCGTTGGCTATAAGAATAACGTCGGGAACGGGCTTTTCGCTGTCGGATACTATATATCCGCCGTACAAAGCGTCCGTGCCCGTGCAATCGAGCTGAGGGAGCGCTTGACGCGAACAGACTATAGCCGTAGGGCACTTGCCCGTCCATGCCGATTCGTACGCCGCCGCCGTCTCTTTGGAATCCGCGGGACGAAATACTTTGATATTGGGAATAGAACGCAACATTTCGAGCTGCTCTATGGGTTGATGCGTAGGACCGTCCTCACCCACGCCTATGCTGTCGTGAGAGAGCACGTATACAATCGGGAGATTCATGAGCGCGCTCATTCTCAATGCGCCTTTCATGTAATCGGAGAAAACGGCAAATGTCGCGCAGAACGGCAACAGACCGCCGTGCAGATACATACCGTTGCACACCGCGCCCATTGCGTGCTCGCGCACGCCGAAGTGGATATTTCTGCCGGACTCCGACGCCGACACGTCGCCGCCGTCGTTTATAACGACCATATTGGACGTTGCGAGATCCGCCGAACCGCCTATCACAAACGGGTTTTGCGCGGCAATGATATTGAGTATACGCGACGAGCTGTTGCGCGTAGCTTCCGCTTTTTGCGGTTTGTCGTAGATTACGTCAAGCTCTGAAAAATCTATTTCGGACTTGCGATAGCGTTGGAACAGCTCGTAATCTTCGGGATATTTGGTTTTGTACGATTTTACGGTCTTGTTCCAATCGGATTCGTACTTTGCGAGTTTCGGCGCAAGCTCCGCTATACCGTCGGTAACGGCTGGCGCTACCTCGAACGGCTTGATCTTGTAATTGAGATTTTTGCGCAACGCCGCAACGTTCGCCTCGCCGAGCGGCGCGCCGTGGCTCTTGCACGTACCGGCAAGCGGCGAACCGTAACCGATAGTGGTGTTTACGATTATCAACGACGGCTTGTTCTTTTCCGCTTTGGCGAGTGTGATCGCCGCGGAAATCTGATCGAGATCTTCGCCGTCGGCAACGTTCAACACCTGCCAACCGAGCGCCTCGTGACGCGCGCCTACATTTTCCGTGAACGTCAAGTCGGTACTGCCCTCTATGGTTATACGGTTGCTGTCGTACATCACGATAAGCTTGCCGAGCTTGAGCGAACCCGCAAAAGACGCCGCCTCGTTCTCTATGCCTTCCATCATACATCCGTCGCCGCAAAGCGCGTATGTATAATGGTCGATAAGCGTGCAATCGGGTTTATTGAATTTGTCGGCGAGAACGCGCTCCGCAAGCGCAAAGCCGACGGCGTTTGCAACGCCTTGACCGAGCGGACCGGTGGAAACCTCCACGCCCGCCGTCACGCCGTATTCGGGATGTCCCGGGGTTTTAGACGTGTGCTGACGGAAACGCATCATGTCCTCTTTAGTCAAGCCGTAACCGAAAATATGCAGCAAGGAATACAACAATGCCGAGCCGTGCCCCGCGGACAGCACAAAACGGTCGCGGTCGAAAAAGTTAGGGTTTTTCGGATTGTGCTTCAAGTGCCGAGAAAACAGCGCGTAAGCCATGGGCGCGGCGCCGAGGCAAATGCCGGGGTGTCCGCTCTTCGCCTTTTCAATGGCTTCGGAGCTTAATACTCGCAACGTGTTAATCGTAAGTTGTTCTTCGTTTGTCATTGTATACTCCTATGGGTTTTGCCCGTTATTACTCTTTGTCCGAAGTTGATTCGTAATGCGCGTCCGACGGATCGAAACCGATCGAATCGTCGACGCTCTCGTCGTCCGAAATTTCGGCGGCGTCGTACTGCTCATAGCCGGCGTTTTCAAGCTCGTCCGCATCGGACTCGAAACTCTCGATCGCCTCGGCGTCCGCCTCGTCCGCCTCGCGTTGCGCCTCGCCGTCGTCGATAAACTCGATGAGCGGCGCGCAGTCGAGACCGCGGAATCCGCTCAAGAACGAATACAGAAATTTAGCTATTTTGAGCGTTCCGCCGCGCTTGTCCGCTTCGATATAGATCGGCAATACGGGATCATGCACGCTCGTGCGAACTATGAAATATCCGTCGGCGTTGTTAAGATACGCGCGGACGCCTTCGTAATTGTCGTTTGAAACGGTCAACAACCGCTCGCTCAACGCCGTTAACCGCGAAACTATCTTTTCCGCCGTTCCGCGCCAACCCTCGTCGGTGAACTTCAAGCGAATATCGGCTTCCTCGAGCGGTTTGTGCAGATCGGCTATCAAATCCGTCAAGTTCTGCTTTTTGCGGCGCAACGCGCTCATTACAACCAATATCTTTGCGATAAAGTACGCGCCGTCATCTAAAAAATAATGCTCGCGGAATGCCGCATGCCCGCTGCTCTCTATGGCAAGCGGCGCGTCGATACCCATATCGTTGAGCCGTTTCGCCTCGTCTATAACGTTACGGTAACCGCGTTTGAACCGCAATTGCACTCCGCCATTGCTCTCTATGAACGTGCGCAGCCCTTCCGTAGTTACGGAATCGGTGACTATAGTAGCGCCGGGGGTTTCGCTCAAAACCACTGCGGATGCAAGCGCAATAAGCGAACAGCGGTTGATTTCCGTGCCGTCGTGCGCAACTATCGCGCAGCGATCGACGTCCGCATCGAATATAACGCCGAGATCGGCGCCCGTCGAAAGCACGCGTGTGCGCAACGAATCCATAGCTTCTTTGTTTTCCGGATTGGGCGAGTGTGCGGGAAAGTTCCCGTCGGGCGTAAGGAACTGCGAGCAGCTCACATCCGCGCCGAGCGGCGCGAGCACGTTAGTCGCAAAAAATCCGCCCGCACCGTGACCGGCGTCCACCGCTATTTTCATATTTTTGAGCGGGAGATAAAGCCCCGTGCCTTTTCGTATAACGTCTGCGAGCATATTGCTGTAAAGTCGCAAACATTCGCGCCGCACAACGGTTGAGTGCGCATCGCCGCCTATGCTCTCGCCCGCTTCCGCGAGCGATATTATCTCGTCAAGCTCAGCTGAATTAACGCCGCCGTCCGCCGTAAAAAATTTAAGCCCGTTTATCTCTTTGGGGTGGTGGCTCGCAGTGATCATTATCGAGCCGTCCGCCATGACCGACGGCAACTGCGTGACGGTGTACGCTGCGGGCGTGGAAAACAACCCGCAATCGATAATATCCTGTCCTGCGGGACGAAGCGCGGATATGACCGCGTCGGCAAACATGCCGCCCGTCAGTCTGCTGTCGCGTCCGATAGCTATTTTGCACCGCTCTTTGCCCGTGCGCTTTGTGAGCCAAAGCGCAAACGCGCGCGCAAAATCGCGAACGGCGTCCGCGGTCAAGACCGCATCGTCGCCCATCGCCTTGCCGCGAATATCAGTGCCGCTTTTCAATTTGCAGTAATCAGCCATACCGTCTCCGTGTTTTTCGTGAATGCGTTTTATATACGCCCACCGTCAATACTAACATTATAACGCTTTTAATATTTTTTGACAAATGCTTTTGTGCGATTTTACATAAATTTCCCAATTTTTATACGAACCGCAACAACTGCTCGAAATCTCGCACCGAAAAATCGGCTGCCGTCGGTTTGACTCCGCTCGGATCGTAAAGGCACGTATCGAGCCCGTATGCTTTCCCGCCCGCAATATCGGAACTTTCGCCGTCGCCGAAAACGAGCACGCGCGACGGATCGATATTGCCTACTTCGGCAAATACTTTATCGAAAAATCCGCGAGCGGGCTTATACGCGCCGATCTCTTCCGATATGAATGCGCCATCGTATCTGCCTTCGAGCGCTTTGAGCCGTTCGCGCGCAACGTTTGCAAAACCGTTCGTTATTATATAACGCTTTATCTTGCGCTCGCCGAGCCTATCCAAAAAATCGATTGCGCCGTCGATAACTAGCCGCGTTTTTTTCATGTTTTCCATAAACGAGCCGTTGAACGCATCGGGGTCTATCTCTTCGCCGAGCATATCGCAAAGCATGCCGACGCGCTCGGCGATAAGCTGTTCGCGCGTAAGCTCGCCGCACTCGATCTTTTTCCAAACCGTGCCCGTCGCAGACAGGAACGCACGCGCAACGTCGCTCTCGCTCGACCGCAAGCCAAGCTCGCGCACCGTTTCGCCTATCGCCCAAACGCTCGCTCCGTCGAAATCGAGCAGCGTGTTATCTGCGTCGCAAAGTACTGCGTCGTATCTGTTTTTGCGCGGCAAACGCGTCACGCGCATAAACTCGGCAAACGAATCGACAGATGAATCCACTACGTAATCGGCGTACTTGTTATACAACGGCGCGCGCTCGAAAACGGTCTGTTCGAGTCTGTCTTTTAGCGGTCTGTCGGAGTTTTTTATTCTGTTTTTGAGCACTTCTATCGGCGCGGTCAAAAACACGATTTCCGTATGCCGACGCAACGCGCTCATACCATCGCGATTGAGCACCGCGCCGCCGCCCGTCGCAACTACTGCGGCGTCCGACTCCGCGGCTTCGATCATTATTTCCTTTTCGAGCCGACGAAACTCGCTCTCGCCGTGTGCGACGAAAAAGTCGCGTATGTTCCCGTAACGCCGAGTAAACGCCGCATCGGTATCGAACAACGCGCCGCCGAGCCTGCCCGTTATACGCCGCGCGAGCGCGCTCTTGCCGCAGCCCATCGCGCCTATCAACGTATAGCGTTTCACTTTTTCCATGTCAGATAATCGACCGCCATGAAATACACGTCGGAACCGAACCCCATGATAGCGCCGTCGCATTTTTCCGCGAGCACGCTTTTGCGGCGGAACTCGTCGCGCGCAAGAATATTAGACATATGCACTTCTATCTTTTTCGCATTTACCGAATACAGCGCGTCGGCTATGGCGTACGAATAATGCGTATACGCGCCCGCGTTTATAACGAGCGCGTCGAACCCGCCGCGCTGCAAGCGGTCGACTATTTCGCCCTCGGAATTCGATTGAAAAAACTCGAGTTCCGCACCGCGCTCTTTTCCGAACGCGTCGAGCCGCGCGTTTATCCGTTCGAGCGATTCGGTACCGTATACCGCCTCGCGTTTGCCCGTCATATTGATATTCACGCCGTTTAGTATCAAAATTTTCATCGTGAAGAATCTCCTTGTTTTTTATCTAAAACTTTCCGTCGAGCTTTGCGAACGCCCTTTCAAACACATCGAGCGTGTCCGCTTTTACGCCCGTAAGCAGTTTTTCGCCCTCTATCGCCTGATATACGAGCATTGCTTTGCCGTCGGACACTTTTGCGCCTGCCGCAGCCGTGCGCTGCATGAACGGCGTATCCGCATAATATATCAGATCGTACGCATACTCGAATTCGGGCGAAACGCACAATGCCTTCAGAATATCTTCGCCGTCAGAGCCTGCGCTCGTGCAGTTCACTATAAGCTCGGCGGGCTGATTGTAATACTGTTCTATACCGAATGCGCGGCACATTTTCGCCGCCGTCACCATATCGCGGTTGAGCACATACACCGATTTTCCCGTGTCGGCAAGCGCTTCCGCCACCGACCGCGCCGCGCCGCCCGAACCGAGTACAAGCACGCCGCGAACTTTGCTCCGCCAATCGTCGAACGCGCGGTCGAGCGCGTACAAAAACCCTATGCCGTCGGTGTTGAACCCGCTTTTATCGGCGCATCGCACAACGTTCACGCCCGAACGCGTATTGACCTTATCGAGATAACGCTTTATGTCGTTCTTATACGGCTTTGTTACGAATATGCCGTCAACGGTGTCAAACAGTTTCGTAACAGCAGCCTCGAGACCGCTTGCGCCTATATCGCATACCTCGAAAGATATATCAATACCGAGTTCGCCCGATACCGCTTCGTGCACGACGGGAGAGCTTGTGTAGCCTATGTCGCAACCTATCAGTGCAAACTTATACATCGATCACCTCGCCGAAAAAGTTCGGATAACTGACCGCCGCGCACTCCGCGTCGAGTATGTTCGCGCCGTCGCCCGCCGCGCCCGCGATCGCGCCTATCATCGCTATGCGGTGATCGAGCCGAGGATCGACAACGCCGAAAGAAAGCTTTTTACCGCCGTGTACGGTCAAACCGTCGCTCGCCGTTTCGACGTTCGCACCGAGCGCGCCGAGCGCGTCCGCCGTAGATGCGATCCTATCTGTTTCCTTTACTCGCAGTTCGCTCGCGCCGCGCACAACGCTGTCGCCTTCGACAAAACACGCCAACGCGCAAAGCGCGGGGATCTCGTCTATAAGCCGCGGGATTATATCGCCGTCTATCTCGAACGGCTTGAGTCTGCTCGCCCCGACACAGTAATATCCGCGGACGGTTCCGCGCCGCCGCGCAAGTTGTCGTATACGATATTCGCGCCCATATCGTTCAGCACGTCCAAAATACCCGTTCGCGTTTTGTTTATGCCGACGTTCTTTACCGTGCAACGTCCGCCCGTCATAAGCGCAAGACACATCGGATACGCCGCCGACGATATATCGCCCGTCACGATCATATCCTTTGCACAGAGCGCGCTGCGGCGAACAGTCGTATACCCGTCGCCGCGCATGATGTCCGCGCCCATAGCGGCGAGCATGTTTTCGGTATGATCGCGCGAAATAACGCGCTCGCGCACGGTAGTCTCGCCGTCGGCGTTCAAGCCCGCAAGCAGTATCGCGCTTTTTACCTGAGCCGACGCTATCGGCATTTCATAGTCTATGCCGCGCAAACTCTCGGGCGCACCGATAACGGACAACGGCAAACGCCCGTCCGCAACGTCG
>ERZ777306.2161-NODE-2161-length-26443-cov-4.792785_pt1 | contig 26443 bp, 29 predicted proteins | sample MGYA00374966_ERZ777306 | MGnify/ENA primary metagenome ERZ777306 (study PRJEB29329, sample SAMN06343882) | mouse gut metagenome | isolation source: Mouse cecum | place: Austria: Vienna | collected 2014-11-15 ...
GTCGTTCAGTTTTGGAAAGCTATCCGTCAACAACTCGGCAACGATACCAACCTTTCGCGCAAGGGCAAGCCTTGCGCAAATTTTATAATTTACAAATCGAGCGTCTCTTTATAAATCGCGCTTTTCGGAACGCCGCGGTCGGCGGCGGCGCGTTTCAGCGCCTCTTTCTTCTCCAAGCCGGCGTTCATGTAGTGCGCCACGTGATCGCGCGCGGATCCCGCGCAGAGCGGATTTTCCCGCATGGGCGCGCCCTCGACGAGAACGACGTATTCCCCCCGCTTTTCGCCGTCCAACCCCTCTGCCAACGTAAAAGGGATGCTTTCTTCGTGGATCTTGGTAATCTCCCGCACCGCGCAGGCGCGACGATCCCCGAACGCGCGGTACATGGCGGCGATATCCCCGTCCAGATCCTGCGGCGCGCAGTGAAACGCAAGCGTCTCCCGCGCGTTCGCGTACTCTTTCAGAAGCGCCGTACGGTCGCGGTTCTTTTCGGGCAGAAAGCCGAGAAAGGTAAACCGATCGGACGGAAGCGCCGAAAGCACGAGCGCGCAGAGAAAAGCGTTCGGACCGGGCAGTACCGTGTAAGGCTCGTCCGCTTCCCGCAGGATCCTGCACACTTCACGGCCGGGATCGGAAACGACGGGCATGCCCGCATCGGACACCACGCAGATCTCCTTTCCTTCGCGCGAGAGCGCGATCATCTTCTGCGCCGCTTCCCGTTCGTTGAATTTATGACAGCTGTAAAGCGGTTTTTTGATTTCGTACGCGTTGAGCAGTTTCAGCGTATGGCGGGTATCTTCGCAGAAAATCGCATCCGCGGCCCGCAACGCTTCCAGCGCGCGGAGCGTGATATCTTTTAAATTTCCGATCGGCGTCGCAACGAAACTGATCATGCGTCCTCCTCCGCGCGGGCGTTTACGTGCGTCGGCAGTACGTCGATACCGCGCTTCCCGCCTTTGACCGCCAGAACGAGCGCGGCGTACGGCTTATCGCCCGGTTTCCCCGCCACCAACTGTAATTTCTTGGGTTCCAATCCGTTCCCGTGCAACGCGCAAAACACTTCCGCAAGCCTGTCTGCACGGTGGATCAGCGCGAAGCGTCCGCCGAATTTCAGACATTTTTTTGCCGCCGCGCAAAGCTCGGGCAGCGTGAGCGCGAGTTCTTTGCGGCACGCCGCCTTGTTTTCGTCGGCGTTTGCGAACCCGCCGCGCTCATAAGGCGGATTGCACAGGATCAGCGAAAACTTTTCGGCGTACGCGTTCGGAATCTCCTGCAAGCGCAGATTTTCGACGAAAAATTTGTCCTCCAACCCGTTCAACTCCACCGTTGCGCGGCTCATGTCGGCGAGTTCTTTTTGCATCTCGAACAGCGTCACCGACTCCACGCCCGTATTTTCCGCGTAGAAATGCAACCCGATTACACCGCTGCCCGAACAAAAATCCGCGACGACCTCCCCCCGCTTCGCCTTCAAGAACCGCGCCAAAAGCACGGAGTCGGAGGTAAAGCGGTAACGTTCGGTGTCCTGGATGATCCGATAATTTCCGATGAGTAAGCTCTCTATGACCTGCATAACGGTTCTCCGTTTAAATCGGCACGGAGAAAGAAAAAGCGCGGCAACCCGCGCTTTTCTCTTTCGGGCTTATTCAGCCGTAATTGCTCCCGTAGGGCATCCATCCTCGCAAGCGCCGCAATCGATGCAGACGGCGGGGTCTACGACGTACGTCGTATCGCCGGGCGCGATCGCGCCGACGGGACAGACGTCCGCACAAGCGCCGCAAGATACGCAGGCGTCATTGATCGTATGTGCCATGGTGAACCTCCGTTTTTAATCTTCCGACACGGCGATAACCGCCGTATCCAGATTGATTATATCACATTATTTTCCGTTCGTAAAGTTTTTTCTTACGATTCGCGGGAATTTTTCTCGGACTGCTCCGCCTCGCCGCGCTTGAACGTAAGCTCCGATACGGGAAAATCGCGGTAGAAGAACGTGCCGTCTTTTTCGATTTTCACGCGCACTTCCTGTTTGAGCATGTTTTCCGAAACGACGATCCCTTTCCCCTCCGGCGTGCCGACCGTGCCGCCCTGCTTCGGCATCTTCTTATAGACGCTCGCATAGTATTCGTTTTCGTAAGAAAGACAGCACATCAGCCGTCCGCACAGTCCGCTGATCTTTCCCGGATTGAGCGAAAGCCCTTGATTTTTCGCCATTTTGATGCTGACTTTTTTGAACTCCGGCATACAGCCCGCGCAACAGCATTCCCTTCCGCAAGGCGCGATCCCGCCGAGGATGCGCGTTTCGTCGCGAATCCCGACCTGTTTCAGTTCGATGCGGATATGGAATACGGAGGCAAGATCCTTTACCAGCTCGCGGAAATCCACCCGCCCTTCCGCCGTGAACGTAAACACCACTTTACTGCCGTCGAAAGTGAATTCGCAGTCGATGAGCTTCATCTCCAACCCGTGTTTGCGGATCTTTTCTTTGCAGATCTTCATCGCCTCGCCGCGGCGCTCTTCGTTGCGGCGCACCGTTTCCTCGTCCTTTTCCGTCGCGATCCGTAAAATGGGTTTTAACGGCGATACGATCTCCCCGTTTTCGACTTCCTTTTGCGGATTGACGACGACGGCGTATTCCGGCCCGCGCGCCGTTTCGACGATGACGCCCTGTCCGCGCGCAGGCGTCGCTTTGCCCGCGCTGAAATAGTAGGGTTTGCAATTCCCCTTGAATTTTACGACGACAACTTTCTCCATTTTTCTTTCTCCTCCCGAATCCCGAGGGCGAGCGTAAACAGCGCCATGCCGAAATTCGCGTTAAACTGTATCTGCCGCTCCGCCTCCCCCGTGAGGGAAACGGCGCGGATGAGCGCGCCCGCGGGATACTCCCGCGCGATTTCTTCGATCTCTTTTTTCCGAAGCGCCGCGTAACGTTCCTGCCACGTCGCATGGAACAGCGCGTCGCGAAGGGTCAGTTTCAGCGCGGCGAGAAAGGCGCGCTTTTCCTTTCTCTCTCCGATTTCGCGGCAACACGCCGCAAAGTTCTCTTCCGTTAAAAACCGCGCCGCGAGAGCGAAATCCTCGCCGCCGCCTTTGAGGAGATCGACCGCGACCGAATAGATCCCGCCGCTTGCCGCGGCAGCCGCCGCGATCCCCTGCTCGCCCGCATATTCCCGCGCGAGCGCCGCCTGCACCTGTTCTTCCGAAAAGGGCGGCGCCGTCAGCTTTTTCATGCGGGACAAGACCGTGGGAAGCACCGCGTGTTCCGCCGTTGCGCCGAGCAGGAAACAGACCCCTTCCGCCGGCTCTTCGAACATCTTCAAAAGCTTGTTTTGCACGAGCGGCGTCACGTTCTGGAAACCGTCTAAGACGAACAATTTCCGCGTCCCCTCCACGGGGCGCAAAACGCTCTCGTCAAGCAGACGCGCCGCGCTCTCCGCCGTAAGTTTCTCCCCTTCGGCGGGAAAAAATACGCAGTCTGAAAAGCTCTCTTCTCCGATGAGCCGGGAAACCCGTCCGCCGTCTTCCGCGCCGAAATATACCGCCGCGCATTCCCGCAACAGGGGCCGCAACAGTTTTTCGTCGGGAAACAGCACGAGCACCGCGTGGGAAAGGTCGTTTTCCGCCGCGTCCGCCCGCAACCGTTTGTATGCGCTTGTCTCGCGTAATAACCGTTTCATTCTTTCCGATCGCCCCGCAGAAATTCGCAGCCGTAGGCTTCGCATGCGCCGTTTTCCCGAACGGATTCGCGGGGAAGCCCGCGCAAAAGCCGTTCGAGTTTTTTCAGCTCCCGCGCCTTGGTACAGGGCGAGAGATAAAAACAGAGATAATTTCCGTCGTTGAATTCCGCATAGACGCCGCGCGATTCCAACGCGCGTTGCGCCGCGTCCGCTTGCGTTCCGAACGGCACGAGAAGTTTCGTCCAATCCCCGTTCGGATATGCCCCGACCCGCGCTTTCAACGCCTCCGCCGCATGTTCGATCTTTTCGTTGCGCGGATATTTCACCGCGTACTCCACGCTCGCCATGATGGGATAGGAAGGCGAAGAGGTGCGGAAGAGTTTTACGCTTTCCGCGAGAAGTCCCGAAAAACGAACCGACTTTGCCGACACCACGGCGCCCTGCGTCATTGCGGGGAGGGATTTATGCACGCCGTCCACCCACAGATCGGCGTATTTTCCCGCATGCAGGGAAGTGAAATGCAAATGTCCGCCGTGCGCGCCGTCGATCGCAAGCGGCTTGCCCGCCGTTTGACAGATCTCCCGCGCCGCGGCAAGCGGCGGAAAATTTCCGTAATAATCGGGCGACGTGAGCAGAAGCGCGTCCGCCTCCGAGACCGCGCGCGCGAGTTCCGCTTCCGACGGCTGAACAGGCACGCCGCGTTCCCGATTCTGAACGACGGGAACGGTCGCCAGCCCCAAGAGCCGACAGCCGTTTTGCACGCTGATATGCGAAAAAGTCGGGACGGCGATCTGTTTGCAGCCTGCCGCGCGCAACGCCGCCAACATGGCGTATACGCCCGACGTGCTTCCGTCCGTGAGAATAAAACTCCGCTCCGCGCCGAGAATCCGCGCGATCTCTTCTTCCGCCGTTTTGATAATGCCGCGCGGCGAAGAAAGATCGTCGGAATAAGAGAGTTCCGTAATGTCCGCGCCCGCGCGCTTATGCCCGGGCGTATGAAAGGAAACGTGTTTTTTCTGCCGCGCAAGCATCTCCGCGATGCGGCAATCCATCTTCTTCATATCCGCCGCCCTCTCAGGCGTAAGTCGTAACGAGATAACTCAAAAACGAAAGCGTGTCGTACGTCAGTTCGCTCTGTTTTCCGTAACTCGTGTAGAAGAGCATGAGCGCGAGATGATCCTTTGCCGCCTCGTCCCCCTCTTTATAGTAGACGAGGTTGGTGACGGTATTCAATCCGTCCAGCCCGATCCCCGGGGAATATTCCTTGTCCTCGTGCGTGTAGACAAGGTGTTTGAGCGCGCCGCGCCCGAACGCGGCAGACACGGTCAGATAGTCCGCCTTTAATTTACGTAGCCGCTCTTTTTCCTGCGCGATGCCCTTCTGCCTGTTCTTCTGCGAACGGAAGCGTTTGTCGTTGCTGTTCCGTTTGAGAAAGCTCTCCTCCGCCTTTTGTTCGTCGAGCGGGCTGTCCGCGCCGAAGCCGACGCCAAAATAGCCTTCGAGGTAGGCGCGCGCGCTGTCCATGAAATAACGGGTGTCGTAATATCCGCCGAGGCTCGTCTCCGTCGTCAGCGTCGTGCCCGAAAGAGAGCGCAGGGTAGAAGCTTGTTTCAGATTTCCCTCTTCATCGTACCGTTCCACGTCGGTGACGAACATGACCGTACCTTCTTTGGCGGCGCGGCGCGCGCCGAAAATGGTGTTGGCGGAATAACTGTCGTCGCGGAAATATTCCGAAGTCACGGTAAGAATTTCGTAAGAAAACGCGTTCTTGGATTCGAGTTCTTCGGACACGCCGCCGAACTTCGAACCCGTGTATACGTCGGTATAACCGTAGATCTCGAAGGACTGCGCCGACGTCGGCGTCGTTCTCACCATGGTGAAAAACAGCGACAGCGCGAGCGCCGCGATTGCGATCGATACGATAATTTTCAGCCAGTCGTAGGAAAGTAAATTTCCCAAACGCTGTTTTGTGATCCTTGCGTCCACAGCGTCTCCTTTGCAAACGGACACGGAAAAACTTCCGTGTCCCGCCGTTCTTATTTTTTAGGTTTCATTGTGGGGAACAGAAGTACGTCGCGGATGCTGTCGTTGTTCGTCAACAACATCACGAGACGGTCGACGCCGAAGCCGAGCCCGCCCGTGGGCGGCATGCCGTATTCGAGCGCGTTGAGGAAATCTTCGTCCACTTCCGCGTTCATGCCGAGCGCGCGCTTCTTTTCCGCCTGTCCGGTCATACGCTCGCGCTGATCGATGGGATCGTTCAATTCGGAAAATGCGTTGCCCATCTCCATGCCCGCGATAAAGTATTCGAACCGCTCCGTCATCGTCGGGTCCTCCGGCTTGCGCTTCGCAAGCGGGGAAATCTCGACGGGATAGTCGTAGATAAACGTGGGCTGGATCAGCTTGTCCTCGACGAATTTATCGAAGAACGCCGCCAAAATATGCCCCTTCGTATCCTTTCCTTTTTCAAGCGGGACTTTGTTTTCCGCCGCGGTTTTCCGCGCCTCCTCGTCCGAAGAGATCGCGGCGAAGTCGACGCCCGAATATTTCTTGACCGCCTCCGCCATCGTCAGGCGTTCCCACTTGCTCAGATCGATCTCGTGTCCGCGGAAAGGCACCGTCGCCGTGCCGCAAACCCGTTCCGCGATACGCCGGTACATCTCTTCCGTGAAGTCCATGATTTCGAAATAATCGGCGTACGCCTGATATACCTCGACCGTCGTGAATTCGGGATTGTGCGAAGAGTCCATGCCCTCGTTGCGGAATATCCTGCCGAGTTCGTAAACCTTTTCGAACCCGCCCACGATCAGCCGTTTCAGATACAGCTCCGTCTCGATCCTCAGATACATTTCGAGATCGAGCGCATTATGATGCGTTTTGAAAGGACGGGCGTCCGCGCCGATCTCGATCGGGAGCAGAATGGGCGTATCCGCTTCGAGAAATCCTTTTTCGTTCAGATAGGCGCGGATTTCCCCGATGATCTTCGCGCGGCGGTAAAACGTCGTGCGGACGTCTTCGTTCATGATCAGATCGACGTGCCGCAAACGGTACTTCATATCGACATTGACGAGACCGTTGTGCTTTTCGGGAAGCGGCAAAAGCGACTTCGTAAGCATTTCGAGATGGGTGGCGTGGACCGTCACTTCCCCCGTCTGCGTTCTGAAAACCGTGCCGCGGATCCCCAAAATGTCCCCGATGTCGTAATCCTTTTTAAAAGACGCGTACGCTTCTTCCCCGACGTCCTGACGGGTAATGTATATCTGGATCTGCCCCTGATTGTCGGAGATATGCGAAAAAGACGCCTTGCCCATAATGCGGCGGGACATCAGTCTGCCCGCGACGGAGACCTCTTTCCCTTCGAGCGCGTCGAACCCCTCCCGAATCTCTTCGGAATGCGCGGTGACGGCGTATTTGGTTTTCAGATAGGGATTTGCTCCCTCCTGCGCCAATTTGTTCAGCTTTTCGCGGCGGATGCGCGCCTGTTCGGCAAGCTGTTCCTCCGTGTTTTCGATCTTTTCTTCCATAACCTTTCCCGATCAGTTGATTTTCAGAATTTTTAACTGGTATTCGCAGTCGGGCGCCTTGACGGTGACCGTTTCGCCACGCTTATGCCCCAACAGCGCTTTGCCGACGGGGGATTCGTTGGAGACGATGTTCTTCATCGCGTCCACTTCCGTCGTTCCCATGATCGTATAGACGGTCTCCTCTTCCAGATCGGCGTCGTACACTTTGACTTCGGAACCGATATGGACGACGGATTTATCGTCCGTTTCTTCGATGATCACGGCGTTTTTGATCTTGAAATCGAGTTCGATGATCTCGCCCTCGTTCGCCGCCTGTTCGTTGCGCGCCGCGTCATACTCCGCGTTTTCGGACAAATCGCCGTGGCTGCGCGCCTCCTGAATACGCTCTACGATCTCCGCCCGTTTGACTTTTTGAAGATACTCAAGCTGTTTCACCGCCTCTTCGTATCCCTTTTTCGTCATAAAAAATTCTGCCATATTCCCCGTCCTCGTTTTATTTGCGCCCGCTGCGCGGTCTTATAAAGACGACCGTGATTTCCGCTTGAAGTTCGGAAATCACGGCGCGTATTCTGATAGCATTATAGCCTATTTCAATTCCTTTGTCAACCTACTTTTCCGTTTCCGCGCGATTTTTCGCGATATTTTCGAGAAAACGGGAAATTCGGCGCAACGCTTCGTCAAGTTCCGACATCGCCGTCGCATAAGAACAGCGCACGTGAAATTTACCGCACCCGCCGAACGCGACGCCCGGGACGACCGCGACCCGCTCTTGCGTCAAAAGCGCGCTCGCAAACGCTTCGCCGTCGAGTCCGGTGCTTTTCACCGAGGGGAACGCGTAAAACGCGCCGCGCGGTTCGAAACAGGTCAGACCGAGTTCGTTGAACGCGTTGACGAGAAAACGGCGGCGGCGGTCGTATTCCGACCGCATTTTCTCCACCGACGCAAACCCGTCCCGCATGCCGCCCGAAAGCGCGGCGATCGCCGCGTGCTGCGAAACGCGCGGCGCGCAGAGCGTCGTATACTGGTGGATTTTCAACATCGCGCCGTCGATCTCGGCAGGCGCGCAGACGAATCCGATCCGCCAGCCCGTCATGGCGAACGCCTTGGAAAACCCGCCGATCAGGACGGTGCGCTCGCTCAGTTTTCCCATCGCGGCGAGCGAACAGTGCGTGCCGCCGTAAGTAAGATCGGCGTAGATCTCGTCCGAAATCACGAGCAGATCGTGTTTTTCGATCACGGGTACGATTTTTTCCAACTGCTCTTTCGTCATGATCGCGCCCGTCGGATTGTTCGGATAGGCGAGCAGAATCGCCTTCGTGCGCGGCGTGATCGCCGCTTCCAACGTCTCGGGCGTGAGAATAAACCCGTTTTCCGCGCCGCACGTCACCGAAACGGGAACGCCGCCGCACAGCGTCACGATCGGGCTGTAAGAGACGTAAGCGGGATCGGGCAGCAGAATTTCGTCCCCCGCCTCGCACGTTGCGCGAAGGGCAAGATCGATCCCCTCGCTCGCACCCACCGTGACGATGATCCGATCGGGCGGATAACAGACGGAAAACCGCTCTTCCAGATAGCGGGAGATCAGTTGCCGAAGTTCGGCAAGCCCGCGGTTACCCGTATATTGCGTATAGCCCTTTTGCAGCGAACGGATCCCCGCGCTGCGGACGTCCCAGGGCGTCACGAAATCAGGCTCCCCCACGCCCAGAGAAATCGCGTCGGGAAGCGTCTCCACCAAATCGAAATATTTGCGGATCCCGCTCGGCTTGATCGATCGGGCGCTTTTTGCGAGAAAATCTCTCATGCCTGTACGGAAAGCCTCCTGCTTTTATCCCGCTTGGTGAGCGCGCCTTCGATCTTGTATTTTTTCAGAATAAAATGCGTCGCCGTGGACAGCACGCAGTCGAACGTGGAAATGCATTCGGAGATAAAGCGGGAGACGGACTTCACCGACCCCGCTTCCACGATCACGGCAAAATCGTACGCGCCGCTCATGAGGTACAGGTTTTTGACTTCCGCATGCTGGGCGATCTCTTCGGCGATGCCGTCGAACCCCGAACCGCTCTGCGGCGTCACCTTGACTTCGATGAGCGCTTCGACGCACTCGTCTTCCTCTTCGTCGAGGTTGGTAATCGCGGCGTATTTTACGAGCACGCCGCGCTTTTCGAGACCGCGGACGGTTTCTTGAACTTCCTCGGCGGTCGCGCCGAGCATGACGGCGATCTTCTCCGCGTCCAAACGGCAATCCTCGCTTAAAATTCCGAGGACCTCCCGCTCCAAATGATTCATAAAAACCTCCCGCGGCGAAACAAAGCGTCACCTATTTTTATTCTATTGTATCCGTTTTCATGAATAAAGTCAAATACATTTGCTTTTTCTTGCGAATTTTTGTATAATACGGGTATGTTTCGGATTTGGGCAAAAGTTTTGGATAACGACCATATCGTCAAACAGACCGTTTACGAAAACGAAAAGAAATTTACTTATTCGCAGTTCTTTTCCTATCTCGCGGAAATCTGCGGCGGGCTCGATATCCCCACGCCCGTATTGCTGAAAGCGCATATCTTCAACTACGCGAAATTCAATCACGTGATTTTCCGACCCGCCGACTTTATGGAACAGGTGTCCTTCGACAGGCTGGTTCTGGAAAATATCCTCTGATCCGCGGCATGAAACCGCGGAAACGGCACATACTGCCGGCATGAAGATCACGACTCTCGCCTGTTGCATCCTCCTGATCGGTTACGGACTCGGCGCCTGCATATTCGCGCTCACGGGGTTCAACGTTCTGCTCTTTCTCTGCGCCGGAAACGCGATCGTATACCGCGCCCTTCTCTCGCTTGCGGGCGTCGCCGCGCTCTGGCTCGTGTTCTGGCTGATAGCGTTCCGCCCGACGAAATTTTTGTCGTAAAACGCTTGACGGTGAGCGCCGCGCGGCGCAATATAAAAAATGCGGAAGGTTTTCGGCCAACACTTCCGAATAAAAAAACCGAGGTTTTTTCATGTCCAAATTTCAAAACTTTTTCACCACCAAGCGCATTTGCCGTGCCGGCGTGATCGCCGGACTGTATATTGCGCTTACATACTCTTTCGGGCAGATCGCGTATCAGGGAATCGTTCAGATCCGTCCCGCCGAAGCGCTGTGCATCCTGCCGCTCTTTTTCCCAGAAGCGATCCCCGCGCTCTATGTCGGTTGCATGCTCGCCAACGTCGCCTCTCCGTTCTGGATCTACGACGTGTTCATCGGCTCGCTTGCAACGCTCGCGGCGGCGATCGGAACCCACCTTATCGGACGCATCGTGCGGGAAACGGTAAAAGCGGGCGGACAAATAATCAGAATCATCCTCGGCGGAATTTTCCCCGTTCTCGTAAACGCGTTCATCATTCCGATGATCATCATCTTTCTCTGTAACGGAGACGAGGGCTTTGCCAGCATTGCGATCGCGTATTGGACGTTTTTCGCCTCTCTTGCCGCAACGCAGTCGCTCTGGATCTACGGGCTCGGCACGCCGCTTTATTTCTTTGTACTCCGCATGCGGAGACGCGGATATTCGCCCTTTCTGGACGGAAAAAAATTCCGCATTCCGATACGGCGGAATGACGCTTGCTATGCGGTCCCGAAAAGTTTACCAATCCTGTTTTTTCAAGGACTTGTCTTTGACGTCGTCGTAAAACTCGAAATACCGCTCCTTCCACTCGTACGGAGAGAGCGGTATTTCTTCGCCCTCGGCATAGCGGAGATATTCCGCCAACTCTTCGGGCGTAAAATCCCCCTCCGAAATTTCCCCGTCGTACTTCGAAAACAGTTTCATTAAATCGTATTGAGACATCTCGGCTCCGCGCGCGTTTTCCACAATTCCACTGTCGATATGTGGATAACTCCTGAAAACGTCCTTTTTTCCGCTTTATTGTACCATAAATGAACGAAACTGACAAGAAAAACTCTTCGGAATTCCCGAATGCGCGTTTCGCTTGACAAACCGACCCGCACATCGTACAATACCAGTAGAAACAGCGTTCGGAGAAAGATCGTGAGACAGGATAACGAACTCGAAGAAAACCTGATCACCGCCTGGGTGAAACTGACAGGGGAATTGAAAAACACCCGCATCACGCAGGGCATGATTTACAACGAAGCGATCGTCATGATGATCGCCTACAACCGATACCGCGCGGACGGAGAGGGGTTCGTCTCGTTCAAAGAAATCGTATCGGATACCAAAATGCTGAAATCTCTCGTAAACCGCACCATCGATTCGTTGGTGAAAAAACGGTATCTGGAACGGTGCGACGGAAAGGACAAGCGCACGACGTTCGTGAGGATCGTTCCGGAGAACATGCAGTCTTTCCTCGCCGTGCACGAAAAATCGCTCTCGCTCGCGCATCGGATCGCCGAAATCCTCGGAGAAGAGGATGCGGAGGCGTTTATCAGAATCTCCCGAAAGATCTGCGAAAACTCGCCCGTACTGTAAACCGCTTATAAAACGCCAACGCGCCGCAGTAATGCGGCGCGTGTTTTTTCGTCTTATTTCGTTCAACCCGCGTTGTCCGTCGGCATGGCGTAGAGGTCGAACTCCCCTTCCAGATCGAAATTATCGCTTTCGTCGAAAGCGGCGAGCTTGGAAACGGAAACTTCGTAAGCCGTCATGGTGACAGCCTCGGTTTCGGAAAGCCGTTTCTGGTATTCGCGGCTCTGGATCCTGCCCGAGAGGGCGACGCGGTCCCCCACTTTCAGATTCTGCACGAAGCGGGCGTTTCTGCCCCAGGCGATGCAGGGAATGTAATCCGATTTATTGTAGGCGCGGTTTACGGCGACGAGCAGATCGGCGATTTCGCGATTGAACGGCGTGGTCCGATAGACGGGCGGTTTGCAGATATATCCGGAAAGCACGATGCTGTTCGGATTCCCCGACGGCGCGCTTTCCACGATTTCGCGCACGAACACGGTGAGCATGAGGCGGGATCTGCCGCCTTCGAGCTTGTTATAACTGCGGAACTGACCGAGCGCGCAGATCGTGCTTCCGATCTTGAAATCGTTTCCTTGGATCAACCTTTCGGAAATAGTCACGGGGAGAACGTCCGCCTGCCCCGAAAGACGCATTACCTTGACAAAAAACTCGTAAAATCCTTCGCCGTAGACTTCGTGAGAAAACTTCGCCTCCGATACGATTTCGCCCATAAAGTAAACTCTGTTGTTTTTCTCCGTGTTGTAATCCATATATACCTCCAAGTTTTTCAGCCGTTTTTTAAGCCGCCCCGTTCGGATTCTGCTTCCCCGTTGCGTCGATCGTATAGTTGTCGCGATAAATGAGTTCTCCGATCGGCACGAATTCGTATCCCTTTGCGCGCAGGGTATCGATCACGATCGGCAACGCCTCCGCCGTATGCAGTCCGTTGTTGTGACAGAGAATGATCGACCCGCTTTTGACGCGATCGACGATTCTCGACGCGATGTCCGAGGCGGAAAGGTCTTTCCAGTCGAGCGAATCGACGTCCCACTGAATGGGATACAGACCCATCGAATTGGAGGTGTCGATTAAAAGATCGTCGTAATCGCCGTAAGGGGGACGGAAGAGCGTGACTTCCTTGCCCGTTATGTTGCGGATCGCCTCCGCCGAAGATTTCAGCTCGGCGCGGATCTCCGTTTCGCTCTGCTTGGACATATACGAATGGGTCGAGCTGTGCGTGCCGAATTCATGCCCCGCTTCGGAGATCTTTTTCACGTATTCGGGATACTTTTCCGTCCAGAACTGTACCGAGAAAAAGGTTGCGCGTACGTTCGCGTCTTGAAGATGCCCTAAGATCGCGTCGGTGTATTCGACGCCCCAGGCACAATCGAAAGATATGGAAATTTTATTGTCGTCCCGCCCGACGCAGTAAATGGGAAGCGAACGCGTTCCCGTCCAATAAACTTCTTTCGCGCCCGACACGGTCGCCGTAAGCGCGCCCGCCGTGACGCACAGAGCAAGCGCCGCCGCAATGACGATGTATTTCAACCGAAAGGTGATAAACTGCATTCCAATACCCGAATCATATCATTTTTTTCGACGGAAATTACGGCAGATTCTGACGAACGAAAACTCTTTTTGTCAGATCTCATTTCCGCGTTTCGACTACTTTAATCTATGTCCCGCAATGCGGGAATATGCAATAAAAAAGTCCCCTTCCGCGTTCTGCGGAGGAGACCTCTTTCTTATTTGTTTTCCGGCGGTTTTCCGAACGGATATCGGTTCGCGACTGCCGTTACTGTGAGCGCGCAGACGCTTTTCGCGCCCGCGCGTTTCAGAACGGAGGCGAGTTCGGAAACGGTCGCGCCCGTCGTGAGCGTGTCGTCGATTACGAGGATCCGTTTCCCTTTCGCCGCCGCGCGGTCGGTTACAACGAAACAGGCGGCGAGATTTTTCTCCCGTTCCGCTCTGCCGAGCGTCTTCTGCGCGGAAGTGTCACGCTTCTTTTCGGCAAGCGCGGCAAAAGGAATCCCGCTGCGGGCGGAAAGTTCCCTCGCGAGCAACTCCGATTGATTGTACCCGCGCTTTTTCTTCGCCTTTTCCGTCATGGGCACGCAGGTGATGAGCTCCGCGTCCGAAAACTCCCGCTTCAACAGCGGAAGAAGCAATTCGCCCGTCGTGCGGAACAGGTATCTGCTGCCGCCTTTGAAGCGGAGAACGAGCCGTTGCGCTTCCATTTCGTGCGTGAAAGCGGAGCGCGCGAGGTCCGTTGCAAGCGGCTTTTGCTTGCATTCGAGGCATACGCCCTCCTCCCCGACTTTGCGCCCGCAAAAGGGACAGATCGGACCGTCGTTCCAAGGGAGCGTTTTTCGGCACGGCGCGCAGACACGCTCGCCCGAAAATACCTCTCGACCGCAGAGATCGCACGTAAAATTATGTTCGTCGTCGTACCGATCGAGTGCGGCGGCGATTTTTCGGAAGAAATTCATGGCATGCTCCGTTCGCTTAAAACAAAAGCGGCGGGCGTTTTTCGGTTACGCCCGCCGCTTTTTTGCGTGTTCGGGGACGGATCAGAAATCGTCGTCGCCCTCCATATCGTCGTCTTCGTCGTCCTCGTCGTCGCCGATCGAATAAATTTCGTCGCCCGTGACGTATTCGAGATCCTCTTCGTCGTTTTCGTACTCTTCTTCCTCTTCTTCCAACTCCTCGTCTTCGAATTCGCCTTCGAACCCTTCGCCGAGTTCCGTTTCGATTTCCGAATCGGTATCGTCGTCAAGGTATTCGCGCCATTCGTCGTCATCGTCGGGATTGGGTTCTTCTTCCTCGTATTCCGCCTTCTTGCGGCACTCTTCGCACATCTTATCGCCCGCACGCATCATATTTTCTCCGCAAACGGGACAGAGTTCGTTGGGGAGTTCGTTTTCGGCGTCCTCGATCTCGTCGATATCGATGGGAAGCCCTTTCATTTCTTTTAAACAAACGTCGCAGTATTCCTGCTTTTCCGCGTCGATATAATTCAGTTCGCAACGCGGACATTTCATATAACGCACCATTTGGTTTCTCCTCCCGACCCGTATTTGCAGTCGGGCTAATAAATTATATTAGTATTTATTTTTTTTGTAAACTGTTTTTTTATGCGTTTTCCGAAAAATTTTGAGTTCTCTTTAAAAAAATTCCCGATTCTGCACGGAAATCCGAAAAAAATTCCCCCGCCGTGCGGGGGAATTCGTCTTTATTCTTTTTCCTTGGGTTCCGTTTCCGCGGTCGGTTGTTCCGCATCGGTCTCCGCCGACGCGCCGTCCGCAACGGGTTCGACTTCCTCGATCGTTTCTTCCGCGATCGGCTCGGCCGCTTCCGCTTCCTCGACCGTTTCGGGTTTTTCCGAAGCCGCGCCATCGCCCTCTTCGTCGCTCGCGTACACGTCTACGGTGCGGTCGTCCGTCGTATCCACGCGCAGTTTCTCGGGCCTCTCCTCGCCCTCTTCCGCCTTTTTCTTGCGCAGAACGAATACCGCCGTAAGCACTCCTGCCGCGACGATCGCCCCGATGCCGACGCCGATCAACGTCCAAGCCCACCAGGGGAGAGACTCTTCTTCCGTTTCGGAGATCTCGTAGTTGCGCAACGTCGTCTTCCAATGCTCCGCGATCGCTTCGCTATCCGCTTCGTTCCGCTTGCCGATAAAATTCGTGAAGTAGGAAAGCGTACGGTAAGAAACGCCGTTTTCGTCGAGGAATTTGCCCTTCGTATCGCCCGTCGCGTTTTCGCCCTTGGCATAGTCGTAGAACGCGTCCTGTTCCTTCTGCGTATACAGATAGGTTTCTTTCCGCCCGCCTTCCTCGATCGAATAGCGGATGTTTTCTTTAAACTGATCGACGCTGCCCGTATAGAAGAAATACCGCAGCGCGGTCGCGTAGTTCGCGCTGACTTCCGTCGAAGCCTTTGCGAAATAGCCGTCGGTAGAATCGGTAAGCTCCTCGTACTTTTCGTTGAAATCTTTGATCTCGCGATTGGTCATGACGCCGTTTTTGCCCGCAAGATCCACCGTATAGACGTAGTTGTACGAATTGGACCCGAGCGCTTCCGCATTGGCGTAGAAGAGCGTGTTTCCGATGATTTCGTAATCGTACCAGCTGTTGGCGTGCTGAATGTCGAGGAGTTTCACGGGCGCGTAAAGCGCGTTGTCGCTGCCCTCGAATTCCAGATTGCCGTAATCGCTCTTTTCCCCGTTGTACACCGCGCGGTGAACGGAACGCCCGCTCTGATTGGACACGCTGTAATAGAGGTATTTGTAATCCGATCCCGAAGCGTCGCGCATGATAAAGGAAGCGCTTGCCGCATCGTAGGCGATTTCGGTACTGTTATCGGGAGAGACGGTACCGTCTGCATTCACGTCTACCCGATAGATATATCCGCTGTTCTCGTAGAGATAGTGGTGTCCCGCTTCGTCGAGATAGAACATCGCTTTCTCCGACGCATTCGACGTATTCGTCGCGCTCGCGATAATATCGAGCGCGCCGTTCTCTTTCTTCGTGCGGTTGTTGTCGACGGACTTTCCCTTCGCGATCGCACTCTTCGGCAGGAAATACAGCTCGCCGGTGGAGCCGACGGATTCGTCCCCCGCGTACAGTTTTCTTACAAAATACAAACCGTCGTTCGAATAGGACTGCAACGTATACGTATAGCCGATTCTGGGAAGGTCTTTTTTATTTTCTTCGGTCACGTCGTGGTTGAACTGCGTGACTTTTACGACCGAGTCGATCGCGCCGATCCCGTCGAGGACGATTTCCCCGTAGTTGAGATAGGGCGCCTCGCCGTCGTGCTCGTCCAGCCATTCTTTGTCCCACGTGTATTCGTACGCCGATTCCGTGGCGTTCGCGCAGACGCGGTAGACCTGATTGTACTGATAGGTGATGCTCGAACCGTCGCCGTCCAAACCGTCGGTCACACCCATCGTGTAGTAGATCCAGGGATCGGAGACGTCGTCGCCGTTCATGACCGCTTTGCTCGCGCCTTTTACGAGAACGGTATCCTTCCCCGTCGTAAGGTTGCGGGAGTGAATGTTCGTTCCGCCCGAAACGGATTCCAGATAAATGACGTACACCGTATCGTCCACGGTCACGAAGCGATATTCCGAAGTGTTGTTGTTCAAACGGAAATGACTTTTCAGATCGGATCCGTCCGTCTTGACGCTCTTGAAGTCCAGATAATCGCGATCGATCTCGCCCGCGGTGTTTTGCACGTTGTTGGGCGTGGTGTAATAAATTCTTCCGCCGTAAATACAGATACCGCTCGCCGTATTGTAGTCGCCCGTGACCATCAGGGACGGAATCACGACTTCCGCGCCGTTCTTCGTCTCGTCCGTTTCGCGGCCGTTCTTCTTCTCCTGCAACTTCGCGAGATCCGCTTTGGAAATCCGCATCAGCGCGCCTTTTACGACTTTGCCGTAAGTGTTGTCCGCCTGATTGGTCTCGACGCCGTTGATGAAGTAATAATAATCGTCGGTGGAAACGACGAACCCGCCGTTGGAATATACGTGTTCCGCTTTATCCTCTTTTACGGGCGTAAACGAGGCGCCGCCGCAAGCGGCAAGCGAAAGCACGCCGGCAGAAAGCGAAGCCGCCGTAACCAAACAGAAAAGTTTTTTGAAAGATTTATGCATAATGCTCGTCCTTTCGGAAAATTCTCGTTCTAACGATACGCATTTCATTATATACTAAAACAAGGCTTTTTGCAATCAAAAACCTGTGAAACTTGTACTTTTCTTTGAGAAATTTATGCGGGAGGTGCGTTTTTCTTGGAAAAATTCGGGATATTCGAACTGTTGGATACACTGTCGGCTTTCGCCGCGCCGGACACGGAACAGAAAGCGGAAGAAACCCGACCGAGTCGGGACGACGAAGCGTTTGCGCCGCCGCCCTATTCCGCGCCGGAAAGCGCGGCGGGAGAGAACAAACAAGCCGCGATCAACGCCCTGCTCGAACGGCACGAGAGGATCGCAAAACGGATCGACGGAAAAAAATAAACGAAAGCCGCGGGAACCGATGGTTTCCGCGGTCGTTTTTTCGCCTTTTATTCTTTTATTTTCAGTCCGAATCCGCGCATTTTCAGATAGGACTTCGCAAGCGGGAGCCAGGCGGCGTCGCGCGCGACCTCTTCCGGATGCTCCGCGTTTTCCACTTCCAGCCCGACCGCGCCGAGTCCGTGTCTGCCGCGTTCGAAAATATGAAGCTCGTAAGGTACGCCGCAGGTCTGATACGCGCTTGCAAGCATCAGCGAATTGCGGACGCAGACGGCTGCATCCTCCTGCGTGTGCCAGATGAACGCGGGGCTGCTCTTTTCCGTCACCAGCGATTCGACGGAAAGCTTCCGCCGCAACTGTTTATCTCCGCCGGAAATGGTGTCCGCCGTGCCGTCGTGCGAGTATTCGCCCGTCGTGATCACGGGATAGCAGAGGATCACCGCGTCGGGACGCACGAGCTCCGCGCGCTTGCCGAGCGCCGCTTTCAGAGAGCCGTCGTCGAACATCGTCGCGAGCATGCCGGTAAGATGACCGCCGGCGGAAAAGCCGATCGCGCCGACGTGCGCCCGATCGACGGAATATTTTTCGGCGTTTTCGCGGATAAACGCCATCGCCATGCCCGCCTCCAAAAGGGGCGCGGGGAAGGGCGTGTTCACCGAGTATCGCAGCGAGAACGCCGAAAAGCCCGCGTGCAGAAATTCCAAAGCAACGGGTTCGCTTTCGCGCTCCGACACGATATTATACCCGCCGCCCGCGATGACCAGCATCGCCGGACGGATCCTGTCTTTGATTTCCGTGTATTTTTCGCGGACGTAGACCGTGAGTTCGCCGCCCTTGCTTCCGTTTCTGGGAACGGAAAAATAATCGTACAGATCGATTTTTTCGTATATCATAAAAAGCCTCCCGAATGGTTGAATATACAAAGCCGACCGCAACGCGGTCGGCAAATTTTTATCTCTTGGAGAACTGCGGAGCGCGGCGAGCTTTTTTCAAGCCGTACTTCTTTCTTTCCTTGACTCTAGGGTCGCGGGTCAGGAACCCCGCTTTTTTGAGCGCGGGACGGCACTCGGGTTCCGATTGCAGAAGCGCTCTTGCGATGCCGAGACGAATCGCGCCCGCCTGACCGGTATAACCGCCGCCGATCACGCTGACGCATACGTCGTACTTTCCTTCCGCTTCCACTTCTTTCAGCGGCTGTTTTACGATATATTGCAACGTTCCCATCGGGAAGTAATCTTCAAGCGTGCGGTCGTTAATGATGATCGCGCCGGTGCCGGCGGGAATCAGTCTTACGCGGGCGATCGCTTTCTTTCTGCGACCGGTCCCCCAGAATTGCAGTTTTTTCTTTAAATTCACCTTAGCCATTTCCGATTACCTCTCAAAATAATTTCAGCGCTTCGGGTTTCTGCGCAGAGTGATTGTGTTCCGCACCTTTGTAAACTTTGAGCTTTTTGATCATCTGACGGCCGAGCGAATTTTTGGGAAGCATGCCCTTGACGGCTTCGTAAACCGCAAGATCGCTTCTCTCCGCCATCATTTTGCCGTAAGAAATCTCTTTTAATCCGCCGATATAACCGGTATGGTAACGGTAAAATTTATCCTCTAACTTTTTGCCCGTAAGCACGGCTTTGTCGCTGTTGAGGACGATCACGTAATCTCCCGTATCCACGTTCGGGGTAAAATCGGGCTTATTCTTGCCGCGGAGAATTGCCGCGACCTTGGAAGCGAGTCTCCCGAGGGGAACTCCGTCCGCATCTACGACGTACCATTTTCTTTCAACCGTTCGGGCGTTTGCCATATAGGTTTTCATATTCCGTACTCCTTCAAAATCTTGCCGAAAGCATTTCCGTTTTCAGTGACAGACAAAGCGCAAAACCGCCTGCAGAACCCGCCTCGCCTCTCAACTACTCATTCATTATAGGCGTTTGCAAAAGTTCCGTCAAGCGGTTTTGAATTGCGTTTTTAAGATTTTTTCGGAAAAAGTCAAAAATTTTTCGCGGGCGGTTTTTCCCGCGCGAACCGCATTTTCCCGATCCGTTCGCCCTTTTTCGGGAAAGAACGCCTTACTTCGGTTCCAGAACCGCTTTGATCCTGCGGATCCCCGCCGAGGACGACTGTTCCTTGACGATCCTGAATCTGCCGAGCACGCCCGTGCGCGCAACGTGAGGCCCGCCGCACATTTCTTTGGAAAAACCTCCGATCGAATACGTCTTGACCACGTCGCCGTACTTGCTGTCGAAAACGCCCGTGAAGTTTTCTTTGCGCGCTTCTTCGAGACTCATTTCGCGGAATTCGACGGGAAGGTCTTCTTCGATCTTCTCGTTCACGAGCGCTTCGACCGCCGCGATCTCTTCCGCCGTCATCGGACGGGCGAAGTTGAAATCGAACCGCATGCGCTCGTCGGTGATATTGCTTCCCTTCTGATTGCATTCGGGGGAAAGCACCCGCTTCAACGCCGCGTTCAAAAGATGCGTCGCCGTATGATATTTCGTCGCCGTTTCCGAACTGCTCTCCAACCCGCCCTTGAACTGGCCCGTGGGAAGCACGCGGCTCTTTTCCTGATGCTCTTTGAACGCGGCGTCGAATCCCGCCGTGTCGACGGTAAGCCCGCGCTCCGCGGCAAGCTCCTGCGTCAGTTCCAGCGGGAATCCGTACGTGTCGTACAGACGGAACGCCTGTTTGCCGCCGATGACCGTCTCTTTCACGTACGCGGGATCGCTCTGCGCCATGAACGCGTTCTTACGCTCCAACCCGTTCACGCACTTATCGAATTCCCTCATGCCCTGCGCGAGCGTGGATTCGAACCGATCCGCCTCCTTTGCGATCTCCGCGAGAATATATTCCTCCTTCTCTTTCAACAAGGGATACGCTTCGTCGTACACCTCTTCGATAAAGATCTTCGCGGTCTCCGTCATCGCCTCCGCGGAAACCCCGATCGCTTTGCAATAGCGGATCGCGCGGCGCATCAGGCGGCGCAGAATATAACCCGCGCCCGTATTCGAAGGCAGGATCCCCTGCTCGTCGCCGATGAGCATGACCGTCGTGCGGGTGTGATCGGCGATGATCCGCATCGCCTTGCGGTCCTCCCCGCCGTCGTCGTAACGCTTGCCCGAAAGCCGTTCGAGTTTCGAAATAACGGAAAGGAACAGATCGGTCTTATAGCCGTCGTCCAGCCCGTTGAGGAAGAGCAGCATGCGGTCGAATCCGAAGCCCGTATCCACGTTCTTGTTTTCGAGCGGTTCGTACCCCGACGCCGTCTTTTTATACTGCATGTAAACGTCGTTGCCGATTTCCACGTAGTCGTCGGGGAAGACGGGATTTTCTTTCGCGCCGTCGAGCGGATAAAACCATTCGTTGTCCGGACCGCAGGGCGTGCCGACCGTGCCTTCTAACTCCCACCAGTTGTCCTCTTTGGGGAGATAATAGATATGATCGCGCGCAATGCCGAGATTTTCGAGCAACCGCGCCGTTTCGGAATCCCGCGGCGCGGACGCGTTACCCTCGAACACCGTGGAGCAGAGCTTGTCCTTGTCCAGCCCGAACGACTTCGTCAGGAGTTCGAACGTCCAAGCCGTTTTTTCCTCTTTGAAATAATCGCCCAGGGACCAATTTCCCATCATTTCGAAAAAGGTAAAGTGCGAAGCGTCGCCCACCGAATCGATATCGACGGTGCGCATGCACCCCTGCACGTTGCACAGCCGCTTGCCGAGCGGATGCGGCTTGCCCAGAAGATAGGGCATGAGCGGCTGCATTCCCGCAACGTTGAACATGACGCCCGTTGCGCCGTCGCCGATCAGCGACACCGCGCCCACGTTTACATGCCCTTTGCTCTCGTAGAAAGAGAGCCATTTTTGTCTCAGTTCTTTGGAAGTAATCTTCATATTCTATCCTCCGTGCGGTATGATTCGCGTATTTACGAACGGATCAGTTCGTAGCCTTCTTTGGAATCCTTTACGGTATACCCCATTGTTTTGAGCTTTTCGCGAAGTTCGTCCGACTTCGCCCAATCCCTGTTTTTGCGCGCCGCAAAACGCTCTTCCGCAACCGCTTTGACGTCCGCGGGAATCTCGTCCCGTTTCGCGTACGCGGCGAGGTATTCGCTCGGCGCCTTGCGGAACAGCCCCAGCAGAGAATACGTTTCCCGAATCTGATTGGTGATCCGCCGCGCGCGGGGATCGCCCGCCGCCGTAAGGCGCGCCGCTTCTTTAAAATACCCGAACAGATCGGAAAGCGCCAGCGCGGTATTGAAATCGTCGCTCATCGCCTCGTCGAATTCGGCGTCGATCTCCGCCTCCTTGCCCGTCTCGAACGGGAACGCCCGTTCCGCCGCTTCGATCTGCGCATAGAACCGCGCAAGGTGCGCTTCCGCGTCCGAAAAAAGCGTGTCCGTCACGTTCACGTCGTTGCGGTAATTCGACGAGAGCAACGCGAATTTGAGCGCGTCGGGCGAATACCGGTCGAGCAGATCGGAAAGCAGCAAACTGTTGCCGAGGGACTTGCTCATCTTCTGTCCGTTGACTTTGATCAGTCCGTTGTGCGTCCAATACTTCGCAAAGCGCTTCCCCGTGAGGGATTCGGTCTGCGCGATCTCGTTTTCGTGGTGGGGAAAAATCAGATCCCGACCGCCGCCGTGAATGTCGATCTGATCCCCGAACGCGACGCGGTTCATGACCGAACATTCGATATGCCAGCCGGGGCGACCTTTCCCCCAAGGGGAATCCCAGCAGATCTCGCCCGCTTTCGCCGCCTTCCAGAGCGCGAAGTCGTAAGGATTTTTCTTGCGCTCGTCGTTCTCCACCCGCACGCCGTCGAGCGCGTCCTCGATGCTTCTCCCCGAGAGCTGTCCGTAAGCGGGGCAGGTGTCCACTTCGAAATACACGTCGCCGTTTTCGGCGGCGTAGGCGTGCCCCTTTTCGATCAGTTCGCGGATAAACGCGATAATGTTTCCGATATTCTCCGTCGCCTTTAACCACAGCGTCGGTTCGCCGATCTCCGCGCGCGCCATCACGCCGTCGATCTTTTCGATCATCGCCGCCGCATAGCGGTCTGCGGGAATCCCCGTCTCCCGCGAACGCGCGATGATCTTGTCGTCCACGTCGGTATAGTTGCGCGCATACGCGACGGCATAGCCCTGTTTTTCCAAAAACTTGCGGAACACGTCGTAGATGAGCGCCTGAAAAGCGTGCCCGATATGCGCCTCGCCCGAAACGGTGATCCCGCAGGCGTACATTTTCACCTTTCCCGCTTCGAGCGGGACGAATTCCTCTTTCCTGCGCGTAAGCGTGTTATAAATCTTCATTTCCGTCCTCCTGCATCGCCGAACGCTCTTCCAGCTCGCATACTCTTTCGCGCAACGTGCAAAGTTCTTTGACGAGCGGGTCTTCTTTTTCCGGCATCAGATCCTGCGTGCGTTCGCCGTTGATGCGTACGATCCGCCCCGGCACGCCGACGACGGTCGCAAACGGCGGAACCTCTTTGAGCACCACCGCGCCCGCGCCGATTCTGGCACCTTCCCCCACTTTGAACCCGCCGAGGACTTTCGCCCCGCACGAGATCGTCGCGTTTTTCCCGATCGTGGGATGCCGCTTGCCCTTTTCCTTTCCCGTTCCGCCCAGCGTCACGCCCTGATAGATCACGACGCCCTCTTCGATCTCCGCCGTCTCTCCGATCACGACGCCCGCGCCGTGGTCGATAAACACGCCCGCCGCGATCTTCGCCGCGGGGTGGATCTCGATGCCCGTTAAAAACTTCGCCCACTGCGACGTCATCCGCGCAAGCAGTTTCAAATGCATGCGGTAAAGACGGTTCGCCCAACGGTGCCAGCTCAGCGCGTGTACGCCCGAATAGGTGAGCCATATTTCGAATTTACTGCGGGCGGCGGGGTCGTTCCGCTTCGCCGCCGCGATATCTTTCCGCAATCTGGAAAAAAACATGCGTTTCTCCGTAAGAGGAAGTGTCCTCTCCCTATCTTATTCGGCGCGCCGCCGAATTTTCCTATGCCGTTTGTCCGGTCAAACGGGAAAGCGTCTCGTACTCGTACGCCGGAACGACGAATTCGTACTCTTCCCCCTCCGCAAAAAAGCGAAGCGCGAACAGCGGTTTGATCGTATACGCCCCCGCGTCGTTGGTGCCGATCTTGTATTTCTTGTAACTTCCGAAACCCAATCCCGTATCTTTGTTCCAGCCGTAAAACGCCGTTCTGCGTTCGATCCTCTCCAACCTCGGCGCGGCGGCGAAGGGAATTTTCAGCAGGACGGAGAAGGAGACGATGCAGAACGAAAGCTCGTCGCGATAGACAAACACGGGAACATTGATATAACTGTATTTGGACGCGAACGGATAAAACTTTTTCTGCCCGTTTTTGATTCCGGTTTGCCGCGAAAAAGCATCGATTTCCGACGCCGACTCCGGCACGCCGAAAAATTCGCGGCATTCCGCCTCGACTTTCTCTTGCCGCTCCCGCATGATCCTATATTCGCCGCTGCGATAAAAACGTCGGCGGCGGATCCCGCCAAAGATGCAGAAGGCAACGGAGATCGCAATCAATCCGCCGCCGACGCTTGCAATTACGATCATCGTCGTCTTCAACGTCCCCGTCAACGGTTCTTCGGCTTTCAACAGCTTCATCAACGCGAAGATGAACGATAAGAAGCCCACGATCGGAAAAGACGCGACGATCGTCCCCAACCACTGCGGAATCGACGCGCGTTTTTCAAGCCGCGACAGTTCCTCCTCCGTCCGTTGCAATTTTTGTTGCAGTTCCCCTTCGAGACGCCGCACGACGAACTTTTCGCCGTCGATCGCTCCGGTATCGGCGTCGCGGTCGAGAATGTTTTTCATTTCTTCGTCCCCTCAATTCCGTTTGATCGGAAGATTGGTCACCCGATATTCCGCAAGGCACCTGTCGCGCATTTCTTCGTTGAATATCTTCTGTTCGATCAGATAATGCGCAACCACGTCGCGCACGCTCGTATCGTCGAACGTGAACCCGCTGGCGGAAAGCAGATTGGCGCAATCCTGCGACTGCATGCGGCAGACGAGCGCCAATGCCAGCACCGTGTTTTTTTCGGGATAGAGCTTCCCTTTTACGATTTTCACCCAGAACCGCGGCTCGATCTCCAATTTTTCGCCCGCGCTCTCCGCGGTCTCCCCGCAATGTTTCAGCGCCGCGGGCAGGAGCTTGGCAAACGTATGCTTGTTGCGGCGGTCGGCGATCTTGTCGCGCAGCGAGCGAAAGGAAAAATTGAAGGTAAAACTCGTATCCGCAAGCCCCGCTTTGAATTTCCGAAGTAGTTCGTCTCTCTTTTTCTGATAACAGAGCCGCATCACCGAAGAGTCGCGGCGGGCGATATTGCCGTCCGTTGCGACGTAAATCGTTTCGGGCATTTCATAGCCTTCGATCGCGCTCAGCTTCACGTAGTCCGAATAACGTTCGCAAAACCGTTCGTCCAGCTCTTTCAGATAGTTTTCCATAATCGGTATTTTACCATTATTGCATCAAAAAATCAAGCGCTTCCCCGCGCAATCGAATAACTTCTGTGCACGAATTTCCCGATCCGGAAGCCGCGCGTTTTCCCCTCGCACCGCGTTTTGCTGTAAAATATTAACATTTTCGATCAATTTAATGAACGTTTTTGAAAAATAGTTTCCGAATCGTAAATTATCCGTAAAATACACTTGCAGTTTTTTGCGTTTTGTGTTAAAATTTTACATGTAGAATTATATGGGAGGCTCTGCTATGAAACGGGAGCGGATTGAAGAAATCGCAGAATTGTTGGACAAACGCGGAAAGCTGACGCTGGAACAGCTCGACGGGTTCTTTCCCAACGTATCGCAAATGACTTTGCGGAGAGACTTATTCCAGCTGGAACAGCAAGGGCGCATTATTCGGGTGCGCGGCGGCGCGATGTCGGTAAAAGAGGTGCAGAAAGTTTCGGGAGAACCGTACACCAAAAAATCGACGATCCATACCGACGAAAAAATTAAGATCGCGCAAAAAGCGGCGAGCCTGATCGACGAGAACTGTTCGCTTTTCATCGACGGCGGCACGACGGCGATGTATCTTGCCAAAGAAATGCCCGACATGAACGTGCACGTGTTCACGAACGGGCTTGCGGTAGCCATCGAGCTGTCGCAAAAGAAGAACGTACACGTTACGATGATCGGCGGACAGGTGATGAAAGACAACCTTTCCACCGCCTCGCCCGTTGCCAAGAGTTATTTCGACAACACGAACTTCGAACTCGCGATCATCTCTTCGACGGCGTTCACCCCCGAATACGGATTCTCGTGCGCTTCGCAAATCGAAGCCGACCTGCTGAAAATGACGCGCATGAAAGCGAAGTCGCTCTACATGATGCTCGACAGTTCGAAAATCGGCAAAATCATGCCCTACACGTTCGCGAAGATCGAAGACATCGACGTGCTGATTACCGACGACGATTTTCCAGCGGAACTCAAAGCGGTGTTCAATCAGAAAAACATCGTCGTCATGTAACGCAAACAAACACATATCAATAACTAAGCGCGGTTCCGATTTCGGAGCCGCGCTTTTGTTACCGCTTTGCGGGATTATGCGAAAATACCTTCGAGATGCAATGCGGAGAGCAAGTTGAAATCTTTGAACACGACCACGCACACGAGAGAGATCGTACTCATGATCTTGATGAGGATATCCAAAGAGGGGCCGACCGTATCTTTCAACGGGTCGCCGACGGTATCCCCCACGATCGCCGCGTCGTGTTCGGGAGTGCCTTTTCCGCTTCCTTCCACGCCGCCCGA
>ERZ777306.2164-NODE-2164-length-26376-cov-9.011360_pt1 | contig 26376 bp, 27 predicted proteins | sample MGYA00374966_ERZ777306 | MGnify/ENA primary metagenome ERZ777306 (study PRJEB29329, sample SAMN06343882) | mouse gut metagenome | isolation source: Mouse cecum | place: Austria: Vienna | collected 2014-11-15 ...
ATCTTTATTTCCCTTTAGTGCTGCATCTATTAATTCGTTCAATTCTTTTCTCTCCTATTTAAAATTTAACTTTTACTATAATACCACAGATTCTACGAAAGGTAAAAAAAAGATAAAAATAAAGCATTATTTTTATCTTTTTTCTTATCTATTTAATTATGCTACTTTTATACCTGCATTTATCATTTCTTGGATAAATGATTTCAACATTTAATAAAAACCTTTATTTTTAAGCATTTTTATGTTATTATAACATTTAGTATTATATTTAAAAAACAATATATAATAAATAAAAAAGGATTTTAATATGGATTTAAAAAGTTTAGAAAAATTAGAATTTAATAAAATATGTGAAACATTAATGGAGTTTTGTATAACTTATATAGCAAAAGACTATGCAAAAGAATTAAAACCATTTTCTCAAAAGCAAGATATAATCAAAGCTCAAAAGCAAACCTCTGAAGCTTCTACTCTACTTTATAGAAAGGGATCTATTCCAATTTCAGAAATTGAAAATATCACTACTCACATAAAAAAATTAGAAAGCAGTTTATTTTTATCAACAAAACAATTATTAGATTTAGCATTAATTTTAAAAATATCTAATAATTTAAAAGATTACTTTTTTAGTACAGAAATTGATATGACAGAATTTACAAATTTAGAAGGATTATTTAATAATCTATATATCAATCCTTCTATTGAAAAATCAATTTTTTCAGCAATTATTGATGAAAATACTATTTCAGATGATGCATCTTCTAATTTAAAAATAATTAGAAAAAATATCAGGAATAAAGAACAAGAAATTAGAAATAAATTAAATTCTCTTATTCGTTCAAAATATGTACAAGAATCTGTTATTACTATGCGTTCTGGACGTTTTGTTATTCCAGTTAAAAATGAATATCGTCAAGAGATAAAAGGATTTATACATGATATTTCTTCTAGTGGTTCTACTGTTTTTATTGAACCAATTGCAATTTTCGATTTAAATAATGATTTAAACAATTTAAAAAATGATGAAAATTTAGAAATTGAAAAAATTTTGCAAAAACTTTCAGCTCTATTTTTTCCAATTATTGATAATATTAAAAACAATATAAATTTAATTGGGTTAATAGATTTCATTTTTGCTAAGGCAAAATATTCAAATTCACTAGATGCCACAGAACCTATAATAAATGATGAAAAAATTATAGATTTAAAACAAGCTTGGCATCCTTTATTAAATAAAAGTCAAGCTATTAAGAATGATATTCCTCTTGGAAAAGATTATACTAGCTTAATTATAACTGGTCCAAATACTGGTGGTAAAACAGTTACATTAAAAACAGCTGGTCTTTTAGTTGTTATGGCAATGAGTGGACTTCATATCACAGCAAAAGAAAATAGTAGTATTTTTATAGCTGATAATGTTTTTGCTGATATTGGTGATGAACAAAGCATTAGTGATTCTCTAAGTACTTTTTCATCTCATATGACAAAAATTGCTCAAATTTTAAATAATGCAACAGAAAATAGTTTTATTTTACTCGATGAACTTGGCTCTGGTACAGATCCTGTTGAAGGTTCAAGTTTGGCTATAAGTATTTTAGAAAAATTGCATAATCTAAATGCAATTACTCTTTCAACAACACATTATCCTGAATTAAAACATTTCGCTTTAGTTACTAACGGTTTTGAAAATGCTAGTGTTGAATTTAATTTAGAAACATTATCCCCTACTTATAAACTATTACTTGGAGTTCCTGGAACAAGTAATGCTTTTTCAATTAGTAGAAAACTAGGTATTTCAGAAGAAATTATAAACAGAGCTAAAGAATTTATAAATCAAGAAAAAATAAGTATTGAAGAATTGCTTACAAGCATTTATGAAGATAAACGTATTATAGAAGCTGAAAAACAAAAATCAGTTGAGAATTCTCAAAAAATTGAAGAATTAAAATCTTCTCTTGAATTTGATTTTTCTAAATTACAACAAGAGCAAAAGGATATTATAAGTAAAGCAAAATATGAAGCTAGAGATATTTTACTTTCAGCAAAAGATGATGCAAATGAAATTATAAAAGAACTTCAACATTCACAAAATTCAAAAGAATCAAATAAATTAAGAAATAAATTAAATGAAAAAATAGATAATTTAAATGTTGTAAATTCTACAAATGAGCAAAACTTTAAAACTTTAAATATTGATGATTTAGAAATTGGTATGAAAGTTTTTGTTAATAAAATAAATCAAGATGGAAATATTTTATCTATTTCCAAAGATAAAAAAATACAAGTTGCTCTTCCTCTTGGAAAAATGTTTTTCGATATTAAAGATTTACAAATTTCTAATTCTATACAAAAAGAAAGTATTGCAAAAAAAGATTATTCTTCAAGAAAAGAATTTAAAGCAAAATCAATTTCATCTGAAATTAATGTAATTGGACAAAATGTTGACGAAGCTTGCTTTTCTATTGATAAATATTTAGATAATTGTGTTTTAAGTGGACTTCCTTCAATTAGAATTGTTCATGGTAAAGGTACTGGTGCTCTCCGTACTGGAATTCATAAATTCTTAAAATCACATCCACATGTAAAGTCTTTTAGAGTTGGTACTTTTGGAGAAGGCGAAATGGGTGTTACAATAGTTGAATTAAAATAATAAAAGTGGAGATTAATTCTCCACTTTTTATACACTTCCATTTGCTAATTCTTTTAATTTTTGGTTAAATTCAGGAAACTCTTTACTTAGTCTTACTGGTTTTCTATTATTATCTAAAAAGCAATGTTCTGAAACTCCTTTTAATACTAGTTTTCCTGTTTTTACATTTTCCATTCTATATTCTATTATTAATCTTACGCCTTTAAACTCTTTAATCCACACATCTATTGCTATTTCATCATTAAAAGTAGTAGTATCTTTATATTCACAATTTATACCTATAACTGGGGAAATTATGCCATCACTTTCTAATTTTTCATATCCAAAACCAATATTTTCTAAAAAATATATTCTTGCTTCTTCCATCCATCTAATATAATTAGAATGATGAGTAATTCCCATTTTATCTGTTTCATAATAATTTACTTTATGTACGTATTTTTGCATTTTATACCTCTTCTAAACTGCACTTAATTGTCTTGAACTTTTAACAACATAATCATCCATATTTATAATATCATTTGTAGGAGCAACATAATCTCTAAGAAGTCCAGCATAAATAACCTTTGCATTTAATGCTTTAAAGTCTTCAGGTTTTATAGGTTCTGGTAAATCTGTTTTTACTCTTGATTTATCTAAAACATATTTAACAAATTCAGCACAATAAAATGATTTATTATATTTTAATCTAATATGTATTCCTGCTGCAAATAATCCTAATATATTAAATGTATAATCTTTTCTATGATCTTGAATATCACAAATTACTTTTTTCAATTTTTCATATTTTTGATCTTCTACTGATAAAGAATAAACTTTACTTACTGTATTTTTAAATCTTTTGAATGTTCCATCATCAATATACTCATGAACAAATCCACCTATAAAAGGATTGTATGGATTTAATCTCCCAAAACTATACATATTTTTTAATTCTCTATCTAATGCAATAGATACATGAGCAAATTCGTTTCCAGTAAAAGATTTTATAATTCTAGACAGCATTGTTCCTGTATAAGTTAAAACGATATATATCTCTTTCATTTCCTCACAACCTTCTTAAGTATTTTTATATTATAATACACATTATAACACAATATATGAGAAAAATATATTAATATTATATTAAATTTTTTTATCTAATATAAGTTTCATTTCTTCTTGTCTTTTTACTTTTTTAGTTGTTGTTTTTATAAGCTCTTCACTAGTTACAATCAAATATTGTATATGTTTATATCTTGGAAAAGTTGTATTTAATTTTTTTATTTCGCTCCAAATAATTTGATGTATTTCTTCTTCGCTTTTTCCACTATATTTTTCTTTTATCATATCTTTACTATATACTACTTTTACAGATAATTTTACATCAGTTTTATCTTTTTCATCTGGCATACCAAACACCATTGATTCTTCTACTAGTTCAATTCTATTTACTAAAGTTTCTAGTTCTTCTGGAAAAACTTTTTTACCATTTTTTAAAACTATTAAATTTTTATTTCTTCCTGTAATAAATAATCTTCCATTTAAGTCAATATATCCTAAGTCTCCAGTATAGAACCAACCCTCTTTTAAAACTTCGTTTGTTATTTCTGGCATTTCATAATAACCAAGCATAACATTTGGTCCTTTTACTCTTATTTCCCCAATTCCTTTTTCATCTTTATTTACAATTTCAATAGTATCATTAATCATAGGAACACCAACTGATCCATTTTTCATTACATTATAATTTTCTGCACAAATTACTGGTGATGTTTCACTAAGTCCATATCCTTGAAGAGTTGTTATTCCTAAATTATTAAATCCTTGTAAAATTTTTGCATCTGCTGGAGCTCCACCAATTATTACAAATCTTAAATCTCCTCCAAGAGCATCCAAAATTTGTTTAAATAATTTTCTTCTAATATCTATATGTAATTTTAATAAGAAATTGCTTATCTTTGTTACATTTTTTATAAGATTTGTTTTTCCTTGCTTTTCAATTTCCTTCATTAATGCTTTATAAATAGCTTCCACTAAAACAGGTACTCCAACAAAAACTGATACTTTGTATTCGTTTAAATTTTGTTTTATATATCTTAGTCCATCTGGAAATGCTGTTTTTACTCCACATGCAAGCATCATAATTAAACAAGTTGAACCAAAAATATGGTGAAATGGTAAAAATGCAATATTTACATCTGATTCTCTAATATCTTCTACTGATTGAAGTGCATATATGTTTGAGGCAATATTTTTTTGAGAAAGCATAACTGCTTTAGATTTTGATGTTGTTCCTGAAGTAAATAATAATATATTCATTATATTTTCATCAATTTTAGCATTTAGAAAATCTATATTTCCTTCTTCAATTAATTCTTCACCTTTTTTCATAAGTTCTTTAAAACATCTATATCCACTTTTTTCATTCATACAAATATATTCTGTTAAATTAGTATTATTGTTCTTTTTTATTTGATTAATTTCTTCTATTAGTTTCTCATCAAAAATTATACAATCTGCTTTACTTCTAATTAAAGAATTTTCGAGTTCATCATATTGTAAGTCCTTATCTAGTGGAACTGAAACAATTCCTCCTAGAAGATTTGACAAATGAGCAATTACCCACTCGTATCTATTTCTTCCAATTATAGCTACTCTTTTTCCTTTAAGATCTAAATTATATAATGCTGTGCCAAATTTATTAATATCTTCAAGTAATCTTTTATAAGTTACATTCTCATATTCTACATCTTTATTCTCTTTATGCTTTATAACAAATGCAATATTTTCAGAATATTTTTGGACAGAATTATAAACAATTTCCTTAATATTGTTAAATTCTTTTACATCAAAAATTTTTTCATTTTTCATATTTTCTCTCCAACTTTACTTTGTATTATATACAAAATAATTTTATATTTTCTAATATTATTTATATCATAAAAAGTATAAAAAATCACTAGACTAGTTGGTCAGTATAAAATAATGTATTATTAAATTCTATTCCATCTAAAGTAAAAAACTAGATATGGTAATATTTTACATATCTAGTTTTATCTATATTTTAACTATACATATTTAATCACATCTAAAAATTATACACCCATTATATTATATCCGCTATCTGCATAAATTACTTGACCAGTAATACTATCAGCCATACTACTTAATAAAAATGTTGCTACATTTCCTACTTGAATTGTTGTTACATTTCTATGTAGTGGTGATTTTTCCTCAACAACAGTTAATATTGAAGAGAAATCTTTAATTCCTTTAGCAGATAATGTTTTTATAGGTCCTGCTGATACTGCATTTACTCTTATTCCTTCTTTTCCTAAATTTTCAGCTAAATATCTAACACTTGATTCTAAAGCAGCTTTTGCAACTCCCATTACATTATAACCTTCTAAAACTTTTGTAGATCCATGATATGTTAAAGTAATTAAACTTGCATTTTCATTTAACATATCTAATTCTTTTGCCATTCTTGAAGCAAGCACAAATGAATATGCACTTACATCGTTTGCATGATTAAATCCTTCTCTACTTGTGAAAATAAAATCATTATGCAAATCTTCTGTATTAGCATGTGCTACTGCATGAACTATTCCATCTATTTTTCCATTTTCTTCTTTTATTTTAGTAAAAGTTTCTTTTACTAATTCATCTTCAGAAGCACCATTTAAAACATATGCCTTACTTCCTTCAAACTCACTTATTAATTCCTCTATTTTTTCTTTATTATCTTCGCCCATATAAGTGAATATCAGTTGTGCTCCATTATCATATGCAGATTTTGCAATTCCAAAAGCAATACTCCATTTATTTCTAATTCCCATTATTAATATTTTTTTGTTTTCTAATAACATATTTTCCTCCTAAATTATTTTAAATTTACAAATTCTCCCATTTTTCTAAATTTTTGATATCTTTCCTCTACAATTTCACTTTCTGATTTATCTTGAAATTCTGAAATTGATTTTACAATTTCTTTTTTTAAGCATTTACAAATTTCATGAAATGCATTATCAGATGAAGTTTCTTTTATTATTTTATCAATTACTTTCAAATCATACAAATCTTTTGCAGTTAATTTCATTTTTTCTGCCGCCTCCTTTACTCTTGAAGAGTCTTTCCATAAAATACTACTATATCCTTCTGGTGAAAGAATTGAGTATATAGCATTTTCTAACATGAATATTTTATTACCAACACTAATTGCTAAAGCTCCTCCACTTGAGCCTTCACCAATTACTATTGCAATAACTGGAACTTTTAATTTTGCCATTTCAAACATTGATTTTGCAATAGCTTCTCCCTGACCTCTCTCTTCTGCACCAATTCCAGGATAAGCGCCTTTTGTATCCACAAAAGTAATCACTGGTCTTTTAAACTTTTCAGCTTGTTTCATAAATCTTATTGCCTTTCTATAACTTTCAGGATTTGGCATTCCAAAATTTCTTTCTATATTTTCTTTTGTATTTCTTCCTTTTTGCTGAGCAATAATTGTAAAATTCTGTTTACCAATTTTAGCCAATCCACAAACAATAGACTTATCATCTTTAAAATTTCTATCACCATGAAGTTCAATAAATTCATCAAAAATATTTTCAATATATTCAATTGCAGTCTTTCTTTTTGGATTTCTTGCAATTTCAACCTTTTCCCATGCAGTTAAACTCATTCTCTTTCACCCCTTACTATCTAATTGGTCATATGATATTTAATTAATTTTGAAAGTATTTCTTTCAAATCTTTTCTTTCAACTATTTTATCAATAAAACCATGTTCTAACAGAAATTCAGCTGTTTGAAAACCTTCTGGCAATTTTTCTCCAATAGTTTGTTCTATAACTCTTTGACCTGCAAATCCTATCATTGCTTTAGGCTCTGATATTATAATATCTCCTAGACTTGCAAAAGACGCTGTAACTCCACCATATGTTGGATCTGTTAAAACAGAAATATATAATAATCCAGCCTCATCTAATTTAGTTAATGCTGATGTTGTTTTTGCCATTTGCATTAATGATATAATTCCTTCTTGCATTCTTGCCCCACCTGAAACAGAAAAAATTATTAACGGGAATTTCTTTTCTATTGCCTGTTCTATTGCATATGTGATTTTCTCTCCAACAACACTTCCCATGCTTCCCATTAAAAATCCACTATCCATTATACAAATTACTACATCTTCACCATTTATTTTTCCAGTTCCACAAGCTACTGCTTCTTCAAGCCCTGTTTTCTCTCTTAATGCTTTTAACTTCCTTGTATAATCTTCCATTTCTAATGGATTACTTGTTTCTATATTTAGTTCAAATCTTTTATATGTTCCTTCATCAATTATTTGTTCTAATCTTCTATTGATATGCATTCTAAAATAGTGACCACAATTAGGACAAATATTCATATTACTCCAAAGTGATTCTTTATATATTATTTCTTTACATCCATCACATTTTATCCATTTTCCAACTGGAATATCTATTCTGTTTGGTTTATTCTTTGGAGACGGATCTCTCTTTTTTATCTTATCAACAATCATTTTCTAACACCTTCTTAAAATAACATTTTTTCTATAAATGATGTATCAAAGTTTCCTCTGATAAAATCTGGATTTTTAATAATTTCAAATAAAAAGTCTCTATTGGTTTCTATTCCATCAATTACAAGTTCTTCTAACGCCCTTTTCATCTTTGCAATCGCTTCATTTCTTGTATTTCCAAAAACTATTATTTTTGCAAGCATTGAATCATAATATGGTGGTATTGTATAGCCATCATAAATGCTTGAATCAATTCTTACACCATTTCCACCAGGTAAATTAAGTCCTGTAATTTTTCCAGGGCATGGCATAAAATTCTTATTTGGATTTTCTGCATTTATTCTACATTCAATAGAATGACCTTTAAAATTAATATCTTTTTGCTTAAATTTCAACTTTTCTCCAGCTGCGATTTTTATTTGTTCTTTTACAATATCAACTCCTGTTCTCATTTCAGTAATTGGATGTTCAACTTGAATTCTAGTATTCATTTCCATAAAATAAAAATTTTTGTCACTATCAACTAGAAATTCTACTGTTCCACAACTTGTATAATCAGCAGCTTTTGCAGCTCTAACTGCAGCTTCTCCCATTTTATTTCTTAATTTTTCATCAATTGCAGTTGATGGAGTTTCCTCAATTACCTTTTGATGTTTTCTTTGTATTGAACAATCTCTTTCTCCTAAATGTACAACATTTCCATGTTCATCCGCTAAAATTTGAATTTCAACATGTCTTGGATTTTTTACAAATTTTTCAATATAGATTTCATCATCATTAAAAGATATTTTTGCCTCTTGTTTTACAATATTATAATTAGTTTCAAGTTCATCACTATTATTTACTATTCTGATTCCCTTTCCACCACCACCAGCTGCTGCTTTCAACATTATTGGATAACCAATTTTCTCTGCAACATTTATTGCATCTTTTATACCTTTTACACTTCCATCTGAACCTGGTATTACAGGAACACCAGCTTTTTTCATCATATTTTTTGAATTAGATTTATTTCCAAGCAAATCAATTACTTCACTTGTTGGACCAATAAATTTTATATTGGATTCTTTGCATATTCTTGCAAACTGTGAGTTTTCAGACAAAAAACCAAATCCTGGATGAATACTATCACTTCCTGTTATATATGCAGCTTCAATTATATTTTTAATATTCAAATAACTTTTATTAGAAGGAGCAGGACCTATACAAACTGCTTCATCAGCAAGTTTTGTATGTAATGCATCTTTATCTGCTTCTGAATAAATTGCAACTGTTTTTATATTCATTTCTTTGCAAGCTCTAATAATTCTAACTGCAATTTCTCCACGATTTGCTATTAGTATTTTATTCATATTTTCCTCCTATCCAATTACAGCAAATGTTAATTCTCCTTTAGCTGCAATTTTTCCATCAACTGTTGCTACTGCTTCTCCAACACCAATTGGACCTTTTCTTTTTATAATCTTAACTTCTAACTTTAACTTATCTCCTGGTAAAACCATTTTTTTAAATTTCATTTTATCAATTCCACCAAATAAAGCATTTTTTCCTTTATTCTCTTCCATTGAAAGAATTGCAACAGCACCAGCTTGAGCTAAACTTTCTGTTATTAAAACACCTGGCATAATTGGATTTCCAGGAAAATGTCCTTTAAAATACCATTCTTCTGCATCAACATTTTTATATGCAATACAACTTTCTCCTGGAACATATTCTTCAACTTCATCAATCATCAAAAATGGTTCTCTTTGAGGAATAATATTTTTAATCTCTTCTTTATCTAACATTTCTTATCCTTTCTAAAATTTATTGTACATCCTAAATTTCATTCTAAACAATTCTAAATAAAGGCTTTCCATAGTCAACTGTTTCTCCATCTTTTACAAGGATTTCAACAATTTTGCCTTCATATTCTGATTCAATTTCATTCATTAATTTCATTGCTTCTATTATACAAAGTACAGTTCCCTTTTTTACTATACTTCCAACTTCAACATATGGGTTGCTATCTGGTGATGGTTTCATATAAAAAGTTCCAATCATTGGGGATTTTACAATATTACCTTCTTCTGTTATTTCCTTTTGTTCATTTTTAGAAATATCACTACTATTGCTATGAAATTCTTCTTTAACAATTTGTTCTTCTAGATTTGTTACAACAACTTGTTTTCCATTGTTTTTTTCCATTTTGATTTTTATACCATCTGGAAATTCTATATCAAGTGATGTTAGTTTTGAATTTCCCATATCATCCATTAATTGTTTTATCTTTTCATATTCCATTATAGCATTCCTCCTAATTTTTATATTTCTTTAAAATAATACTTGCATTATGACCACCAAATCCTAATGAATTAGACATTACAATATTTAGTTCTTTCTTTATAGCTTTATTTGGTACTATATCCAAATCACATTCTTCATCTTTTTCTTTATAATTAATTGTTGGTGGCACTAAATTATTTTCAAGTGCTTTTGTACAAATAATAGCTTCAATAGCTCCAGCAGCTCCTAATAAATGGCCTGTATTTCCCTTTGTTGAGCTAACTTTTACATTCTTATAATCTTCCTTAAAAATTAATTTTACAGCTTTTGTTTCTGTACTATCATTTAAGTGTGTTGAAGTTCCATGAGCATTTATATAATCAATATCAAGAGCATTTATTTTAGCATCTTCAATTGCTCTTTCCATTGCTCTCACAGCTCCTTTAGCTTCAGGATCTGGTGATGTAATATGATATGCATCTGATGTAGCTCCATACCCAACTACTTCAGCATATATTTTTGCTCCTCTTTTTTGGGCATGTTCTAATTCTTCCAAAACTATAACTCCTGAACCTTCTCCCATTATAAAACCGCTTCTCTCTTTATCAAATGGAATACTTGCTCTTAATTTATCAGTTCCAGTACATAATGCTTTCATATTTTCAAATCCAGCTATACCTAATTCACATATAGCTGCTTCTGTTCCACCAGCAAGAATTACTGTTTCATAACCAGATTTAATATTTCTATAAGCTTCTCCAATTGCATGTGTAGATGATGCACATGCAGTAACAATTGAAACTGATTCTCCTTTTAATCCTAAATCCATAGCTACATTTCCAGCTGGCATATTTGCAATTGCCATTGGTATAAACATTGGAGAAATTCTATTAGCACCTTTTTCAAACTTAACTTGACATTGATTTTCAATTGTTATTAATCCACCGATTCCAGAACCAATAAATATTCCAACATTATTATAATCTGTATTTTCTTCTGTAATTCCACTATCTTTTAGTGCTTCTCGTGCTGCAATCAAGGCAAATTGAGAACTTCTATCTAATCTTTTTGATTGTTTTACATCTAAATATTTTGAAGCATCGTAATCTTTAACTTCAGCAACTAATTTTGTTTTTAAATTACTATTATCAAATAAAGTAATCTCATCTATTCCACATTTTCCATTCTCTATTCCAGCCCAAGTACTATGAACGTCATTTCCAATTGGATTAATTGTTCCTAATCCAGTTATTACAACTCTCTTTTCCATTTAATTTATCTCCTTTTATTTTTTATAGTTTATTGAAAGTTAAACTACATTAACATTCCGCCATCAATATTAATAACTTGCCCTGTAACATAACTACTGTCACTTGATGCTAAAAACTTAACAACATTAGCAACATCTTCTGCTGTTCCTTCTCTTCTTAAAGGAATTTGATCTAATATTTTTTCTTTAGTTTCATCTTTTAAAACATCTGTCATATCTGTTCTAATAAATCCAGGTGCAACAGCATTTACAAGAATATTTCTACTTGCAAGTTCTTTAGCTAAACTTTTTGTAAATCCAATTATTCCTGCTTTTGATGCAGCATAATTTGCCTGTCCTGCATTTCCTGAAATTCCTACTACTGAAGCAAGATTTATAATTCTTCCACATCTTGCTTTCATCATATATGAAGAAACATTCTTACTCATATTAAAAGTTCCACATAGATTTACATCTATAACCTTTTTAAAATCTTCTTCTTTCATTCTAAGCAATAACATATCTTTTGTTATACCAGCATTGTTTACAAGTACATCTATTTTGCCAAATTTCTCTATTGTTTCTTTGGTAATTCTTTCAGAATCCTCAAAATTAGATACATCTCCTTCTACAATTAAACAAGAAACATTATAACTTTCTATTTCTTCTTTTATTTTTATAACTTCGTCATTTTCTTTTCTACAATTTAAGCTAATATCAAAACCATTTTTAGCTAAAGTAATTGCAATTTGTTTTCCAATTCCGCGTGACGCCCCAGTAATTAAAGCAACTTTATTCATTTTTCCCTCCAACTGAAATTTGATTTAATGTATTTTTTAGTGAATCAACATTATTGATATTATACACATTAAAATCTTTATTTACTTTTTTCACAAATCCTGATAATGTTTTTCCAGGTCCTATTTCTATGAATGTATCAATTCCCATATCTATCATTGTTTTTAAACTCTGTTCAAATTTTACAGGATTTATTATATGTGCTGATAAAATACTTTTTATATCATCATTTTCTAAATATTCTTTGCCATCAATATTTTTTATAACTTTTGACTCAAAAGAATTAATACTTATATTTTCAAGTTCCTTTTTTAATTCTATTGATGCTTCTTTTAGCATTTTAGTATGAAATGGTCCTGATGTTTTTAACTCAATTGCTCTTTTGGCACCTAATTCTTTAGCTTTCTCCATAGCTTCTACTACTGCTTCTTTTTCCCCTGAAATAACAATTTGACCTGGACAATTAAAATTAGCAGGAGCTACAAAACCGCTTTTTACATCATTACAAACTTTAAACACACTATCTTCATCAAGTCCTAAAATAGCAGACATACTCCAATTTCCTTTTGGGCATAATTCTTGCATTAATTCGCCTCTTTTTTTTACAATTTGAACTCCGTCTTCAAAAGATATCGCTCCACTATTTATTAAAGCAGAATATTCACCTAAACTTAATCCACATGATGCTACTACTTCAATATTTTCTTTTTTTAATAGTTCTAATATTGCAAAACTCATTGTTAATATACAAATTTGAGTATTTTTTGTTTGACTCAAAACATCTTCTGAAGAATTAAATGTAATATCTGCAACATCTACATCTGTTAATTGTTTTACTCTCTTATACACATTTCTATATTCTTCATATTCATCATATAAATCCTTTCCCATTCCAACACTTTGAGCGCCTTGTCCTGGGAATAAAAATCCTATTTTCATTATTATTCTCCTAATCTTTTTTCTAACATATTACAAAATTCACTTATAATAAGATAATTATCAATATCTATATTAAATTCATTTTTTATTGATGTTGATATATCTTTTATTTCTTCTGAAATTTCATTTTGATTAGTATTTATTCCAATTCCTATTACTAAATCTTTTACTCTATTTCCTTGAAGTTTTGTTTCAGTTAATATTCCACCAACTTTTTTATTATTTATAATAAGATCATTTGGTAATTTTATATCAATATCTATTTGATACATCTTTTTAAAAATTTCTACCAAAATTTCTGCAATATCATATGTTAAATTGTCTAATTTACTAATATCGCAATTTGGAAAAAGTACAGTTGAAAATGCTATATTATTATTTTTTTCTGTGTGCCATACTCTTCCATGTGTTCCAATACCTGAAGTTTGAATATTTGTAATAATTAAACTTCCATTTTCTATATTGTTATTTTCTATTTTTCTCCAAGCTTCTTTTTGTGTAGAATCTATTGTTTCATAATAAAAAATATTTCTACCAATAAACTTTGTAAGTAAATTTTCAAAATTAATTTTATTCAATTGTTTTAATCTCCTCTTGTCTTTTTATCTTTGATGTTGTTGTCTTTATTAATGGTGTTTCTGTAAGAATTATTCCTCTTATAGCTTTATATGGAGGCATTGTCTTATTTATTTCTTTTATTCTTTTGTTTATTGCATCATAAATTTCTTTATCTGTTTCAACTTTATAAGCTGTTTTTACAATATCTTTATCATAAACAATTTTTGCATATATTTTTATATCGTCTTTATCTTCTTTGTTTGACTTTCCAAAAATAAAAGATTCTTTTACACCTTCAATTCTATTTACTAAATTTTCCATTTCTTCTGGAAAAATATTTTTACCATTTTTTAGAACAATTACACTTTTCTTTCTACCTCTAATAAAAATATATCCTTCTTCATCTATACTAGCCAAATCTCCTGTATAAAACCAATTATCAATTAATACTTCTTTAGTTGCTTCTTCATTTTGATAATAACCTAACATTATATTTGGACCTTTTACAACTAATTCTCCAATTCCCTCTTCATTTGAATTTTCAATTTTTGCATCTACATGTGGTAATGCTTTTCCAATTGATCCAACTTTAAATTCTTTATTTGTTTCAACACCAACTACTGGTGATGTTTCTGTTAGTCCATATCCTTGGCAAAGATTTATTCCCCAATTTCTAAATGCATATTCAACATTCTTATCTAATGCAGCAGCACCACTTATAAATAATCTGATATGACCTCCAAAAATTTGATGAATTTCTTTAAAAACTTCCTTTTTCTCTTCCATATTTGAATCTTTGTATTTTTCTTCTAGCTCTTTAACCTTTGCCAATTTTCCTTCTTTTTCTAATTTCTTTATGATATTTTTATAAGTATTTTCATATATTGCAGGAACAAATGATGCAAATGTTATTTGATATTCATTTAAGTTCTCTAATATATGTCTTATTCCATCACAGAAAGATGTTTGGCAGCCTCTATATAATGAAAATAAAAATCCTACTGTACATTCAAAAACATGATGTAATGGTAAAAAAGATAGTATTCTATCATTTGAATCAATATCAAGTACACTTGCAATATCCATTAAATTTGAACATAAATTTTTATGTGATAATGCAACTACTTTTGATTCTGATGTTGTTCCAGAAGTAAATAGCATTATATTCATTTCATCTGGATTTATTTTACTATCTAAAAATTCTCTATTTCCATTTTTTAGTAAAACATTACCAATTTCTATAAGTTCTGATTGAGAATAAATTCCATTTGAATGTGTTTTAGAATCCATTGAAATTAAATGTTTCAATTTACCTGTTCCTTCTAAAACCATCTTCTTCAACTTATCTTCATATTTTCCAGAGTAAAAAATGGCTTCAACCTCTGATCTTTCTATTAATCTTTTTAATTCATTTTCAGGTAATGACTTATCAAGAGGAACTACAATACCTGTACCACAAGCAATAGCTAAGTATGCAATCTCCCATTCAAATCTATTTTCACCTATTACAGCAATTCTTTTTCCTTTTAAATTAAAACTAATTAATGCTGTTCCTAAAGCATCAATCATATCTCTAACTTCTTTATGTGTATAAATTTTATATTTATTCTCTTCAACTCTTATTTTATATGCTGGTCTTTCCCCAAATTCCTCTTTTGTCTTTTTTAGCATATCTTTTAAATCTGTAATCTCTATTAATTTATTCATATAAAATTAAACTCCTTTTTGACCATTAACTAATCTTCTCCAGATTGGTTATTAAAAATATACCACAATTTTAGAAAAAAATAATTATACTGACTGGTCAAAACTATAGACTACATGGTCAGATTTACAAAAAAAATAAGGTGGCTCTTTTTAAAAGCTACCTTATTAGTTTTTAATCTTTTACTTTTATACTATAAAATTTAAAGGACATAAATATTTTATGCCCCTTACATTTTATTTAATTATTTTACTTTTCTAAATACTCCTGAAACTTTACCTAAGATTTCACATGTTGGAACTATTATTGGATCCATTGTAGAATTTTCAGGCTGTAATCTAATATGATCCTTTTCTTTATAAAATGTTTTTACTGTTGCTTCTTCCCCAATTAATGCTACAACAATTTCTCCATTATTAGCTGTATTTTGTTTTCTTACTAATATGTAATCCCCATTTAAAATTCCAGCTTCTATCATACTTTCTCCTCTAACTGTAAGCATGAAACTTTCACCAGTTCCAACAAAATCTAATGGAATTGGAAATGTATCTGTAACATTTTCTACTGCAAGAATTGGTTCTCCAGCAGTTATTTTTCCTATAACTGGTACATCAACCATTTCTCTGCTTGAATAAACTTCTTTATCAAAAGTTGATTGTTGCCCTTCGATGGCTCCACCTTTTAATAATTTTAATGTTCTTCCTTTTTGACTTTCTTTCTTTATATATCCTTTTTGTTCTAATGAATTAAGATATCCATGTACAGTTGCTGTTGATTTTAAATCTACTGCTTTACCAATTTCTCTAACAGATGGTGGATAACCATTAGAATTCACTTGTTTTTCTATAAATTTTAAAATAGCTTTTTCTCTTTTATTTAAAGCATTTGGATCTTTTTTCTTCATATTACAAATCACGTTTCCTTTCTAGATTCATTTATGAAAGTATGATATCACAAAACATTTGATTTGTCAAACAAAAGTTTTCTTTTTTATTTTAATCTTTTGGTAATAATGATTCAAATATTTTTATATGATTTTCTTCGTCTTGTATTATTCTACATAAAGTATCTTTTATACATTTTTCTTCAGTATTTTCAATTAATTTTTGATATTCTCTTATTGCCATTTTTTCACCTTCAATATTGTATTTAAGCATATCTTCTACACAGTTAAACTTATACTTAACATTATCTGAACACCACTTATTATTTCTACTACTCATATAATATGGTATAAAACCAAGTTTAACTAGTATATCTCCCAAAATTTTTAGATGATGCATTTCTTCAATTGCAATTTTCATTAATACATTTTTTAATTCTGGACTTGTTTCATTACTTATATTTTCATTAATATATTGTAAAATTGTTGTAAGTTCGCTTGCACTACCACTAAAAGAATTATATAACATTCTCCCAAATTTATAATCCTGTTTTAAATGCTCTATTTTTGGATATGGCACAGAATCGTTATTATTAAAAAAATCCATAGTTTACCTCCTTGGAAGTATACTATGAATTTTTCTTTTAATATGATACTTTTTTATTCATACCATTCAAATACCCATTCTAAAAGTTTAACTGTATCTCCTTCTTTTACGCCTTTTTCTCTCAATGCTTCTTCAACACCTAACTTTTTAAGCATTTTTTCCATATAATGATATGATTCATTATCTCCAATATTTACTCTTCCCATTAATCTTTCAACTGCTGGACCTTCTACAATAAATTCTCCATCTATAATATCTATTGTAAATTCATCTGCTTCGTCTTCTAATGTGTAAACAATTCTATCTTCAATATCTACTACTTCTTCTTTAGGAAGTGTTTTAATGACTTCAGCAACATGATTAAATAACTCATTTAATCCTTCGCCTGTTACTGCTGAAATTTTATAAATTTCTATCTCTTTTTGTTTTGCAATTTCTTCAATTTCTTTTAAATTTGAATCATCTTGCATACTATCTATTTTATTAGCAACTATTATTTGTTTTCTTGTTGATAATTTTTCACTATATTTTTTTAATTCATCATTTATTTTATTAAAATCATCAACTGGATTTCTTCCTTCAGTTCCTGCAATATCTATAACATGTAATAATAATCTTGTTCTTTCAACATGTCGTAAAAACTGAGTTCCAAGGCCTATACCTTCACTAGCCCCTTCAATAATTCCAGGAATATCCGCTAAAACAAAGCTATCTCCATATTCTGTTTTTACAACCCCAAGATTTGGATCTATTGTTGTAAAATGATAATCTGCAATTTTAGGAGTTGCTTTTGTTACTCTTGATAAAATAGTAGATTTTCCGACATTTGGAAATCCAACTAAACCAACATCTGCAAGTAATTTTAATTCCAAAATTACTTCTTTTTCTTTTCCTTTTTCTCCATCAATTGCAAATCTAGGAGCTTGTCTTGTTGATGTGGCAAAATGTGAATTTCCTTTTCCACCTCTACCACCTTTTAATATCAATTCTTTTTGACCTTCTGTCGATAAATCTACAATTACTTTTCCAGTTTCTGCATCTTTTACTATTGTTCCTAAAGGAACTTTTACTATACAATCTGAACCACTTTTCCCAAATCTATGACTACCACTACCATTTTGACCATTTTCTGCTTTAAATTTTTTTGTATATCTAAAATCTATTAAAGTGTTGGCATTTGGATCTACTTCAAAATAGATGTCTCCACCTCTTCCTCCATCTCCACCATCTGGTCCGCCTGCTGCAACATATTTTTCTCTTCTAAAAGTTGCTGCACCGTCTCCACCATCTCCAGATTTAATTATTATTTTTGCATAATCTACAAACATTTTTACATTCCTCTCTTAAAGTACAATTCTTTTCTTAATATAAATCATTTTTTTCTCCAACAATTTCACCATCACGATTAAATTTTGGATTCATTATTAATAATAATTCCATTTCTCCTGCAAAAACAAATTTTATGCCTGCTGGAATTTCAACAATATCTCCTTTTTCAACATTATATATATCACCATCAATTCTAAATTTCCCATTTCCTGATATAACATAATATATATGTGTTATTTTTGTATTTGTACAATATTTATCATGACCTTTATATACATGTTCATAAGTAATACTTATATTTTCATTTTCTATTTTTCTATCAAATCCATCAAAACCATTTCTTTTAAAAGTTGGTTCTTTAGGAAATTTTTTTACATAATTTTTCATTCATATCTCCAATTTAATCTTCAAAATAATTTAGTTTCATAGCTTCTTTTACTTTTTTCATTGTTTCTTTTGCTGTTTTTCTTGCTCTTTCAGTACCTTCTTTTAAAATTTTATCTACAAGTTCTGGTCTTTCTTCATAATATTTTCTTTTTTCTCTTATAGGATTTAAAAATTCATTTATATTTTTGGCAAGTTCTCTTTTACATGCAACACATCCTCTTTGACCTTTTTTACATTCTTCACAACATTTTTGGCAAGCATCGTCTCCTGAAAATAACTTATGATAATAATAAACCATACATACATCAGGATTTCCTAAATCGTCTTTTTTTATTCTGTTAGGATCTGTGACTGCTCCCATTACTTTTTTATTTACTTCTTCCTCAGAATCTGATAAATAAATTGCATTTCCTAAAGATTTACCCATTTTTTCATTTCCATCTAAACCTTTTATTCTTTTAGCATTAGATAAAACAACTTTTGGTTCAACTAAAACATCACCATAAATACTATTAAATTTTCGAACAATCTCTCTACATTGTTCGATAAGAGGTTCTTGATCTTCTCCAACTGGCACAAATTCTCCTTCAAATGTTGTTATATCTGCTGCTTGACTTACGGGATACCCTAAAAATCCATAAGTAACACTTTCACCAAATAAATCTCTTTTTTGTGATATTTCAGTTTTTACAGTAGGATTTCTTTGAAGTCTTGCTATTGTAACTAAGTTTGAATAATATATTGTTAGTTCAGCTGTTTCTGGTATCATTGATTGAATATATATAGTTGTTTTTTCAGGATCAATTCCAACAGATAAATAATCCATTGCAACTTCTCTAACATTTTTTCTAACCTTTTCTGGATTATTAAAATTATCTGTTAATGCCTGAACATCTGCTATTAAAATATATGGATCATATTCTTCGTTTTCTTGTAATTCTACTCTTTTTATTAATGATCCAAAATAGTGACCAATATGTAATCTTCCTGTTGGTCTATCTCCAGTTAATATTCTTTTCTTTTTCATAGTTATCTCCTTTTTAACATATAATATTATACTTTATATTTATCAAAAAATCAATGTTTTTGCATTTTTTCTTATGTTAACTATCACTTTTAATTTTCACATTGACAACATTTTTTATTCATGTTTTATATATATACTTACTATAATTTAAAGGGGGTATAAATTATGGATAAAAAAATTGAAAAGATATTTAGAAAATATATTTTAGAAGTTGATGATGCAATTGAAGCTCATGGTTTTAAATCAGCATCATATATTGATTATGCAGAAAATAGTATTGTAGAATTGCAAAATTCAATAAAAAATCAAATTAATGAACATGGTTCAAAAATTACATTTTGTAACTTACAAAATCATTTGAATAGAACTGCTCAAAATATTGTAGATTTTACAAAACAGACTGCATATGAAAAAAATAATAATAATACCTATCTTTATGAAAAAATCACAGACAAAGCAAATAATTTACGTAATGACTTAGATTTTTTAAACACTAGATTAATTAATTCATTTGAAAACATATAAAAAAGCCCCCTCGTAAGAGGGGACTTTTTTCTTTAACCCAATCATTCATTCTTCTTACTTGGGATCAGACACATAATGAAATCTATCACAACATACGCCGTGAAGAAATCAATATTGAATAACCGAGAAAGTATGAATGAGAAAGCAAGATCAACTGCAACAGCTAATCCCATCAAGAATACAATTGCAAAATTAACTATTCCTGCCACAATGTTCTCTTCGGCAATAGCACCACCAAGGGCAATGACTGCAACGAAAACAGCCACAATAATACCTACCCAGGCTAAATCAACGTAAAGATACGCTCTTGCTATTTCAATATTAGAAATACAAGTTACTAAAAACGCTACTGCTAAGATAGCTAATCTTTTAAAGAATTTTGAAATCATAAAATTCTCCTCCTCTAACTTTTTTTGGTTGATAGTTACTATATGTTAAAACTAAAAAGTAAAAGGAAATTCCTTTTCCTAATTAGTGGACAAAGGATAAATGTACAAGAAGTAATATACTTGCACTTCAATATAATATCATATTTACATAAAATTGTAAATATATTCTCTCATTTTTTACATATACAAAAAGAGACTAAATAATTATTTATCTAGTCTCTCATATTTTTTAATTATCTTTACCTTCTGGTAGTGCTGGGTAATCTAAAACTACTCTTATTTGCATTATGTATTTTATTGTTCTAACAAATTTACTATTTTTAATTCTTTGCCATAATGAAGGTTTTGCTTCAAATCTTGTTTCTTCTAAAAATGTATCTTCTATATTTGAAACAACTTGTTCAAGTTCTTCTACAACATTTTCTTCTGTGATTGATTCTTCTGCTCCACCATTTGTAACTGCTGCAACAACTTTTTCTTCTTTAGCATTTTCTGGTTCTTCAACAATTGAATTTGTTATTATGTTTTCTTCATCAGCAGTGCTTACACCAATTATTTCATCAACAGGTGTAGGAATATATTTTAGAGCTTCTGCAATTTCAATTCCTATATAACTTAACGCTTTTGATTTATCTTCAATTCTTTCCATATCTATTTCAATATGTAAATTGCTTTCTAAGTTATTTATTTTAGCATCTATTAATTTACATGCTCCAGTATATTCTTCTGTTGTTTTGTCTTTGCTTTTTCCAATTATATTTAAAGCTTCTGCAACATCTGCTGGATATTTTGTTTCTAATTTTTTAACAATTTCTTTCCAATTTTTAGCTCTTGCTTTAACAGCTGATGTAGCATCTCTTAAAACACTAGCTAATTTTATATTCTTTTCTCTTTGTCTAATTAATTCTTCAACTTTTTTTGTATTTTCTTCAAATTGATTTGTTGCATATTCAACTAATTCATATGAGGCTTTATAAACGCTCCTTGGGAAATTGTTCTTTTTAGGATATTCTATTAAATAATTTTTTATTGATTCAACTAAATCTTTAAAATAAGAATCATCTTCTAATTGGACAATTTGTTTTTTACTGTTTGGATTAATTAATTTTTGAACTTTATCTATGTTTGATAATATTTTTTCTTCCGTGATTACCATTTTCACGTTTACTATGCCTGATTTCTGAAAAAATGACATTGTAAACTACCTCCTTCGTATCAATCTCTAATTAAATACTAAAAATATTATATCGTCTTTTCCGTAACAGTTCAAGTGTTTTTTCGACTTTTTTCCTTTACATTTTGATAACAAGAAGTAACATTTTTGTAATAATTATAACACTTTTTTTATTTCTTCAAATCTCTTAATTTTCAATGTTGTAGTCTTAATTAATTCCTCTTCAGTTAAAATCATTTCCTTAACATATTTGTATGTTGGCATTGTTTTATTAATTTCTTTTACTTTATTCCACAATATTTTTTTTATTTCTTCTAAATCTTCTGTATTATATTCTTCTTTTATTTTTTCTTTATCATAAACAATTTTTGTACAAATTTTTAAATCAACAGGATCATCTTTTTCTGGTTTTCCATAAACAAAAGATTCTTTAACACCTGGAATTTTATTAATTAATGTTTCTATCTCTTCTGGATACACATTTTTTCCATTTTTTAAAACTATTACACTTTTCTTTCTTCCTGTTATAAAAATAAATCCATCTTTATCAATATATGCTAAATCACCTGTATTAAACCATCCATCTTCTGATACTGATTTTTCTGTTTCACCATAATAACCTAACATAACACTTGGACCTCTAACAGCCAGTTCACCTATTCCCATTTCATCTGGTTCTATAATTTTTGTCTCTAAACTTGGAAATGTTTTTCCAATTGAACCTAATTTTCTACAAGTTGGATGCTCAGCAGCTATAACTGGTGCTGTTTCTGTTAAACCATATCCTTGATATGTTTCAATTCCAAGTTCATTTAATCCTTTTTCTGTTTCAGGATCAAAAGCAGCTCCTCCTGCCACAAATAGTCTTAATTTTCCACCTAAAGATTCTAAAACTTCTTTAAATAATTTTCTTCTAATATCAATTCCAAAAACTTTAGCTACTTTGCTTAATTTTATTCCAAATTTTACTGTTTTTAATTTTCCTTTTTTCTCTATTGATTGCATAACTTTTTTATACATATTATCAAAAAGTACTGGAACAGCAATCATTGCACTTGCCTTATAATCTTTTAAATTTTCTGCAATATGTCTAATACCTTTACAAAATCCTATTGAAGCCCCTACACTTACTGGATATAAAAATCCAACTGTACATTCAAAAACATGATGTAATGGTAAAAATGATAAGAAAGTATCTTCTTTTGTTACATCAAAAGTACATGATATATCATAAATATTAGCACATATATTTCCATGTGATAATTTAACAGCTTTTGATTGTGATGTTGTTCCAGAAGTAAATAACATAACTGACATTTCATTATTATCAATTTCTGCATCTAAATAACTTCTAGCACCATTTTTTATTAAATCTTTTCCTAGTTTAATTAACTCTTTTTGTGAATATATTTCATCTGTTTTTTCTTCTAAATCCATTGATATAAAGAATTTAATTTTTCCGATATTTTCTTCCTTTGCTTTTTTCATAATTTCATTATATTTTGAAGAATAAAATATAGCTTCCATTTCAGAACGTTCTATTAAACTTAAAATTTCATTTTCTGGTAATGATTTATCTAAAGGAACTACAATTCCTGTCCCACAAACAATTGATAAATAGTCTTCTTCCCATTCATATCTATTTTCTGAAATAACACCTATTCTCTTATTTTTAAGACCTATACTAATTAAAGCTGTTCCTAAAGCATTTATTTCATCAATATAATCATTGTAACTCATTGTTGTTATTTCATCAGAATTATCTGCTTTAAACTTAAATGCTATATCACTTCCAAATTCAACTTTTGTATTATTAATCATTTCTTTTAAATTATTGAATTTTTTTGCTTCAAAAACTTTTTCACATCCTGAATAAATTCTCTCTCCCATTTTGTTCCATCCTTTATTTTTTTATTATTTTATTAAATATAGTTTTTTCATATTCTTCATACATTTTTTGAATATCAATTTCATTTATATTAGTTTTTCTTTTATAAATTAATGTTGAGCATGTTAATGAAAAAATTTCTGAGGCTAAAACTTCTGCATCGCACTCAACAATATCTCCATTATCTACTCCTTCTTGAACAATTTTCTGTATAACAGATATATATTCAAGAACTTTTTCTTTACAAAAAACATTAATATTTTCATTTCCCCAAGTTTGACTCATTACTATTGTTAACAAATTTTCATATTTATGAACAGCTTTCAATTGTACTAAAGAAACTGCTTTTATTTTATCTAAAGTATTATCACATTTTGAAATTTTAATTTCTATACTATTAATTAGAAGTTTCATTCCCTCATCAATTAAAAAGTTAAAAATCTCTTCTTTACTACTAAAATGATAGTATAAAGTTCCTTTTGCAACTCCAACTGTAGCTGTAATTTCTTCTATACTTGTGGCATCATATCCCTTTTCAGAGAAAAGTTTTAATGATGTTTCAAATATTTTTCTTTTTGTTTTATTCATTATTTCACCTACAATTTTAATTTTTTCACATTATATAAGATTTACATGAAAATTTCAATATAATATAAAATAAAACTGAACGATTGGTCAAAAAAAGAAAAATCACCAGCACTACTTAGTGCTGGCATTTCCCTTTAGCCCGTTTTGCGATAAACAGTTACCTCTTGAGACTTTAGAAAATTTTCTATACAACCTCTTAATGATTTCAATTTCCTTTCTGTCTCTTTATTTTTCTTACTCTGTTCCACAAACTCAGGATCTGTAAGTATTGAATTGTATGCTGCCTCAAGCAACAAGTTTAATTGACGTTCTTTAGGTAATCCTGTGTCAACTATATAAAGCTTTTCTCCCCTAATTGTAACGTCTCTCACCACAATTTCCATACACACACTCCCTTGATGTTATAACATAAATTGCATAATGCAATTGCCTATAGTTACAAAAAACCTAAAAAATTATAACTCCAAAATATTTTTTTGTCAAATGAAATTTAGGGACGCTTGAAAAATTTCACTTAACATAACAAAAGAGAGGAATTTTTATTTCTTCCTCTCTCTTATTTTTATTCACTAATTCTTTTTATTATCGCTTCTTTTGAAATCCCATATTTCTGAATTTCATTTATTTCTTTTCTTATTTTTTCGATTTTCTCATCTATTGAACTTTTCAAAATCTTATCTGTTTTTGGTGTTATAAACGTTCCTTTCGTTGATAATGTTACAATTACACCTTTTGATTCTAAAATCGTATAAGCTTTTTTTACTGTATTGGGATTTATTCCAAGTGTAGCTGCCATCTCTCTAATAGAAGGAATTTGTTCTTCTGGTTTTAATACTTCCAAAGCTACATATCTTTCTATTTCTTGAACAATCTGCTCATAAATAGGCATTCTACTTTGGTAATCTAAATTTATCATTGCCATTCCTCCTTCTAATCTTTATAAATTCCTCTATCTAATGAATTTTCATACTCTTGTGCCTTAGCTATGATACTTTGTATCTCTTCAATCTTATTTGTATAAAATTGTAAACTATCTCTACCATCAAGAGTAATTACATAATATGGTTTTGTTACATCAAAGAATTCATTTTCATTAGCTAAAATAAATTTTGTTATATCTTCTGAATAATATATATATGTTTTACTTTCCTCAAATATATTTTCATTTCCATTATAAACCTGATAAGTATGTGTTATAGTTAAATCTGCTTTTATTTTTTCAATAATAGCTTTGTTTGTATGTTTACTTGCAATTTTTAATACTTCATCAGTTATATTAGCTGGAATACTTATTCCTTGTAATCGATTGTTTTTATAATAATATTTATTGATAGAAGCATTTTCACCATAACATTTTCTTTGTGATAGTATTTCTTGAATACTCATATTATTAATTTTATTTTCAATTTCTTTTTGAATAATCTTTTTTTCTTCTCCAGTTATTATCATATAACTATTTAAAACAGCAACTGTATTTTGAGTTAAGCCTTTTTTAATTTTAGCAACAAATTTTTCATTTTTAGATAATTCTTCTATAATTTTATTAAGACCATCACTATCAAGTGTAACTTGAGTAGTATATATTTTACCATTTTGCATTTTTATTGTAAGTTCACATATTCCTTCTTCAACAAAGCCTTCTACAGACTTTCCTTCGATTACTACTTCTCCATCTAATATTTCTGAATCTATAACTTCTGCACTTTCTGTAGTTTTATAACTATTTTTATATTCAGTATCAAATAACAATTTTATGAATTCTTTATCTTCTATATATTCACCAAGTTTTACACTATATATATTATCATAATTAAATTTATTATTTGAATATATACTTTGTAATTTTACTCCTGCTATATTTTCAACATTTATTTGTTTAAGTGGAT
>ERZ777306.2168-NODE-2168-length-26335-cov-8.969292_pt1 | contig 26335 bp, 10 predicted proteins | sample MGYA00374966_ERZ777306 | MGnify/ENA primary metagenome ERZ777306 (study PRJEB29329, sample SAMN06343882) | mouse gut metagenome | isolation source: Mouse cecum | place: Austria: Vienna | collected 2014-11-15 ...
CGAAGAAGACGTCGGACGGCAGCGAGTACGGCGTGTACTACTACGAGTGGGACGGGGAGGAATATCTCGTAACGCTGAGCGAAGGGGAGAAGTTTACGTTTTACGTAGACGGAACGAACCGCGCGGGGACGTATACGCTGGATGAAGGGAAGCTTACGCTGAAATTCGGGAAGAAGGAAGAGCTCGAAGCGGAGATGAAGGCGGACGTACTCACTTTGAACTACAACAACTCCGAGATGCGATTTTTAAAGCGCACTGCGTATCGGGTGGAGTTTGAAGAGAACGGTGGGAGCGAGATAGCGTCGGTGCGAGTGATCAACGGCAAAACGCTCGCGCGTCCGGAAGAGAGCGTGAAGGACGGATATACGTTTATCGGCTGGTATGCGGATGCGGAGTACACGAAGCCGTTCATCTTCGGATCGGATATCATCACGGGGGACACGACGCTGTACGCGTACTGGGTGCAGAACACGGGCGCGGCGGAGTACGTGGTGAACTTTGATTTGAACTACGAAAATGCGGAAAGCGTGGCAAGCAGGACGACGGTCGGCGGAAAGTTGTACGAAATGCCCGAGGCGGAGCGTGAAGGCTACGAATTCAAGGGCTGGTGGGTGAGCCAATATAACGATGCGAAGAAGCTGTCGTACCTTTACACGGGCGGAGTGCTCACGGAGGACACGACGCTGTACGCGGTGTGGAAGGAGGCGGGGAGCCGGAAGCTGGACGCGCCGGTAGTAAGGATCGAGCCGAACAGGATCGTGTGGGACGGCGTGAGCGGAGCGACGGGATACCGGGTGGTAGTAACGGACGCGAGCGGGAAGGAGCTGTTGAACACGAGCGGAAGCCTGTCGGTCAACTTCGAGTTCGGGAAGCAGGCGGCAGGGGATTACGTCGTGCGGGTAACGGCGATAGCGTCGGCAAGCGCGAACAATGCGGAGAGCGAGATCTATTATAAGAATAAGGCGTTGAGCAAGGTGTCGGGCTACTCAGTGGTCGAGGGGACGACGCTGTTGTACGGCGCAGTGGAGAAGGCGGAGCACTATATCATCACGGTGGAGTGCGGGAATGCGCACCACAAGCATAGCGAATTCGACAACGGAACGGCGACGAGCTATAACTTTGCGAACTGTACGCCGAAGGCGGACGGAAGGATAAAGTTTACGGTCGTAGCTACGGCGGAAGGCTACGCTACGGGGGAAGCGAGCAGCTACGAGTACAGCAAGGTATTGCAAAAAATCGAGCGGCTGTATACGGACAGCGCAACGGATACGGTGAGCTGGGACGGCGTGGCGGCAGCAGTGCGGTATATCGTAGTGGTGAACGGAAAGAGGATCGACGTAGGAACGAAGACGAGCTACAGTCTTGCGGAGTACGACGCGGGAGAGATCGAGGTAAGCGTGTATCCAGAAACGGAGGGATATATCTCGCCGGAAGCAACGAGCGTGAAGTACGAAAAGACGAGCGTGGCGAAGCCAACGGAACTGAAGATCGTAGGCGAAATTCTGACGTGGAAGGCGGTGTCGGGAGCGACATACGAAGTGCGGGTGAACGACGCGAATGGTGTGAGCGCGGGCAGGAACGAGTTTGATTTGAGCGCGTACAACCTGACGCAGGACAGAGACCACGTGATCGCGGTACGCGCGATCAAGGGAAGCAACGTGTCGTCGTGGACGGAGATCACCGTACGGAGCAACGCGATGAGCGAGAGGCTGAGATACGCCGGAGGGAAGGTGAGCTGGACGCTTGCGATCGGAGCGACGGAGTACGAAGTGTCTGTGAACGGGAGAGTGCAGACGAAAGTAACGGACGGAAGCAGCGAAGCGGAAGTGCGGTTAGAGCGAGCGGGAACGAACGTGATCGGCGTGAGATACACGGACGGAGCGAACGTCTCGGTGGAAGCGAGTATCGAGGTATACGCGCACAGGGTGTACTATTACAGCAACGGCGGAGCGGGCAGCGAAGAGCAGTACAAGGCGGTAGGAGATCCGATGACGCCGCCAGAAGTAACGAAAGCGGGATACGACTTCGAAGGCTGGTACAACGTACCCGGAGGAGCGGACAGCAACGGAAAGAAGTATGAGGACGACACGTTCCGCGGAACGGGAGAGATCGTACTGTACGCGTACTATACGCCGAAGACGTACAAGGCGGCGTTGAACGCGGAGGGCGGAATACTGGATGCGACGAGCGCGGAGGTGGTATACCACACGAGCGACTTTAAATTTGCGGTGCCGACGGCGTCGAGCGCGACGGATGCGTTCGACGGGTGGTATACGCAGCAGGGGGGACAAGGAATCCGCCTGACGGACGCGGAAGGAAAGGGCGTGGCGCGCTGGGATATGGCGCGGGACGCGGAAATCTACGCGAACTGGATCAACGACGTATTCGAGTTTCTGCCGTTGGCGGACGGAACGTATTCGGTGAAGAAGGGAACGAATATCGGCTCGTTGACGAGCATAACGATCCCCGAAACGTACAACGGAAAGCCTGTAACCGTCGTGGAAGGTTATGCGTTCGAGTCCTGCAAGAGTCTGATCCATATCGCGATTCCCGATACGGTTAAGATTATCGAAACGAACACGGCGTTCAGCAAGTGCACCGCGCTGCAAACGGTGGATATTTACAAAGTAGACGGTAATACCCAACGGACGTATTGGTCCGAGGGGGGGGTTATCTTTGCCTATAACGACGTTACGGCGGCGACGGAGATTTCGTACGTGCCGGCGGCGATGACGGGCGATTTCGTCATTCCGGACGGCGTTACGACGATCCCCATGAAGGCGTTTTCGGGCACGAAAATCACCTCGGTAACCATTCCCACGAGCGTTACGAGCATTGAAATGAACGCTTTCTATAATTGCAGGAATCTGTCGTCGGTAGAATTTACGGCGGGCGGCACGGGCGAATTGACGATTTCGGAGAAAGCGTTTAATTCCTGTATTGCGCTTACGAGCATTACGCTTCCTGCGCGCACGGGAAAATTCGAAACGAACACCTTCGACAGTTGTACTTCGCTGAAAGCCATTCATGTAGAGGCGGGCAATCAGTATTATTCGTCCGTAGACGGAATGCTTTGTTCGGCAGACGGGTCTGTACTCATCTATGCGCCCGCAGGCACGAGCGGCAGAATTACCGTTCCCGTAGGCGTTACGGCAATCGGCGACGGTGCGTTCTATAACAACATGAAACTGACGCAGGTAAATATCCCCGGTTATGTAACTTCGATCGGAGCAAGTGCGTTCTTCAACAATGCAAGCTTGAGGTCGATTGTATTCCAAGGCAACGCCGTAGAAGACTTGACGATCGGCGCATCGGCTTTTTCGGGGTGCCTGTCTTTGCGCACGGTTACGTTCGAGGAGACCTGCCGCGTTGCCGAAATCGGCGAAAAAGCGTTTTATATGTGTAGCGGATTCAGGGATCTGTCGTTCCCTGCAAGCCTGCATACGGTGAAAAACAATGCGTTCGAAGGTTGCACTTCGCTCAGAACGATTATATTTGCGGGCGGAGATTCCGAACTGACGTTCGGGTCGGGCGTGTTTAACCTGTGCGACGCGTTGACAAGCGTACGGCTTTCGAAAAATGTAAAAGCATTTAATTTAGGCGTTTTCTCGGGCTGTACATATCTGGACACGATCACCGTAGACCCCGAAAATTCCAATTTTTCGGATGATAACGGTATTCTCTACAATCGCGACAGAACGGAATTATTGTTCTATCCCAGAGTACGTTCGAAAGATATCGTCTTTGCCGATAAGATCGAGGTTATCGGTAACGGCATCTTCGAGGGGTACGAAGAGGTTACGAGCGTTACGATTCCCGCGAGCGTAACGAAAATCGGAGAAAACGCGTTTAAAGGCTGCAAGTTTTTAGCGACGTTGAACTTCGAGGCGGGCTCGAAGCTGGAAATTATCGGCGATTCCGCATTTGCAAGCACAGGCTTAACTTACGGTGCGGCGCTGGAAAATCGGGAGCTTGCAATTCCGGCAAGCGTAAAGAAAATCGGCGATTCGGCGTTTGCCATGGGCTCTACCAACAAACTCAACGGAACGCTTAGTTTCGGCGACGGCAGCGTGTTGGAGGAGATCGGAGAAAAGGCGTTTTATTACTGTAATTTCACGGGCACGATTACCGTTCCTGCAACCGTAAAGAAGCTTGGAACTTCCGCGTTCAGCGGGTGTAAAAGCGTAGAGCACGTTGTGTTTGCCGAGGGTAGCTACATGACGGGCGAGGATTGGGGAACGCAGGTATTCTCGCGTTGCGAGAATTTGCTTGATATCGTTTTACCCCAAGGGATGACGGTTTTGAAGCAGGCTACCTTCAGCGGCAACTACAAAATGGCGGCGCCGAAGCTGCCCGATACGCTGATAACGATTGGCGATACGGTATTCAGTCAAGTGGGCGGTTTCACGGAATTTACGGTGCCGGCGAGCGTAAAGACGATTGGTAAAAGCGCGTTTGCCGGAGGCGGAACCGCAGCGGTCGCATCTCACCTTAAAGTGATGCGCTTCGAAGAAGGCTCTTTGTTGGAATCCATCGGCAGTCTTGCGTTTTCTCATTGTGTTGAATTTACGACAATTAATCTTGGGGCTAATGTCAAGAGCATTGCGTCGGATGCGTTTAGGAGTACGGCATTCACGTCGTTTACGGTTGCCGAAGAGAATCAAACTTTTAAAACTATTGACAATATTCTGTACAGTAAGGACGGAAAGAAACTGATTTTCGCTCCTACGACGATTCAGAACGTTATTATTCCGGGGGAAGTTACCGAAATTGCAGATTATGCATTCGGCTCCCTTGGAACAGGAGCGGTTTCACCTAAGACCACGCAATTGCGCACCGTTACCTTTGAGGCGGGTACGGAGAACTTAAAAATCGGCGCGGTAGGAACCAATTCGTACGCATTCCAGAATTGTACTTATCTCGAAACGATTACGATTCCCGCGCGTACGGTTTCTATCGGAAGAAATGCGTTTGTCGGGTGTACGGGGTTAACATCCGTCCTGTTCGAAGGCGTAAAGACGGCGGCAAGCGGCGAGGCGACGACGGCGGAAGGGGACGAAGGTGCGGAAGCAACGGCGGAGCCCTCCCGTTTAACAACGATCGATAACTTGGCATTTTCCAAATGTACCGCGCTTTCCTCGTTCGTCATTCCCAAGAGCGTTACGAAAATCGGCGACAAAATTTTCTCCGGTTGCACCGGCTTGAAGTCGGTCGTATTCGAGGAGGGAACGGCTATCAAGGATATCGGCATAGGATTTGCAAATATTACAAAGGTATCGTCGGCGAAAGCGGCGATCGTACTTACGGTTCCGAATACAGTCGAGAAGTTAGCGAGCGGCGCGTTCCAGAGCTCCTCGAACATCAAAGAGGTTATTTTTGAAAGCGACTGTAAAATTACGGCGATTCCGACCTTGGCATTCTGCGATTCGGGTATTACGAAAATCCATATTCCGAAGAGCGTTCAGGCAATCGAAGGGCCGAAAGCATTCGGTACGTGTAAGCAGCTGACGGAGATTACGTTCGAAGAAAACAGCGCGTTACAGTCTATCGGCACTACGGCTTTCGTGAATTGTACGGAACTTTTGAGTGTAACGGGAATTCCGAACAGTGTAAAAACGATAATATCCTCGTCTTTTATGGGCTGTGCGAAATTACAGACGGTTACGTTCGAAAGCTACACGGAAAGCAAGCTGGAATCCTTGGGCGACAGCGCGTTCTCCGGTGCGTTTAAAACAGGTACAAATCCCGTCGAGTTAAAGCTTCCCGTCGGGTTAAAACAACTCGGCAAAGAGGTCTTTAAATCGGCGGTAAAGTTAAAATCGGTGGATTTCGGCGCCAATAAATTGCTGAAAGAGTTTGGTGGGAGCGCCTTTGACGGTTGCACCAATTTGGAAAAAATCGTATTTCCGAAGTCGTTTACGGGCTTCTCGGGGACGAACTGTTTCAGAGGCTGCACGAAGTTTACGACGGCAGAGGTTTCGGAAAGCTTAAGCGCGGAAGCGGGCATTACCGTTACGGATAACGTTATTTACCGCGACGGTTTGCTGGTGCTCTATCCGTTAGGCAAAGCCGACGCATCGTTTACGATTCCCGCAAACGTTACGGCAATCGGACACAGCGCGTTCTTCGGCGCGATCAACCTCACTTCGCTTACAATTCCCTCCGCTGTGGAAACGATCGGCGACTATGCGTTTGCATATTGTACGGGAATCAAGTCGGTAACCTTTGCCGACGGGGATTCGGCGCTTACGATTGGCGAACGGGCGTTCTATTACTGCACAGGTATCAATACGGCAATCAGCTTCCCGAGCCGTGTTTCCGCTATTAAGAAGGAAGCCTTTGCGGGAGGAAGCAAAGCTGCGGAGCAAATGCACGTTCCGTCGGTAACGTTTAAAGAAAATTGCAGGTTAACGACGCTGGCAAACGCTTTATTTAACAATAACGTAGATTTGGCGGCGGTCAACAACGTCCCTAAGGGTGTAACGGCAATCGAAGCAAACGCGTTCGCTAACTGCGAAAAGCTTCAAACCTTTACCTTTGAAGACGGAAGCTTATTGGATTCGATTGCGGGTTCGGCATTCAGCGGTGCGTTTAAGACTTGCGAGGCAGAAGCGTCGATTGCGCTTCCCGCATCGCTGACTTCGCTCGGCGACAGCGTGTTTAAGGGCGCGACGAAGCTTACGAGCGTTTCTTTTGGGAAGAACAGTCGCCTGACGCAATTGGGCAAAACGGTATTTGAGAACAGCGGCATTAAAGAAATCGTAATTCCGAGCAACGTCGGGAATATGGGAATATCTACGTTTTTAAATTGCGCCTCTCTGGAATCGGTAACGTTCGAGGACGGAAGCGCTTTGACTGCCATCGGAAATCAGACGTTTAAAAATTGCGGAAACTTGGTTTCGATCGATTTTGGAGAGGACAGTAAGATTGAAACGTTCGGAACCGACGTGTTCTACGATTGCGTCAAATTGAAAGAAGTCCGTTTACCGGAAAGCGTTACGGCGCTCGGGAATAAAGTTTTTATGAACTGCAGCGAGCTCACAAAGGTCGATATTTTCGACAAGCTCGTTACGATTGGGGACGATGCGTTTAAGGGTTGCGGAAAGCTTTCGGAAATTTCCCTGCCGGCATCGCTTGAAGCGTTGGGTGCAAACGTGTTTATGGGATGCGACTCGTTAACTTCTTTCCATATCTCGGATGCGTGTATGGAATACGTTATGGTGGACGGAATACTCTACAATGCCGACTTGTCGGTGATGGTGTATCTGCCTCTCGGTATTTCGGGCGAAATTACCATTCCCGATTCGGTCATGGAAATTACCGACGGCGCCTTTTCGGGCACTGCGGTTACAAAGGTAACTATGCCCTACACTGTTATGAAGGTCGGAGCATCGCTCTTTCAGGATTGCAAAGAGTTGACGGAGGTCGTGTTGCACAGCCGTATTCAGTCTATCGACGCCAACGCGTTTAAGGGCTGTGAAAAATTGCAGTCGATTACCATTCCGGGGTCGGTTTCGATGATCGATGCAAGCGCCTTCGAGGACTGCACGAGTCTGAGGGAGGTTATTTTCGAAGAGGGCAGGGAGGTAATGCGGTTCGGAAACGCTGCGTTCAAGAATTGCGTTTCTCTCGAATCGATCGAAATTCCCGCACGCGTCAGGTCGAGCAGCTACAAATACGGAATCGGCGAGAGCTGCTTCGAAGGGTGCGAAAAGCTCGCTACCGTCGAATTCGAAGCAGACGAGCAGGAATGGTTCTCGGGCGTCTTGCCGCTCGGAGCGTCTGCGTTCAAGGGCTGCGTTGCGCTCACGGAAATTACGCTGCCTAAGCAGGTGCAAGATTACATCGCTACCGCCCAACCCTATCTCAACGCAGTCGGTAACAGCTGTTTCGAAGGTTGTACAAAGCTTCAATCGGTTACCTTCCTTGCGGCAGAACAGGGAATCGCTGTCAGCTTCGGTACCAACGCATTTAAAGGATGCGAAAAGCTGGCGCAGCTGAATTTCTCGGAGAAAGCCAAAGAATTCGGCGCAAATGCTTTCGACGGGTGTACCTCGCTTGCGCAAATTACGCTTCCCGCAACGGTTACGACGTTGGGCGCAAACGTGTTCAGCGGGTGGACGGCGACGCAAACCGTTACCATGAGCATTGCGGAAAGTGCGGTTCCGAGCACTTGGGATGTGAATTGGCGTACGGGCTGCGAAGCGAATATCGTTTGGGCTACGGCGTAATCAAGCGGAACGCGTAAAAAACGAATTAAGCGGGATATCTTCGGATATCCCGTTTTTCCGTAGAGGAATGCGGGGTTTCGCAGGCTTCAAGCAAGATATTTCTGTTTGAATAAGATCCGAAAACCTTATGGAATAGAAAAACACAGCCGAAGGAATATTTTCGGCTGCGTTTTTTGGTGTTGCGACGGGTTTTTCACTCGGAATTACAAATGAATTAAAAACCTTTGCTACTTTTAGGAACAACAAGCCTACTCCGTATTTGGCGGCGAAAAATGAACGCCTTGATAAAAAACAAATACTTTGGGCGTTCTTCGTTTTGCGGTCGGTTGTCGCGCGGACTGATTTGCGGGTCGGCTGATTTTTCTACTTGTTTAATAGGTCGTTGTAAAGAGGACAGATATTGAGGAGTGTAATTTATGAAAAAAAGTACGAAGGGCGTTAGTATTATCAGCCGTGAAGCGGCGGAAGAAAGACGCCAATTTTATATGAAGAAAAAAGAGTATTGGGAAAAGTTTGAACAAAAAGCAGGACTTCCACCCCAGCCAACAAAATATGCAACGCGCATTAAATACTACTCGCGTTTTTGCGTTGCTTGTACACCAATTTCAAAAATCGATTAATAAGTTCAATATGAAGACATCGTTTTTTGTTTCTCCGAGCATTTGGGAAAAGTGGTTAATAGGGCGCAAAGCAAAAGAAAGCGGTATTGAAATCTTAAAGAAGATGGGCGTGCTTATTTCTTATCGTTATAATCGCAAGAAAAAAATGTCTATCGAAGAACCTCGATTTGTTATTATGTATCAGTTTAATCTGCAAAAAGTAAAATGGTTGTATGACTGTGTTAGAATGGTTGCTATACGTGATGAGGCTAAACAGGTTGACCGTTATGAGGAAAAAACAAATGATTATAGTTATGACGACATCATGGACGACCTTGAAATAAGTGGAGAAAGAGGCGAGGATGAAAATTTATTGTAGTTTGTACCTCTTGACATAGAAGTGAGAAAAATCTCTTAATCTTGAAGCAAAAGGGAGTAGCCGTTTGTTCGGCTACTCCCTTGGGTTTTAGGTCGCCTGTGCCCATTTTTTTCGACACACCGCGTTACAGTTTGTCCTCATTACATATATAGTTCGTAACGTTATTCTTTGTTCCTTTCTTTCTCATAAAAAATATGCACCTCCATTAGTTTGTCAAACTTTTGGGGTGCATTTCAAATACCGAAGACGGCTTTTTTATGGACAATTTTACTGTTTTTAAATGATTATATTGACAAGAAAAAGCTCTGTTATTAAACTATTTTTGTGGTTAAAAACAAACATTTTACGATAATTAATTACATTTAAATCGTAAACGTGAAAATTAAAATCAAACAATCGAAACTATGATCGAACAACGAAAACGGGAGATTTTTTTATGAACAATGCAAGGAAAGTCGCATTAACGAAGTACGGAGTCGAATTAAACGGAACATACGAAGTGCTTTTATGCGGCTCTCTCTTTTATTTCCGTCTGCCCAGAGCGGTGTGGAAGGATCGCATCGAAAAGTTAAAACGCGCGGGGTATAACTGCGTAGATGTATATTTTCCCTGGAACTATCATGAGCGCGAGGATGGTTCGTTCGATTTTACGGGCGAGCGCGACGTGCGCTGTTTTCTCGAAGAGTTAAAAGCGGCGGGTATTTACGTGATCGCGCGCCCCGGCCCTTATATCTGTTCGGAGTGGAACGGCGGGGCGCTTCCCGCGCGCCTGCTCGAATCGGGAAAACCGATCCGTTGCGACGATCCCGCTTTCCTTGCCGAAACCCAAAAGTGGTATCGGGCGGTTTTAAAAGAGATCGCGCCGTTTACCTATCCGTGCGGGGGGAGCGTAATTCTTTTGCAAATCGAGAACGAGCTGGACTTTTTCGATTGTCCCGCCCCCGAGGCATACATAGGCAAGCTCTATGAAATCGCACGCGAAACGATAGGCGATATCCCCGCGTTCTGCTGTGCGGGTCAGTTCGACGTGACGCGCGCGGGCGGATTTGCAAACGGTCTCAACGCCACGCTCAACTGCTATCCCGACAGCTTCGACGCCGCGTTCGATAAGGAGTTACACGCCTACGGGCTGCGGTTCGCCGAGCTCGGTAAGCCTTTGCTCGTTTCGGAAACCAACCGCGATCATTTCCTGCTGCGCAGGGAGCTTTCGTGCGGGGCGAAGCTGTTGGGCGCGTACAATCAGGTCGCGGGCGTTAATTTCGAATACTATCAAGCCGTGAACAACTGGGGCTCGCCCGACGCGCTTCTTGCAACGCTCTACGATTTCTGGTCGCTCATCGACGTTGCGGGAAATTACCGCGAGGAAGCGCTCGAAGCCGTTTTGTTTTCGGCGTTTTTAAAGACGGCGGGGCAGGCTCTCTCCCGCGCTCTTCCGAGCAAAGAGAGCGTCGTACCCGATTGTTGTTCGTTTACGACAACGGAAGAGGGCTTGCGCGTTCTGGAATTTGAAGGCGGCGGCGCGGCGGTCTGCGCGCCCAACTTTTCGGAAACGGGTAAAATTCGATTTGCTTATCGCGGCAGGTCGGTCGAGGCGGAGGTTCCGTTCGGTCGCGCGCCGTTCTTCCTGTTCGATTACGATTTATCGCCGATAGGAATTCCCGCCCGTATCACGCGCGCCACGGCGGAACCGATTCGCGCGGCGGCAAACGAGATCGTATTTTATGCGGAAGGGGATAAACCGCTTGCGGGGCTCGATTTCGGCGGCGGGGAAGAGCTGTTCGAAAAGGACGGCGTTTCGCACGGCGTTGCCGTTCGTTTCGTAAACAGAGCGCAGGCGATCGCCCTGCTCACAAAGGACGCACCGATCGAAATAAAAGAATATTCCGAAAGACCGATAACGGGCTTTTATCGCGCCGAGCTTCCTCAAATGCGAAATCTTCCCGTAACGGTAAATACGAATTTCGGCGAACTGCATATCAACGAAGGGGCGGCGGAATATACCTTGCAGCTCCCCGTCGGGCAAGAACTGTTCGCGGAACACCCTTGCGACCTCATAAAGGTAGAAGCGGAGGGCTTGAACGGGGATACGTATTACGCGGACGGCAGAGATATCGTGTTGCCCGCTTCCAAAGACGGCGCGTATAAAGTGACGGCGGAGAAATGGGGACACAGCAATTTCGACGATTCGCAGTCGCCCGCGCTTCGCATTTCCTGCAAAAAGGGCGTAACCTCGTTCGGCGCGGTTACGAAAAAACAGATCGTACAGCGGTGCGACTTCGAGCTTTTAGACGAATATGGTACGGATACACTTCAAGAAACGAAGCGTTTCCCCGTGCGTTTGGGCGTGGACAAATGGAATTCCACAAGAAAGCCCGTGATTTGCGCCTACTCCTTCCCCGTAACGCGGGAGAGCGAGCGACTGATTCTGAAAACGACCGAAAAGACCGACGTCGCCGTTTATCTCGACGGCGCGCTTCTGGGCGAGTGCGATTTCGCAACGTTCGAATTGACGAAATATATCAAACGGGGCGAAACCCGCCGCGTTACGCTTGTTTATCGCAAACGCGTCTGGACGCAGGACGTGGAAAAAATTACCGTTCTGCATATCAACGTCATCGTGCCCGTAAAAATCCGCGCGCTCACGAACGCCGAAACGATTTGCATTTCGGGCAGGGGAGAGGGCGTAACGCTTCCCTTGTCTGTGCAAAAACACGCGGCGCTGTGTGTTCGTATCGACGAAGAGAAAGAGGGACGCATTTTATTCGAGGGAAAGAACGTGAAGCTCACGTGCGTCGTCGGCGGCAGAGTCGTGGGCAGGCTGATCGTAAATTGGGATCACGCGCCTGCGTTGCACGGCGGGGAGTTCCCCGAGCTGTATTGGTGTCACGCATGGAAGGGCGAGCTGTTCATCTATGCGGAAGCACTGGGCGAGGGCGCCTGTCTGACGGGTGCAAAGTTCCTTTCGGCGTAAGGCTGTGACGGGGAAACCCGTAAGAATATAATAAAAAATAAAAATGAAAAATTTCAGGAGGAAAAGTATGAAAGCAAAAAAGGCAGTGGCAGTGGCGGCGGCAGCTTTGATGGCGGCGTCGGCGGTAGGAGCGCTTGCGGGGTGCGGCGGAGATCCCGAGCATACGATCGAAATACTCTTGCTTGCCAACAACAACGAAACGGCGTTTTACCGCGAATATTTTAAGGAAATGGAAGAAACGCTGTTGGAAGAAACGGGCGTAAAGTACAAGATCAATTTCCGCGGTCAACAGGAAGGTCCTTATAAGGATCAGTTGGGATCGGCGGTTCAGCGCGATTCTCTGCCCGATATCTTCTACCTTCGCCCCAACGAAATTCTGCAATATAAGGATAAGATCGCCAATTTGCAAAGCTATGCGGACGGCGCGGGCGCGGAATATGCGGATTTAAGCGACGTTCACGAAACCGCGCTCAACATGTATCGCTTCAATCCCCAAACGGGCACGCTCGGCAATCCCGAGGACGATTTATATGCGTTCCCCAAGGATTTGAGCTCGCAACAGCTCGGTTACAACAGAAAGCAAGTCGAAAAATACCAAACGTACATCAAGGAGGCGGGTCTTAAACTTCCTTGGGAAATGGATTGGGAAACCGAAACCTATACCTGGAACGAATATCTTACGATGTGCAAGACGATAGCGGATCACGCGGAATCGGGCACATATGCCGCCTGCGACGTTCCCTCGATCGAAATTCTCGCTCATTCGTTCGGCGGAGAGCTTATCGATCTTTCGGAAGGAAGAACGAACGGGAAAATAAACAGTCTTACGGAAGGCGCGGTTCAACAGGCAATCGAATATCAGGCAAGACTGATCGATTGCGGCGCGGCGGATTATAAGAGGGCTACTTATTCCAATTTCAGCGCGGGCAGAGTTTGCTTCTACGGACTCGTGGGCTCGTGGGAAATCGGCGAATACAACAATAACCCCAGTCTCGGAAAAGGTAACTGGGAGGTTATGCCCTGGCCCACGGTCGACGGCGGCACGGAATGGGCGGGCACCATTACCTCGGCGGGCTACGTTGTTTCCAAAAAGTGCGCCTCGATGGCAAAGGGCGACATTGCAAAGCGCATCGCGATCTCCTTCATGTCCAGCTATACGCAGAATAAACTCGTAAGAGATTCGCAAATTTCCCTTCCGCTCCTGAAAAGCTGGGAGGAGGATTATAAGAGCTCCGAGAACGATTCCGTTTATTCGCCTGCTTCCCGCGGCGTTTATCTCGACGTAATCAGCGGCAAGCACGGCTTCTTCCCCGCGGAATATTCCACGTACGACAGCGTATGGATCGATCAATTCAACACCCCGCTCGAAGTTATGTGGAACGAAGGCAAGGGCAAAGCGCTTGCTAAATACAATTCTACCGATTGGGCGGCAACGCAGAGCACCATGCAGCAATATTACGACCGTACGAAAAATAATTAAAGGAGCAGGGTATGGAAGCGAATCACGTTGAAAATGCAGGGAACGCGGAAAACGTAAGTTCCGTACCGAGCGTTCCCGTCGTCGAAGCAGGAAATAAGACCAAAAAACCCATGGGTATGGGCGCGAGCTTAAAGCGAACCGAAAATATTCTCGGCTGGGTGTATATTTCACCCATGGTGATCGGGCTTTTGGTATTTACCGCAATTCCGATCATCATGTCGATTATGGCAATGTTCTACCAGTGGGATAAATCGCTGCTTTTATTCGAGTCGAAGTTTGTCGGCTTCGATAACATCAAGTCGATTTTCGGCGGGCTGGATTCGGCCACGTATTGGAAGGCGTTCGGCAACACCTGGAAGTTTGCGCTTCAACTTCCGTTGGGCATGATCATCGGGCTGTTTCTTGCCCTTGCCATGAACCGCGATATGAAAGGGGTGCAGGCGTTCCGCGTCATCTATTACATCCCGGGCGTCATGAGCGTCGTTGCCGTTACGATCGTATGGCAGAACATGTTTAACCTCGATGGCTACATAAACGCACTGCTCGGTTCGAACATGGATTGGCTGAAAGATGATTTCGGCATTACCTTCGTCGTCAACCTTCTGCTCATCTGGAAGGGCGTAGGCTATACAACGCTTATGTTTATCGCCGGTTTGCAATCGGTATCCACCGATCAGATCGAAGCGGCGAAGATTGACGGGGCGAACAGCTGGACGATTTTAATTAAAATCACGTTGCCCGCGCTCTATCCCATCATCTTTTATCTGTTCGTAACGGGCTTGATGGGCGCGATGCAGATCTTTAACGAACCGTTTATTCTTGCCAAATACGGCATCGATAACAACGCCATGACGACGGTTTCGTTCGTAAACTACTACTTCAATCAGCCGGGCGGATTAGGGCTTGCGTCCGTAGGCGCCTGGGTGCTTGCGATCATCATCTTTATTCTTACGGCAATTCAGATGCTTGTCGATAAAAAAATGAGGGGGGATTATTGATCATGGAAAATCAAGAAGCTTTGCGTCAAACGAATATTCCCCAAGTTCAACCGATGAGCGAAAAGAACAAGCATATAAACCGCAGAAAGCTGATTATGAATATCGTTGTAACGGTATTGCTTGCGCTCGGTTCGGTGATTATGCTCTTCCCGTTCCTGTGGATGTTGCTCGCCACCTTAAAGCCGGGCTACGAAATTTACAGCGGCGATCTGTTCCCGCACGAGTGGACGTTTGCGGGATATAAGGAAATGTGGACAGAATGCGGCTATATGATGGAGGGCGGCATCATCCGCGGCTTTGTCAACAGCATTGTAACGACCGTCCCCGTCGTGTTGGTGCAGATTATTGTTTCGGCGTTTGCCGCTTATGCGTTTGCAAAGCTGAACTTCGTGGGAAAGAACGTTATGTTCCTTATCTTCCTCGGCACGATGGCGATTCCCTTTGCGGTAATCATGTTGCCGCAGGCTTGGTTATACGGTCGTATGGGGCTTACGAACGGGCCGCTTGCCGTAATCATTCCCAAATTCTTCGGATCGATCGGTACGGTGTTCTTTCTCCGTCAGTTCCTGTTTGGAATTCCCGACAGTATTTCGGAGGCGGCGCGTCTTGACGGCGCAGGCTATACGCGGACGTTTATTTCGATTATTCTTCCGCTCATCATGCCCGCGCTCGCAACGCAAGGGATCCTGTCGTTCATCGGAAACTGGAACGACTTCCTCGGTCCCATGCTCTTCATCGGCGACGTGAACTGGAAAACGCTTCCCTTGCTCGTAAACGACTTGAACGGCGCGGGCGGACAAATGGAGTACGTGCCCCGCGCATTGGCGGCTTCGCTCGTATCGCTCGTTCCCATCGTTATCGTGTTTGCGGCATTCCAGAAGAAGATTATCGGTTCCATCGTGTTCTCGGCAGTAAAAGGTTAATGCAATCGTCCGCCGGCGGGTTTCCGCCGGCGGTGCGGCACATAATGCGGAGATATCCGCAGCAAGCTAATATTCGATAAGTAAATGATAAGAGGAGAAAATAAATGCGAAAAAAGTTTATGAAATGGAAGAGGGCCACGGCGATCGCCACGGGCGTCATGCTCGTTGCGGCGTCGACGGCGGGCGGTATCGCCTCGCTTCCCTCGTGGGCGGCGTCGTACGGCAACGAATATAATCTCGACGTTGCGAACGCGTTTCAGGAGTTTGACGGGTGGGGGCTTTCTCTTTCTTGGTGGGCTACCGAAATCGGCGACTGGACGAGACAGGGCTCGAGCGGTATGCAGAAGCGCGAAGAGGTGATGGAGGCAATCTACGGCAAGAGCGGGTTGAATCTAAATATCGCCCGTTACAACGTGGGCGGCGGAGACGATCCCTCGCACACGCACATGACAGACGACAGAAACACGCCCGGTTGGCGCGGCGCGACCAAATCGACCGCCACCGACCCGAGCGGCAACGAGTATACGACCTATACGGCAAACGAAAATTATTACTTTACGGAGAGCGACGGCAGCACAATCGATTGGCAGAACACGCCCGATTGGCGGCAGCTGTGGGTGCTCGATTGGATTCAGTCCAACCGCGACGACGTGCTCACCGAGTACTATTCCAACTCGCCTCCCTATTGGATGACGAATTCGGGGTGCACCTCGGGCGGCGTGAAAACGGACAGTGATTTAAAGGATAATTTGTACGGCAGCGACAAATACGGCAACACAGACCGCGGACTTCCCAACGAGAACCTACCCGAGGGGAATAATCAGCTGTTCGTAGAGTACCTGTTGGACGTGTACGAATATCTCACGTCGCAGGGTTTTACGTTCGAGAACATTCAGCCATTTAACGAGTCGAGCTCCAACTATTGGTATTGGGGCGCGAACGGCGACCAAGAGGGCTGCCACTTCTCCGCGCAGCAGCAGATCGAAATTCTGCACCTGCTCGATTTGGAGATGCAAAAGCGCGGTATTGACGCCGCATACATCTTCGGCGACGAGACGAATACGGGCTATGCGACCGATCAATACAAACGTGCGAGACGGGAAACGACGAGCGACGGCACGAGCGGCATAGACGTCGTGAACGGCGCAAGCAGACTGACCTATCACATTTATTCGTACGATATCAACGGCGCGCAGCAAATGTACCGCAACGCGCATCAAAACGGACAGGAGATCTACATGTCCGAAATCTGCTTTACCGAAGGCTCCGAGTACAATCCCGACGCAATGGATACGGGCTTTAAATATACGCAGAGCATTCTCGATACCGTGAAGTACGGCGGCGTGGACGCGTACGTGTTCTGGCAGGGCGTCGAGGACATGGTCGGGCAGATCAAGAGCGGTACCAACTACGGTCTTATCCAGGGCGTTTACTATACGCAGGCGGAAGCCGAGGCGCAGGGCACCGACCTTGCGGCAATGGGGCTTAACTATCAGGACTTCGTGCTCTCCAAGGCGTACTACATGAGCGGTCAGTATACGAAGTATATCAATCAAGGATATACGATCGTAGATATCGACGACGACGGTTCGATGGCGGCGATCTCTCCCGACGGAAATACGCTCGTCGTGATCAAGCAGAATAAAAACAGCGACGCCGATTCGTTCAAACTGAATCTGGGCGGATTCAAGGCAAGCTCGGTGGAGAAAATTTACACCGATAAAACGCACAACTGGGCGAAGGAAGCCGTTTCTACCGACGGCGATTCGTTGATCGACACGGTGGGCGGATCTTCCGTTACCACGTATGTGATTCACGGTTCGCGCACGGGCAGAGCGGGATATTTTATCGACGACTCGTGGGCGACCGAAATGAAAACGGTTGCGGATATCGAAGCGAAGCTTACAGAACTCGGCGAAACGGAGCAATTCTATGCAACCTATTCGATCGACGCTCATGATTGCAGTAAAAACAGCCATTTCGGCTCGTCTTATACCAATCAAGAAAAGTACATGGCGTTCCGCTTCAAGGGCACGGGTTTCGCGCTCACTTTCCCGCAGAAGAGCGATTCCGGCGAGATCGCAATTTGGATTGACAAGCCGCTCGCCGAAGCGGAAACCGCAAGCGTGAATTTAAAGTCCGATACCGCCGTTTATAAGGGAATCGTATATTCTACGGAGGAGCTTGCGGACGGTTGGCATACCGTATACGTAAAATCGATTGCGGGTAAATACGTCAACTTCGACGGTGCGTTTATCTATACGGCGAAGGACGCGGCGGTAAGCAATAAAGCGCTGAATCTTTTAAATGTGGCAGGGTTGGACGGTCGGGTGAAGTTCGACTACATTGCAGAGGGCTACGACGGCTACGAAATCTTTGCGGAAACGCGCGTTTCGGGCGGCGACTGGGTGCGCGGAGAAACCGCTTTAACGGGCGGCAACGCAACCGTTTCGGTGAACGGCGACCGCGCGCAGCTCCGTCTGGTAGCGGTAAAGGACGACGAGGCGATATATTCGCCCGTTCAGGTTGCGGATATCTTAACGTCGACCGACGGCGTGCTCTATTTCGTTGACAGCGGCACGTCGGCTACCACTTCGTTGAGTACAGGCGCGGTGTTGGGCGAGTTGCAGAGCGCTTCCGATATGAAGTTCGGTGTTGATCCCTTCTCGGGCGTGAGCTGGGGGTACACAAACACATTAAAGAGCGGCGTAACGACGGCGGGCTATTACGGCTCGGACGAAGCGATGACCTCGATGATGGCGCTCGAAAACGTGAACGAAGAGTCGCTCGAATATCAATTCACGATTCCCGCGGCGGGCACCTATAAGGTTGCGCTCGGCTTCTTCGGCGGCGGCAGCAGCTGGGGGTCGAGAGCTGCGTATATCACCGTAAACACGCAAACAAAGAGCATTACGCTCAACGAGCAGACTTATACGGCGGAATCCTTCACGGTGACAACTACGCAGGCGAACGAGATTCTCACCGTTTCGGTAACGAATAATTCGGGCAATACCTTTCTTTCGCTCATTGCGATTACGGAAGAGGGCGTAAAACTTCCGCTGTATACTTCCGCCGCGTCCAACTACAATACGCAGACGGCGGCGCGTGCGACCGAAGTCCTCGTGGGCGACGATTTGTACGAAGAAGTCAACAAGGCAGGCTTTACCGCGTATTTCAGCGACGGCACGCACCGGGAATATGCCGCGACCGATACGGGCGTTTCCTATACCGTGGCAACGGGTAAAATCGTTGCGGGCGGCGACATTACCGCAACTTTCTCCGCGCAGGAACTTCCCGGGCTGGAAGCTCAGGTTAAATTCACTTGGATGCAGGAGGGCGCGGAACAGCTCTATTATAATATCGACATCGGTTTCACGGGTACGGGCACGCCTCCCGACGATACCGCGGGACTAATCGGCAGCAAACAGTCTACCACGCATGACAGAACGTACGGCGCGGACACCTCCAAGGGGACGAGTTGGGGTTATGTCGGCGACAGAGACGACGTGAACTGGCGCGACAACGGATCGAACGAATGGTCGATCCGCGAGGAAAAAGGTGCGGGAAAGAACGGAACGCTCACCTATAAGATGACGGGCTTCCAGCCGCACGAATCGTTGAAAATGATGACGGGCGGCCATTGCGGCGATAACTGGGGCGGACGCGTTTACACGGTAAACTGCAACGGTACGGCAGTTGGCGAAATCGAACTCAAAAACGGTCAGCGCACGTATGAAACCTTTACCGAAGGCGTAGCGGCCGACGAAAACGGCGAGCTTACGGTAACGTTCGTGAAAAAATCGGGCGACAATCCGCAGGTGGGCTATATTAAAGTATGGTCGACGGGCGCGAATCTGCCCAAGGATGCGGCGATCGCTTCGGATAAGACGACCGTCTCGCGCGAGGATACGATTACGCTGCGCAATCTGAACACGGCGGCTACCGTTTACGTGCTCGACGAAAACGACGCCGTTCTGGGCAGCTTCAAGCCGACGGGCGCAACCGCTTCCGTTCGGGTGAGCGATTATCTGCCCGCAAACTCTTATGAATTGCACTTCGTGCAGGCAACGGCGAACGTAACCAACGTTTCGAACGAATTGGTGGTGGACGTTCCCGATGTCGACTTTACGATGGATACGGAATGGATCGAGGGCGGCAGAGCCATGTCGATTCTGTTTAAACCGCACGCGGCGCACGGCGTTACATCGCTTACGATTACCGCGCCCGACGGCGCAACGTCGCCGCTCACCGAAGGATTCTTCTACCGTGCAAAGCTGAACGGCGAATATACGGTAAAGCTCGTTTCGAACGGCGCGACCGTTGTAAAAACGATCACGGTCGAAAACATCGATTTAGTCAATCTCGAAAAAACGTATTCCACGCAGACATGGACGAGCGAAAACGTAACGCTTACGCTTACGCCGCATGCCACGAGCGGAATCGCCGCGGTTGAGGTGAACGGCGCGCCCGTTACGCTCAATCAGGGCACGTATGTGATCGAGGCAACCGAGAACGGACAGTACGAGGTGGTAATCGAAACGCTTGCGGGATTCCGCTACGAAGAAACGGTTTCCGTTACGAATATCGATAAATCCCAGCCCGCTGTAACGCTGGGCATCGACTTCGCCGCGGCGGGCGGACTTACGCTCGATTACGAGGCGGTATCCGCTTCGGGTGGTAAGCTGTATATCTCCGTCGACGGCGGCGCAAAACAGGAGGTTACGGAAAGCGAGGCAATCTCGCTCGACCGCGAGGGTAAATACGAAATTTCTTTTACGAGCGGCACGGGCGTTCAAACGGCTACGCAGACCTACTACGTAACGTACGGCGCGGAAAAATCGCAGCTCGCTTCGGTTACGATCGGCGCGGACGGCACGGTTACCGTTACGGAAAAAGCGCGCGCGGTTCCCCAAGCCAAACTTTACAGAGCGGGCGAGAGCACGGCGATCGCTTCGATGAAAACCGAAAAGGCGGGCAAGTACTATCTTGAAATCGAGAGCGGGAACGAGAAAGAAATTATCGTATTCAGCATAGCTGCGCCGAGTGCGGACATTATCGATAACACGAAGCCCGCGCCTTCGGGCAACGGCGGCTCGAACAGCGGCGTTATGATCGCGGGTATCGTGATCGGTTGCGTGGCGCTTGTTGCGGCGGGCGTCGTATGCACCCTGCTCGTTTTGAAGGGGAGGAAAAAACAATGAGTAGCAAAACGAAAAACAGAGTAATCGCAATGCTTGCGGCGTCGTCCGCACTGTGCCTTGGCGGCGCGCTCGCGCTTAACTTCAACGCTCGGGGCGTTGCGGCGCGCGCCGACGGGGTTAGCTATCACGCGTTCGTCAACGTGGGCGCGAATGCCGACGCGGCGCTGATCGACGAAGCTCTCGGTTTGACCGAGAAGGGCGCGCAGGCAACCGTCGGGGGTACGGTTACGTCGGGCGGAACGCTGTTCACGAGCTATGCGGAAAATGCGACTTATTCGTTCGGCGAGCTGCAAGCCGGCGCCTACCGCGTTGCGGTCGCCGTACTCGCGGAAAGCGGAACGGCGGTCACGATCGGCGGAACGGCCGTTCAGATCCCTGCGGGAACGACGGGCAAATATGTGGCGTCGCAAACGGTTAACGTGACGGCGGGCACACCGCTTGCGGTGGCGGTTACGGGAAAGCTGTGCGGCGTACTCGTTACCGACGAGAACAGCAAAGTCCTCATGACGGCGGACTATTCCGCAGGTCAGGTCATATCTTACGGCGCGCTCCTTTCCGACGAGTTGGATGGCGCGACGGGGTATTATTCCGACGGCACGACGAGCGAGCTTGCAATCGAATACGAGAATATCACGGCGGGCGGCGGCGTGAACGTCAATTTCACGACGATCGACGTGAGTGGTACGGTAGAGGGAACCGATTTGAGCGTTACCCGTTACCTGACCACCATGCCCGAGGAGCTCGTATACTTCATCAACTGCGGGTCGTTCACGGTCGACGGAAAATACGAGGAAACCGCCGACGGATATTACGGTTACAATCAAACACTGATCGATTACTACGACGGCGCGCTTTTGAACGATGCGCCCGATAAAGCGGGCGTAAGCAAGGGCGGAAACGATTGGGGCTGCTATACCTCGTCGACCTATACCGCGCCCGGCGACGCGACTTTCCCCTATAATACGCTCCGTTGGACGGAGGACGCGACCGACATGGGCTACATGCTTACGGGGCTTACCGCCAATGCGAATTACCGCATTTATATCGGCACGCTTTCGGCTTGGCATGCCCGTACCGTAGAGATCACCTTTAACGGCAACGTGGTGGGCGCGGGCAATCTGCGTATCAATGCGAGCAAGGGCTTTACGGTATATGAAAACGTGCCTGCCGACGCGAACGGAAAAATCGATTTGCACATGCAGGGCGCAAGCACCAACGAACCCTGTATCAACTTTATCGCGGTGCAGGCGGCGGAAACCGAGGTCGATGCGATTCCCTCCGCGCCGCAGGGCTTGCCTACCGTCGGCATGGAAGATTCTTCCATGAAGGTCGCGAATCTGACGGAAGGCGCAAAGGTGCAGATTTATAACGCCGCAAGACCCAATCAGCTGCTCTACGAAGAGACGGTTGATCCCGAAAAACTTACGGACGACGGATATACGCTCGAATGGGGCGAACCGTTCTCCGGCGTTTCGCAGTTCAACGTCGTTCAGATCACGAACGGCGGCGTAAGCGACGCGCTTCTCGTTTCGGTTACGGATATCGAGGGCTTCAAAATAACGAAAACGCCCGAGAATTATACCACCGGATCGGTTACGATCGGCGTTTCGGCGCATGCCGACAGCGGCATCGCGAGCTGGTCGTATCGTTTGGGCGAATACGGCGCTATGAATTTGTTCGAGCTCGACCGTCCGTTTGCAATCGAAAAGAGCTTTACGGTTACGGAAAACGGCGATTATTACGTTGTGGTAACTTCCGGTCTGGGCGTTACCTATTCGGAGATCGTCGAAGTCCGCAATATCGATCCCGACCGTCCCGTAATCAACGTTACGCCGTCGGCGCAGGGCTGGCAGGCAGGGGCGTATCACGTCACGCTCGGCGTGGATGCCGTGTCGCCCGTTACGGAATATACGCTCTACAAAAACGGCGCGCAGGTCGCCACGGCGGAAACCGCGCCCGACGCGATTTCCTTTACGGAAGAGGGCGAGTACGTTGTGTATATCAAAACGGCGGCGGGTCGTTCGGCAACGGCTACTGTTATGGTGAGCGCAAATCCCACAACCGCAACGGTTGCGAAAACCTTCCGGAACAGAACGCTTCGTTATTCCTTTACCGATACCGAGCATTACGAGATCGCTTCCGTTTCCGCTTACGAGCTGAAACCGACGGGCGCGACGCGTATGACGATCGCCTCGGGCAACGTGATGGACGTGTATAACGCAGGAAAGTACGTTATTACCGTTACCACGAAGAACGGCACGGTTGAAATGTTCGCCATCGACGTTTCGGCAAGCGATTTAAGAGTTTCGTCTGTGCGTGGCGGTATGGCGGGCGGCACCGCGCTGGGAATCGGTCTGGGCGTGGGGATCGGTGGCGTCGTCGTTGCGGCGGCTGCCGTCGGCGTAACGTTCTTCCTGATGAAGAAGAAAAAGCATTAACGAAAAAGGAGGAGGCGGTATGGATTTCCGTACCCGTTGCTAACCTCAATTGAACACATCTGAACGCGTCCTTCGGGAGCCACGCTTCCGTTTTCGCTTGCCGTATGCGAATACGACTGTACTCAATCCGTAAGCGTGGCGCGACAAAATCCGTTGTTCAGACGCTTTGCGATTTTACGAGGCAAATTTTGAGATTAGGCAAGGCAAAGACCGCAGATAATACCCGAGTATTATCAAGGGCTTTAACGCCGCATAAGCCAAAATTTGCCCGCAAAATTGTGTTCGCGTGGGGTTGGCAACGAGTACCGCCTTTTGTTCTATGAATAAGATAATTGTCGATAAAGAATATGAAATCGCGCCCGTCGAGCGCGACGTGTGGGGCAGTTTTATCGAGCACATGGGGCGCGCCGTCTACGGCGGCATTTATGAGCCGACGCACCCGACGGCGGAGAAGGACGGCTTCCGCGGCGACGTAAGAAAGATCGTGAAAGAGCTGGGCGTGCCGATGATCCGTTATCCGGGCGGAAACTTTCTTTCGGGTTACGATTGGAAGGACGGGATCGGAACAGACCGTCCGCGCAGGCTCGATTTGGCATGGGGACAGTTGGAGCCGAACGAAGTCGGCATTCACGAATTCAACGCATGGGCGCAGAGCGTAGGCTCGCGCGTGATGATGAGTGTGAATCTCGGCACGGGAACGCCGAGGGAAGCCGCACAGCTCGTGGAATATTGCAATTTTGAAAAGGGCACGTATTGGTCGGATCTGCGCCGTCGGAACGGGCGGGAAAAACCGTTTGCAATCGATATGTGGTGTCTCGGCAACGAGATGGACGGAGAATGGCAGATCGGGCACCTCACCGCCGAGGAATACGGCAAAAAAGCGGACGAAGCGGCAAAGCAGATGAAGTGGGTCGATAAAGATATCAAGCTCGTCGTGTGCGGTTCGTCCTCTCCCGGTATGAAAACGTATCCCGACTGGGACGCGACCGTTCTGCGCCATACCTACGAAAACGTCGATTATATTTCGTTGCACCGCTATTATTCGTATGAAAAGAGCGAGCGCGAGTTCGATTTAATGAGCTCCCATACCGATTTCGAAGCGTTTATTTCCACGGTGTGCGCCACGGCGGACTACGTGAAGGCAGGGTTGCGCAGTAAAAAGACAATGATGCTTTCGGTCGACGAATGGAACGTATGGCATACCCGTCCCGTGTTTAACTGCCGCGAGGTGTATTCGGATAACGACGAGGCGCGTTGGACGATCGGCCCGCGCCGTGCCGAAAACGTTTACGATCTGACCGACGCCGTTGCGTTGGCGGGGCTTGTTTGCACGCTCATCAATCATGCCGACAGGGTAAAGGCGGGCTGTCTTGCGCAGCTTGTAAACGTGATCGCGCCCGTTATGACGGAGAACGGCGGCAGAGTTTACAAGCAGACGACGTATTATCCGTTTGCCATGGCAATCGCATATGCGAAGGGCACGGCGATCCGTACGGCGATTAATACGCAGAAGCTCGAATCGGTGTACGGCGATACGGAAAAGATTTACGCCGCCTGCACTTACGATAACGGCGTATTCTCTCTCTTTGTAATCAACAAGAGCGACGAAAACGAAACGTGCGCGCTCGACTTCGCTTCCTCCGTCGTTCGCATGACGGAGCGGTTCGAGATGGCGGGTCAGCCGCATGCTTACAACGATTTTGCACACCCCGATAACGTTGTTCCCGTTCGTGTGAAAGCGGAAGAATGGTCGTCGCGTAAGTTTGAAATCCGCCTTCCCAAGCACAGCTTCACGCTGATGCGCTTTGTGGAAGAATAAAAAAAGTTGATAAGTCGGTTTTTTTATGTTATAATTTAACAAAGAACGGACGGTTTGCGAGCGAGGAATGTATGGAAAGTACGATGGAATTTTTCATGGGGGGGGGTCTATTTAATCGAGAAAAACTCTCTGTTAATATCGTAAAAGTCGGGCAGGAATACTGCGACCCGAAGAAGAAACACGAATGCAGAAAGTGGGACGACTCCGATTCTTTGCACTTTATTCTCTATGGAAAGGGAACGCTGATCGCAAACGGAAAACCGATACAGCTTGCCAAAGGCGACGTGTTTTTGCTCTATGCGCACGAAAAGTATGAATACTTTCCCGACCCCACCGACCCGTGGGCGTATATCTGGGTAGACTTTTCCTCCAACGATACCAAAGCGTTGTTCGCTCCGTGCGAGCTGTCGCCCCAAAATCCGACGATGCACCTGAACCGTTCGTCGTCGATAACGGATTTGCTGGTTTCGTTTTTCGAGGCATACGACGCAAGCTTGTTGCAACAGTTGTCGTGTTCGGGCTATTTCATGCTTTTGTTGTGCGAGCTCATCCGTACTTCGTTGCAAAACAGGTCGACGAAAGGATATTCGCTCGTCGGGAAAAGGCATATCCGCGATATCATCACTTATATCAACAACAATTTCCGTCTTCCGCTGACGAATCAGAAAATAGCGAGCGAAAATCATATTTCCGTCAGCCGTATGATGGCGCTGTTTGCGGAAATCGTGGGTATGTCGCCCATCGTCTATCTCAATGCCTTCCGTATCTCCGCAGCATGCGAAATGTTGCGTACCACCGACTACTCGATCAGGGAAGTAGCGAACGCGGTCGGCGTGGAAGACCAGCTCTATTTTTCGCGCGTCTTTAAAAAACAGAAGGGGGTCAGCCCGCGCGAATACCGCGCAAAGCGCGTCGACGAGGATCCTTACGTCTGGCTGAAAGAAAGAAATATCGATTTCCGATAAAATAATATCGAATTGCGCAGATATGTTCTATCGATTTAACAAATAACACCGAAAAGGCGGAAAAGTATTTTTCCGTCTTTTATTGTATAACGAAAACCACGCGATAGTCGCGTGGTTCAAAAGAGGTTAACCGATAAACAAGACAAAAAAACTCCGTTTGATTTAAAATAAAACTGCGACCTGCCAGTTGCAGAAAGAAAAATCAAACGGAGGATAATTATAATGCCAGAGCAAAATAACATCACAAATAGTTTAGCACATACGAAATGGAATTGCAAGTATCACATAGTGTTCGCACCTAAGTACAGACGAAAAGTATTTTTTGAAGAGA
>ERZ777306.2189-NODE-2189-length-26064-cov-5.243570_pt1 | contig 26064 bp, 24 predicted proteins | sample MGYA00374966_ERZ777306 | MGnify/ENA primary metagenome ERZ777306 (study PRJEB29329, sample SAMN06343882) | mouse gut metagenome | isolation source: Mouse cecum | place: Austria: Vienna | collected 2014-11-15 ...
CTCCCCTTCGGTGGCACCGACGCTTCTTCCATGCAGACCAGCCGGGGCGGCATTCCGGTATGTACGCTGTCCCTGCCCTGCCGCTATGTCCACTCCGCCTGCGAGGTTATCGACATGCGGGACATGGAGGCCGGCCTGAAGCTGATGCAGACCTATCTGGGCAAGTGAAACGCGCGGCGCGGAGGGGCGGCAGGCATCCTTCCGCGCCCTTCGTGAAACCGGGTGAAACCAGCGAACATCCCGGCGTATCGCGGGAAAAGGAGGGAAAGGCGTGATCGGTGCGCTTTATCTGGCGATTTATTTGCTGTGCGGATGCGCATGCGCGCGGTGGCTGCTGCCGCGATTGCCGGTATTGAACAGATTGTGGCTGGGGCTTTCCCTGGGGCTGCTGATGCTGATGTGGCTCCCGGCCTTGTGCGCCTTTGTGCTGGACTTCACCTGGGCTGCGCATCTGGCGGCGCTGGTTCCTCTGGCGCTTTTGACCGGCGGGGCATTCCTCCTGCGGGACCGCCGCTCTGCCCGGAGGTGGGATGCGCGGGAGGCCGTGCTCCTTCGGCAGATGGCAATGGTCGTACTCCCTCTGACGCTGCTTTCCGCCTATTTGCAGTACACCCATATGGTGCGCGTTGGCGCGGACGGCAGCTGGAACGTAGGACAGAGCACCTACGGTGACCTGCCGATGCACATGAGCTTCATTACCGGGCTGAAAAACGCCGCCTTTCCCGCCGACTACCCGTTCTACCCCGGTGAGCGCCTGTCCTATCCCTTCCTGGTGGACAGCCTGTCCACCACCTTCTACCTGACGGGCTGGAGCCTGCAGGCGTCGCTGATCGTTCCCGGAACGCTGATGATGGCGCTGTGCTACATGGGTGTGCTGTGCCTTGCCCGTGAGATGACCCTGGGCAAAAAGACCGTGGTGCTGGCGGCGCTGCTGTTCTTCCTGAACGGCGGTCTGGGCTTCCTTTACGATTTCGACTTGGCCGGAGGCACGGAGCCGGACGGTACGCTGACCTGGTGGGCACGGATTCAGGACATCCTTACCGGGTACTACAAGACCCCCACCAACCAGCCCGAGCCCAACAACCTGCGCTGGTCCAACGTCATCGCTGATCTGATGATCCCCCAGCGGACGCTCCTGGGCGGCTGGTGCATGGCAATTCCCTGCCTGTACCTGTTATACATGAGTTTTGATCCTGAGAAGCGGGAACGGGCGGGCAACGTCCGTATGGAGACGCTGCTGGGGGTCTGGGGCGGAGCGCTGCCGCTGATTCACACCCACTCCTTTCTGGCATTGGCGCTGTGCTCCCTGGGCATGATGGTCTACGACCTGATTCACGACCCGGAGCGGTGGAAGCTCTTCGGCCGCTATGCGCGCTACGGGCTCATCGCGGCGTCGCTGGCCCTGCCGCAGCTGATCGGCTTTACCTTTGCCCAGGTGAGTGGCAGCAAGTCCTTCCTGGCGCTGTGGTTCAACTGGGTGAACAATCCCGGGGGAAACGGCAATTTGCTGGACACCTACCTGTGGTTCTACCTGAAAAACATCGGCCTGCCCTTCGCGCTGCTGCTGCTGGCGCTGGTGGAGCGGGACCGTCATGCAAGGAGGCTGTTCGCCGGGGCGCTGCCCATCATTCTGGCGGCCGAGCTGGTGCGCTTTCAGCCCAACATCTACGATAACAACAAGCTGCTATACCTGGCTTGGCTGCTGTGCTGCATGATCGTGGCGGACTTTGCCGCGCGGCTGTGGCGGCGGATGGCGGGGCTGCAGAGTCGGCCTGTCATGGCGGCGGCCGCGGCGGCGGTCCTGTTTTTGTCGGCGGGGCTGACGCTGTGGCGGGAAGCCGTCAGCGACTATCAGGCGTTTTCCCCCTCCGCGGTGGAGGCGGGGCAGTACATCCGGGACAATACCGAGAAGGACAGCCTGTTTCTTTCGGGTACGCAGCACCTGAATCCGGTGACCTCTATCGCGGGGCGGCAGGTGGTCTGCGGGCCGGATCTGTGGCTGTACTACCATGGCTTCGATACCACGGCCCGCAAGGTGGACATCAAGGCTTTTATGGAAGAGCCGGAAAGTCATCTTGACCTGCTGACGCGCTACGATGTGGATTATATTTATGTATCCAGCTATGAGCGCACAAGCTATAAGGTGGATACCGAGGCGTTGGACCGTCTCTTTGAGCGCGTTTTTGCCAACGGCGAGGCGGTGATTTACCGGGTGGCTCAGGGCTGAAAGGAGCGGCATGGAACGATTTTTACGTTATTCGCTGGAGCGGGGGCGTCCCATCCGTGTGATGTATCAGGATGGGGAGCGCATCCGCCAGGCGACCGCCCAGGTGACGGCCCTGGACGGCGATGAGGTCGCCTTGATGACGCTGCGGCCCCGGGGGACGGTGATTCTGTCTGTGGGGCAGGTGCTGTCCGCGGATTACCGCAGGGGCGATGAGGGACAGGAGTGACAGCCATGGTACAGGGAGACAATACGCGGGTTGATCTCGGCAATGTGACGCCGCTGCTCCTGCCCTGGACGGCGGATCCCTTTGGCCGGCTTCGGCCTCCGCTGTCGGTAGAAGCGCTGCGCCTATCGGCGGAAGCTGCCAGCGCAACCTATGCGATGGCGGTGGACCGCTGGATGCAGGCGGGCTGGCGGGATGTGACGATTCAGGTGGACGGCGCGCTCACCGGCGCGCTGGAGCCCGGCAGCATGGCGACCCAATGGAAGCTGCATCGGGTGCGCGCACGCCTTCGCCAGCGGGGCCCCATTGGGCAGGTGATGGGCGCGATTCGCCAGATGGACAGAAAGGATACCGGCAAGGTGCTGGTGATGATCCATCCGGCGCCGGAGGGGCGCTATGTGGTGGCCATCAGCTTTATGGGAACGGGCAGCCAGTTTTACGATTGGTTTTCCAACTTCCGCATGGCCAGCGAGGGCGGGATGCACCGGGGCTTTCTTCAGTTAGCCCGGCAGTTTGAGCGTAACGAAGAGGCCATCAACTTCCCGGAGACGGCCAAACAGCTGGGCGTGGAGCGGCTTTCCCTGCGGCAGATTCTGCAGGAGGCGCGCCATCCGGGAAGCCGCTTCATCGTGTGGCTGTCCGGCCATAGCCAGGGCGGCGCGCTGATGCAGGTTTATGCGCATCATAAGCTGACGGAGGACGGCGTACTGGCGGCGAACCTGCTGGGCTACGGCTTTGCTTCGCCCTCCGTGGCCACGGGAACGGCTGTGGCGGATCCCGCCGCCTATCCCCTGTACCATGTCTTCAACAGCGACGACGTGGTGCCGCGGATGGGCGCGATGGTGCATCTGGGTATGTGCCTGACCTATCCTGCCGGGGAAGCCATCGCGGCGCGTTGCTATGACTGGCCTCAGAACGCCGTGTCCCAGCGGGCCAGAGCGCTGGTCAGCCCTTTGGTGGAACGCATGACGGATACCCCGGCCTGCATGGAAAGCATGATGGCCTTTCTCAGCATTCTGGCGGAGCGCACGTCGGAGGAATTGCTGGAAGTCATGAATCTGCTGGATGTTCATATCCCCATGAAGCGGCTGATGACGGCGGCCGACTCCCGTTTGGACAGCCTGATGCGTTTTGCGGTGCGGCATATCGGTACCGCTTATCGCTCGGTGACGGGCCGGGAGATGGATCACGCCCGGGTATCGGCCATGACGGATGAGATGTTTCTCCTGGCGGCCAGGCTGGGCCTCAAGACCTTTACCGCCGCCCTTCGGGAATTGATGGCCTATCCTCACAGTATCCACGGCAGACGCGGTCAGGCTGTGGGCGCTTATATCTACATCGTGATGGAGGGCGTGGCGGCGTTGGCTCCCTCCGTATGGGTCAGCGGGCCGGTACCGACGCGCATGGAAGCTGGCCGGATGCTGCTCACGGGCAGCACGGGTACGGCGCTGATGAACCGCAGGCGGCAAGCGGCGCCGCGTCGGCTGCCTCCTCCGCCCAAGCGTTCCCGAGCGCCGCAGCGCAGGGATACGCGCCATCGCACTCCAACGCTTCTGCCAGAGGGTGCGCAGCCTGAGACAAGGCTTTATCGGGAGGTGCGGCAGGGATGACGGAGCAGATACTGGCGCTGGCCATCACGGCTATGAACGTGCTGGCCTTCAGCCTGATGGGAGAGGATAAGCGCAGGGCTAAGCGGCGGCAATGGCGTATTCCTGAGCGGACGCTGCTGCTGGTGTCGGTGTGCTTCGGCGCCCTGGGCGGGTGGCTGGGGATGCGGACGTTTCGTCATAAGACGCGGCATCGGGCCTTTCGATGGGGCTTGCCCGCGATGCTGGCTGTCCAGATCGGCTTGCTGCTCTGGCTGGGCTTGATGTAAAAGAAAGGACGCGGCGCTGTGCCGGATAAAACCATGACGGATTTATTCAACCAGGAAAACACGCCCCTGGCGGATCGGATGCGGCCCCGGACGCTGGAGGAGTTTATCGGTCAAGGGCACATTGTGGGCCCAGGACGCCTGCTGCGCCGGGCCATCGAGGCGGATCGGCTCACTTCCTCCATTTTTTTCGGCCCGCCTGGATGTGGCAAGACCACCCTGGCTTCCATCATCGCCAGGGCTACCAAGGCCAGCTTTGTGCAGCTGAACGCCGTTACCAGCGGCGTGGCGGATGTGCGGGAGGTGCTCAAGGCCGCGCAGGAGCGCCTGAGCCTTTACGGTCAGGCCACCTATCTGCTTCTGGACGAGTGTCACCGCTGGAGCAAGGCGCAGAGCGACAGCATCCTGCCGGCCATTGAGCGGGGAACCATCCGCTTCATCGGATCGACAACGGAGAACCCCATGGTGGCCATGACGCCCGCCATCGTCAGCCGATGCCGGGTATTTCAGTTCCAGCCCCTGAAGGAGGAGGACGTGATGCTGGCCATGCGCCGGGCATTGACGGACAGGGAACGGGGCTATGGCAGCCTGAACGTTCAGGCGGAGGAGGAGGCTCTTCGCCACATTGCCCGTATTGCCGGTGGAGACACGCGGGCGGCGCTGGGCGCCATTGAGTTGGCAGTGCTGACCACCTCCGCCGACGAGGACGGCGTGATCCGTATCACCATGGCGGTGGCGGAGGAGAGCATCCAGAAGCCAGTGATTCGCTGCGACGAGAGCCTGTATTATGACATGCTCAGCGCCTTCTGCAAATCCCTGCGCGGCTCGGACAGCAACGCGGCGCTGGCCTGGTATGCTCGGCTGACCTACGCAGGGGTGGAGCCGAGAATGATCGTCCGGCGGATCATCGCCCATGCCAGCGAGGATGTGGGGCTGGCTAACCCCATCGCCATGCTTCAGGCGGCTGCCGCGGCTCAGGACCTTGAAACCGTTGGCATGCCCGAGGCAAGGCTGCCCATCGCTCAGGCCATCATCGCGGTATGTGAAAGTCCCAAGTCCAACAGTGTGTCCGCCGCAGTGGACGCAGCTATGGCGGACGCGGAGAAGGGCGGCTATGGCTCGGTGCCCGTCCACCTGCGGGATACCCATTACAGCGGCCATCAGCGCATCGGAAGCGGTGACGGTTACAAATATCCCCATGACTTCCCGGGACATTGGGTTCGCCAGCAGTACATGCCGGAAGAATTGAAAGGACGGGTGTACTATCGGCCCAGCGAGATGGGGCATGAGGCGACCATCCTGAAAAACCATCAGGTAAGAGAGGAGCGGAAGCCATGAGGGGAATCCAGGAGCGCAACGTGAATGTGCGGAAGGCCTCCATCTTCGCGGTAGTGATTAACGCGCTGCAAATTGTCATGGTGCTGGTATGCGCCATGTATTTGATTATCGGGCCTGTTCGGCCTGAGGAATTGACGCTGGTGCGATATGTGGCGGTGATCGCCACGACCGTGGTGATCTGGGGCGCGGTGGTGGATATCCGCGAGGCCCTGTCCACCCGCAAGCTGCTGGGGCAGTTGGACGATATGGACGATACCATTGAGGCCATGGAGAGCCTGAACAATACCCTGCGTTCCCAGCGGCACGACTTCCTGAACCATCTGCAGGTGGTGTACAGCCTGATGGAGATGGAGGAATACCAGGAGGCCAACACCTACATCGAGAAAGTGTACGGCAGCATCACCGCCGTCAGCAAGGCCATGAAGACCGCGAATCCCGCGATCAACGCCTTGATTCAGGTGAAGCTGGCGGCCTGCGAGAAGGCGGGAATTCAGGTGGCGCTGAATATTCAATCCGCGTGGAAAAACCTGCCCATTCCCGGGTGGGAGATGTGCAAGGTGCTGTCCAACCTGCTGGATAATGCTATTGACGCCCTGGAGGAGGTGGAGCCCGCCCAGCGGCGGCTTCGCCTGACGCTGACAGAGGATCTGAAGTCCTTTCGGTTTGCCGTGGCTAATTCGGGGCCGATGATCCCCATGAAGAGCCGGGAGAGCATTTTCCAGCCAGGCATCACCACAAAGGTGACGGGACACGGCATGGGACTGTACATTGTGCGGAAGGTGCTGCAGGATCGCGGCGGCGATGTGAGCGTGATCAGCGACGTGGAGGAAACGGAATTCAGCGGCTATGTGCCCAAGGAGATTACGCCCCTGGAAAAGGATGGAACGGCAGGCTGAATGGCGTTCCATGATGTACCGAGCGGTTCCTCTGTGGGAGGGCCGCTTTTTTGCTGGCAACGACCCGCTGGTCAGCATCGCGGATTTCATCTTTTCATGCTCTGTCCACAGCTGTGCATAACGCTGTGAATAACTTGTGCGTAGGCTGTGGGTGGGAAACCGACACAGGACTGTGGAGAAGTTGGTGATAAAATAAAGCAAAAACCGACCAATGTTTAATAATAAATGGAACATCTATAACCGTTTTCTGCAAAAGAAGAGAAAAAACCAAAAAGAAGCAAAAGTTATCCACAGACAAAAAGCATGAACAGAAACGCTATCCACAATTTCCACAGGTTATCCACAGATATCCACAGGCGTATTCACCAAAACCGACCGAAGTCGGCAAAAATATGGACTCGCCGCTGCTCTGATAAACGTAAAAACGGATGGCCAGTTAAGGCCATCCGCATGGAACCTATTTACTTGTGTGGTAGCGGCTTACTGTTACTCCTCGTCCAGTTCGTCGTCATTGAGATGGGTGGAGGCAATTTCCATCAGTTTGTCCTCAAGTGCCTGATCTTCCACGGGAATGAACTCTTCCAGCTCTTCACCGTTCTCGTCGGTGATCGTGTTCACCTTCATCACATAACAGGTGATCTCTTCAGCCTCGTCAGTTTCATCATCGTGGGCGCACACAGCATCCGTCTCGCCGCTGTCTTCGTTAACCGAGTCTGCCAGAATGGCGTATTCCTCACCATTGTAGAAGAAATAGTCAATGACTTCCAGGAGGATCGTGTTGCCCTCGTCGTCGGCCATCTCAATGAGGTCGCGCTCGAAGGCGTCCTCCTGCTGGGGTTGCTCTTCATTGGCTTCGTACAATGGTATCACCCCTTTCTCTGCGTCGGGCGCCGATTCGATTGGTCTTCTGCCGCGCTTTCTTTGGCGGCTGCCTGTCTTCCCTCGGTGCATCTTTATTATACACGACCATGGCACTTTTGGCAAGGGTTTTGGCCAAAGTTTTTTATTTGACTTTTTCCGGCGCCTATGATACCCTATTGTTTAGGGGCTTTCTTTTGCAGCGGCTGCTTGGTGCCGTCGGGGCGCTGAATGACGACGCCCTTGAGTATGTCCTCCATGTTGGCGCGGAAGCCGTCCAGATACTCTCGGCGCAGGGCCGCCTGCTCGGCGAGTTCAGCTTGGGTGAGGCCGACGGTTTTTTTCTTTCGAGCCAATTCATTGATGCGTTCAATCTTTTTATGCTCCATGGGAAATACCTCCTTCGAAAGGGTGACGGCAGGATGATCGAGGGTAAATGGTACGCGCCGGGCAGCGGCCTGGATGAGGTGCTGCCCATTCGGCAGGCGGTGCTGCGCCGCGGGCAGGATGCCACGGACGCGCTGGCCTGGAATGTCGCGGTGCGCCAGGCGGGCGTAAGCTGCGCCACAGGTCGGCTGTGGTGGCAGGATGGGGCTTTCTGGCTGGGAGAGATGGCGGTGCTGCCAGAGCATCGTCATCAGGGCTTGGGCGACCTGATCCTGCGGCTGCTGCTGTTCAAGGCCCAGAGCCATGCCGCACGGATGATCCGTCTGGAGTGCCAGCCGGGGCTGACAGGCTTTTTTGCCCGCCTGGGCTTCCAGGTGGAACAAGCGGACGCAAGCGCGGTCACCATGGCGCTGCCTGGCGACAGGATCTGCTTGGATACCTGCCAGGGCTGCCGGAAGGACTGCCCCAACCGCCGCTGAAGGCGTCAGAGGGCGCGTTCAGCCAGACGGCGGATGCGCAGCGCCGATACGGCCATGGCGACGACGCAGGCGGCCATGATGCCGTAATCCAGCCATAGATTCTCGCTGGAGTCAATAGCAAATTCCTGCACGATACCCAGGCCGATGGCTGCGGCGAACAGCAGCCAGGTGATGAGCGCCTGGCGTTTTTTTGTGCTGTCTCTGCTCATCAGACGGCGGCTCCACACGTCCAGGGCAACGACGGGAAGAATCACCGCGATGACCTGCTGAATGCGCACGAAGTGAACCACCAGATGGCCGTCATCCCGCAGGCTTTCCAGCACCACCATCGCGCAGCCGTAGACCGTCAGAAAGACCAGCATCCCATCGCCGCGGGGTATATTGCCCCGCCGCAGCAATAGCCACAGCGCGAGGCCGATGAAAAGCAGCAGGCACAGGACGGTTTCATCATTGTACACAGCGTGAACGGTAGCGCCGGTGATGTCCTTGACCGCGAAGAAGGGCGATCCGGCCAGCCAGGGCGTTTCGATGGCGCGGCCCAGGCCCAGGGCGGTGCCTCGTTCCAGCTGGCGCAGAACTGCCGCCCCCAGGGGAAGCCCCAGGGCGAGTCCATCCTGCAGGGAGCCAGGGGCCAGGCGATGCAGCCGCTCGGTCAGCGCGCCGGCCAGGATCAGCCCCAGCAGCGCGCCGGTCATGGCATAGCCACCGTCCCAGAAGCGCCCGGCGAAGCCCAAGCTGCCCAGGGTACGGGTGTAGTAGGTAATGTTGGCCAGCACATACACCAGCCGCGCTGTCAGCCAGCACAGCGGGATGGCCAGCGCGCACAGCGAAATGAAGGGGCCGAAGCCGATTTTGCGCCGTCGGCACAGGAAGCCCGCTGCTATCAGAACAATGAGCAGCGCTACCGCTGCCCCAAGACCGTAGGGCGTCAGGGGAACGCGGCCGAAAAGATGAAAAACGGGCTCGGTCATGGCTTACTCCTCGGCATTGTCCAGGCCGAAATCTACGGCGGTGGCGAAGTAAATGATGTCGGATACGGAGCGCTCCGCCTTGAAGGACTTCTGGGAATAGTTTTCTTCGCCGAAGACCATGAGGGCGCTGTTGCCGCCATCCAGGTTGTAAGCCTGAACGCAGCCCTGCTCCAGCATAAACTGAGCCAGCTCGCTTACCCGGCACCCCTTCGAGTCGGCGGCGTCACGTCCGTCCACCACCACCAGAACGTATTCCAGGGGGCCTGTCTGACCGATGGCGCAGCGTGGTTCAGTGCCGAAAATGTTGTAATTGTAATCCTCCGGCATCTCCTGCAGCACACTGTCCACGACCAGGGCGGGGCCGAAGTTGAACACGTTGACCAGCTGTATGCCGGTGTCCATGACGGCCTTCAGTTCCTCGGCGCCGGAGCCCTTGATGATATGGAAGTCGCCCTTTTCGTCGATGATGAGCATATCGTAGCCCTTCCGGGGCTTTTTGCGGTGGGTTTCCCCCTGGCGGACGACGAAGCCGCCCTCCTCGTTGCCGAAGTAATCGCCGCCGATGGCGACAACGGCGTTGTTGTTCTTGGCGATGGTAGAAATCTTGTTGGTCTTTTTGGTGCCGAAGGGCGCGGCCAGCGCGGTGCGCAGCTGAGAGGCGTCAGCGATCTTGACCCGGGCCACGTTGTAGCGGGCGTCACCCACCCACACGCGCTCCATGGTCACGGTTATGCTCTCGTCCTGGTAGCCGTTCTCAGAGAACAGCGCGGGATCGGCGGCGTGGCCGGGGGAGAAGTCGATGGGCAGAGAAGCGGGAGCCTCCGCCAGGGCGGCGGAGCATAACAGAAGCAGCGCCGTCAACAGCGCGACCAGCTTGCGCATGGGAGAATCCTCCTTGTCAGTCGTCGAAGAGGAAAGCGTACTCGTCATCCTCGGAGGGGGCCTGCTCCAGATAGCTGTTCTGGGCGGCCTGGGTGATGACGGGGGAGGGAACCGCCGCGGCGAAGGCCAGCAGCAGCAGACAGGAAAGCAGCGTCAGCAGAAGGTTTTTCATGCCTTGGCCTCCTGGAAAATCCAGCGGTTCTGCACCCGATAGCTCAGGAAATACAAAACCGTGTCGATGATGAGCTTGGACAGATTATCGAGGGCCTTTGGCATGCCCAGGAGGCTGAGCAGCGCTACCCCCAGCCAGCTGAGCAGCAGCAGCGCCGCGCACAGCGCCGCGTACTTCAGCGCGGCTGACCGCGTGTCCTGCTTGAAGCGGAAGACCAGGCTGCGGTTCATCAGGAAGTTGCAGGGAGCGGAGATCAGCCGGGCCGTGACGGTGCTGACCAGCTGAATGACGTTCAGCGTCCAGCCTACGTTGGCAAGAACGAGGTGCTCCATCACCGCAAAGGCCCCCTGGTCGATGAGAAAGGAGGCCAGAGACGCGCCCATGAAGCGGATGAAGCTGCCCAGAATCACCCGATAAATGCGAATGCTGTCCCGTACAGGGTGAAAGTGAGAGCCCTCGTTGTTGTTCTCATAGACGGTTTCAATGGTCAGGGGCAGCATGGGCATACCGGCCCGGGCACAGGCGATCAGTACGTTCATTTCGTACTCATAGCGCTCTCCGGCGATGTTCAGCATAAAGGGCAGCTCCTCACGGCGGAAGGCGCGCAATCCCGTCTGCGTGTCCTGCAGGTACTGACCGTACAGGGCCCAGAACACCATAGATGTGGTTTTGTTGCCAAAGGAGGAACGGGCAGGCACATGGGGCTGGTTGAAGTCCCGACTGCCAAGATACAGGGCGCGCTTGTTCTCGGACAGGGCCTCTGCCAGCCGCCAGCAGTCCTCCACGGTGTGCTGGCCGTCCGCGTCGGCGGTGATGACGCCGCTGATGTCCGGGAGATGATCGCGAATCCAGGCGTACCCGGTCTTGAGGGCGACGCCTTTGCCGTGGTTCACGTCATGGTGAAGCACGGTGACGCCCGGCATGGCGCTGAGCTGCCCGAAAATAGGCTGACAGGCCTGCGAGGAGCCGTCATCCACCACTACCAGGCGGGTAAAGCCCCGGGCTATCAGCGCCGCCGCGTAATCGGGCAGGCGATGATCGGGCTCCAGGGAGGGGATCAGAATCACAGCGCTGCTGGGATTCGGCGTCATGAACAATCACGGTCCTTTCATTGGTAAGGGTACCATGCTACCGAAGCTCTGTGTCCAGATAGTCCAGGAACAAGGCGGACACATCCATGCCGGCAGCCTGGGAGGCCAGGGCTTCCAGCTCGTTCCGGGTAGCGATGGTGTACCGGCAGGCCTCCAGGTAGCGCCGGAGTAGGGCGTCCAGTCCGTCCTTGCCCATGAGTTTCTCCAGCGCAGTGAACAGCGCCGCTCCGCGCTGATAGACCACCAGGGCGTATTCATCCAGGTCGGCAAAATAGTCGATGGGGCTGCCGGGGGTCACGCATCGGGGAACGGTAACCTGCAGCGCGGCCTCCACCCGCTGATAAACGGCGGCCTCCCGGGCGGCCTCGCCCTGTGTGGCGCCGATGAAGTCCAGCACGGCGTATTCGCATAAGGCTTCATCCTGCCAGGGCTGACGGTAGCTGTCTGAGCCTACGGTCACGCCCCACCACTGATGGGCCGTCTCATGGGCGATGGTGCATACCAAATCCTGCCCTGTCAGATCGGAGGCGATCATGGCAAGCCTGGGATATTCCATACCGCCATAGGGGAAATCCACCTCGCACAGGGTCAGCGTCGGGTAGCCGCAGGAGCCGTAGCGGGCCGTATAGCAGTTCAGGGCCTGGACGGCATATTCCGCCATCTGCCCAGCCTTGTCCTCGGTGCGGGCGAAGGCGGCGACCATGGTATCGCCGGCCATGCGCATAGCCGTATGCCATTGGTCGGAAATCGCCAGAGCGAAGTCGCGCACACCATGGGCCGTCATGGTCTGGACGGCGCTGTCGCCAGTCTCAGCCGTTTCAGCATAGCCGGTGGCGGCGGCCCGATAGCCCTTGGGCATGGTCAGACGAACCGTCCAGTTGGCGCACTCGCTGATGAAGGGATCGCCGACGGCGTGATAGGCGTCCGTGCGGCATTCGCCTTCCACCCAGGGAGCGGCCACGGGGAACACATTACCCAGGGCGTAAACGCCGTCGTGGTAGCCGAATCGGCTTTGGCACAGGGGGATGTACACATGATATTGCAGGCGGATGGTAATGACCTCATTTGGCGCCCAGGCCGCAACGGGCAGGGACAGAACGGTACGGGCGTCGTCCTCCCAGGTATGGCGGACGGCATTGCCGTTAACGCTGGCCTCGTCCAGCAGCAGCCCGCCGGTGGAGAAGCGCTCGCCGTAGCAGGCGGTGAACAGTTCATCCGAGGCGGCGGGGGAGGTCTCTTGGCTCAGGTACGCGCCGGAATAGCTGCGCAATGTCGCCTGGGTCAGCGTTTGCCCGGTACGGTTGCGAAGCGTCATGGTCTGCGTCGCGGTGAGGGTGCGCGCCGCCGGGTCAAAGGCCGCGTCGATGCTGATGGTATCCATGGCCTGGGCGACATGGAGCAGGGTGTCGCTTTCCGCAGGCAGGGTCGCCGGGACGGACGCGAAGCCCATCGGGCGGACAATCAGCCATCCGGCAAGCAGCAGCCCCGCCGTGATGACGATGGCATACAGCCACGCCTTCCGCCGTTCCTGTTTGGTAAGACCGTCCTTCATAGGGCGCTCCTTTCGGCGTCGTGAAAATCCTCCACCGACCTATTATACAACAATTCCCCGCCGAAGACAACGCTTCCGGCGGGGCAAAGCCGTCCGCGGAGGAAAATTTACGGTACTGTCACATTCGGCAGAGGGACGTCAGCCGGAGAGGGACGCACGCCATCAGATCCCGGGGCGACAAAAGAACCTGGCATCCGCGCGCGCCCGCGCTGACGGACAGACGCTCCAGTTCCGCCGCGCTCTCATCCAGGTAGGTGGGGAAGAGCTTCTTCATGCCGATGGGACTGCAGCCGCCCCGGAGATAGCCGGTGAGGGGCAGCAAATCCTTCTGATGCAGCATGGTTACGCTCTTGTTGCCGCTGGCCCGGGCGACGGCCTTCAGATCCAATTCCTTCTCCACGGGGATGACGCAGACCAGGTGGCTTTCCTTGTCGCCGGTGAGGACGAGGGTCTTATAGATCATGGACGCGGGCAGGCCCGTCTTGACGGCGATCAGCTTGCCGTCATAGTTGTCGTCCTCCACGGGATAGACGAGGGTCTCATAGGAGATATGATGCGCGTCCAGATAGCGCAGAACGTTGGTTTTGATGGCTTTGGGCATGACGCTTGCCTCCTTGCGTGGTCTTCCGTGGCATTATACACCATTCAGACAAGGTCGGCAAGGAAGATTTTTCATGCCGGACGGATGAATTTTGCCGTTGATGACCATGATAGAAATTGACAGGGCTGTGAAAGCGTTGTACAATGGGAAAACACAGATTCCGTCAAGGAGGCACTTGAGATGGGAGATTCTCGCAACCTGGAAGAGCAGCGCCGGGAGGAAAACGGCATTGTTTATTTTGACCGCGGCACCCTGACGGGCCGCAATGGCCGCCGCTATGACCGCTACGCCATCAAGACCCATTTTGTGGAGGTTGGGGAGGATCAGGCGGAATTGGTGCGCAAATATGTGCTGCCCATTTCCAGGCCGGGGGATGTGCTGGCCTTCGGCGCGAAGGTTATGGCTATGTGCACCCGCAACGTCAAGACCAAAGAGGAAGTGAAGCTGGGCTTCTTTGCCAAGTTTATGGCCCGCTTTGCCGACATCAACGCCACCGGTGTGGGGATGCATGAGCCCTACAAGCTGCAGATGGTGATCGACATGTGCGGCTTGCCTCGGGTGCTACTGGCGGCCTTTGTGTCCGCCGTCACCCGGCCCTTTGGCATGAAGGGACTGTTCTACAAGATCTGCGGCAAGGGCGTGGGCGGCATCGACGGCTTCTATTACCGTTCCAGCTTTGAACGGTATAAGTCCCTGGGCCTCATCAACCCGCCCAACCCCGTGGAGTTGTGCAACGCGCTGACCAAGGAAACGGGCATCCCCACGGTGCTGATGGACGCCAATGACATTGACCAGAACCAGCTGGGCAAGTGCGATACATTCCCTTTGACGGATGACGAGATTCAGGACGCCATGGCGGACAATCCTTCCGGCCAGGGCGACGAGCTGACCCCCCTGATTCTGATTCGCCCGCTGGACGCCTGAGGAAGCATAACCAACGCCGCTGCGACAGTAACTCGCAGCGGCGTTTTTGTGAGAAGGGAAGCGGACGGGCGGCCCTGGCCGGGAACGGCGTGCTATCCCCATGGCCGACCGAAGGTTTCCAATGGAGACTTCCGGCGCGCTTTGCAGCCCTCCCGCAGGAGCCGGGTTCTCTTGAGTTCACTCAACCCATTCCGCCAGCATTTGCGCCAGCTCCGGCACATCCCGCGCCGTGCGGTCGGCCAGGGCCCATTCCTCCGGCGCGCCGTAGCCATAGGCGGCGCAAAGGGTCGGTAGGCCGTTGCTCTTGCCGGCCAGAATATCCCCCTGGCGGTCGCCCACCATGACGGCGCGGACGGGACGTGTTTCCTTCAGCAGCACGGCGACGCTCTGGGCCTTGGTACGGCCGGGGTGAAAGGGGACGATGCGGCTAAAGCGCTCGTCCAGATGGAAAACCTCCCGACACCGATCGAGATAGGCGGCGGCGCCGTTGGAGACGATGCACAGCGTTGCCCGCTCGCCTATGGCTTCCAGCATGGCCGGGACGCCGTCGTAGAGGCGGAGCAGTTGAGGGCACAGGGTATGGCAGGCCTGAAGCCGCGCCGTCAGGTATTCTTCGCAGCGTTCCTGGGGAATACCCAGGATGGGCAGGCTCTGCTGAATGCTGGGGCCGTTGCACTGCCGGATGACAGCGTCCCCGGGGTTCGGCAGTCCCATCCGGGCCAGCGCTGCTTTTACCTCGGCGACGCACAGAGCCATGCTGTCGGCCAGGGTGCCGTCCCAGTCAAACAGAATCAGGGGTCGATTGGTCAAATTGCTTCCTTCTTTCATGATGAGGGATTGGCTGTGCCGTCAGTCGGACGGGACACGTCCACCAGCTTCACGTTCTCAGCGCCATAGTTTTTTTGCAGGCGCTGAAGGCAGCCGTCGCTTCCGTCGCACCAGCTGATGCGGGGGGCCAGCAGCGTCATTCTTTCCTGAGGAATGTGGAGATACACCGGCACGCTCCCCGGGTGCAGGGCCATCTGCGCGGCGGCCTGATCCATGTCCTGCCGGGTCAGGCGCAGGTACAGCTTCCGCGGGCTGCGATCAGCCAGCTGCGCGTCGGTGAGGTGCGGAGCCTCCACGGCATGGTGAACGGGCTTGGGGGCCTTGCGGGGGGCTTCCTCGCCGTCAGGCAGGGGGGACGCTGCGGCGGCCCGGGAAGCGGGGCGGGCTGGGGGCGTCTGCCCCGGACGCCAGTCCTCCAGCGGGGCCAGACGTTCCAATAGCAGCTTGGGCGCCTCGTCCTCGCGGATGGACAGCCGCCCTTCCAGCACCACCAGATCGTCCGCGGCCATCATGCCCTGATAGCGCTCGTATACCTTGGGGAAGACCAGGCACTCGATTTGGCCCGTCAGGTCTTCCAGGGTGATAAAGCCCATGTAAGCGCCTTTTTTGGTGGCCTTGCCCTTGACCTCGGTGAGGATGCCGCCCATCTCCACCATCTGGCCGTCCAGGGACATGCCGCGGTCCTCCTGCTCGTCGATGCCTTCCAGGTCGGCGGTGGAGAAGGCGAACTGCGACAGGCTCTCTCGGTAATCATCCAAGGGATGGCCGGTGATGTACACACCGGCGATTTCCCGCTCCATGGACAGCCGCGCCCGCAGGGGGCAGTCCGGCAGGCGCGGCAGTTCGCGGGTTTCCTCCATGACCGGCGCGCCGCCAAAGGCCAGGTCGAACAGGCTAATCTGGCCGTCCACATTCTGCTTGCGGCGGCTGATGTTGGCGTCCATAGCGGCCTCATAGACGGCCAGCATCTGAGGCCGGTTGGCGCCGGTATAGTCGAAAGCGCCTACGCGGATGAGGCTGTCCACCACCCGCTTGTTGACCTCGCTTGAGTCGATGCGGCCGCAGAAATCGAAAATATCCCGGAAGCCGCCCTTTTCCCGCTCGGCGGTGATGGCGTTCACCGCGCCCATGCCCACGGCCTTCACCGCGCCCAGTCCGAAAAGGATGCCCAGGCTTCCGTCCGCCATCCGCTGCACGGTGAACTTCCAGGAGGAGCGGTTGACATCTGGCGGCAGGATGGCGATCCCCTTGCCGCGGCAATATTGAATATAGGAAGCGATCTTGCCGGAATTGCCGTAGACGCTGTTGATGATAGCGGCCATGAAGGGCACCGGATGATGACGCTTGAGCCAGGCGGTCTGCATGGTGACCACGCCGTAGGCCGCCGCGTGGGATTTGTTGAAGGCGTAGGAGGCGAAGGAGGTCATCTCGTCGTAGATCTGCTCGGCCACGGCTTCCGGTACGCCGTTGCGTACACAGCCGGGCACATCGATGGAGCCGTCCTCGTTCAGCCGCCCATGGACGAAGTATTCCCGCTCCTGCTGCATCACCTTGTGCTTTTTCTTGGCCATGGCCCGGCGCACCAGGTCGCTGCGGCCATAGCTGTACCCGGCCAGATCCCGGACGATCTGCATGACCTGCTCCTGATAGACCATGCAGCCGTAGGTAACGTCCAGGATGGGACGAAGCTTTTCCGTCTCATAGTGGACGCTGGCGGGGTTCTGCTTTCCCTCGATATAGCGGGGGATGGATTCCATGGGGCCGGGGCGGTACAGGCTGATGGCGGCGATGATGTCCTCGAAGCAGGCGGGCTTCATGCCCGTGAGGAAGGAGCGCATGCCCGCGCCTTCCAGCTGGAACACGCCGTCCGTGTCGCCCTGGGAGATCATCTCGTAAACGTCGGGGTCGTCCAGGGGAATGTCCTCGGGGGTCATGTCGATGCCGGCGGTGCGGAGCATATCAAGGGTATCGCGGATGACGGTCAGGGTGCGCAGGCCCAGAAAGTCCATTTTCAGAAGCCCCAGGCGCTCAATGGTGCCCATGGGATACTGGGTAGTGACGACCTCGTCGTTGCGCTGGAGCGGGACGTATTCCATCACCGGCCTGCCGGTGATGAGCACACCCGCCGCGTGGGTGGAGGCATGGCGGGGCATGCCCTCCAGGGTCATGGCGGTGTCGATGAGGCGGCGGACATTCTCCTGCTCTTCATACATGCCGCGCAGCAGCGGCGAAAGCTGAAGGGCCTTCTCCAGGGTCATGCCCAGGTCGAAGGGCACGGCCTTCGCCACAGCGTCGGTCTCCTGGTAGCTCATGCCCAGCACCCGGCCCACGTCCCGGATGACGCCCTTGGCCGCCATGGTACCGAAGGTGATGATCTGGCTGACATGATCCGCGCCGTACTTCCGGGCTACATAGTCGATGACCTCCTGACGGCGCTCGTAGCAGAAATCCACGTCGATGTCGGGCATGGAGATGCGCTCGGGATTCAGGAAGCGTTCAAACAGCAGCTGATATTTCAGCGGATCCAGCATGGTGATGCCCAGGGAGTAAGCCACTACCGAGCCCGCGCCGGATCCGCGGCCCGGCCCCACCATGATGCCCTGGGACTTGGCGTAATGAATGAAATCCCATACGATCAGGAAGTAGTCCACATAGCCCATGCCGGTGATAACGTCAAGCTCATACTTCAGCCGCGTGTAGGGCTCGTCATTTTCTCCGGCGTCGGGGTACAGCCGCGCCATACCCTCCATGCACAGCCGGGTGAGCATGGCGATGGCCGTCTCGCCTTCCGGCACGGGATACTGGGGCAGCCGGGTGACGCCGAACTCGAAGTCTACCTGACAGCGGTCAGCGATCTCCTGGGTGCGGTCGACGGCGTCGGGGCAGGCGCGGAACAATTCGCGCATCTGCTCCTCGGATTTGACGTAGAGTTCCCGGGTTTCCATGCGCATCCGGCTTTCATCCTCCAGGGTCTTGCCGGTCTGAATGCACATGAGCACTTCCTGGGCGTCGGCGTCCTTTTCCTCCAGGTAGTGGCAGTCGTTGGTGGCCACCAGGGGCACGTTCATCTCCCGGGCCAGGCTGATGAGCCGGGGCAGAACCAGCTTTTCGTCGGTGATGCCGTGATCCATGATCTCGATGTAAAAATTCTTCTCACCGAAGATGTCCTGCATCTCCCGAACATAGGCCCGGGCCTGCTCGTACTGCTCCTGCAAAAGCAGCTTGGGAAGATCGCCGGACAGGCAGGCGGAGAGGCAGATCAGGCCCTCGTGATGCTCACGGATGAGGTCGTAGTCGATGCGGGGCCGATAATAATAGCCCGTGAGGAAGCCCTCGGAGATCAGATACATCAGGTTTTGATAGCCCTGGTTGTTCTCGCACAGCAGAATCAGATGGCTGTATTCCCGACTGACGGTGGATTTATCCTTGCGGTTGCGGCACACATAGGCCTCGCAGCCGATGATGGGTTTGAGCCCCGCGTCCTTCATGGCGGAATAGAAGTCGATGCAGCCGTACATCACGCCATGGTCGGTGATGGCGCAGGAGGTCATCCCCAGGGACTTGATCCGCTCCACCAGTTTGGGGATGCGGCAGGCGCCGTCCAGGAGGCTGTATTCGGTGTGCAGGTGCAGGTGGGTGAAGCTCATAGGCGCGCCTCCATCGTAAAAAATCGGATGCTTCCATTATAGCATAATTTGTCCGGGACGCAAGCGGGTGTTGACAGGGCGTCTGCTCCCGTGCTACAATCAGTCATCAACATGCTGAAGGAGGCTGATCCGCATATGCGCAAGTAATTCCGTCCATGTTCCCTGACAGGGAGGCATAAGCGCCGCGTCGCGGCTTGCTTTGCTATGGCGGAATGGTGCGTCAAGCGGAATCGGTCTGTTTTGTTACGCTCGTTTTGCCTCCCCGCGTTCGTAAGGAGGTTTTTCCCATGCAGCTGAAAATTCAACAGCTCTCGTTTTCTTACGAGGGCAGCTATACCCCCGTGTTTGAGGGCCTGAACACCGTGGCGGACACGTCATGGCGTATGGGGCTGATCGCCCGCAACGGCCGGGGCAAGACCACGCTCCTTAGGCTCCTGGCGGGGCAGTATCCTTATCAGGGCGCCATCGACTGCCCGCTGACGCCCGTTTATTTCCCCTTTGATGTCGCTGATCCTTCGCGCTCTACCTTGGCGGTGATGCTGGAAGCCGCGCCGGAAGTCCAGGAGTGGGAGCTTCTGCGGGAGATGAATCTTTTGCGGCTGGAGGAGAATGTGCTTGACCGCGCCTTCAGCAAGCTCAGCCAGGGGGAACAGACCAAGGCGCTCTTGGCGGCGCTGTTCAGCCGGGAGGATGTCTATCCCCTTATCGACGAACCCACCAACCATCTGGACGCCCACGGCCGCGCGCTGGTGGCTGATTATCTGCGCCGCAAGGACGGTTTCCTTATGGTGAGCCACGACCGCGCCTTCCTCAATCGCTGTATCGACCATGTGCTTTCGCTGAACCGGGCGGATGTATGGGTGATGCAGGGCGATTACGATGCCTGGGAAGCGCGGCTGAACCAGCAGAACGCCTATGAGGAGGCCAGAAACGACAGCCTGAAAAAGGATATCCGCCGCTTAGAGGAATCCGCCCGACGGGCAGCCGCCTGGAGCGCCGCTGCGGAAAAGGGAAGTTTCATGTGGCTCCCAGCGAGAGCGCTGCGGTGGACCGCGGCTATGTGGGCGCCAGGGCGGCGGCTATGATGAAGCGCTCCACCTCTACCCTGCGCCGCCGGGAAGCGGCCGTTGAGGAGAAGCAGTCGCTTATGCACAATGTGGAGCGGGTGGGCGACCTTCGCCTGACGGTTCTTCGCCATCCGAAGGAGACACTTGTGACCCTAAAGAACGCTGCCGTCCGCTACGATGAAAGAATCGTGTGCCGGGACGTTAATCTGGAAATCCGCCGGGGAGACCGCGTGGCCCTTGCCGGCCCCAATGGCTGCGGAAAATCCAGCATTCTCAAGGCTCTGTGCGGCCAAGGCAGCGCGCTGGAGGGTGATGTTCGTCTGGCCAGCGGCGTGATCCTTTCCTACGTGCCTCAGCAAACCGGCAATCTTCAGGGTGACCTGCGGGACTTCATCCGTGAAAGCGACGTGGACGAGACGCTGTTCAAGGCCATCCTGCGCAACATGGATTTCACCCGGGAGCTCTTTGAGCGGCCCTTGCAGGTCATGAGTCAGGGCCAGAAGAAAAAGCTCCTGCTGGCGCGCAGCCTTTGTACACCGGCGCATCTGTATGTCTGGGACGAGCCGCTGAATTATATCGACGTCTTCAGCCGTCTTCAGCTGGAAGCGCTGATCCTACAATTTGCGCCCACCCTGCTGCTGGTGGAGCACGACGCTATGTTTCTTAGCCGTGTGACCACCCGGGAGCCCGTTGTCCTGCGAAATTGACGGCGCAGACCTTGCCAAAAGGCGGAAAGTGTGGTATGATACCTTGGCGAACGGACGTCGCGCCGCCAGACGCGGCATCCGTTCACTATGGAGCGGTATCGAAGCGGTCATAACGGGACTGACTCGAAATCAGTTGTACCTCACGGTACCGTGGGTTCGAATCCCACCCGCTCCGCCACAAAGCCTTGTAAATCAACGTTTACAGGGCTTTTTTTCTTGCCTTGGAGAGATATTGTGTAGTCATGGTGAATCTGTTCTGAGACGATTTAGCATAGCCTCTACAGATGAAAGCTTGGAATGATAGTCCAGATGTGCATAGATGTTTGCCGTGGTGGAAAAGTCGCTATGCCCAAGCTATTCCTGAATCTGCTTCATCGGGACGCCGTTGGCCAGCAGGAGGCTGGTGCAGCTTGACGAAGGTCATGCAGACGGATGACACGCATCCCATCGACTTCCAGAATTATCGAAACCCGCGGAAAGCGTATTGGGTTTCAAGCGTTCGCCAAGCTCGGTAACGCAGATGTACTGAAGATATCCCATCATATTATTTTACCTGCAGCAAGCCCATTGAAAATCATCGGTAGCAAAAGAAACACTTAATCCGCGTGAGTGGCGTCCACCATTCGGCATCGTCATGAGAACGCTGGCGCTGTTCCGGCTCTGTACATCATCGGAACTGCCTACCGCTTCATTCGACATTGGCGGCGGGGCAATTCGCTCCCCACAACCTCCGGGGTATAGTGTGTTATGTGCAGACACAAGCAAATCTCCAGCTAATACCGCCTTTCGGGGCGGTTACACAACTCCATGGTAGTGAGCAAATGTGCTGGAGCGGCAATGATCTTTGTCAGGATAGGTCTGGAAACCTGGTTGTACATTGGGATGAACCGAAGGATATTGGTTTTGATGATTATGATTAAGTCGGGGCACCGCTGATCAACAGAAAAAACGTCGCCTCAAAAAGCAGGCGACGTTTTTTGCTGTGAATGCTCCGTCAACGCTTGTTTTCAGCGTCACAGTAGATGCAGCGATAGACCCGACGCTTCTCGTCCGCCAAACGGAAAACTTGATTCAGCGCGGACTCCACGGAGGTGATGCAGCGGGGATTCTTGCAGCGGATCACGTTGACCAGCTGCTGAGGAAGATTCAGGTGCTTCTTTTCCGCGATACGGCCATCCTCGATGATGTTCACGGTGATGCCGGGGTCAATGAAGCCCAGAACATCCAGATCAATGCTGATGTTATCATCAATTTTGATGATGTCCTTGCGGCCCATGGCTTCACTCTTCACATTTTTGATGATGGCCACCGAGCAGGACAGCTCGTCCAGATGTAGGTGCTGGTAAATATCCATGCTGCGCCCGGCCTTGATGTGATCCAGCACAATGCCGCGGCGAATGGAATCAATGTTCATGCCATGTCCTCCAATAGGGTCTTGATGAGCGCCATGCGGACGAAGCGTCCGTTGCGCACCTGCTTGAAGTAAACGGCCCGGGGATCGTCATCCACCTTGACGGAAATTTCATTGACCCGGGGCAGCGGGTGCATGATGGCCAGATCGGCCTTGGCGGTCAGCAGCTTTTCCGGGTCAAGAATGTAGGTATCCTTCAGGCGAATGTAGTCGGCCTCGTTGAAGAAGCGCTCCCGCTGGACGCGGGTCATGTACAGCACATCCAGCTGGGGCATGACCTCCTCCATGGTTTCCACTTCGGTGAAGGGGATGCCCTTGTCCCGAAGGGCCTGGGTGATGTAGCCGGGTACTCGCAGCTCCTGGGGAGAAATCAACACGAAGCTGACGCCGGGGTAGCGGCTCATGGCGCCGATGAGGCTGTGAACCGTGCGGCCAAATTTCAGGTCGCCGCAAAGCCCCACGACCATGCGATCCAGCCGCCCCTTCTCCCGGCGGATGGTCATCAGATCGGTGAGGGTCTGGGTGGGATGATTGTGTCCGCCGTCCCCCGCGTTGATGATGGGCGCCGAGGAACGGAGGCTGCCAGCCAGGGGCGCGCCCTCCTTGGGGTGGCGCATCGCGATGATGTCGCAGTAGCTGCTGACGGTGCGGATGGTGTCGGTAAGGCTTTCGCCCTTGGACGTGGAGGAGGAATCCGCCGTGGCGAAGCCCAGCACGCTGCCGCCCAGGGACAGCATGGCCGACTCAAAGGACAGCCGGGTACGGGTGCTGGGTTCGAAGAACAGCGTGGCCAGGATGCGACCGCGCAGGGTCTCACGGTAGCGGGCGGGGTTAGCGATCATGGCGTCGGCCAAATCCAGCACGGCGGTGATTTCGGCGACGGAGAAATCGGTGATGTCAATCAGGTGACGCATGGCAGCCTCCTTGTTTCATCAGGCCTTCGCGCCGTTGACCGCCAGATAATTGCGGATGCGCTGCACGTTCTCGGCGTTCTTCTCGTCTTCCTCCAGGTACTCAATGATGTCGTACACGTCTACCACGGAGTATACCGGGAAACCGAACTCCTCTTCCACCTCAGCCATGGCGCTCTTGTCGGTTTTGCCCTTCTCCTTGCGATCCACCATCACGAAGGTGGCGGCAACCTTCACGCCTTCCAGATTGCTCAGGATGGACATGCTCTCGCGGATGGCGGTGCCGGCGGTAATGACATCTTCCACGATGACCACTTCCTCGCCTGCCTTCGGGATATAGCCCACAAACACGCCGCCCTCGCCGTGATCCTTGGCTTCCTTGCGGTTGAAGAAGAAGGGCACGTCCAGACCGTTCTTGCTCAGGGCGATGGCGGAGGAAACAGCGATGGAAATCCCCTTGTAAGCGGGCCCGTAAAGCACCGTGCGGTGATTGCCGACCTTTTCCAGATAAGCCTTGGCGTAGAATTCGCCCAGCTTGGCGATCTGCTCGCCGGTCTTGATGTCGCCGGCGTTGATGAAATAGGGAATCTTCCGGCCGGACTTGGCGGTGAAATCACCGAACTTCAGTACGCCCGCGTCCTCCAGGAATCGAATAAACTCATGCTTGTAAGCTTCCATGGTGTTCTCTCCTTTTCTGTTTATGAAACAAGAACCAAGGTCTACCAACAAAGGACACTGTGAGGCACCGCCCGCAGCGCTTCTGGCGCACATAGTTAGTCCGAAGACGCATGTCCCCATCGCGGAACGGGTACCCAGAGGGGCGTCGCCCGCTGTCAGGGTGCATGGGCAGCGCCTCGCAGTCTTCACGCGCAGCAAGTTGAGCCGAAGGCTTGTCGCTCTGTCGCGGAATGGGCGTCCAGAGGGGCGACGCCCCTCTGGCGGGGTGCAGGGGCAGCGCCCCTGCGACGGCAGTGCCCTTGAGTTACCCCAGGAATTCCGCTATGCACCGCTCATAGGCGGCGACAGGGTCGGAGGCGGCGGTGATGGGGCGGCCGACAACAATGTAATCGCTGCCGCCTTCCCGAGCCTTGGCAGGGGTCATGACCCGTACCTGATCGCCCACATCGCCGTCAGCGAAACGGATGCCGGGGGTGACGGTGAGGAAATCCGCACCGCAGGCTTCCTTGACCAGCGCAGCCTCCAGGGGAGAGCAGACCACGCCCATCAGCCCGGCGGCCTTGGCGTTCTGCGCGTACTTCTTCACGGCTTCCGGCATGGTGGCGCTGACGAGCAGCTCCTGTTGCATCCGCTCCTCGCTGGTGGAGGTCAGCTGCGTCACCGCCAGCAGCACGCCGCAGGCGCCGTCCTCCCGGGTCAGGCCCTCCTTGGCGGCCTCCATCATGGCGATGGTGCCGGAGGCGTGAAGGTTGGTCATGTCCACGTCCAGGCGGGATAGGACGCGCATGGCCTTTTTGACGGTGTTGGGAATATCGTGCAGCTTCAGATCCAGAAAGATTTTGTGGCCTCGGGCCTTGATCTCCCGCACGATGTCCGGGCCTTCGGCGTAGTACAGCTCCATGCCGATCTTCACGAAGGGCTTGCGACCGGTGAACTGATCCAGGAAGGCGAGAGTCTTTTCCTTGTTCTCAAAATCCAGGGCGATGATGACATCCTTGGCCATGGTTTTTCCTCCTTTTTTATATACGGGCGATGTCGGAAAGGCGATCGATGCCCAGCCTGTCCATTTCGGCGGGCAGGGCGTCAATGATGTCCTTGCAGGCGGTGGGGTTGACCAGATTGGCCGCGCCTACCTGGACGGCGCTGGCCCCGGCCATCATCATCTCGATGACATCCCGGGCGGTGCTCACGCCGCCCATGCCGATGACGGGGATGCTCACCGCTCCGGTGACCTGATAGACCATGCGCAGGGCTACGGGGAAGATGCCCGGCCCGGAATAGCCGCCCATGACGTTGGCCAGAACAGGCTTGCGCCGCTGAAGATCGATGCGCATGCCCAGCAGGGTGTTGATGAGGCTCAGACCATCGGCGCCTGCCTCCTCGCAGGCTCTGGCGATGGCGACGATATCCGTCACGTTGGGCGAGAGCTTCATGTAGACAGGCTTGGCGGAGACGGCTTTCACTGCCCGGGTGACTTCCGCCGCGGCCTTCGGGTCGGTGCCGAAGGCCATGCCGCCGTGGCGCACGTTGGGGCATGAAATGTTGATTTCGAGGATTTCCACCTGTTCTTCCTGGGAAAGCAGCGCCGCGCAGTGAACGTATTCGTCAACGGAGAAGCCGCTGATGTTGGCGATGATGGGCTTGCGGAAGATTCGGCGAAGGGCGGGCAGTTCCTCCGCGATGACGTGCTCTACGCCGGGATTTTGGAGGCCCACGCTGTTGAGCATTCCGTTGGGACACTCCGCGATACGGGGCGTTGGATTGCCGAAACGGGCTTCCGCCGTGGTGCCCTTGAAGGACAGGCTGCCGAGAATGTTCACGTCATAATAGGGGGTGAATTCCTGGCCGAAGCCGTAGGTTCCGCTGGCGGGAATCACGGGGTTGTCCAGCCGGACGCCGGACAGGGTGACGGACAAATCCTTTACCATAGAATCTCCTCCCTCATCAGAACGGGACCGTCCTTGCAGATGCGCTTGGTTCCGCCCTTAACCTGGACGGTGCAGCCCATGCACGCGCCGAAGCCGCAGCCCATGCGCTCCTCAAAGGAGAATTGACCCGGCACGTCGGCGGCGTTGTAGACGGCCTTCAGCATAGGCAGGGGGCCGCAGGCGGCGACGCTGTCGAAGTCCAGGGCGGCCATGGCGTCGGTGACAAGGCCCTTTATACCCGCCGAGCCGTCCATGGTGGCCAGCACGAAGGGTGCGCCCAAGGCTTCCACCGCGCCTTGCAGGAAGACCTCGGCGGCGGTGTTGAAGCCCGCCAGCACGGTGGGGTACTTGCCCTCCGCCAGCAGCGTCCTGCACAGGCCGACCATGGGCGGAAGGCCCACGCCGCCGCCGAT
>ERZ777306.2199-NODE-2199-length-25917-cov-5.980203_pt1 | contig 25917 bp, 23 predicted proteins | sample MGYA00374966_ERZ777306 | MGnify/ENA primary metagenome ERZ777306 (study PRJEB29329, sample SAMN06343882) | mouse gut metagenome | isolation source: Mouse cecum | place: Austria: Vienna | collected 2014-11-15 ...
TGTCGGGCGACTTGGGACTAAACTTGTCCAACATTATTCCATGTCTAAAAAATTTTTCATCGAAAAGTTGTTTAGCCCAGTTCTGGCTTTGTCTCCTCAGTTCCCTCTCTTGATCCGCTGTCAACGGAGAGATATAGGCCTTCCCGGTACACTTGCGGAATAATGTAACGGTATTAAACAAGTGGCTGTTGGTCTCATGCAGTGTATATGAGGGATCGCCGTTTTGATCTATACTTACAGTTTCAAATTCTGCACGCAACCAATAAAAATCCGGTTCTATACAGGTCTTATATTGCTTTTGAAGATACCGCAGCTCCTCCTCTAAGGCATTCACAGAAAAACGTTCCGGTTCAATTTGATAAACCAGCTTATAATAATCCCGTTTATCCCAATACGTTTTCTCCCCCGATAAAAAGTCCTCAAACAGCTTTTTCTGCTGTTCATCCGTCAAAACATCCGCAGTATACCGGGCGGCAAAATAGGTCTGGAAGGACCGGTGGGAAAACCGGTAAATATCCCCATCCTTCATGATCATGCACACGGCGTTGCGCAGGTCTCCCAGGAAATCTTTGGCCTGTACATCAGGCAATTTCAATTTTTGGATGCTTCTTTCCAGCCAGCTCAGGATCTCCCCTTCTGAAAACTCATATATCTCCTTAAAATATGTATGAAAACAGAAGTGGGAGAGCAGCAGCTTGAATTCGCCCTCACGCAGCGTTTTACACTGAAAATCCCTCTGGAAAAAGCCCTTGTTCAGGCTGTCGTGTGTATTGTACAGCGCGTCATATGCCTTTTGATAGAAGTCGGCCAGATGGTCGGGGATGGAGCAGTTGCGCATGAATGTCAAAAACATCATGGACAAAAGAAGGGGATTTTTTGCGAACCCCTGGTGCTTTTCATAGAGTGATTCGTCCAACTGGCGGCAAAATTCTCGGGCGGTTTCGTCCCTGGGCGCAATTTTGGAGGCCAGCTGCACCGCCTGCACCCTGCTTAACGACATAGATTCTACTGTGGTAAAGGTCTCCAGAGGGGCGGAAAATTCCTCCCGAGGCCGGGACGTAATGATGCAGGGATTTTTGGGGTATTTGGCCGCGAACAGCTGGAGCTTTCCGGCTGTCTCCGCTGCAAGGGCTTCTTTTACTTCGTCGAAGCCATCAAACAAGAAGAGATACTTCCCCAGACGCAGGCTGTATTCAAACTGTTCCCGGGGCAGCTCTACGTCATACTCCTCCATACAGGAGTAAATCAGCTCCAAAATGGACAGCTGGCCAGGCGTCTGGCTGCTGATACGCCGCAGCTCCAGCATGACGGGGACATACTCTCCCCGGTGGGCCGTGTTCAAAAAGAGGTAACGCATCAGCATGGATTTTCCAATGCCTCCGGTTCCGGAAATCAGCAGATTCCGGCTGATGCGCAGCATGGGGTCCACTGTGGCGGTGGATATTTCTTTCTCCTTATAGGAGACTCCCACCTGGACATAGATGCTGTCTTGCCCGACAATGCTGCGGGGATTGGTTCCGGTGGCCAGTGTCCGGACCTGGTTATACCGCTGAGAGGCATTTTCCAGATAGCGCTGGAAGCCCATCCCCAGAAGGACCTGCGCCTCTCCATATCTGGCCTTTACAAAGTTGCCCAGTGCGTTTAAGGCCCGGTCAACCGCGTACTTGCCCGCCTCCTTCGCGCCGCTCTCTGCGGCGGCGTTCCAGAGGGTGCTCTTTTCTTGCTGCTCGAATTCCGGCATAGGGTACCATTCCTCTTTCTATATTTTGGGCATAGTATACAGGGGAATTCCAATCCAAGGGGAGGCGCGGTGAGAATGAAAACTGGACTGGTGCTGGGGGGCGGCGGAGCCAAGGGCAGCTATGAGATCGGGGTATGGATGGCTCTGCGGGAGCTGGGGCTGGAAAAGTCCATTCGGGGGGTGTCCGGCGCGTCCATTGGGGCGCTGAATATGGCCCTGTTCGCCCAGGGGGACTTGCAGGAGGCGCTGAAGCTGTGGCTGGAGCTGTCCACCCGGGATGTGGTGGGGGTGGATTTCAAGCGGGTGCTGCTGTCCCGGGAGGGGGCTCTGTCCCAGAAGAAAATCCGGAGCATTTTGCAAAAGGTTCTGAACCCGGAGGCGCTGGCCGCCTCCCCCCTGGATCTGTACGCCTGCTGCTGCCGGACGGAGGGCTACCAGGCGGAGTATATCTCCCTGAACCGCCCCCGGCCAACCGACATAGCCACGGTGCTGCTGGCTTCGGCGGCCATTCCGGTGGCCTTTCCGCCGGTCTGGATGGACGGGCGGGCCTACTGCGACGGAGGGGTGGCGGACAACGAGCCGGTGCGGCCCCTGTACGAAGGGGGCTGCCGCCGCCTGATTGTGGTGGGACTCAACCCGGAAAAACCGCCCCGGACGGAAGGGTTTCCCGGAGCGGAGTTCTGTGTGATTGTCCCCCGGCGCCGGGAGCTGTTCCGCAGCGGCATGGAGACGGTGCTGGAATTTTCTCCGGAGCGGAGCCTGCGCCGCCTCAGCTGCGGCTACCTGGACGGGCTGGAGGCTTTGGGGTCGTTTTTTGGAAAAGGCTAGGCGCTATTTCCCTCCGGCCACCGCCTCCGCCGCCCGGATGCCGTCTACTGCGGCAGACACAATGCCCCCCGCATAGCCCGCCCCCTCGCCGCAGGGATACAGCCCCGCCAGCGCGGACTGGAGCGTCTCCCCGTCCCGGACAATGCGCACCGGGGATGAGGACCGGGTTTCCACTCCGGTTAATACGCTGTCCGGCGCGGCGAATCCCCGCACCTTCCGGTTCAGGAGGGGCAGGGCGCCCCGGAGGGAGTCCAGCACGAAGTCCGGCAGACAGCCGGACAGATCCGTCCAGTTCACCCCCGGTCGATAGGAGGGCAAAACCCCTTCCGGTCCCCGGGAGGGATTGTTGTTGATAAAATCTCCCGCCAGCTGGGCGGGGGCGCAAAAATTTCCGCCGCCGGCCTGAAAGGCGGCCCGTTCCCACTGCTGCTGGAACCGGACCCCTGCCAGGGAGTCTTTTCCCGCAAAATCCGCCGGTCCCACCGTAACCAGCAGCCCGCCGTTGCAGCTCGCGCCGTCCCGGGCCCGGCAGCTCATGCCGTTGGTAACCAGTTCCCCCGGCTGGGAGGCGGCGGCCACCACCCGTCCGCCGGGGCACACGCAGAAGGAAAACACCGACCGGCCATTGGGCAGGTGACAGGCCAGTTTATAGTCGGAGGGGGGCAGCGTTTCCCAGCTGGGTCCGTACTGCGCCCGGCTGATCTCACGCTGGAGGTGCTCAATCCGCACCCCCACCGCAAAGGCCTTGCTCTCAAGGGGCACCCCCGCCGCCTGGAGCATCTGAAAGGTGTCCCGGGCGGAGTGGCCGGGGGCCAGCACCAGGGCGTCGCAGGCCATGGAATACGCCCCCGCCGGGCCCTCCGCCCGCAGACCGGTCAGCCGGTCTCCCGTGTGCTCCAGGCCGGTTAACCGGTGGCCGAACCGGACCTCGCACCCCAGCCGCAGCAGCTCCAGCCGGAGGTTTTTCACCACTGTACGCAGCACGTCCGTTCCAATGTGGGGCTTGTGGGACCAGCGTACGTCCTCCGGGGCCCCGGCGGAAACAAACGTGTCCAGCACAGCGGAGATCCGGGGGTCGTGGGTGCCGGTGGTGAGCTTTCCGTCGGAAAAGGTCCCCGCGCCCCCTTCGCCGAACTGCACGTTGCTGGCGGGGTTCAAAATGCCGGTCTCCCAGAACCGTTCCACGTCCCGGGTTCGGGTATCCACATCCTGCCCCCGCTCCAACACGACGCAGGGCAGGCCGTTCCGGGCCAGATACAGGGCTGCAAACAGGCCGGCGGGCCCCATCCCCACTACCACCGGCGGCAGGGATGAGGTCCGCTTTTTTTGTGGAAATTCATAGGAAACCGGGCTCCAGACCTCAATTTTTCCGGGCTGGAGCTTTATTTGCCGTTGGTTGGGCAGGGTTACGTCTACAGTATAGATCCAGCGCACGTCCTGCTTTTTCCGGGCGTCGATGGACTGCCGGGCAATTACAAGCTGCTCCAGCGCCCCCGGCTTTACACCCAGGGCGCGGGCGGCGGCCTTTTTCAAATCGTCCACAGTGCCGTCCACAGGCAGGGACAAATTGCGAATCCGAAGCATTGTCCGCCCCCCTATCCGTACAGCTTCAACAGCTGGACGCCCTTCCGGGCGATGGCGTACACCGGGCCCTCCAGGGCCTTCCGGGCGTTTTTCAACTCCTGCCGGATGGAGAGCTGCTGGGGACAGTGCCGCTCGCAGGCCCCGCACCCAATGCAGTTGGAGGCCGCCGCGGAGTCCTTCCGCATGGCGGTACACATGATATATTCAATCCTGGCCCGGCGCTTCCCCTCGGTGAACATCCGGTTGTAGGCCGCGAAGGTCCCGGGGATATCCACCTGCTTCGGGCAGGGCATACAGTACCCGCACCCGGTACAGCCGACCTTGATTTTGCGGTTTATGATCTGGACCACGCTCCGGAGCAGAGCTTCATCGGCCTGGGTCAATTCCCCCGCCTGGACGGTGGAGGCGGTCCGGGCATTCTCCCGGACCATGTCCAGGGAGTTCATCCCGGACAGCACGCAGGTGACCTCCGGCTGATTCCACAGCCACCGGAGGGCCCACTCCGCCGGGCTGCGCCGGACGGCGCAGTCCGCAAACAGCTGCTTTACTTCGTCGGGCAGCAGCCCCACCAGCTTCCCGCCCCGGAGGGGCTCCATGATAATCACGGGGATCCCCTTCGACGCGGCGTATTGCAGTCCCCTGCGGCCGGCCTGGGAGTGCTCGTCCATATAGTTATACTGAATCTGGCAGAAATCCCAGTCGTATGCGTCCACAAGCCGGCAGAACATTTCGGAATTGCCGTGGTAGGAGAAGCCCACCTGGCGGATGGCCCCGGATTTCTGCTTTTCCCGCAGCCACTCCACCATGCCCAGGTCCTTCAGGCGCTCCCAGGTCTTTACGTCTGTGAGCATATGCATCAGGTAGTAGTCCACATGGTCCGTCCGCAGGCGCTTGAGCTCCTCCTGGAAATACTTTTCCATGCTCTCCGGCTTGCGCAGCAGATAGTGGGGGAGCTTTGTGGCAATATTTACCTGGTCCCGAATGTGGTTTTTCTCCAGAATCCGGCCCAGCGCGTCCTCGCTGCCGGGGTAGACGTAGGCGGTGTCGAAGTAGTTGACTCCGGCCCGGACGGCCTCCATGACCTCCCGCTCCGCCTTGTCCAGGTCGATTCTGCCGCCGCTCTGGGTGAAGCGCATACAGCCATAGCCCAGAATGGAAATGGGATTTCCGTATTTGTCGTTCCGGTAATTCATATCATTTGAAGCTGTCCTTCAGGCTGACGGCCCGGTTGAACACCAGCGCCCCCGGCTTGGAGTCCCTGCTGTCGGCGCAGAAGTAGCCCAGGCGCAGGAACTGGAACCGGTCCGCGGGCTTGGTATCTCCCAAAAACGCCTCCAGCTTACAGCCGGTGAGCACCTGAAGGGAGCCGGGGTTCAGGCAGTCCAGGAAATCCTTGTCGCCTCCGTCCGGGTCCGGGTCGGCGAAGAGGTTGTCATACAGCCGCACCTCCGCGTCCACGGCGGTGGCCTCGTCCACCCAGTGGATGGTGGCCCCCTTCACCTTCCGGCCGTCGGCGGGGTTGCCCCCCCTGGACTCCGGGTCGTAGGTGGCCAGAATCTCGGTGACGCTGCCGTTTTCATCCTTCACGCAGCCGGTGCAGGTGATAAGATATGCCCCCTTCAGGCGGCATTCCGGGCCGTTGGGGTACAGGCGCTTGTACTTGGGGATGGGCGTTTCCAGGAAGTCGTCCGCCTCCACGAACAGGTGCCGGGAGAAGGAGACCTCGCGGGTGCCGGCGTTGGGGTCGTTGGGGTTGTTCTCCACCGGGAAGGTCTCGCTCTGGCCCTCGGGGTAGTTGGTGATAGTGAGCTTGACCGGGTGCAGGACGGCCATGGCCCGCTGGGCGTGGTCGTTCAAATCCTCCCGGAGACAGTGCTCCAAAAAGCCGAATTCCACCGTAGAGGTGGCCTTGGCCACGCCGATCCGGTCGCAGAAATTGCGGATGGAGGCGGGGGTGTAGCCCCGGCGGCGCAGGCCGCAGAGGGTGGGCATACGGGGGTCGTCCCAGCCGGAGACGTACTTTTCCTCTACCAGACGGCGCAGCTTCCGCTTGGACATCACCGTGTAGTTGATGCCCAGACGGGCGAACTCGATCTGCCGGGGCTTGCTGGGTACGTCGGTGTTGTTGATGACCCAGTCGTACAGAGGCCGGTGGTCCTCATACTCCAGGGAGCAAAGGGAGTGGGTGATCCCCTCCAGAGCGTCCTGGATGGGGTGGGCGAAGTCGTACATGGGGAAGATGCACCACTTGGTCCCCTGGCGGTGGTGCTCGATATAGCGAATGCGGTAGAGCACCGGGTCGCGCATATTGAAGTTGCCGCTGTTCAGGTCGATCTTGGCCCGCAGGGTATACCTGCCCTCGGGGAACTCCCCGGCCCGCATCCGCTGAAACAGGTCCAGGCTCTCCTCCACAGGCCGGTCCCGCCAGGGGGAGCGGGCGGGGGTGTTCACGTCGCCCCGGTACTCCCGGAACTGCTCCGGGGTAAGCTCGCACACGTAGGCCAGACCTTTTTTAATAAGGCCCAGGGCCAGCTCGTAGGTTTTCTCGAAGTAGTCGGAGCCGTAATAAAACCGGTCATCCCAGTCAAAGCCCAGCCAGTGGATGTCCTCCTGGATCGCGTCCACAAACTCGGTATCCTCTTTGGCGGGATTGGTGTCGTCCATGCGCAGATTGCAGATGCCGCCGAATTTCTCGGCGGAGCCGAAGTCGATAATCAGTGCCTTGCAGTGGCCGATATGCAGATAGCCGTTGGGCTCGGGGGGAAAACGGGTATGGACCTGCATCCCGGCAAAGCGCCCGCCGGGTGCGGTGTCCTCCTGGATAAATTCATGGATAAAATTCAGATCGTCGGCCATGATTGACCCTCCTTGTTTCGTCTGTGGCATGATAGCTGTTTTATTGTACCCTTTCGTCCTTGAAATTGCAAGATTTTCTTTCCAGTCCTCTGGCAGTATCTTGCATTCCCGCCGCGTTTGGGGTATGATAAGCACGAAACAAATCCCAAGGGAGGTTTTTTCAATGCGGGATGGATTTATTAAAGTGGCCGCCGGTACGCCCAGGGTGCGGGTGGCCGACTGCCGCTATAACGCGGAACAGATTTTTGAGCTGATGCGGGAGGCGGACAAGCAGGGGGTGCGGGTGCTGTGCCTGCCGGAGCTGTGCGTCACCGGCTATACCTGCGGCGACCTGTTTTTGCAGGACACCCTGCTCCGGGGGGCTGAGGAGGGGCTGTCCACCATTTTGCAGGCCACCAAGAGCCTGGACCTGCTCACCGCCGTGGGCCTGCCCGTCCAATTTAAAAACAAACTGTATAATTGCGCCGCTGTAATACACAAGGGCGAGATCTTGGGGGTGGTCCCCAAGACCTATCTGCCCAACTACGGGGAGTTTTACGAGCAGCGCTGGTTCGCCGCCGGCCGGCCCATGGACCGGATGCTGGAGCTGTGCGGCCAGGAGGTGTGCTTCGGCCCGGATCTGCGCTTCACCTGCGAGACCATGCCCAACCTGTCCGTGGGAGTGGAGATCTGCGCGGACCTGTGGGCCCCCAAGCAGCCCAGCCAGGACCTGGCCCTGGCCGGAGCCACCGTGATTTTGAACCTGTCCGCCAGCAACGAGCTGGTGGGCAAGGCGGACTACCGCCGGCAGCTGATCGCCAGCCAGTCCGCCCGGCTGGTGTGCGGCTATCTCTACGCCTGCTGCGGCGAGGAGGAGTCCACCACCGACGGGGTGTTCGCCGGCCACGACATGATCGCCGAAAACGGGGCCCTGCTGGCCCAGAGACGGTTCGGCAGCGGTCTGGCGGTCAGCGAGATCGACGTGGACCGGCTGGTCTATGAGCGCCGCCGCATGAGCACCTTCCAGACCACCCCGGAGGACAAATTTATCAGCGTCCCCTTCTCCCTGAAGCCCGCCACCACCGCCCTCACCCGGCACATCGAGGCCATGCCCTTCGTGCCGGAGAACGCGGCGGACCGGAAGGAGCGCTGCGAGGAAATTCTGCTTATCGCCGCCCTGGGGCTGAAAAAGCGCCTGGAGCACACCCATGCCAAAACGGCGGTGGTGGGCCTGTCCGGCGGACTGGACTCCACCCTGGCGATTTTAATCACCGCCCTGGCTATGGGGATGCTGGACCGGCCGGCCAGCGACATTATCGCCGTGACCATGCCCTGCTTCGGCACCACCGACCGTACCCGGGACAACGCGGTGGAGCTGGCCCAGCGGCTGGGAGCCACCCTGAAGCGCATCGACATCGGCGAGGCGGTGCAGGTCCACTTCCGGGACATCGGCCAGCCCATGGACAAGCATGACGTGACCTTTGAAAACGGCCAGGCCCGGGAGCGGACCCAGGTGCTGATGGACGTGGCCAACCAGACCGGCGGCATGGTCATCGGCACCGGCGACCTGTCCGAGCTGGCCCTGGGCTGGGCCACCTACAACGGGGACCATATGTCCATGTACGGGGTCAACGCCGGCATCCCCAAAACCCTGGTGCGGTATCTGGTTTCCTTTATGGCCGGGGATAAAGGGGAGGAGGATCCCCGCCTGTCCGCCGTGCTGGAGGACATTCTGGACACCCCCGTCTCCCCGGAGCTGCTGCCCGCCGTGGACGGCCGGATCAGCCAGAAAACCGAGGACCTGGTGGGGCCCTATGAGCTCCATGATTTCTTCCTCTACTATATCATCCGCTGGGGCTTCCCCCCCCGTAAGGTTTTCCGGCTGGCCCAGCAGGCCCTGGGGGACCGGTACGACCGGCCCACCATTTCGAAATGGCTGAAAAACTTCTACCGCCGGTTCTTCACCCAGCAGTTCAAGCGCTCCTGTCTGCCCGACGGCCCCAAGGTGGGCTCGGTGACCCTGTCCCCCCGGAGCGACTGGCGGATGCCCTCCGACGCGTCGGCGGCGTTATGGCTGGCGGAGCTGGAGGAGCTGGCATGAACATCTATCTGGACCTGTTTTTGACCTTCGCCAAGGTGGGGGTATGCACCTTTGGCGGCGGCTACGCCATGCTCCCCATTTTGCAGCGGGAGGTGGTGGAGAAAAAGGGCTGGGCTACCGACGGGGAGCTCACCGACTACTTTGCCATCGGCCAATGCACCCCGGGCATCATCGCCGTCAACACCGCAACGTTCATTGGCCACAAGCACAAGGGCGTTCTCGGGGGCGTTCTGGCCACCATGGGGGAGATGTTCCCCTCCATCGTCATCATTACGATTATCGCGGCCTTTTTGTCCAATTTCGCCGAATATCCCCTGGTCCGGCACGCCCTGGCCGGGGTAAACGCTGCGGTGGTGGCGCTGATTGCCTCCAGTGTGCTGAAGCTGGGCAAGTCCACCCTGAAGGACGCGGTGTGCATCGTGATTTTCCTGGCGGTGGTCCTGCTGGCCTTTTTCGCGGGGCTGTCTCCGGTGCTGCTCATCGTGGCGGCGGGGCTGGCGGGCTATGTGGTCCGGGAACTGCTCAAGCTTGAATTGGGAGGAAATGAAAAATGATCCTGCCTCAGCTCTTCTTTGAATTTTTCAAAACCGGCCTGTTCGCCGTGGGCGGCGGGCTGGCGACAATCCCCTTTTTGCAGGACATCGGCGCCCGCACCGGCTGGTTCTCCAACGGGGATTTGACCACCATGATCGCCGTGTCCGAGTCCACCCCCGGCCCCATGGGGGTGAACATGGCCACCTATGTAGGCTTTGAGACGGCGGGCCTGCCCGGGGCCGTGGCGGCTACCCTGGGCCTGGTCGCGCCGTCCATCCTGGTGATTATTGTCATTGCCGGTTTTTTGCAGAAATTCCGCCAGTCCAAAACGGTGGACGCCGTTTTCTACGGCCTGCGCCCCGCCTCCACCGGTCTGATTGCCGTGGCGGGGCTGAACGTAGCCCTGTCCGTCCTCCTGCTGGCAGGAGGAGAGGCGGAGCATACCCTTCCGTTCAACTGGCCTGCCATTTTGATCGCGGCCGCCATTTTTGTGGGACTCCGCCTGAAACCCCTGAAAAAGCTGCATCCCATCGCCTTTATCGGCATTGCGGCGGTGATTGGCGTTGTGTTTCAGCTCTGAAACAGGGCCCGCCACTGCTCCAGCAGCTCAATGGCCTTGAATTTCAGCACGTAGCCCTCGTCCTCCCCGGTGATCAGGCTGGCCCCCTCCGGGTCCAGCTGTCCCGTGAGGGCGGCCTGCTCCACGGTCTGGGTGGCGGCCCCAAGGCACAAAGGCGGATAGGCCACGCACCACCAGTTCCGGCCCTCCCCCTCTCCAATGGTCACCCGCAGGGCGGTGTACTCCCCGGCGGGGAGGGCAAAATCCTCATACTCTTTCGTGGGGAACCAGCACCGGGTAATCTCTGCCCGGACGGGGTAGTCCGCCCCCTCCCGCTCCACCACCGCCTGCCCGGCGGCAGCCAGGGCGGCCAGATTGCGCTCCAGAGCCTGGGAGGCCTGCTCCAGACTGGCCCCTTCGGGGTAGAGCTGCTCCGCCTGGGCCAGCACCCCGTCCCGCACCTTCAGCTTCAGGGCCTGATCCCCGTCGCTGTCCGAGTTGGCAATCACGTGCAGGCGGATGACCTGATTGGCCAGCCGGGTCTGCTCCCGGTCCAGCCACATCCCCCCCATAATGGCGCACAAAACCCCGAACAGCAGGGCCATTTCCCAAATTTTCAGCTTTCGATCCATAAAAAACACCGTCCAAACTGTTATGTAGATGCTAACAGTATGGACGGTATTTTTTGGTTTTAAACCGTATGGGTCAAAAACGTATCCCGGTACTCGCTCCGAAGAGCCTCCCAGGCCAGCCGGGCCTGCTCCTCCCGGTCGAACAGCCCAAAGGCCGTGGGGCCGGTGCCGCTCATGGTAGCTCCCAGGGCCCCCCACTGAATCAGCGTGTTCTTGATGGCAGCTACGGTGTTCCGCCGGCGCTCCGGCAGTACGTCCTCAAACACGTTGTACATCCGCCGGGCGGCTCCGGCCAGGTCCCCGTGCTCCAAAGCCTCCAGCATCCCCGCCGTATCCGGACGGCGGCGCAGCTTCACCCGGTCGATCTGGGCGAACAGCTCCGGGGTGGAGACAGAAAAGTCCGGCTTGCACACCACCACCCAGCAGGGCGGCAGGGCGGCCAGGGCGGTCAGCCGCTCTCCGCGGCCCTCCGCCAGAGCGGTGCCCCCCAGTACGCAGTAGGGCACGTCGGAGCCCACCAGGGCCCCGGCCGCCATAAGCGCCCCTTGGGGCAGAGGCTCCCCCGCCCACCGGTTCAGCGCCCGAAGCACGGCGGCGGCGTCGCTGCTGCCCCCGGCCATGCCGGCGCACACGGGAATCTGCTTATCGATGGCGATGGAAAGGCCGTCCACCGGCTTCCCCGCGGCTTTGGCGAAGGCGTCCGCCGCCGCCCAGGCCAGATTCCGCCGGTCACTGGGGAGAAAGCCCAGATTGGTCCGGATGGACACCCCCGCCCCGGCGCCAAATTCCAGGGTGAGGCGGTCTGCCAGGTCCACGGAGGTCATCACCATGCGCATCTCATGGTAGCCGTCCTCCCGTTTGCCCAGCACGTCCAGGGTCAAATTCAATTTTGCGCAGGCCAGCGCCTCCATAGAACGTCCCCCTACACCCGGATTTTCCGGGCCTCTAAGTAAAACCGCTTGTCCTGGGCCTCCCCCATGGAGAAGGTTTTGCGGGGGAGTTTCCCGTCCTGGATCACCGTGGGGAACAGGCGCTCCTTTTCCATCGGCTCCAGGAAAAAGGCGATGCTCCGGGGCCGGGCGGCCAGCTGCCGGGCTACGTCCGCCCCGTGGATGTAGTCAATGACAGCCTCCCGGTGGCCCTCCAGCCAGCGGTCCAAAAAGGCTTGCAGCGTCCCCACCGGCAGCTGGCAGCTGGGGTTGGGGATGGTGACGGCCCCTTGGGTGTACCCGTGGAGGTAGCGCAGCACGTGGCCTTCTCCCTCCCCCTCCTGTGCGCCGGGGCAGGCGGAAAGCAAGTCCTCCAGCAGCTGCCGGGGCTCCAGGTTGGTGAGCAAACGGTGAATGGGCTCGAATTTCAGCCCGTCGTCGTGGAGGTTGCCCAGCTCCGCCAGGGCGTACCGGGAGGGTAGGCCGGGCCACTGGTCCGGCCGGGTGAGGCCCTTGCGGCGCTCGTAGCAGGCTTTCGCCGTGGCCAGGGAGTGGTTCCCGTCCCCCACGGCAAAGAGCATCTCTGACCGCTTTGACAGGGCCGTCAAAGCGGCGGCGGTCTGCTCCAGCTGGGCCGGGTTCAGCTTCCAGCCCCGGATGTGCCCGCCGCCCTCCATCAGCTCGAAATCGTAGAGCGGGGCCATCTCCCCGGTCTGGCCGGAGAGGGGCTCGATCACGGTTTTTTGGGGGTCGTCGGCCAGGAGAAGCACGTGGGGCAGCTCCAGGGGGGCGTTTTTCCGGACCTGGACCCGGGGGGGAATGCGGGAGAGCACCGTGTCCTCGGTGGCCCGGATTGGGGCGGAGGACCCGGGCTCATAGTCGTAAGCGTCCAAATCCACCATGCCGATGAGCCCCCGGCGCCCGCCGCCGCCGCTGAAGGTGCGCTCCACGTAGAACAGGCTCTGGGGGTGCTCCGCGAAAATCCCGCCCCGCAGATAGCGGGTCATGGTGTTGTTGATCTCCATGATGTCGGTCTCCACGCTGGGGCCGTCCAGGCAGCTTTCGGGCAGAATCAGCCGCAGGGCGGAGGGATTTTTCCCCACCCGGTCCTCCACCCGCTGCCAATACTCCGGCTGGGAGGTGTACTGATCGCAGGCCACCACGCTCCACAGGGAGAGGTCGCAGTTCTGGGGCAGGAGGATATCCGCCGGTTTGAAGGGGAGGCGGTCAAAGGCATATGTCATAGTGCTCACTCATTTCTTGGTTTGGTTGATGGTTCGTTGTTTGTGTGTGCAGAAAGGCCCCGGGAGAGCTCGTGCACGGTCCGTTCCAGGTCGCCGATGCGCTGTTCCATTTGTTTTTGACGGTGGCGCAGATCCAGGTGGCTGGAAATTACCCCCGCAATGCCGGCAATTATCACCAGAACCCATGCCAGCCAGGGGGAGAACAGCCACAGCAGGACCAGTACCGTCAAAAACCCGCACACCATGATAAGGGCGCCTAGCATGATACATCCTCCTTGTCCTGGGGCGGGACCTGCCGGTCCAGCTTCTTTTCGATCCGGTCCAGCTGGTCCCGCAGGCTCCAGTAGGCTTTCAGGCCGCAGGTGATGAATCCCGCGGCCACGGCCACGGCAAAGGTCAAAAGCCCCGCCTGTCCAAAGATACCGCCCGCGAACATCATCGCGGCCCACAGAAAGACGCCAACGCCGATCACGGCCAAAAACGTCCCCATATCAGTCCAAAGCCTCCTTGATGGCCCCCAGCAGGTCGGAAAACTCCTCAAAGGCGGGCAGCTCCGGGTGGTCCGCCTTGATCTGCGCGGTGCTGCGGAACAGGAACCCGGCCTTGCTGGCCTTTATCATGGCCAGGTCGTTAAAGCTGTCCCCGGCGGCGATGGTGTCGTAGCCCATGGCCTGGAGGGATTTTACAGTGGTCAGCTTGGATTGGGGGCACCGCATCTGAAAGCCGGTAATCTTCCCGTCCGGGTCCGCCAGCAGGCGGTTGCAGAAAATGGTGGGCCAGTCCAGCTTTTCCATCAGGGGCTTGGCAAACTCCTCAAAGGTGTCGCTCAAAATCACGGTCTGGCAGGTGTGCCGCAGCTCGTCCAAAAAGTCTTTCGCGCCGGGCAGGGGGTCAATCTTGGCAATCACCGCCTGAATCTCCTTCAGGCCCAGGCCGTGCTCGTTCAGAATGCCGATGCGCCAGTGCATCAGCTTGTCGTAGTCCGGCTCGTCCCGGGTGGTGCGCTTCAGCTCCGGAATGCCGCTCTCCTCCGCAAAGGCGATCCAGATTTCGGGGACCAGGACCCCCTCCATATCCAAACAGACAATATTCACAGCGTATCCTCCCCGCCCCGCAGGCGTTTCAAGAAATTATCCATCCGGCTCAGGGCCTGGGCCAGATCGTGCATGGACGACGCGTAGCAGGCCCGTACAAACCCTTCCCCTCCGGGTCCGAAGGCGGTGCCGGGAATGACGGCCACTCGCTCTTCCAGCAGGAATTTTTCACAAAATTCCTCTGAAGTGAGCCCTGTGGACTGGATGCTGGGGAACACATAGAAGGCCCCCTTGGGCTCAAAGCAGGTCAGGCCCATCCGGTTCAGGTTTTCCACCAAATACCGGCGGCGGCCATCATACTCCTCCCGCATATGCTCGATGTCCTTGTCGCCGCTGCGCATGGCTTCGATGGCGGCGTACTGGCTGGTGGTGGGGGCGGACATGATGGCGAACTGGTGCAGCTTGGTCATGGCGGCGATAATCTCCTTGGGGCCGCAGACATAGCCCATCCGCCAGCCGGTCATGGCGTGGCTCTTGGAAAAGCCGTTGACCACGATGGTCCGGGGGTACAGATCAGTCAGGTTGGCCATGGATACGTGCCGCTGGCCATAGGTCAGCTCGGCGTAAATCTCGTCGGAGACCACCATCAGGTTATGCTGCTCCACCAGGGGGGCCAGAGCCTCCAGGTCCCGCCGGGACATGATGCCTCCGGTGGGGTTGGAGGGGAAGGGGAGCACCAGCACCTTGCTCTTGGGGGTGATGGCGCGCTCCAGCTGCTCCGGAGTCAGGCGGAACTGATTGTCCGCCTTCAGCTCCACATACACGGGCACACCGCCGCACATCTCCGTCAGCGGGCCGTAGCACACAAAGGAGGGAGTGGGGATAATGACCTCGTCTCCGGGGTCCAGCATCACCCGCAGGGCCAGGTCCAGGGCTTCGCTGCCCCCTACGGTGACCAGAATCTGGTTTTTGTAATCGTAGCGCAGATCAAACCGGCGGTTTAAATACCCGGCAATTTCCCGCCGGAGCTGGAGCATACCGGCGTTGGAGGTGTACTTGGTGTACCCGCGCTCCAGGGAGTAGATGCCCGCGTCCCGGATATGCCAGGGGGTGACGAAATCCGGCTCCCCGATGCCCAGGGAGATGGCGTCCTGCATCTCCTCTAAAATGTCGAAAAACTTCCGGATGCCCGAAGGCTTTACGTTTTGAATGCGGCTGTTTAACACGTTTTCATAGTTCATGTGAAAATAAACTCCCTTTCCTGGGGTTTTTCCGGCCGAAAGACCAGATGCTTTTCCTTGTATTTTTTCAGGATGAAGTGGGTGGCCGTCCCGGTGACCCCGTCCAGGGGGGCCAGCCGCTCGCCCACAAACTGGGCCACTTCCCGCAGGGTCCGGCCGCTGATTACCACCGCCAGGTCGAAGGCCCCGCTCATCAGGTACATACTCTCCACTTCGTCATACTGGTAAATACGCTCCGCAATCCGGTCGAACCCGTCGATGGACTGGGGGGTGACCTTCACTTCAATCAGAGCGGTGACCGCCTCCCGGCTGGCCCGGTCCCAGTCTATAATGGCCTTATAGCCCAAAATTACGCCCTCGTCCTCCAGGCGCTTCTGCTCCGTCCGGACCTCCTCCAGAGCCAGGCCGGACTGGGCGGAGAGCTGTTCGGGGGTCTGGGTGCAGTCCCGTTCCAGCAGGTCTAACAGCTTTTCCATAAAAAACCTCCAAAAATCCTGATTTGGTCTATTATACACGGTTTTGTGGGGAAAAGCAAGCGGGACTCCCGGTTTGGGAGCCCCGCCAAAATCAGGCTGGAAGTTTTGTGTTACGCAGCCTGGGCCTTTGCGCCCATGCGCTGATAGAACACAACGCCGAACACCAGGACCAGACCCACGATGTCGGTGAGGGTGCCGGGGATCATCATGCACAGACCGCCTACCGCCATCAGCACCCGGAAGAAGGGGTTGATGGGCCGGTACAGGAAGCCGTTGAGGGCGGCGGCCACGCCGTAGATACCCAGCAGAGAGGTGATAACGATCTGGACCACGGAAACTACCATCATGGCAGTACCCACGCCCTCGTCAAACTGGAACAGCATCTCCGGGCTGAAGGCGAAGATGTAGGGGACGATGAAGGCGGCAATGGCCAGCCGGGTGGCGTTGAAGGCCGTTTTCATGGGAGGCGCCTTGGCAATGGCGGAGCCGGCGTAGGCGGCCAGAGCCACAGGCGGGGTGATGTCGGCCACGATGCCGAAGTAGAACACGAAGAAGTGGGCGCACACCCGGGGGATGCCGATGGCGGGGCTCATGAGGATGGGGGCGCAGGTGGCCGCCATGATGCAGTAGTTGGCGGTGGTGGGCACGCCCATTCCCAGCACGATGCAGCACAGCATGGTCAGCACCAGGGCGATCATGGCCACGCCGCCGGACACGTTGACAATCAGGGTAATCAGCTTGGACGCCAGACCGGTGGAGGTGATGCAGCCGGCCACCAGACCGGCCATAGCGCAGGCCACGGCCACGGTGATGGTGCCCTTGCCGCCGGCCTCCAGGGCGTCAAGGATTTTGGTGAAGGACAGGTTGTCGCTGCTGTCGGGGTTGTGGGTGGCCTGGTTCACGAAGGTGTTGATAATGCCCACCACGATGGTGATGCCGATGGCGATGGTGGCGGACAGCTGCATGGTGAACTTGTTGGTGGAGACCAGCGCCACCAGGATGATCAGAGGCAGTAGCAGGTAGATCCGGGGCAGCAGGTTTCTCATTTTGGGCAGCTCGTCCTTGGGGATGCCCTTCAGGCCCAGCTTCTTGGCCTCCAGATGGACGGCGATGTAGATGCCGGTGAAGTACAGCACGGCGGGGAGGATGGCCTTCAGGGCCACCTCGGCGTAGGGGATGCCCATATACTCCGCCATCAGGAAGGCGGCGGCACCCATGATGGGGGGCATGATCTGCCCGCCGGTGGAGGCAGCGGCCTCCACGGCCCCGGCGAACTCGCCCTTGTAGCCGGTCTTCTTCATCATGGGAATGGTGATGGAGCCGGTGGTCACGGTGTTGCCCACGGAGGAGCCGGACACCATGCCGCACAGGGCGGAGGAGATGACGGCCACCTTGGCGGGACCGCCCGCGGAGGAGCCGGCAATGGAGTTGGCCAGATTGATAAAGAATGTGGATATGCCGGTGCGCTCCAGGAACGCGCCGAAGATGATGAATACAACGATGTACTTGGCACAGACGTTGATGGGGGTGTTCATCAGGCCGGTGGTGGTGTAAAACAGGTCGTAGATGACCTTACCGAACCGGACGTTGGAGAAGGTGTACACCAGCAACACGCCCACCACACACAAAATGGGAATGCCCACGCACCGGCGGCACAGCTCCATCAGGGCCAGGATGCCCACGATGGCGAAAACGACCATCTTCATATCCTGGGTGACCCGGGTAGACAGCTTGATGATGTCCATGGCGTTCAGGGCGAAATAGATGAAGGGGAACGCACCTGCCACCATGATGATAATGTCGTACCAGGGAATATAGTTGACCCGGACCAAGCCCTTTTTGATAGGGTAGTTCAGATAGCCCAGAATCAGGATGCAGGCCAGGAAGATGTTCAGCTTTTCCTCCGGCATGAACGTCCCGAACAGGGTCTCCCAGATGCAGTAGAGCGAGAAGGCGATGGTCAGGGCTTTGATGATCAGCTTGGGCGTACCTTCCCAGACGCGGGTGTTGGATTCCCGGTCATATTTTTTCATAACCTCTTCCACATCCGCCGCGGTGCCTGTACTAGTGTCTTGGGCCAGCTCAGGTTCCAAGTTGCGTTTTTCTTTTGGATCCATACAAGTTCTCCTTTCCTCCCACACATATTTTGCCGCAGTTGGCCTGCGGAACACACAAGCCCTCATCCTTACTGTTACGCTGGGATGCGGGCTTGTGTCCGGCGCAGGCGGGCGCGGCTGCGGCAGTACCAGACCGCCGCAGCCGCCGGGCCGTGCAATTATTCAGCTAAAGCTGTTGTGAAATTACTTGCCGGGGGTGATGCCCTGCTCCGCGAAGAACTTCACCGCGCCGGGATGATAGGGGACAGCACCGTAGGAAGCGGCGAACTCCAGGCTCAGCTCCGCGCCCTTGGCGTGGGCGGTGGTGATGTCGTCCAGGTGGTTGAACACACCGTACAGGAAGTTGTACACGTCGGCCTCAGACACGTCGTTACGGGCGATGACAACAGCGCCCACGGCCACGGTGGTCACGTCCTCGGGAGTGTTGTACACGTCCTTGGCAATGACGTTCTTGCTGTAGTAGGGGGAAGCGGCGATCAGCGCGTCGATGTGCTCGTCGTCCAGGCTCACCAGGTAGACAGGCTTGGTGGCGGACAGGGAGGTCACGGCGGTGGTGGGAGCGCCGGCAACCACGAAGGCGGCGTCGATCTTGCCGTCCTGCAGAGCCTCGGTAGAGTCGCCGAAGGACTGGTAGGTGGCGCTGATGTCGGCGTCCACGTCCAGGCCGTAAGCGCCCAGCACGTCCACGGCATTGTAGAACACGCCGGAACCGGCGGCGCCGACGGAGACAGCCTTACCCTTCAGGTCGGCAACGCTCTTGATGTCGGGGTTCAGGGTGACGATCTGGACCTGCTCCATGTAGAGGTTGGCCACAGTGGAGAAGTTGTCGATCTTGTTGTCCTCAAACAGACGCTCGCCGTTGTAGGCGTAAGCGCCCACGTCGGTCTGCACGAAGCCCAGCTGGGCGTCGCCCATGTCCATGGCCTCAATGTTGGCCTGAGAGCCGCCGGAGGTGATGGCGGTCACCTGGGTGCTGGTGGTCTCGCTGATCTTGCTGGCCAGCACGCCGCCGAAGCCGAAGTAGGTGCCCTGGTCGCCGCCGGTGGTGAACTGCAGGCTGGAGCCGCCGTCCATGGGGCCGCTGCCGGGGGTGGAGTTATCAGGGGTGGAAGCCGCAGGAGTGCTGGCAGCGGGGGTAGAAGCGGCCGGGGTGCTGGTGCTGGGGGTGGGGGTGGAAGTGTTTCCGTTGCCGCAGGCAGCCAGAGCCAGGCACATCGCCAGAGCAAGGATCAGCGCAAGTGTCTTTTTCATTGTTGTTCCTCCATTTCATTTTATTTACAGAAGCGTAAATTGCAAGGGGTATCCCATGCACCGACTATTATAGTGCATTAACAGGGAAAAAGCAATAAGTTTTTTGTTTTTCTCCGCTTTGCTGTGCGGGATGCACAATCAGGGGGCCCAGCCGTCCATGGCCTGCTCCAATTTGCCCAAGGCTTTTTTTTCGATGCGGGACACATAAGACCGGCTGATTCCGCACCGGGCGGCAATCTCCCGCTGGGTCTGGGGCAGGCGGCCGTCCAGCCCGTAGCGCAGGCAGATAATCTCCCGCTCCCGGGCGGTAAGGCAGTCGTCCACGCACTTGCGCACCTGTATGCAGGCGTCCCGGGTGCTCAGCTGCTCCAGCATATCGTCGTCCACCGCGATTACGTCCATCAGCGACAGGGACCCTTCCTCCCCGCCGGCCTCCAGGGTATCCGCCAGGGACACCTCCCCCTGGAGCTTGCGCTGGGAACGGAAGTGCATCAGAATCTCATTTTCGATGCACCGGCTGGCGTAGGTGGCCAGCCGGACGTTTTTATCCGCCCGGAAGGTGGAAATGCCTTTGATGAGGCCGATGGTTCCGATGGAAATCAGGTCGTCCTGGTCGCCGGTTTGGGCGTAGTATTTTTTGACAATATGGGCCACCAGCCGCAGATTGTGCTCCACCAGCACATTCCGGGCCTCCAGATCCCCCTGGGCGCACCGCTCCAGATACATCCGCTCCTCCTCCCCCTTCAGGGGCCGGGGAAAGGAGCCGGCCCCGGACAGGCGAAGCGTGAAAAACAAGCTGTTCAAAACCAGATAAATCGCGGGCGATAGCATAAAAACACCTCCGACCCACTCTATTCTCCGGCTGTATGTCCCTATTCCTGAATTGACAGCGCCCTCTCCCGGTGCTATTCTAAGGCTACCTCAAGAAAGAAGGAGTTGTTCCACATATGTTCGGATTTTTAGCAAAAAAAAACAGCCCTGTCCAAATGGTCAAGGACGCCTATCAAAAGGGCCTTGCGTATATGGAGGCGGGGGACCCGGAACGGGCCCGGCTGTGGCTGTGCCGGGCGGACACCATTTACAGCGCCGACGACAGCACCTATGAAGCGGTGGGGGAGGCCCTCACCGAGGACTGCTCCGACCGCATCGGGACCCTGGAGGAGGAGCCCTGCCTCACCAATCAGCTGACTGCCCAGGTGGAGGAGTGGGCGGAGGAGCTGGAGGAGTCCCAGCTCCGCCTGTGGGGGCTGATGAGCATGGCGCGGCTGGCCCAGCTGGGGAAGAAGCTGTCCGCCCTGCCCGGCTGTCGTGCCCTGGGCCAGCTGGAGATGGCCGTCCAGCTGATCCTCCGGAGCTTCACCGCCCCCATCTCCGGCCAGGAGTTCGGACAGCTGGAGGCCCTCCGGGACGAGCTGTATGAGCTGAGCGATGCAAAGGACTACTGGAACGGCGGGGAAATTGCCGTCCCGGGTAGCGCCCCCTTCCAGGTGTTTGATTTGAACGGAATGCTGGTGCTGCTGGGGCTCAACGCCTATCTGGACAGCCACCTGGCCTATCTGGTGGGGGAGGAGGAAGGCGCCCCTGGTCCCCAGACCGACATAATCCCCTGCGCCCTTCTGCCGGATTACTACCTGCGCACCCGGGAGGGCGATATTGCCCAGCTGCCCGCCGTCCAGGCGGAGCTGGCGCGGATTCAAGAGGACTTCCGGTTCATCCACAGCCGCCCGGAGCTGTCTGACGCGGCCCAGCGCATAAACGACTATTTGCAGCTGGATCTTTTGGCCTGACGTCCGCAGCAAATGCCGCCCCTGGAGGGATAACCTTCGGGGGCGGTCCACTTTACGCTGCCGCCCTTGCCAACCTGCGACAAAAAAGGTATAATATCCTTAACACACATATTTTCCCCAAACCGCAAGGAGGTTCCCCCATGCCCGAAACCCTGCTCCCCGGCAGTGTGCTGGCCCTCAGCGACCAGGCCGCCGACCGGCTGCTCCGCCTGGACAGCGGCGACGCCGCCCTGCTCTATCTCCACCGGCTGCGCCGGGGCGCCCTTCAGGGACTCCCCTGGCCCCCGGACCGGCTCCAGGCCGCACAAAAGGACCTGGTTTCCATCGGCCTGGCGGAGCAGGAGCCGCCCCCGCCCCCCGCGCCTCCCATAGAGGAGGCCCCGCCGGAATATTCCTCTGAGGATCTGTCCGCCGCCTTAAAGCAGGAGGGCTCCCCCTTTCCGGCCCTGGCCGACGAAGTGGAGCGGCGTCTGGGAAAAAAGCTTACGGCTGGCGATTTGAAAAATCTCTTCACCCTCTACGACCATTTGGCCCTCCCTCCAGAGGTGATTCTGATGGCCGTGAGCTGGTGCGTGGAGGAGCAGGAGCGGAAATACGGCCCCGGCCGCCGGCCGTTCCTCTCCCAAATCCGCCGGGAGTGCTTCCAGTGGGCCCGCCAGGGCATCGATACCGCCGAGCTGGCAGAAGCCCACCTGCGGCGGCTGGATCTGCTCCGTTCCCGGGGCAGCCAGGTGCTCCGGCTGCTGGACATCCCCCCCAGACCCCTGGTGGCCCGGGAGCGGGAGTACATCGCCGCCTGGACGGACCTGGGCTTTGGAGACGATGTTCTGCGGCTGGCCTATGAAAAGACGGTTATGAAGAAACAGTCTATGGACTGGAGCTATATGAACGGCATTCTCCGGGGCTGGCACAAGAAAGGGCTGCACACACTCCAGGCCATTCAGGCCGGAGACAGCGCCGCCCCGTCCAGGGGACAGGCCCCCGCCGGCAAGCCCAAGGCGGAGGACAGCCAGCGGGCCCAGGAGGATATGGACCGGATGCGCCGGCTTCTGGCCCAGATGAAAGAGGAGGGATAAGCCGTGGCCTACGACGCGATTATTGTGCAAAGAGCCTCCGCCCGGCTGGAGGAGGACCGCCGCCGCCGGGAGCGGGAGCGGAAGGAGCGGCGCGCCTTCGCCTGCGCCCGGGAGCCCCGTCTGGAGCAGCTGGACCGGGAGATTCAAAGCGCCATGCCGGAGGTGATCCGGCTGGCCCTGCGCCGGGGGGAGAGCCCCGCCGCGGAGATGAAAAAGCTCCAGCAGGAGAATCTGGCCCGGCAGGAGGAGTACGCCCGGCTGTTGGAGGGGCTGGGTCTGGCCCCGGACGCCCTGGCGGATACCCCCGCCTGCCCCCTGTGCGGGGACCGGGGATGGCAGGGGGCCCGGATGTGCGCCTGCCTGCAAAAGCGGTGCGCCGAGGAGCAGATGAAGGAGCTGTCCAAGCTGCTGCTGCTGGGGGAGCAGTCCTTCGATACCTTCCAGCTGGAATTCTACAGCCCGGAGCTCTGGCCGGGACAGCCCGCCTCCCCCCGGGCCAACATGGAGCTGGTTTATGAGGTATGCCTTAATTACGCGGAAAAATTCGGCCGCTTTCCCCTGAAAAATCTGTTTTTAAGCGGCCCGCCCGGCCTGGGAAAGACCTTTTTGTCCGCCTGCATCGCCCGTTCCGTGTCCCAGCAGGGGCGTTCGGTGGTGTACGATACGGCCCAGAGCGTCTTTGGCCAGTTTGAGAACCGCAAGTTTCAGCGGGATTTGGAGGAGGTCCGGTCCGCCCGGGACGATACCCGGCGTTATCTCACCTGCGACCTGCTGATTCTGGATGATTTGGGCAGCGAATTGACCACCCCCTTTGTCCAGTCGGCCCTGTATGAGCTGGTGAACAGCCGCCTGAGCGCCCAGCGGCATACGGTAATCTCCTCCAACCTGTCCATGGAGGAGGCCGCCCGGCGGTACTCTCCCGCCGTAGCCTCCCGGCTGGAGGGGGAGTATCATGTGCTGCGTTTCTTTGGGGAGGACATACGGCTTTTAAAAAAGAGGCAGCTTTGAAAGAAATTTGCAAAGCAAGAAGCCCGGAACTTGCGTTCCGGGCTTCTTTTTGGAAATTTGAATCAATACATACCCATGTCGGGGGCGGGAGCCGCGGGGGGAGCGGGGGGCTGGGGCTTGTCGGCCACCAGGCTCTCGGTGGTCAGCAGGATGGCGGACACAGAGGCGGCGTTCTCCAGGGCGGAGCGGGTCACCTTGGTGGGGTCCACAATACCCGCGGCGATCATGTCGCAGTAGGTCTCGTTGTAGGCGTCGAAGCCGTAGCCGGTCTTGCCGGACTCCATCACCTTGGACAGCACCACAGAGCCCTCAATGCCGGCGTTGTCGGCAATCTGCTTCATGGGGGCGGTGAGAGCCTTGGCGATGATCTTCACGCCGGTCTGCTCGTCGCCCTCGACCTCGCCCAGCAGCTTCTCCACGGCGGGGATGGCGTTCAGGTAGGCGGTGCCGCCGCCGGCCACGATGCCCTCTTCCACAGCGGCACGGGTGGCGTTGAGCGCGTCCTCAATGCGCAGCTTCTTTTCCTTCATCTCGGTCTCGGTGGCCGCGCCCACCTTGATGACGGCCACGCCGCCGGACAGCTTGGCCAGGCGCTCCTGGAGCTTCTCCCGGTCGTAGTCGGAGGTGGTCTCCTCAATCTGCTTGCGGATCTGGCCGACCCGGGCCTTGATCTCCTCAGAGCTGCCGGCGCCGTCCACGATAATGGTGTTCTCCTTGGTGACCTTGATCTGGCGGGCCTGACCCAGCTGGTCCATCTGCGCCTCCTTCAGCTCCAGGCCCACCTCGCTGGAAATCACGGTGCCGCCGGTGAGGATGGCGATATCCTGGAGCATCTCCTTGCGGCGGTCGCCGAAGCCGGGGGCCTTCACGCACACCACGTTCAGGGTGCCGCGGAGACGGTTGACAATCAGGGTGGACAGGGCGTCGCCCTCCACGTCCTCGGCGATGATGGCCAGCTTTTTGCCGGACTGCACCACCTGCTCCAGAATGGGCAGCAGCTCCTGGATGTTGGAAATCTTCTTATCGGTAATCAGAATCAGCGCGTCGTCCAGAACGGCCTCCATCTTCTCCATGTCGGTGGCCATATAGGGGGTGATGTAGCCCCGGTCAAACTGCATACCCTCCACGACCTCGGAGTAGGTCTCGGCGGTCTTGGACTCCTCCACGGTGATCACGCCGTCGTTGCTCACCTTCTCCATGGCCTCGGCAATCAGCTTGCCGATGGTCTCGTCGCCGGAGGAGACAGCGCCCACGCGGGCGATGTCGTCGGTGCCGTTGACCTTCTGGCTGTTGGCCTTCATGGCCTCGATGGCGGCAGAAGTGGCCTTGGCAATGCCCTTCTTCATAACCATGGGGTTGGCCCCGGCGGCCAGGTTCTTCAGGCCCTCCTTCACGATGGCCTGGGCCAGCAGAGTGGCGGTGGTGGTGCCGTCGCCGGCCACGTCGTTGGTCTTGGTGGAGACCTCCTTCACCAGCTGGGCGCCCATGTTCTCAAAGGGGTCCTCCAGCTCGATCTCCTTGGCGATGGTCACGCCGTCGTTGGTGATGAGGGGGGAGCCGAACTTTTTGTCCAGGACAACATTGCGGCCCTTGGGGCCCATGGTGATCTTTACGGTGTCGGCCAGCTGGTCCACACCCCGCAGCAGGGCCTGACGGGCCTCGTCGCCGTAGCAAATAATTTTAGCCATATCGCATTACCTCCAAATTATACTAAATTCATTACTCCACCACGGCCAGGATGTCGTTCTGGCGCACGATGGTTAATTCCTCGCCGTCGATCTTCACCTGGGTGCCGGAATACTTGCTGGTGATGACCTTGTCGCCCGCCTTTACGGTCATAACGACTTCTTTGCCGTCCACCATGCCGCCGGGACCCACCGCCAGCACTTCGGCGATTTCGGGTTTCTCCTTGGCCGCGCCGGTGAGGATAATGCCGCCCTTGGTGGTCTCCTCGGCCTCCACCAGCTTGACGATCACGCGGTCGGAAAGGGGTTTGAGTTTCATAATTGTGTTCCTCCTTATATGATAAGTCTTTTTCTGGTAAACAAAACCATCTGGATTAGCACTCGTTTTATTCAAGTGCTAAATCTATCCTAGATAATACCCGCTTTGCCGCAAAAAATCAACCCCCAATTTGAAAAAATTAGGGGTGAATTTTCAAATATTTACGATATGTTCACAAACAGGCGGTCGGAGTGCTAAAAACAGAAAAACCATAGAACTACTAGATATCCACTTGACAAAACATCCTGCTTATGATATATTCATATCAAGAAGTTTTCTTCTTGATATTCGTTCTGAGGAGGTTCACAATGGAACACACAAAAAAAGCATGGCTGATCCGGCCGAATCCCCATGGTCATTACCGTATGCCTGAATTCAAGACACAAAATATTGTCGCCATCGGCTGGCCGGGAATTGGAGATATTACAGGCATTTCCCGGGAGGGGCTGAAACAAACCCTGGCCGGTAAGCCCTATGATCTGAGCGGCCTTGCACTGGGGAACGCCTATGCAACGGTCGACATTCTGCTCAACCAGATGCAAAAGAGTGATCTGGTGTTGGTGGCGGACGGGGCCGACATCTATTTTGGAGAGATTGCGGGAGATTACAGCTTTGAATGCTTTGTCGATAACGATTCGGAAGGATATCCCCACCAAAGGCCCGTCACATGGCTGACCCATCTTTCCCGGGAGGACTTGTCCAAGGAGCTGCGATCCGCGCTGAAGGTCCACCGAACGGCGGCGAACCTCTCCCACCACTTCGATGAAATCAACGCACTGGCCCATGGACAGCCCTACCAGCCGGCAGAGGATGCTTCCAGCACAGTGGCGGTTTCCTATCCCCTGCGTCCGGATTTTCAGATTGAATTCAAGATTCCCAGCGACATCACCCGAGACGAGGCTCAGCGGTTAAGCAGCTATTTCGCCTCTCTCTATT
>ERZ777306.2217-NODE-2217-length-25788-cov-4.975285_pt1 | contig 25788 bp, 19 predicted proteins | sample MGYA00374966_ERZ777306 | MGnify/ENA primary metagenome ERZ777306 (study PRJEB29329, sample SAMN06343882) | mouse gut metagenome | isolation source: Mouse cecum | place: Austria: Vienna | collected 2014-11-15 ...
GATACGGCGACCACCGAGATCTACACTCTTTCTCTACACGACGCTCTTCCGATCTTTGTTTTCATGACAGACCCTCCGCAATAAACTGCACATTTGTGTTTCCACGGAACACGTTCAGGGACGGATAGCCAACAAATCTGGTGGGCGGGGCCTTCCTTGCCTTTGCCTGTTCACCCCGGTTCCACAGGATAACATCCAGCCCTGTTTCATCGTGATACTTTACATGCTGCTCTTCCTGGCCCATGTAGCGGGTGCCCGTGATATTCGCAATGACGCCAAAGAGGGGCTGGGGGAATCCCTCGCCAAAGGGCTCCATTACGCTCAGCTGCCGTACCATCTCCTCTGTGTACTCAGAGGCGTCCAGGACAATGTCGATGACGGAGGGTTCCAGGAAACCCTTGTCGCCAGCCGCCTCCAACGCCAGCTTGGTGAACTTGGCCTTGAACTTATCCAGGTCGGAAGCACGGACTGTCAGGCCGGCCGCCTTGGCATGGCCTCCGTAAGAAATAAGATACTCGGAACAGGAGTCGAGGGCGTCCTTCAACACAAATCCTTCCGGGCTGCGGGCAGACCCCTTCCAATTCCCGTCCTTATCCAGAGCCAAAACTACAGCAGGAAGGGAGTGCTCCTCTTTTAGCTGACCGGCAACAATACCAACAATTCCCTCCTGAAGCGTATCGTTGGTGAAAACGATGGCTCCTTTTGGATGATTCCCCAGCAGCTCCTTTGCTAACTCAACCTCCCGCCGGGTCTCTTCCTTGCGGGCCTCGTTGATGTCGTCCAGGTTGATGATGCCGGCTCGGAGCTTCTCTGGATCTTTCTCCATGAACAGGCTAATAAGCTGGGAGGCATCGTTACCCATTCGGGAGATAGCGTTGATCATAGGAGCAATCTTAAAGGCAACCGCCATGGCATCAATATACTCCCGCTCCAGGACCTCAGCACATACCCGAAAAAAGGGACGAACTCTGGAGTTAATGCGTTTCAATCCCTCCTGAACAATAGCGCGGTTGTCGCCAACCAGAGGAACGACATCAGCGATGGTGCCAAGGGCCACGAAATCCAGCAGATCCATGACGGGGTCCACAGAACGGCCCAGTTGAATATAAAGCTCCAGCATCAGCTTCCAGACAACGCCAGCGCCGCAGCAGTTCCTATCCTGGGTATCCGGCTCATCCTCCCGCTTGTGGTCGATCACGGCGTCAGCCTGGGGGAGAGGGCCTGTATTGGGGACATGGTGGTCAGTGACAATAATAGTCAACCCCAATTCCTTTGCCCGGTCAACACCGGCAAATCCGGAGATGCCATTATCAACAGTCAGAATGACTTGAGTTCCAGGCCACTTGGCCATGATCTCGTCTACGCCAGCAGCATTGATACCAAAGCCGCCCGTAATCCGGTCGTTGCAGTAGCAGTGAGCCGGCACATCCAGACCCTGCAGAGCAAGCATAGCTGTGACACCAGCGGTGACACCATCGACATCGTAGTCGTGGTAGACAGTGACCTCTTGCTTGTTGGCTACAGTATTCTTCAGGATAGCAATGGCCTTGTCCGTGTCAAGCAGGTACGGATGGGACCGCAGGCTCTTGGTGAGGGATGGGAAAAGAAACTCCTCCATCGCCTCGGGCGTTTGAATTCCCCGGCTATACAAGATATTTAGGCAGACTGGGTCAACGGCTGCTAGCCGGGGCGGGAGCGGGAAATTGGGGCGCTCTACCTTATTAAAAATGTACTTCTTATTCATTGACAGAATCCTCCTTTCGAAACGGTCGATGTGGATACGCAAGCCAGCTGTGCCCATATTCGTCATAGGGCAGCTCATACAGTGCCCCAGGGTAGCCGCAACAAAATCTCTTGCCGTCCGTGACATCAACCTGTGATTTTACATAGGCGCTCTCGCCAAGGAAGAGATTGTTGTCTGGCCGCAGGGCCTCAACCCAGACCCACTGGCGAGGACCCAAGGCTTTGATATCATCGAGAGCCAGGGGATAAGGGGAGAGGACTTTCCCCAAAAGGGCTGCGTTGTCCCAGCTCAGACCCCTCAGCTGATTGGCGGCTGCCTGCCAGCCGACATCATATGCGTCGTTTTCCCTATCTCTAAAGTCTCGGAGAATGTCAAGGACTAAACCCATTGCTTCCTGGACCTCTGCGGATATCTCTTCCGACTTTTGCGGATCCTTAGAGTAGACACAATCCTTCAGAGAAAACTTTGCAATCAGCAAGGGGTAATATGCTTCATATGTCATCATCTCATGTCCCTCCTCTTCAAAGTCCACCACAGGTCAAGGCCTGCAAAGTCACGGCCATACCAATAAATATACATACATACATACAACCACCTCATTAACGGATGAAGCCATAGTGAGACAGAAGGTAAAGGAAGGACCGAACTTCAGCCAAAATATAGCCGAATACAGCCATAAATGCAATAATCTGAACTGCACTGCTGAAAATAGTTTTGCGGATAGCCTTTCCGGTAAGCTCTGGGTGAAGCAGCAAGTATCCGGGACTGTCCAGACGCACCTTCTCAGGAGCGGTCTCGACAGGAACTTCATATACACTGCTAACAGTATTAGACGTGGGGACAATATCTGGACTGGATTTCTGAGCCAAAACCTCAGACTCCTGGCTGTTATTTTCACACATAATAGATCACGCTCTCTCCCTTCGGTTTGGTTACACTCTTTACATGGAGTAGTGAAATGCTTGTTCTCACCTATATATTATGCGGTCGGTAAGATTTGTATTTCGTTTTCTTGAGAAATCTGTAAAATTGCCCCCGTTTTTCGAATTAGTTTTCTTCTTTGTGCATATGATGTCCCGCGGGATGAGAATCTTAGGTTTTGCCAATAGATTTTTTTCGATGTGCATATGATAACCATTGTCATCGAAAGAGTCTGAGCATTGCCTTAAAACTCTCCTGTGTGACTAAAACGCTTCGTGCAGAAAGGAGTAAACCAACTATGAATAAGTCCTTTACCGAGCTCCGCACCCGTTTCGTCGCCATTTTTGCTCTGCTCCTGATGTTTATGAGCATGGCGGGCGGCATCGTTCCGACTGGGACTCAGGGCGTGGGCAGCAATTCCCTTGTTATCGCTTCATACGCTGCCGATGGTACCGGTCACAGTGTCGACGACCTGTGGAACACAGTGACCTCAGACAGCGTTGGACAAGGTGGCTTGAACGGGGCAAATACAAATATGGGTACTGTGGTTGACAAAACCAAGGAAATCGCCAAGACTGTGACCTCTATCCTGACTGTTATTTCCTTTGTGTGCCTGCTATTCTGGGTCGCCAAGCTGGCTATGTCCGCTGGTAATCCGCAGACCCGTAAGGTTGCTCTGACCGGTATCCTGTTCGCCGGCATTGCGCTGGCACTGTTCGGCGGCAGCTGGGTGGTCGTGTCCTTCTTCTGGAACGTCCTCAACTAAAGCAAAAGAACCAAAATCACTCTACACGGGGCGGCGGTCTATCCGCCGCCCTATGTCTTTGAGGAGGTGTTTTTCTTGAAATCCATTTTCAAAAAGATGGTTCCACTTATGCTAGCGTTTGTGATGTGCATTGTCTCAGTGGCGATTCCTGCTCATGCCGCCGGGACCATAAATATCTCCGGAGGGGCTAATGGTATTACCATTACCCCTGGCGCAGCACCTGACATGACAGATGTAAGCAATGCTTACGATACAGTAGGAGACACTGTGATCAGCAAAGGGAAAACGGTAGCGCAGACCATTACTGCTGTATGTACCATCATCTGTTTTGTAGCCCTGTTTATCAGCATCACAAAACTGTCTACATCAGGAAGCCATCCCATGCAAAGGAGAATGGCTATTATGGGGATTCTCTGGTCCGGTGTAGCCATTACTCTGTTTGGCGGAGGCTGGGTTGTTGTATCCTTCTTCTGGAACTTCCTGTCTCCTTGATATCATGGGTATCCTATTATACCAAAAAGCGACTCAGATTGCATTGTGAAAGTCTGGGTTGCTTTTTTGCGCCGCAGAAAGAGCCTTTCATAGCATGCCATCGATCGGTGTGGGTAGTTCAGAATGCATTGGCCTGGAGCCCACGGAAACCATTCCCGCCACATTTCTCTGTATCCACCAAAAGGAGGATACTACGCTCGAATCCCCCTAACGAAAACCCCTCCCCCTGCCAATAGGATCTTCTCTCTCTGCATATCATAGAACCGCAAGGGAGGAGGATGCCTTCTGTATAGAGTTAAACCAGAGGCATTAGCCATACTTACAAATGAAGACCGCATTGCATTGCAGTCTGTATACAGACATAGATGCCTGAACGAGGAGCAGCTGGCCCAGTATTGCTACAATGAGCTTGACACTGGAGAAAACGACTATACCCTCATGCGCATCCGGGCTCTTGTAGATGCTGGATTCCTCGAAATCCATGAGTACGGGGATGACCAGCAATGCGTCTTTTACTTGACCCACATGGGTGTCCAGTTCATCCGGGATATCAGCAGCGAGCCCCTATATATGATGGATTCCAAAGGGGTACACCGCAAATACGAGGCCACTGCCGGGATGCTCAAGATGACAGACAATCTGCTGGATCACCAGACGAAGCTCAACGCCCTGAGTCTCGAAATCGTCCGCCGGTGCAATCTTGATCCAGCCTGCTACAAGGACAGTATGTTCTCCGCAAATTTTACTTACGCACAGCCCGATGGAGTTCTGGAGTTGCCTGAGTTTGATATTTTTCTGGAGATGGATATGGGCCACGAGCGGACATCCGCCCTGCGGGCCAAGTGGGAGCACTACCGCACCTACTTCAACTCCAGAGACTACTACCTCCATCGAGACAAACGGATTATCGTCCTGTTCGCCACTGAACGGGTATCTAAGCTGGCTGTTCGCCGAACCAGCGTCGTCAAATCATTGAATCAAACAATCTTCGAGCTCTTCAGCCCCATGTTCGACTGTTATATTGGAACAAACGAGGAGATGGAGGAGATTGCAGAGCGACTTATCACCGGTAAGAAAGGCTGGTTCTCGAGGGTTGGCGCATACCTGCAGAATAAGCTCGGGTTTGCATTTAGTAAGCCAAAGCAGATTGTTGAGGCCTGCCATGAGCCCTACCTCTATATGCGGATGCTGGATGGAGAGGGGAAACCAGTGGTTAGAGATGGCCGACTCCAGGAATTTCTGTTTGAGGATTGCTCTGACCGGCAGATGCTCGGCTTGAAACGGGCCGCATGCTATAAACAGACCCAGTCCCTTTTGTCTGGAAAGATTGGGAGAGATATCCCTCTCTTAGTCCTTGTCTCCAGTGAGGGTGAGATATACCGGGACCTGAGCGCCGTTGAGGCAAGGTTTGTCCCTAACGTGTACTATGTAACGGCGGCGCGGCTGAGAAACAAACCTTTTTATGAGGCGTTGTTTCAATTTGACCAGTTGGGGAACCGGTATTGTTTTACCGATTTGTCTCTGAAAACGCAGCGATACGAGAAGAAGCAAGACTAGGAAAGGAGTATGGGGTGGCTTTGGTACATCCCCAAAACGTGTAACATGACACAGAAAATTTTGTATGCAGTACAGGCAAAGGCAATAGAAGACGTCATCACAAGGACTCTGAACGAGCAGACTAATGGGGCTGTTGTGAATGTAGGCACTGCCGGTTACCGAGAACAGGTCATTCCATCCCTGAAGCAGTCGGGCGCTGACATCCTTCTGTATCGTGAGGATCTGAAGGGAAGCATGGATATTTTCCAGCTGATGTGCTCTATCCGCGAGGATTTTCCCCATGTCCGGATTGTCTTTATTGCCAACCGGCAGGAGGCAACCAGCCGCCTGCTCTGTTCCCTTGTGTTCCTTGGTATCTACGATATCATCAACGAAAACGCAGTAGCCCCTACCACTATTATAAATCACATCCTTCATCCACATAATTTCGGTGACGTGGCAAAGTATTTCCATCCCCAGTATATGGATGAGTATATGCCCGAAGCGCCCGCTCAGGCAGATGCGGCTCCAGCTGGAATGCAGGCTGGAGGGAAGGGCTTCCTCGGCGGCCTCATTAAGAATCTTGGCGGAATGACGAAGCCTGCGGCTCCCGCAGCGCCTGTGGTTCAGCCGGTACAGGCTGTAATGGAGACACCAGTTATCGCCCAGGCCCCTACAGTGGATCTTGAATCTATGCGGAACGCCATGCTGGAGGATGCAAGACGGACGGCTCAAAAGGAGTTGGGTCAGCTGGTGGCAGACCAGGTCATGGTCGAGACTCTGGCGATGAAAGAAGAGATAGACCAATCGAAGGAGACCATCTCCCGTCTGACCGCTGATTTGAGGGAGAAGACAGTATCCGAGTCTCAGCTGAAGCTCCAGCTGGAGGATGCAATTAAGCTGAAAAAGAGTGCTGAGGAAAGCCTGGCCTCGTTCCGGGAGAGCGCCGAGCTGACGAACCAACAGTATCAGGCCCAGCTGATTCAGCTACAAGCCACTAAGCCGCCCGACTGGTATCATGAGCAGACTCAGAAATGGCTGGCAGAACGCAGTCAGTATAAAGCGACCATCAGCAGCCAGGAACAGGCGCTGGCCCAGATCAATCAGCAGCTGACCGCCATTCAAGGAGAGAAGGCTCGCCTGGAGCGGGAATTGGAGGAGCGGGATGAGAAGATCGAATCTATGGCCTTGGCTGTGCCCCGTGAAGTCTCCACCGCTATCGACGCAACACTAGAGGATGATTATGTCATCATTCCTGACAACGAGTCCGAGTACCGGCAGACGATCCCCGGAGAAGGCAAGCTAATTGCCTTCATGGGAACGAAGCATGGGACCGGAAACACAACTGTTGCCCTGAATACAGCGGTGGCTCTGGCCAATGCTGGTTTCAAGACCTGTTTCATTGAGCTGAACCGGAATTTCCCTATGGTAAGTGGGTTTTTTGAGTTCAACAACATCGCTTTCGGCCTGGATACGGCCATTGTGGCACTCCAGCAGAATAATTACCGGATGGCCTCGCGGTGTATCATCAAGCCTCACGGAGTCAATACCTCCAATAAGAATGTCAAGAAAGTCTATGACCGGCTCCCTGGTCCGTTACACTTTATGCTGTATAGCAACGAGTTCCTGCTGAAGAGCAAAACAGGCGACGCTCCATACATCTCCGAGCGGGATTTGAAGGACTTGGCCTACTTCCTGACAGTCCAGGAGCGGTACAGCTACGTGGTTATCGACCTCCAGCCGGATGATCAGGAGTCGTTGAATACGTTCCTGGCAAGTCCATACCGAGTCCATCAGTTGGTTCTGACTATGACTCAAGACACCCACGGTATCAAAACTGCCGGTCTTATGATTACTGCCCTGGCTAGAAGCCGAGGCGGAGACCTGGTTCGCAGCACAGAGTTTGTAGTTAATGAGTATTCAACCAAGAACAAGATGTCCTCCGATAAGATTTGTGACATTTTGCATATTCCCAGAGATCGCCTGTCCAAGATTTCTCTGGACAGTGAAGGGTATATGAATGCCAACTATGCCATGGTCCCATACATCCTGTCTAAAGGGAAGTATGTCCACGAGTATATGGATCTGCGGATGCACCTGGCCAGATGATAGAGATCTTCCAACCTTATAGTGGGCAACCACCATAAAGCAGAAGGACGCAAGCAGATTCAACGAGCGTAGGAGTCAATGTCAATACCGTAATCAGCATCTCATTGGGGGTGCTGATTTTCTTTTTCAAAAAAATATTTCTTTGGAATTGTTTTTTTAGTATTTGCATAGGATACAGACATCATTCAATTTGGATGTTTATATAGGTGCCGACGACCAAAAGTTCGGAAAGGAAGTAACAAACGAAATCGGGCTACATAAAAATTTAGGAGGAACAAAAACATGAAAAAGATCGCTACTATCATCGTTACCCTGTTCGCCCTCTCCTGCATGATCACCTCTGCTTCTGCGGCCGCCGCTCCTGAGACAGCTCTTGGTGAGCCTCTGCAGGCCATCACCCTGGAGGCCTTGGACGCCGCCGCTAAGGAAAACGGGTATGAGGTTGCCGCTAAGACTGCGGATGGCGTGGTCCGGCAGTACACCTGTACCACTCCCGATGGTCTTTGTAAGACCGTCATCCTGAATGGCAAGATGGTCACCAAGTCTGTTGTTGACACCAATGTCGACTTCCCTGGCGCTATCATCGGCTACAACCTGGCCATTGAGAACGACCTCGTTATCACCACTTTCGATGCTGTCACAGCTCTGTTTACCGACTATGTGAGTATGGACAGTCTGGAAGGCAAGCTGCTTGAGGCCGGCTATATCAAGAACCAGGAAGCGCCTGTGCTCCACTTCGTAAAGGGCAATGATACCAAAGGCATGAATATCACGGTTGTGGGCAACACGCTCACCGCATACGCCTACGGCGACGATTACGGCACACTGACCGAGTACAACCTTGTCGAGAACGATGGGGTGTATGTGGTCGCGGCCGACATTCTGACGATTATCTGATATACATAGACGAAGAGGCGGGCCATTTCTGGCTCGCCTCCATTTTTATTGCTTAGATCGATTTTTCAAAGTCCCGAATGGTGAGTTCTATCCCGTACTCGTTCAAAATGACAAAGCCAGGATGCTCATCCAGGAATTGCTGCACATCTTTCAAGGAGTAGAACCCGTTATCCTGCCGCCAAGAGAACCCCTTAGAAACAGCGATACCAATAATGTGCTCCTCCTCATAGGGCTGCCGGTAACCGAAAGCCTGACTGTGTTTGAGTTCGAAAATGGAATCTTCCGCCTCATTGACCGTATGGGGATGGGTTGCGGCAAACTCTTTAATCCCCGCAATCAGTGTATCCCGCTTCTCGGCCAAGAATGTCTGCAGGTCCTGCAGCTGGTCATTCCGTTCCTTCTCAACAAATACATACTGCGTACTCATGATTTGCCTCCTTCTGTTACGCTGCTGCCAACAATTGCGTCTGGAGCCTGAGCATCAGGTTCGAATTCCGTTCCATAGCCCCGCCCTTTTTCAAGGCGAGTTCCAGGGCCTGCTTAGACCCCACGAACACGACCCTCTTTTTGGCCCTCGTAATTGCCGTATACATCAGATTCTTGTTTACATTATATAACAGGGACTCGCAAATTGGAATAATCACCGCTTGAAATTCGCTGCCCTGGGAACGGTGTGTTGTGATTGCGTAGGCTAGATCCAGATCGTCTACCTGCTGAGAGTCATACCAAACCTCACGTCCTGCAAAGTCCACACAAACGGCCTTGGATGGTGAGAAGTCCATCTGTTTTACAACCCCAGTCTCTCCATTGAATATGGAGAGATCGTAGTTGTTTCGCATCTGAATCACTTTGTCTCCCAGCCGGAGTTCCCCGCCATTAGAGAGCTGGTAGCTGGTGCAGCCATACCCGATAACCGGCGGATTGAGTTCATCCTGCAGGATGGAATTCATGGTGTCTGTACCAACTAGACCGCCATGAATGGGGGAGAGGACCACAATCTGGTCCATAGAGAACCCCTCAGCCATCATCCGACGTATACTGCGGACCACATCAGTTTGAATCTGTTTCTGAGTCTTTGTCTCCACAAAGTAGAAATCTCCACCTTTACCTTTAGACCACTCTATGTGAACATCTTGGCCTTCAGGAGCTTTTATGATTTCATGTGCATTGAGTGTGATATTACTAGCTCCAGACTGGCGAAATATCTTCGTCAGACGGGTCACCGGAATCATGCCAGAATCAATCAAGTCCCGAAGGACCAAGCCAGGCCCCACACTGGGGAGCTGCTCGTGGTCACCCACGATAAGGAGCCTGGCCCCAGACCAGAGCGCCTTAAACAGCCAGGAGCACAGCTGGGCATCACACATGGAATACTCATCCGCAATCAACAGATTGCAAACCATTTCATCCTCTGCAAGCATCTTGTGAGGGTATCCGATGGCTCGATGGATGGTGGATGCCTTGAGGTTTGTTAGCTCCTGAGCCCGCATGGCTGCCTTTCCAGTAGGAGCACAGATTCTGATATCAATACCCGGCCACAGCTTCTTTGCAGTAGCTACCAGCATGGTCAGCGTCTGCGTTTTTCCTGTTCCTGGGCCGCCTGTCAAAATGGAGACAGAGGAAGAAAGGGCTGTCTCAATGGCCACCCGCTGTTCCGGAGCCAGAGAAAATTTCGTTTCAGCTTCCACTTTCTCAATAGCATTCCGAATATCCGCAATATCCGCCCTGACATCCTTAGCTGCCGACAGCATCTGGCACAAACGGTCACAAATATTTGTCTCTGCCCGATGGTTGGCAATGAGGTATACAGGCCGACCCTCTCCAAGAGTGCTGTCAATAACGATGTAGCGGTTGGATGCCAGAGTGTAGAGTGCATCTTCCAAGTTGTCCTGCGAGGGAAGCGGGATATTCAGGTCCCGTAGGGCGTGTCTGAAATAGGCTTCGACTTTACTGGAAAGGTGGGCTGCGTCAATAAATAGATTACCATTGCTGGCAGCGTCATCTCTCAGGCAGGCTAGGACGCCGGCCTCGGTCCGATATCTGGGCAGACAGTTGCCGCCTAGCCCTTCGTCCAGCCGGACTGCGGCAGGGAAGTCGATAACATTATCCAGGTACAGGGAGTAGGGGTTATCGCAGATTTTATCAACAGCTCCGATCCCATACATCTTATATATCTGTGTGGTGTACTTAGGCGGGAGCCCATGTAGCTGAAGAAACATCAACAGCTGCTCGAATGCCTGATTGTCGACGATGACACTGTAGAGGTTGTCCTTTGCCGGTTTGGGAAGACCAAGCGCATTCAGACAGCTGGCATCCGACATGATTTTGGAGATCACATCCAGTCCAAAGGCATCTACCAGTTTCCGGGCAGTGGTTGTTCCAACGCCCTTGACTGAGGAGAGGAATTTGAGCATCTCAGCCGTGGTGCCGGGCTCAACCCGTTCCGAGACGTAGATCTGCCACTGCGTTCCATAGATAGGGTCCTCAATCTCCTCCGCATTGACGTGCAGATGGTCATTTTCTACCAGGTTGTAAAAGTACCCTACACAGGTGATACGCTTCTTTGTCTGCTGCCACTCTTTCTTTATGGGCCTCCATTCAAGGACTACCGCATCGAATACGACTTTTGAATTATCTGTGTGATCCAGCTTGATATTCCTGACCAGGATGTCAAATTCCTCCATAACAGGTCTCATAATAAGTATTTCCCCCTTTGAAAAACATGAATCTGGTCCCCATTATGATATGCCAGAAAAGGGCATTGCATTGGTAAACCTTTAGATAGGGGCAGCACCAGTCTTCACCCATATATTATGCCGTTAGTCAAAATCATATTTCGGAAATGGGGCAGGGGGAGAGGAAAAAGGTCTGGTAGAAACAGAGAAAAATTGGGGGCAATACCAAAAATCGTTTTTGAACAGTCTGCATATCATAACATCAACTCCCAATCAGGAGAGAAATACATTTTGGAAGGGATTGATGCGAATGCGCGGACTTGTGCTGGCAGAAAAGCCTTCTCTGATGCGCGCAATACAGTCGGCCTATAGTGCCGGCGGGTTCCCGTTCACTCTGGATTTCGCTGCTTTCCACGGACATCTGATGGGGCTGGCGCAGCCGAGTGACTATCATGAAGAGTGGAGAAAGTGGGATTTGGCAGCTCTGCCGATTATCCCAGACTCGTTTAAATACCTCCCGGTAGATAAGCCGTCTGTGGATAAGATTATGGGCAAGATCAAGGCTGGAAAATATGATTTTCTGGTCAATGCCTGTGACGCAGAACGGGAAGGGGAGCATATATTTTGGTCCTTCTACGAGGCAAACAACCTGAAATTGCCCGTTAAACGGCTCTGGTGTTCCACAACTCTGGAAGGAGATTTGGAAAATGCACTCAGAACCTTACACGACGCCTCCGAATTCCAACATCTGCGGGAGTCGGCAGCGTTTCGAGCGCAGTTTGACTGGCTGGCCGGCATGAATTTCAGCCGGGCTATTTCACTGAAGACCAATAAGAAAGCAAATATCGGCAGGGTGGTAACGCCCACGCTTAAGATGGTGGTTGACCGCGAACTGGAAATCCAAAACTTCGTTCCACAGGCCTTTTATGAGGTCGGTGTGATGATGAAAAAGGGGGAACAATTCCCCGGCTCTGTACTGGTTCCACCTGATTTAAAACAGACCCGGTTTCCTGACAAAGTTGCCGCAGAAAAGGCAAAGGCCGGATTGGGGAAGATGGGGACTGTGGTGGATGTATCCGCCAAACTAAAGTCTGATAGAGCGCCAACGCTCTACTCGACCACGGAACTGGAGAAGGACGCCAACAGGTACTTCGGCTTCCGGGCCAGCAAGACGGATGCGATGGCACAGGCTCTGTATGAGGCTGGCTACATCTCCTATCCGAGAACAAGCTGTCGGTTTATCCCTACATCGATGGTGCCGGAGATCCCAAAACTGTTGAAACCTCTGGAGAATTTCCCGGAGCTGACGGCGGCGTTGAAGCTGGTGACCCCTGCGGCAATCGCAAAGGCGACAAGCGGGAAAACCTATGTGGATGACAGTAAACTGACTGACCACCATGCGATTATCCCCACCAAGGCAATATTTGATCCCAACACACTCAGCAAGGACCAGCGGGCCATCTATCTGCTGGTTGCCAAGCGGTTCCTGTCAATTTTCCTGCCGCCCTATGTGACCAACATCACAAAGATGCTTGTTGAGAGTAACGGCTGGACCATCAGATCTGAGGGGCGGTCAGTAGTTGACAAGGGCTTCTCCATGTTGTATCAGGACAAGAGCAAGGATGTAATCCTTCCGGCATTGAGTAAGGGAGATGTCGTTGACATCACTGGGTCGACTGTTCGAGAGGGCAGTACGAAGCCGCCTGGCCGGTATACGGATAAGACGCTGCTGGACGCCATGGCCAATGCGGGTAAATTCGTTTCGTCTGCTGAACAGCGAGCTATCTTACGTGAGGCAGAGGGTATTGGAACCCCTGCTACCAGAGCCGCTATCCTGGAAAAGCTGGAGACCACGGGAATGTGCCAGATTGAGAAAGGGACATTTATTCCGACTATGTTTGGAATGGCCCTGATCGATCTCATCAAGGACCGCGACATTGCTTCGCCGGCGATTACTGCCGATTGGGAACGGAAGCTCCAGGACCTGGAGGAAAATGGGCATCCAGAGGTGTTCAAGGCGGTGATGACTGACTACATCAAGAAGGAAACCGCCGACATCATCACTAAGGTAGAACAAGACCTGTCTGCCTACCGGTTTGAAACGATCGGTACATGCCCGCTGTGTAGGAAAGCTGTTGTGATGACTGATAACTACTACAGATGCGCAAGTTATAAGGCGGATACAGACCCATGCACCTTCATTGTCTCCAGGAAGGAGGTCTTTGGTATTAAGATTTCCAAGGCGGACATGATCACCATGCTGGGCGGAAAGCCTACCAGAGAGAAGAAATTGAAGACGAAAGATGGGCGTGAGTTTACGGCTCCACTTATCATTAAGGAAGGAAAGATTGCCCCTGCTTTCGGAGAGAACAAGAAACAGCACAGTGCTGACCGAAGCAAGGTTTATATGGGGAAGGGTATCTGTAAGTGTCCTCTGTGTGAGGATGGGCAGGTCTTCCCAGGTAAAGACTGGTACACATGCTCCAATCGAGGGAAGGGCTGCAGATTTATTATTGGAATGAATATCTGCTCTGCGCCCATTACTGAGGATGACGTCAAAGCTCTCATTGCAGGAGGGCGAGTTGGGCCGAAAAACTTCACCTGGAAATCGGGGAAGAAGGGCACGGCAAGACTGAAAGGAGCTGTTATTCAGGGAGGAGATGGAAAGGACTTTAAGGTGGAATTCGATTTCTGCTAAGCAGGGGCCACTCTCTTTTTGAGGGTGGCCCCTTTTATTTTGCCGGGGTGTTGTAGCGTTTGGCCCATATTCCATTGATCGGTGTGGTAGTTAAGACCTTATAGGTGCGCATACAGCTTAGAAAAACTTCTCCATCATATTTCTTTGTACTCACCAAAAGGGATGGTCCACCTTTATAAATATCGAAGGCTGATTTCTGTTAGGAATCTCGGCTAAGAAAAACCTAATACTTTTTCCTTCTGAAAACGAAGGATCTCATTTTCTTGGTAGATACGAAGAAATGTTGGGCGGCAGATTTTTAGATTCCAGGCCCACGGAAATTGAGAGCCATTACCGATCGATGGTGTTTGGTCAGCCTTCCTGTTTGGAATAACATTTTCCCGATCTGCATACGATACAGGCATCTCTCAATAAAGGGAAAATCATACATATATCAGGAGGAAAAATCATGAGTGTAAAAATCAAAACCCTGTTGGAAGGGTTGTCTGGGAAGGGTATCCAGTTGAATACCGGGGCTTTAGCCCGCTTCACCGCCGAGAATGGTGTGTTGGTCGATATCAGCTGTGGCCGTCTTCGTGGCCGCGTCTCCCTCCCGCCCAAGATGTACGGGCTGATGCCTGAGAAATGGGATGAGGGTTCCAAGAACTTTTATGTGGACCACGTTGGACTTGGTCAGCTTACTATGGTGCCTAAGGAACTGGATGCCAGGCTGAATCAGCTTGATACCCGGGCCCGGCGTCTGGTGCAGAGCTACACCATCAACGGCAGTTACATGCTGCTGGCCGATTACGAGGAGTTCAAGGATGGGTTTGAGGAAATCCGTGCGGAATACCTGGACACAATCGACCAAATTGCCAATCAGTGGGCTGATATCCGTGATTCCTTTATTACCGGGGTTCGTACCACTGTTGAGGCCCGCGGTAAAGGGAAGGTCCTGAAGCGCGACCGGGAGAAGATCATCGCCGAAATCACCAAGGCAATTCCCACCGCCCGGGAGTACCGGGAGAGGGCTTACATGAAGGTGGAGGTTCGGGCATTCCCAACCACCGGTGCTTCTACACCCGGTCTGGCCCCCGATATGCAGAACCTTGTAAATCAGACATGGCGCGATGACGTGACTGCAAACGTGGTTAAGGCCATCGAGACTGCCATGGGCGAGATTTTCGAGAAGGCCTGCGTGATTGCCAAGGGATACGCAAAGTCCGGGAAGGTAGATCTTCGTAGCCTGAATACCCTGAATCGCCGGGCGGCCCGAGTGCAGAAGATGAATGTCTTTGCAAACCCGTTGCTGGAGGAGGTCGCTGACTCCCTGAGTAAGTTGACCAATGATGGCGATGATGATGCGGCTGAGATGAAGATCGAGGACGCCATCATTTCTGTATGGGCCTATGCTGAAAAGACAGGGGTAAACCTCGATTTGAAGGTGTGCCCATTCGATGAGGATACTTTAAATTCGATGCTGGCCCTGCGGACCGGCGCGGCTGTCTAATAAAAACAAGGAGGATTTAACAATATGAATACCACGATTTTCGTTTCCTATGAGGCCGGTCAGGCTGTTATCGATTCCCTCACTGCGGGTACCATGGTGAAGCTGAAGAGAGAGCCCGGCAATCTCAAGGACCCCTGTGCCATCCAGGCAATCCTGAATGAGAAGCCGATTGGCTATGTGGCCAACAGCAACAAGACTCTCATTCCTGGGACCATCCCTGCGGCCAAGATTTCCAACAATATGGATAAGCCCAATGTGGCCGGCGCTTATGCAAAGCTGATCAAGCCCCACATCTATGGTGAGAAGAATGAGCGTGTTCGCTGGGAGGCGGAGCTGTTCTGGATTCCCGTCTGGGCTGAGGGGAGCAAGGAGAAAAAGAAACCTCTCCTCCTCAAGATTGGCGGGACTACGGTTCTGCACAATAACATTCCGAAGGTGATGAACGCCATCGACAGTTATAAGGATGGCAAACTGATCCTCAAGATGTGTGATAACGGGAGAACCGGTTTGGTTCCCATGGTCTGGATTGCGGGCGAAGAGGATGACCGTACAAACTCTCCTGCCGGCGAAGTCCAGAATTCCCCTGCGGAGTTGATCACTGCGCTCACCAGTAACGGCACACTCCAGATTGAGCCCACCAAGGTGCTCGACAGGGGCAACTATGAGGCAACTGTGTCTCTGGAGACCAGCGACATGGCTGACTACTATGAGGATATGGAGGGCGTTATCAAGCGCGGCGTCATGCAGGCCCGGGATGTCAAGGAGCGCGTCAAGTACCTGATGGCTCAGGTGGTGCCTCCCGCTATCATCCACGGTGTCCTGAAGGACCTCAAGCCCAACGAAACCGGGAAGAAGGTGATTCGCCCGGATCAGCTGTTCATGCAGACTGCGGAGAACAACTACCTGACCCGTACCATTGCCTACCACCTGGCTGGCAAGAACATCCGGCTGATTGGCGAGAAGGGTGCTGGTAAGAATACCCTCGTCTACTCCGTCTGCTGGGTCCTGAATCAGGCTCTGTGCCGCATTCAGGGCAACAGCGATATGGACAAGATTGACCTTCTGGGCGGCCAAGCTTTGGATGACCACGGCACCCACTTCCAGCTCAGCGAGTTCATCGCGACGCTGATGAAGGGCGGCGATGTGGTCCTGGATGAGATCAACAGCGTTAAGCCAGAGATCGCTATCCTGCTCCATTCCCTGGCTGATGATGCCCGGTCTATCGAGGTTCCTGGCTACGGCTTTGTTGAGGTTCACCCCCATTCTCGTATCTGGGCCACCATGAATGAGGCGTACATCGGGACCGGTGAGATGAATGCGGCTACTGCCGACCGGTTTGTCCCCGTCTATCTGGCGGATCAGATGAGCCTGGGCGCACTGCTTTCCGAGATGGTGCCTACTGCCAAGAAGGAAGACGTGAATGTTTGCGTCACTCTGTACGACAAGATCAAGAAGGCTGTTCGGGACGGCACGTGTTCGACCGATACCATTACCACCCGCGGTTACATCGATGCGCTGCAGTCCATTGCCTGGCTGCCTCTGCGGACGGCACTGATGGACAATGTGGCCAACCGGCCCCAGGACCCTGACGATCGCAAGGTCATTGCCGAGTTTATTCGGGCTGTATTCCCTGCGTAATTCCATAGAAAAAAGAGTCTGCTTCGGCAGGCTCTTTCTTTTTTACCCCTCCAGAATGGTTTTTATCCTCTTTGCATACGATACAGTCATCTCTGCAATTGGGGAAATACATATTTTGAAAGGGGTTTTATAAACCTATGGATGCAAGCAAAATGAAAAAGGCAATGGAGTTGAAGGCCTATCGTGAATCCCGTAAGGATGAACTGAGCAAGTTGCTCAATGGGTCCAGTTTCCAGGGAGTGATGCGGAAGACGGTCGCTTTCCTGACAGATGACGCCGCTGACCACATCAAGTTGAGTATCACAACGGGAACAGACTCTTATACTGACGGGAAAAACATCGTCCTTGGGCTGGAAGACTATTTTTTCGATCCGCAGTTCACCTGTCTGGACTGGGTCATCATCTACAAGGCGCTCCTGGCTCATGAGTTGCAGCATATCAATTCCAGTAACTTCTCTGACATCAAGGATATTCGTAAGAAGTATACCAAGCTGATGGCAGGAAGGGGGATTCCGGATCAGCTCTGCGGGAAGATTGCCCAGGATATGTTGAATATCATGGAAGATGGACGGATTGAGAACATTATTGTCCACAAGCTGCCTGGCTACAAACTCCCATTTCTGATGCTGAACTCGTCCCACCTTGCTCAGTGCGTGTTTGACGCGGTGGCTGATACCCCAGGCCAGGAGTTCGTTGATTTTATCAATACGAGCCTGTGTTATGTAAAGACCGGCCGACTGCCTGTCGGCATCTCTGTCTATGCGGGGACTCGTTTTGAGACTGAGTTTAAAAAGGTCCAGTCTCTGTTTGACCTTGCTGTTGACGCTAGAACCTCCAACGACTGCAAAAATATCTGTTTGCGGGTTCTGAAGCTGACCTCCGACTACTTCGCTGACCTGCTCAAGCAGGCGGCAGACCAGGCTACGGCTGATAAGAATAGCAGCAGCGGCGACGGGAAGAACGGCGGGCAACAGGGTGAGTACACCAGCAGTGCGGAGACCGAGTTCAACGACTCTCCTAATGGCACTCCCCAGGAGCAGGCTGAGGCTGATTCTGCTGCCGGCGATGGTTCTGCGCCAAAGGGTCGGGGAAAACCTGGCGGCAAAAGCAGCAAGTCTGGCAAAGGCGACGAAGATGGAGAGGGTGATAGAAAGAAAGCTGGTAAGGGTAAAAAAAGCAGTGGTAAAGACGGTAAAGAGGCTGGAACATCCAGCGGGGACGGCCAGGGAGACGGAAAGAACGGCAGTTCTGACGGCAACTCCGATGGCGAGCCCAAGGATGGTTCCAAGGCTAAGGCCCGAGGCAACAACACCGGCAAAAATGCCCTGCGTTTGCCTCGCGACCCTAACGATCGCTCCGGGACCGAGGACTGGACCGACAACTTCTCCGGCGATGGTGCTGAAGATTATGACACCCGTGAGCTGACCGACGAGGAAATTGCCGCTTTGCGCAGGGGGGTCACCGATGAGTTGGATGCCGCAGAGGAGGACTCGAAACTCAAAGGGGAAAAGAGGGATAAAAAAATGGAGGAGATTGAGAAAATGTACGAGTCTGAATATACCCGTGTTTTCTCTGAGCTGTTCCCCACCATCCTCAATGCCCCGCTTCCTTCGGAGTTAGAGCGTACCGGCCGCAAACTGGAGAACGCTTTCGAGCGTGTTCTGCGGATTAAGCGTTCCGAGAAGCGCAATATGCGTGTTGGAGCCGTCTGCTCACGCGATCTGTACCGTGTCGGGATGCGCGACCCGCACATCTTTATGCGGAAGGGCCAGCCGATGAAGGCCGACCTGGCAGTATTTCTGCTCTTGGACAATTCCGGGTCCATGGGCTCCCAGGGTGCAGAGATGGAAGTGGATGGACATTACATCCGCCTCGACAAATCTACACTCTCCCGTACTGCTGCTGGGGTTATTGAGCGCGGCCTGTCTAAGTTTGCCGCTATCAAGATTTCGCTCTTTGACGTGTCCGGTGGTGTAATCCGCCACTCGACCGTCAAGAAGTTCGACGAGAAGGGCGTTGGCAGCAAGTGCTACAATTCCATTCAGCCTGTCGGCATCGGCGGCGGCAATAAGGACGGCTATTCTATCCGGGTTGCTACCAAAGACCTGCTGGCCCGTCGTGAGACAAAGAAGGTACTGGTTGTTCTTTCTGACGGCCTACCCTCCGATTATAATGGCGGCGATAAGCAGGGGATGAATGATGTCAAGGATGCGGTACGCGAGGCTCGTCGCAAGGGGGTCATTGTGATTCCCATCATGTTTGGCCGGGCTTCTGATCGCGAACGGATGAAGGGTAACTTCTCCTATATGTACGGACAGTTCATTTCCAGTGACCCTGCTGATATCACAAACGAGTTTCAGAAACTGTTCATTAAGCTGGTTGGGAATGTATAAACTTCAAGAGCCGCCTCCGGGCGGCTCTTTTCCTGTATATTCTATGAAATTCTGTGGAAAACAACGGAGTTTTATGAAAACTAAGCGATATGTTCAACAAAAATGACAAGTACATCTGTTTGCGTTTTGGATCAATTTCCGAGTTGACAAAGGGTCCAAAAATTCTTATCCTGCAAGTATGGAATAACTTTCCCGCACACCGCATAGTATAGGGAGAGTACGTTTTTCGATACCCTCATTCCTGCAGACACTTTTTCTCGTAAATGCTGCCCATTTGTCTGTTGTATACGACGAATAGCTCATTCCCCCGATAAGGGCTAAGGGGCGATGGGCACCATTTTTGTTGAAGGAGGGCGTTCCCCATGAACAAAGTAAAGAAGAACCCTGGAGTGGAAGAGTTTGACCCCGATATTATGGCAGAAGACGTAGAGATGGATGAAGAAGAGATTCGGATGCTCGAAGAGAACGACGAGTATGCGAATCAGAAGACGCCTGAGACCCTGGAAGAAGTTTCCGCGTTCATGGAGCACAACAAGAAGCTGATCCATGCCATTCTCAAACCCTATCGTGGGCTCGATGAGTATGACGATCTGTTCCAAGAGGCTTCGCTCGGTTTCTTTAAAGGAATCCAGACTTATGATCCCAGCCGGGAAATCAAACTGACCACCTACGCCTATACCTGTGGAAAGAACCAGGTGAAGATGTATCTGCGGAGGTCTGCCGCCAAGAGCAGGACTGCCACAGTGGTCTCCTTGGAGGCTGGCTTCGATGGCGATGATGACCGAGACAATATGCTGAACCGGGATTTGGAGCAGTTGGACCCGCTGAATGAACCGGCGAACCTGGAAGATCGCATCCATACCAGCACATTGTTCCATATAGCTATGGACATTGTGATGAGTGAGATGTCAAGACCGCAGCAGATCGTTATTACAGAGATGATGAAGGGGACTCCTCAGAGCCAGACAGCAAAAATCCTGAAGACGTCCCAGTCCGAGGTTTCCAAGATTCTTAAAACCGCCATCTGTGACCTCCGCCTGAAGATGCAGGAGCAGGGAATTGTGGACGCTGACTGAAACAGCAATATCTTCTTTACAATCGCCGCCTTGGGCCCGATGGACCTGAGGCGGCTTTTGTCTGCCTACAAAGGCTTTTCCGCAGACGCAAAGGCTCGATTGCTTTGGTATGACAAATCCCTTCTTTGGTGGATACGAGAAAATGTGATGGAGTTTTTCTTGGTGCGCCAGCTTGTGTACGCTGAACTACCACGCCGATCGATGGTATCCTGGGATGGTTTTCTGTTGAACCAAACACAAAACTGACAGGCCTCAGTGTCACTGTGTCGCCGGGGTTGCTCTCTGTTGTAGCAAACAGGAATGCAGGATAGCTGCTCAAATACCATCGATCAGTACGTTTCCCCGGTTCCTCTAAGCTAAAGACTAATAAAAATCCCAAACTCCAACGTTTCTTCGTATACACCAAAAAGACGTTTCCTCCAGCGAACACATACTGCCCAGAATGAAATCAGACCAATTTGCATACTATTGCTTCATCCTGCAATTAGGAAATACATATATCAAGAAGGAGGCATAGTATGCTTATCAAGTTCAAAACGCCCCAGGAACCCCAAGCAAGGCTGGACCTCAGAAAGAACGATGCCAGCTGGGAACTCTGGGACAGGGAAGAACTGATTGAAGGCAAAATCAAGTTCGATGACAAGTCCCTGGGCCTTGACCACTACAAGGTCATTGTTTGCGAGGATGGGGTGTCCGCCAAGGTGGTTCGGTTCGCCGATCTCCATCGGCACAGCGACAACTCCCTCGTGGATGGCATGACCACAGTGAGCACAATGGTCGAGCGGACGGAGTATGCCGGAGCCCTGACCGACCACGGGAATATGTACGGGTTTCTGGAGTACTACAAGGGGATGCGTGATGCTGGAAAGCATGCCATTCTTGGGTTCGAGGCCTATCAGGAGAATCTGATGGGAAAGCTGGAGCTAAACCACCTCATCCTGCTTGCAAAGAACGACCAGGGGTACAGGAATCTCCTGAAGCTGACCTCAGACTCATTCCAACATTTCTTCCGCAAACCTCATGTGACGTGGGAGATGCTGGAGAAGTATCACAAGGGCATTATCTGCACCTCGGCCTGCCTGGGCGGAGTTATTCCGTCAGCCCTGATGGAAAAGGACATTGAAAGTGCAGAGGCTGCCATCAAGAAGTTCCAGCAGTTGTTCGGAGAGGATTTTTACCTGGAGATCCAGCGTCATGGAATTAAAGGAGAGGAGGAGGTCAATCAACAGCTCATCGCTTTGGGGAAGGAGTATGGTATTCCCGTCATTGCGACCACTGACTCCCACTATCCCAATAAGGATGATGCCTATGCCCACGAAATCGAACTCTGTCTTCAGACAAAAAAGCTGATGAGTGAGCCGCACCTTACCTTTGAGGGTACCAACTACCATTTGCACACCTCTGAAGAGATGGAGGAGCTGTTTGGTGATATACCTGAAGTACTTGACAATACACTGCTCCTGGCGGAGAAGTGCAGCGTCAATCTCCACTTGGGTGACGTCAACCTGCCTCATTACGACATCCCTGATGGGTTTGCAACGCCAATGGATTACTTCCGCCATCTGTGCGAAGATGGATTCCAGCGGCGTTTTAAAGGAAAGCCTGAACTGACGGACCCCCGATACAAAGAACGGTTCGATTATGAAATGAACATGATTCAGATGATGGGCTTTGAGTCCTATTTCATCATCGTGTGGGATTTTATCGACTATGCGCGTAAAAACAATATTTATGTCGGTCCTGGCCGTGGTTCTGCCGCTGGCAGTCTGCTGGCCTTCTGTATGGGAATCACCGATATGGACCCCATCCGGTTCAATCTTCTGTTTGAGAGATTCCTGAATCCGGAGCGTGTATCCTGGCCAGATTGAGTAACACTGTCCTGTGCTTGGCGGTGTTGGCACAGTCGAGCCTACCAGAAATGGTGGGTGTTTGACCCTTTGAATTGTCTGGGACGGAGTAAGAGCCCTGTTTGCTACAGCATGAGGATGAAATATGCTTGAGTGCGAATGCTGCGAAAGCAGAAAGAAATAACAGGGATTGCATATGGGAAAACCCTAAGTGCTGCAAATACCAAAATCTCCTATCAGCAGGTAAGCCCCGAAGCTGCGCTCGCAGCCGCAGAAATGTGAGGGGAAACTTCAACGACTATCCGCATGGGCGGAGTAGGGGAGAGGTTCATATAGCCTCGATGAACCGAAGTGGAGGGGTATCCAAACCGTGGAAGGCAGCCTTTGGAAGGTTGGTGCCAGAATAGCCGCCTGGCATTCGGTGGAACAAGATATAGTCTACTCCCTTGGAAAATATGTCGAAAGACAGGGTATCAAGGATTGATACTGACATTGAGCACGTTGGTCGCCAGAAGGTTATCGACTACATCACGAAAAAATATGGCGTTGAAAGCGTCTGCCGTATTGTGACATTCGGTACTATGGCTGCCCGGATGGTTCTGAAGGATGTCGCCCGTGTATTGGGCTATTCTCCTTCCTGGGCGAATACGCTGGCTAAGATGGTGCCAGAGGATGTCAAGATGACCATCAAGAAGGCTCTGGACATGAATCCTGAGCTGAAAGCAAGATACCAGAGTGACCCCGATGTCGCAAAAGTCATCGATGTGGCCAGGAAATTGGAGGGGAATAAGAGGCATGCTTCTCAGCACGCCTGTGGTCTCGTAATAGCCCCTGGAGAGGTCAGTAATTACCTCCCAACCTCTATGGAAAAAGATAAGGTCACTGGCGAGAAAAGTTTGACTTCCCAGGTTACCATGTCCGAAGTAGAAGAGCTTTCCCTTATCAAAATGGACCTGCTTGGCCTGAAAAATCTGACCGCTATCCATGAGGTCATTGATACTGTGAAGCGGACCCGGGGAATCGATACCATCTATCAAGATCTGCCGCTGGACGACCGGGAGACCTACCAGATGCTCGCAAAGGGCATTACCGGCGGAGTGTTCCAGTTGGAAGGCACAGGGATGACCAACAACGTAATTATGCCAATGCTGGCGGATGTAGATTCGTTGCCGGATGACCGGATGCATGAGTGCTTCGAGCGACTTATTGCTGCTGTGGCTTTGTACCGGCCTGGTCCGATGGACTATATTCCCAATTACATTGCTGGCATGAGGGATATCAATAGCATTCACTACTTAACGCCCGAGTTGGTGGATATTTTGAAGCCGACTTACGGAGTGATTGTATACCAGGAGCAGGTAATGCAGATTGTGCAGAAACTGGCTGGTTACTCACTTGGGCGTGCTGATGTGGTCAGAAAAGCCATGGGCGGGGACAGTCTAATTAAGACATAAACCTACACCCGTTTGCTATAGAAATATAGCAATATTGCACAGGGCTAAAACGGCGGAGGCTTCAATCAGTTGAAATCTGATAATGAAGGAGCGTGTCGTATTGGGACCTCTTAACGACTCCGAAAAACAGTTGATTATACAAATGAAAGAATCCGGATCTATATTAAAAGATATTGTTGCTGCAACTAATCGAAATCCGATTACAATACGGCGTTACCTGACTTCTCAGGGATATCCGATGTCTAATCCTAGACTCTCTCGCGAAGAGCAGGAAAGAGTCATTTCTTTATTTGAATCTGGGTTAAGTTGCAGTGAAATTGCTAGGCAAACGAATCGGTCTTCAAATGGGGTTAACCATTTTCTTGCATCAAAAGGCTATGATACATCATCCCCTTTTGTTATAACAGAAAAACAGGGGCAGATTGCCATTGAAGTATTTCAGACAACTAATAGCTGTGCTGAAGCAGCAAGAGCAATAGGGCACAGCCATGACGGTGTTTGGAGTATGCTGAAGCGAGAAGGTTTTAATACCCGCAAGAGTATATACGCATGGTTAAGTGATGAGCAAGTAGCGCTTGTTCGAGCAATGTATATGGCAGGATACACAGCTGCAGAAATTCTACCTCTTCTTGACGGAAAAATCATTACAGAAAATTCTGTCATAAAAATAGTAAGAGATGGAGGTATAACCCCTAGAAGAACCGGTTACAGAAACATCATTCTACATGAGGACTTTTTTGATACAATTGATACTGAAGAAAAAGCCTATGTGATAGGGTTTCTGATGGCCGACGGCTATGTTATCGAACAGAAACGCGGTCGGACCAACACTTGGGGAATAACCCTTCAAACGCAGGACAAATACATGCTCGAAAAATTCAGGGAGCTTGTTGGAAGCGATAATGAGTTAGGACATTCCAGAAATGAGTATGTCTTTATTGTTGCCTCTCAACATATGGTGGATGCACTTGCCAAATATAACATTATCCCGAAAAAATGCAAAACAATATCTTTCCCGTATAAAACTATACCACAATATCTACACAGGCATGTTGTGAGAGGTTTATTCGATGGAGATGGCTGTATTAGCAAGCAGGTATGCTCTTTTTCGGGTAATGAGATGATGATGGCAGATGTTCGTTCTATATTATATAATACATTTGGAGTGGCATGGAACAAGTTGTATACCAACAAGAAAAATGTTACACAATTTGCATTTTCCTCAAAGAAAGATGTTACTGCCTTCTACCATTACCTGTACGATGATGCAACCATTTACTTGACCAGAAAAAGAGACCGATTTGAAGAATTGCCCTTTATTTATGCACAAGCTGCGTAATAATCAACTGGTTGATGTTAGCGCCGTGGTAACTGACAGTGTAAAAACTGCTCAGAACCGTAACGCATAGCGGCTGAACCTCGGTAGAGAATATAATGCCGCCACGAGAGTCCTGCACGGTACGATACAGGCGTACCTGCTCTGGGATTGGCTCCAGAGCACCTAACGTAATAACGAGGGTGAAAACGTATGCTGGGCTGGGCCGGAATTGACCGGTCGTATCGTTTTGAAAAGACAAACGTATGAGCGAAGTCATAAGCTCCAGAACTGTCGGATAAAAAGCCGGCAGGGTAACAACTCCGAAAAAGAAACACAAAGTTATGGAAGCTGAAAAAGAGGTTTTTCTCCATGGAAACAAAGCCGCTTTTGAAGCAGGGAAAGACAAAAATTACGCCCCAGGTTGTGTGGCAAATGGTATTCCCGAATCCATTGCCCAAGAGATCTGGGCGCAAATGGAGAAATTTGCTAGTTATGCCTTTAACCGTAGCCATGCTGCCTGTTATGCCTGGATTGCCAACATTACAGCCTACATGGCTTGCCACTGGGGCCCTGAATTCTACTGCGCCATGATGAATGCCTTCGAGGATATTGGAGACAAGGTAAAGGGCTATATGGCTCTGGCCGTCAAGCGCATTATCAAGATCCTGCCTCCGGATATCAACAAGTCCACGGATCGCTGCACGGTGGATGATGGGTGTATCCGTCTTGGTTTCC
>ERZ777306.2227-NODE-2227-length-25671-cov-4.881090_pt1 | contig 25671 bp, 35 predicted proteins | sample MGYA00374966_ERZ777306 | MGnify/ENA primary metagenome ERZ777306 (study PRJEB29329, sample SAMN06343882) | mouse gut metagenome | isolation source: Mouse cecum | place: Austria: Vienna | collected 2014-11-15 ...
ACCAACGAATGACGGAGTCAGAGTCCGTTGCCTTACCGCTTGGCGACACCCCAAAAAATACATTGGTGAATTGCTATTCACGATTACATATTTTATCAAACGAAAAAGAATTTATCAAGCGATTTTGAATTGTTTTGCAAAATTTTTTTGTCACAAATGTCGTTATGCTGTTTTTTGCTTGGCGGAAGGAAAAAATAGTTGCGCAGATTTCAAAATTTTCTTGCCTGTTTCGGACGAAATTGCTATAATGTTTCCAACGGGTTATTTGATCATGATTACGGAAGAAGAAAACGATTTTGCGGAAAAAATCGACGAACAAGACGGCGGGGAACACTCCGTCGATTCGTCTGCGGACGACAGGAAAATATTGCCCCGTATCAATTTCCGCGTCTTTCTTTTTTGTGCGCTCGGTCTCATGTTCGGGATATTTCTTTATGCCAAAATCCGTTTCGGAGGGTTAAACGTCTCCGATTTTCTTTTTATCGCGTTCTTTTTGTTTTTTGCGGCGCTGTCGTTTGCGAAAAAGCGTTTGATAACGATGCTTGCCTGTATTTTGTTTTTTGCATGCACGGGAGCGCTGAGCATCCATTTATATACGCAAAATTATCTTTCCGGCGCGGAATCGGGAGAGTATGACGTGACGGGAGTCGTAGATACAGTTTCTGCGGGGAACGGATATGCGACGGCGGAGCTGTCGTCTTTGACTTTCGACGGACGGCGCACGGGCGGAAAAATGCAGGTGCGTTTGTTGGCGCGTGAAGTCCGTTTCGGAGAGGTCTTATCCTTTCGCGCAAACGTCACGCGGAAAGTCTTGCCTTCCGGTGATTTTTATGCCAATTACTGTTTTGAAAAAGACATTCGGTATTTTGCGTCTGTTTCCGTAGTCAAAACGGTAGGTATGACGGGCAATCCGTTTTTGCGTTTAAAGTCCGCGGTTTACGAAACGTTACATGAAAATCTCGGACGTGATGAAGCGGACCTTTCGTTCGGATTGCTCACGGGCGATACGCGCGGGATGGACGGCAGTTTAAAAGAAGCGGTGCAAAAAGGCGGGATCGCCCATCTCTTTGCCGTATCGGGTTTGCATATCGGCATTTTGTTTGCGGCGGTAGCATTGTTGTGCAAGCCCTTGGGAAAATATTCGTTTGTGCCGGCGTTTGCCGCGGCGATTCTGTACGTTGCGTTTTGCGGATTTTCCGTTTCTTCCGTGCGTGCGGCGATCATGTGCGGCATCCTCGGCGCCAATCGTCTGATCGGGAGAAAGACGGATCTGTTGCAGTCGCTTTCATTGGCCGCGATATGTATCCTTTTGATCATGCCGGCGCAATGGCTTTCCGCCGGATTTCGCCTTTCGTCTGCCGCCGTGTCTGGGTTAGCGCTCTTTTCGGGAACGTTCGCGCGCGGTTTCGGCCGTCTGCGCCTGCCTTCTTTTTTGAGCGGATATCTGGGCGCGAATCTTTCGGTACAGCTCGTCACTTTTCCGATCCTGATCGAATGTTTCGGTTATTTCTCGGTATGGGGATTTCTGCTCAATTTTTTCCTGATACCGCTCATGCCCGTCTTGTTTCCGCTGTTGCTTGCAGACATCCTGCTTGCTTTGGCGATTCCGCCGTGGGCGGCGTTTTTTCTGGCGATTCCGAACGGGATCGTCTCACTCTTGCCGTATCTGTTTGCGGCGGCGGATTTCTCATTCGTGCTTACGGGGTTTTCGCTCGGCGCAGGCGGAATCGTCTGGTTTACGGGCGCGGTTGCATTGTCGGAGCGTTTTCGCCTCGGTCGCATTTTACGCGCCGTTGCCGCCGGACTGCTCTGCTGTATGTTCGCCGTTTGTCTGTTGGTTGAAAACGCGGTTTTTTCGGGTTGTAAAATCGTAACGGAAAGCGGAAGTTCGGGCGCGGCGCTCGTGCGTACGGACAAAGTTGCCGTACTGATCATCGGCGGGGATATTTCTCATTCCGCATGCGAGGCGTTTCTTGCTTGCAGTTACGGCGGAACGTTGGATGCGGTCGTCGTGCTTTCGGACGACAAGCTGGACGGAATCAACGTGGGCGCGTTTTTGCCGGCGAAAAGGGTGCATGCGCGCGACGAGATCGCAACGGGACTGCAAAAGACGGAAGTCGTGTTCGGCGAAACGTTTTCCTGCGGGGAATTGACCTTTCGTTACGAGAGCAGGAAAAAGCTGACGATGGCGGCGGAAGGACGCATTGTCGAGTTTGATTTTTCGGACGGTTCTGCCCTCGGCGCGGATTTGTTCGTCGGAAAGGGGCGAGGGGGCTTGAAATATTTTCTGAAAGATGGTAAAATAAACGCAATATGATCGGTTTCGTCTCCTCGGCTGAAACCGTTTAAAAAGGACATCGTATGAAATTTACCGAACTTGCAAAATCGTTAAAAGAGGGCGGGCCCGCGGCGGTGTATCTCGTCGAAGGGGAGGAGGCGTATTTTCGGGACCATGCCGTACATGCTCTTCGCGCCGCGTGCGGGATCACGCAGACCGTTTTAAACGACGTGCGATTCGAGGGCGAGAACGTGAAAACCGATCTTGCGGGATTTGTGAACGGCTTGTTCACGTTTCCGTTTATGGACGAAAAACGGTTTGTGCGGGTGTACGGTTTTTTCCCGACGGAAAAAGAATGGGAACGGTTTTTGAAGCCTTATGCGGACGCTCCCTGTCCTTCCACCGTGCTTGCCATTGTCAACGCGGAAAAGAAGCCGAACGCCGCCGATCTGAAACGGAAAAAGGGCGTGACGTTTGTGGACTGTTCCCGCGAGAGCGAAGAGACGCTTGCGCGTTGGCTGTACGGCGTGATGAAAAAAAGCGGGCTTGCCGTTGACGCCGACGCCGCGGCGCTTGCCGTGCGCTATTGCGCGCGCGACGCGGCGCGCATGAAGCGGGAGACGGAGAAACTGTCCGCGCTGTTGGGCGAGGGCGGGCGCGTGACGCGCGCGGTCATCGAGGAGTACGTCGCAAAGGATGCGGAGTACAAGATATACGAATTGACGCAGGCGGCGTCGCAGAAGAACTTTTCCCGCTTTTCGGAAATCCTTGCGGACATGACGGGAAAGGGGTATGACGAGAACGCCGCGCTCGCCTCCCTGACCGGACATTATCGCACGCTCTGCGAGGTGACGGAGCTTGCGGGTTCGGATGCGGAAGCGGCGAAGACGCTGGGGATCAAACCGTTTGCCGTACAGCGGAACCGCGAAACGGCGCAGCGTCTCGGCAAAGCGCGGGTGCGGGAAATCTATCGCCGGCTGTACGGGTTGTCGTGCGGCACGAGAAGCGGTCTGTACTCGAAATCGGGCGCGCTGTCGGCGGCGATCGCGGAAATATTCTTCGGGTAAAGGGAAAAATCGGGAGACGTTTTGTAAGCCGACGGAAAAAATACTAATTTTCCGTTGTAAAATTTTCGGATAAATACAAAATCTTTTGCTTTTTTTGCAAAAAAAGCTATAATATAAATAAGACGGGTTTGGGATTTTTTCGGACGAGGAGAACGGCATGCGGAATTGGGCAGACGTTTGGAACGGAATCAAGAATATTTTTCTTGACTTCGGAAATCATTGGGTGATCATTTTAGAAACGGTATTTTTGTTTCTGCTCATTTATTACGTGCTGAAAACGCTCTCCGAAAACAATGCGAAGAAGTTTGTCTGGACGTACGTAATTCTGATTCTCGGTGTGGGTTTCCCCGCGCTGATTTCCGATCATTTCAACGTGACCGTGTATTACGTTTTCATCATGTTGCTCTCCGTGTTTTTCCTGTTACTGTTCAGCATGGAGATCAAGCGGGCGATTTGGAATGCGAATAAGCGCAGCGCGGCGACCGCCAACGATCCTGCCGCACGGACGACGGCGGTGAGCGCGCGTGCGGAAGTGTATATTTCAAGTATTGTAAAAGCGGTGCAGGGGCTTTCCAAGAGCATGACGGGGGCATTGATCGTGCTGTCTAACGGGAACGTCCCGCGGGACGTCGTCGAGAGCGGCGTGATGCTCAACGCGCAGATCTCCAATCAGCTCATCGAAGGCATCTTTGTCAATAAAGCGCCTCTGCACGACGGCGCGATGATCATATACGGCGATAAGATTCAGGCGGCGGGGTGTTTCCTGCCTCTGTCGCAACGGGATTTCCCCAAGGACTACGGAACGCGGCACCGCGCCGGAATCGGGATCACCGAGGTGGCGGACGTCTCCACGATCATCGTTTCCGAAGAAACGGGAATCGTCTCCGTCGTCAAACGCGGCGAAATCACCCGCTATATCGATTCGGAGAGTTTGAAGAGATTCCTGCGCGAATACTATTGGAAGGAATTTAATTCGGAGGGCAGAAAGGCATGAAACTGAAAGAGACGTTGAAAAAGATGTTCACCAAGCACGTCCCCTTAAAAGTGCTCGCCTTCGTTTTGGCGTTTGTCGTCGCCGTTATCATTCACGCCGTATGAAATATTGTTTGAGAGTTCCGCGGATCCTGCTCCCCGAGAGCGGATTTGAAAAATGGTCGGTGATCGCGTGCGATCAGTTCACTTCCGATCCGTCCTATTGGGAACGGGTCAGGAAGACAGTCGGGAACGCGCCGTCTTCGCTGAACATGATCCTTCCGGAGATCTATCTCGGCGAGGACGACGAGGGGCGGATCGCCGAGATTCACGAAAACATGTACGCCGCGCTCGAAAACGGCTATATTTCCAAGCTGAACCGCGGGTGCGTGCTTTGCGAGCGCACGACCGTTTCCGGCGTGCGCCGCGGCATCGTCGCGGCGATCGATCTCGAAGCCTATACGACGGAGCGCGGAGAAACCTCTCCCATCCGTTCGTCCGAGGCGGTCGTGCCGTCCCGTTTGCCCGCGCGCGTCGCGGTGCGGAAGGGCGCGCCGCTCGAATTCCCGCACGCGATGATTTTTTACAGGGATAAAAAAGATAAGATCATGCGCATGCTGGCGGAGGAAGATCTCGAAGTGCTTTACGACTTCGAGCTGATGGAGGGCGGCGGACGGCTGAAAGGAAGCTTCGTTCCCGAATATTTTGCGGAGGAAGCGCTGCGCATGATGCACGGGAAAGACGAGCCGAGTTTTGCGGTCGCCGACGGAAACCATTCCGTCGCCGCGGCAAAGGCGTATTGGGAAGAAATAAAAACCGGATTGACCGAAGAGGAAATCCGCAATCACCCCGCGCGTTTCACCCTCGTCGAACTTGTGAATCTGTACGACGAAGCTGTGGCGTTTCATCCGATCCACAGACTGCTTAAAGAGACGGACGCCGAGGCGTTCTGTTCCTATTTCATGAACGCGGTGAAATGCCGCCGCGTGGGAAACGTACTCCGCCCCGCATTGCCCGCCGACGCTTCCGCAGTCGAAAAAACCGATCGGCTGATCGAAGAATTCGTCCGCGTCAACGGCGGAAAAATCGACTATATCCACGGCGACGACAACCTGATCGCGTTCGCGGCGCAGGAGGATTGCGCGGGCGTCATGCTGAAACCGATCGAAAAAGACGGGTTTTTCGAGCGTTTGAAAGGGGGCGGGAATTTCCCCAAAAAGACTTTTTCCGTGGGCGAGGATACGGAGAAGCGGTATTATACGGAGGGCAGGGAGATCGGATATGATTAAAGTATGTAAATTCGGCGGTACCTCGATGGCGGACGGCACCAATATGCGCCGTGTCGCGGACATCGTCGCATCGGACGAATCCCGCCGCTATGTGGTCGTGTCCGCGCCGGGCAAGCGTTTCGGCGGCGACGCGAAAATAACCGATCTGCTCTATGAAACTTACCGCAACGTATCGGAAACGGGTTCTGCGGGCGAAGCGTTCGGGAAAGTAAAAGAAAGATTCCGCGGTATTACGGGGGAACTCGGACTCGATTTCGATATCGATTCTCTGCTTGCGGATACCGAAAGAGAGATTCTTGCGGAACGCAGCGAAGACTTTACCGCTTCGCGCGGGGAATACCTCTCCGCGCGGCTCACGGCGGCGTTGCTCGGCGTGCCGTTCATCGACGCGCGCGAAGTCGTGAAGTTCGACGCCGAGGGCAGATTCGACGGTACGCGCACGGACGCGCTTCTGAAAGAGGCGCTGAAAGGGAAGCGCCGCGCGGTTGTTTCCGGCTTCTACGGCGAGGACGCATTCGGAAAGGTCAAGACGTTTTCCCGCGGCGGAAGCGATATTTCGGGGGCGATCGTCGCACGGGCGGCGGGCGCCGACCTCTATGAAAACTGGACGGACGTAAGCGGATTTCTCGCCTGCGATCCGCGCATCGTGCCCAATCCGCAACAGATCCGCGCGCTTTCGTATAAGGAATTGCGGGAGCTTTCGTACATGGGCGCGAACGTTCTGCACAGCGAATCCATTTTCCCCGTGCGGGAGGCGGACATTCCGATCAGGATCAAAAACACCTTCCGCCCGCAGGACGAGGGAACGGATATCCTTCCCGCTTCCAAGTACAGTTACGGGGGAAGGACGGTTACGGGGATCGCCGGCAAGAAGAACTTTACCGTCATATTTATCGAAAAATCGCTGATGAACGCGGAAATCGGTTTTACCCACAGAGTTCTGAGCGTTTTGTTGAAATACGGGATCTCGTTCGAACACATGCCGTCCGGCATCGATACCATGTCGTTCGTGATTGACAGCGAACAGCTGAAAAACGGGAATCTCGAAGCCCTTTGCGCGGAGATCCGCGAGGCGGTTTCGCCCGATCATTTGCGGGTGTACGACGATATCGCGCTCATCGCGGTCGTGGGGCACGGCATGAGCCGGAATATCGGTACCAGTGCCCGACTGTTTCAGGCGATCGCGCGCGCGGGCGTCAACGTCCGTATGATCGATCAGGGTTCGTCCGAGCTGAACATCATCGTCGGCGTGGATTGCGAGAATTACGACCGTACGCTGTGCGCGGTGTACGACGAATTTTTCAGAGAATAAAAGATCGCGAAAAAGCGCGCCGACGGAGAACCGTCGGCGCGCTTGCGCATGATGTGGTTATACGACGTAATCGGGATTGCTCGCCGCGGCGTCGAGTTCTTTTTTCTGCTCTTCGTAACCTTGTTTTCCGAGCAACGCGAACGTCGCTTTTTTGCCGGCTTCCACGCCCGGCTGGTTGAAGGTGTTCACGTTGAGCATGGCGCCTGCGTAGGCGGTCTGTAATTCGAAGAGGAATAAAAGCTGACCGAGCGTGAACGCGTTTACTTCGGGAAGTTCGATGGTGTAGTTGAGTCTTCCCGCCTTGGTCAGCGCGTAAGCGGTCGCTTTATTCTCCGCCTGAATGAGTTCCTCCATCGTATGCCCGCCGAGGAAAGCGACGTCGGGAATGTCTTCGCAGCCGTGGGGAATGGGGAACGGGGTCGCATAGCGTCCCACCGAAAGGAAGGTGACGACTTTGTCGTAGGGGCCTTCGGTATAGAGTTGCACCTGCGAATGCTGATCGGTAACGCCAAGCGCTTTCACGGGCGTCTGTCCGACGTTGCACGGTTTTCCGTCGAGCGTCTCGTTTTTGCCGAGCGATTCCGCCCAGAGCTGCGCGTACCAATCGGACACGTAGCGCAGGTTATCCGAGTAGGGGATCATTACGCCGATGTTTTTGCCGTCCTGCATGGCGATGTATTGCAAAGTCGCGCAGAGCAACGCGGGGTTTTTATCGATTTCGGGGGTGTCGCACAGTTCGTCCATATAGGCGGCTCCCTGCAACAGCCCTTCGATATCGATGCCCAGAACCGCCGCGGGAAGCAAGCCCACGGGACAGAGTTCGGAAAAGCGTCCGCCCACGCCGTCGGGCAATATGTACGACTTTACGCCGCCCAGTTCTTTGGAAATTTTGACGAGGTTGCCGCGGTTGGCGTCCGTCGTGAAGATCAGATGTTCTTTCAGATCGGCGCCCGCTTTTTTCAGCAGGTCGGAGACGATCAGATACTGCGTCATCGTCTCGCTCGTCGCGCCCGATTTGCTGACGACGTTGAAGCAGGTCTTTGTTACGTCGATCACGTCGAGAAGCGCTGCCATGCGCACGGGATCCACGTTGTCTTCCACAAAGAAACGGGGACCGTTTCTCTTTTCTTTGGGCAGATCGTTATAACGGAGATGGCAGAGCGCGTTGAACGCCATGGTGGGACCGAGCGCCGAGCCGCCGATGCCGAGTACGACGAAATTATCGAATTTAGCGCGGATCTCTTCCGCCGTTTTGAGAATATCCGCAACGATATCGTTCTGGTTGTAGGGCAGTTCCGTCCAGCCCATAAACAGATCGTCTTTTCCGCGGTTGCGCGCGACGTAGTCGTAAGCCTTTTCCGCAATCTTTTTGTGCGCGTCGAGTTGTTTTTGCGAGATGCCTCTCTTGCCGAGATATTTGTCCGTCATATTGGTGTAATCGACGGTTACGCGCATCTCTTTGCGCTGTTCATCGTTCAGTTGCATAGCTCCTCCGATATAAAATAAATTCTCCTCTTATTGTAAGCGGATTCGCGGCGAATGTCAAGGGCGGGCGAGGGCTTTTTTGGGTTTTTTCTTGAAAAAACGTTTGAAGAAAGCGCGGAAGTCGAAGAGCCTGAACGCGGAGAGCGCGAGCGCCTGCAACAGCATGACGCCGATCCCCGTGATCATGAGCGCGGGCAGATAATTCAAGTACAGGAACAGCAGATCGCGCAGAAGAACGCCGACGACCGTGACGGGCGCCATCGCGAGAACGAGTTTCAAAAAGTATTTTCCGGAACGCAGTTTTCCCGTTTTTTTCCTGAGGAGGAAGAGCGAGCAGACCGCGACGATGGCAAAGTCGCACGCCATTCCCACGAGCAGCGCGCCGCTTCCGAGAATGGCGGGCAGGAAGAACACGCAGGCGAGCATGGCGGCGGATCCGAGCAGGAAGAACACGAGAGTGTGCCGTTCGAAGTTCATGGAATTCAGCAGGCTCGTGCAGATCATCGTAATGCTCATGGGGAGCAGGATCGGCGCGCTGCTTTCGATCAGTTTTCCGCTCTGCGCGTTGGAGTAGAGCATGATTCCCACGCCCTCGCCGCAAACGACGAACAGGGGGATCAGCAACGCCGCGACGAGCAGCGTCGTGTTCAGCGCCTTTTCCACAAGCCCCGAAACCTTTTCTTTCTGTTGTTTATAATAGCTTTCCGAAAGCTCGGGGACGAGTACGAGCGCGATCGAGCTGATCAGCGTGCTGGGGATCATGATGACCGGAACGACCATGCCGTAAACGACGCCGTATTCCGCAAGCGCTTTCGAGGACGAAAATCCCGCCGCGATCAGTCTTGCGGGAAAGAGTACGGAAATAAAGGAGTTCATGAGGGACGAAGAGGTGCGCATGGCGGTCACGGGCAGCGACGATTTCAAAAGCGGCAGAAATTCGCCGCGCGGGGAGCGTAGCTTTCCGCCCTTGACGATGAAATACACGAGCGCGATGGCAAAGGAACAGAGATAGGAAACGAGTACGGCGACCGCCGCTTTGTTCGCGTCGGCAATTCCCGAAGAGACGAACAGTAACAGGAACACGCCGACCGCGATCATGATGATTTCCTCGATCAGTTCGATAAGGGAATACGCGAAAAAGCGTTTGTTTCCCCAAAAGCTCCCTCGGATGATCGCATACAGCGAAGTGAAGGCGAGGGAGAACAGCATGATATAGAACAGATCTCCGCAGCGCGGGTCGGAAAAAATGCCCGTAAACGGCTTTCGCAAGGCGAACAGGATCACGGTAATCGGCACGCTGAACAGCAACGAAATCAGAATCGCCGCGGTCGTTGCGGAATGGACTCCCTGCTTGCTTCCGCGCGCGCGGTGTTTGGAGATCACGCGCGAGAGCGTGATGGGCAGTCCGCTGGAAGACACGGTGATGAACACCGCGAATACGGACAGCGCGACCTGATAGATACCCAACCCTTCGGGGCCGAGCATGCGGGAGAGAATGATGCGATAGAGAAAACCGAGACAGTGTTCGAACGCCGCGAAAACGGTTACGATCGCAGCGGTGCGATATAAATTTTGCATAGCATATTTTATTCGCGGGCGGAACCTTTTTATGTGTTCCGGCATAGAATGGGAGCGTGAAACTTTGTCTTGTTCGGTTGCGTCCGGAATTATATCGCGTGAAAAAGGGTCAGACGGTCGCCTCGATCGCCGCGGCGTTCGGCTTGCCGCCCAGAGTTCTCGCCGTCCGGAACGGTCTCACTTGCGAAGCGGAGGAGGGGCGCGTGCTTATAATTCCCCGATCCTCGCGCGATCTGTACCGCGTGCGCGGCGGCGAGAGCAAAACGCTGCTCTGCGGCTCGCCCGAAGCGTTTCGGGAGCGAAATTCTACGAATCGGCTGTATCCCGGTCAGACCGTTTTTTTATAAAGATAAAATCGCGGCGGCTTTGCACGAAACTTCCTCCCGGGCGCATATCATGCATTAGGAACCGAAAGGGTTCTTTACACGGAGGTAACAAATGTCATTTTTTTCCAATTTCTCTTCGGATCATTGCCCCGGCACCATCACGGGCAATCCGTTAAACGGTCTTTGCGAAAAGGTGTGTATTCAGGCGGAAAAAATCTTCGACGCGGGTATCATCCAGACGCGGCTCGAAAACTATACCGTTGTTCCGGAAAATCCCGTCCCCGCCAGTCCTACATATCCGCTTACGTTTATCAGCGCGCGCTCGCTTTCCGCCGTGGGTAGCGTAAGCAATCTTACGGTCGAACGGCAGGCAGACTGCAATAACGCGCGCGTGCAGGCGACGATTACGATTCCCATCGAAATCGTCTACGTCGACGCGGCGGGCGTAGAGGGGAAGGCGACGAGCGACATCGTTCTCAACGAGGACGTACTGATGTTCGTTCCGCCCGCATCGGTCATTCCGTTCACGGTCACGTCGGTGGCTTCGTGCGTCTCTCCCGAAGGGACGTTCAACGCCGAAACGGGTTCGTTCGCGATCAGCGCTTGCATCACCTGTATTTTGAAGGTCGCGATGCAGGTGGAGATCCTCGTGCCCAGTTACGGCTATTGCGCCATTCCGCCCGCACAGGAATATTCGCAGGAAGTCTGTTCCGGATTCTTCGAACTGCCCCTTTATCCGCAGGGCAAGTCCTGTTGCAAGAAGTAACTTTTTCACTCTACGGAATCGGGAAAAGCCGTCGCATGCGACGGCTTTTTGTCCGTCTCGAAAACGCTTGCAAAACGCCGACGGAAGTGGTATAATGTGCTTCGGAAAAAAACATCGGAATTTTTCGGAGGAATATTATGTCGGAAAAGAGCAAGGGGAAGATTAGGCAGGAGGAACTCTCCTACCGCAAAAAGAACTATTTCGAAGAGGCGGACGAAAAAGAACGCAAGGCGATTTTCGCTTATGCGGAGGGATACAAAGCCTTCCTCGACGCGGCGAAGACGGAACGCGAAGCTTGCGATTATTCGGTCGCCGCCGCGAAAAAAGCGGGCTTTACCGAGTACCGCTTCGGAGACCCGTTGAAGGCGGGGGACAAGAAGTATTTCGTCAACCGCGGCAAGAGTATCGTCGTGTTCCGCATCGGGACGAAGAATCTCGAAGAAGACGGTATGCGGTTGATCGCGTCGCACATCGACGCGCCGCGCGTCGACATCAAACAGAATCCCGTGTATGAAGATTCCGGCATCTGCTTTTTAAAGACGCACTATTACGGCGGGATCAAGAAATATCAGTGGACGGCGATTCCGCTTGCGCTGCACGGCGTCGTCGTGCTGAAAAACGGCAAGAAGATCGAACTCCGCGTGGGCGAGCGGGCGGAAGATCCCGTGTTCTATATCGACGACCTGCTTCCGCATCTCGGCGGCGACCAGATGAGCGGCAAGGCGGGAAAGATCATCGAGGGCGAACAGCTCAACGTCGTCGTCGGCGGGCTTCCCTATCCAGACGAAGACGCGGGCGACAAGATCAAACTCAGCGTGCTCGATCATCTCAACGAAAAATACGGGATCTGCGAAGAGGACTTCCTTTCGGCGGAGCTTTCCGCGGTCCCCGCGTTTTCCGCGCGCGACGTCGGGTTCGACCGCGCTTTGATCGGCGCGTACGGACATGACGACCGCGTATGCGCTTATCCCGCGCTGACGGCGGTTTTAAACTGCGAGAGCGAGCACACCGTGCTTGCCATGCTCGTCGACAAAGAGGAGATCGGCAGTGAGGGCACCACCGGCATGCAGTGCAAAGTTTACGAGGATCTGATGGAGGAAATCTCGATCGCGTTCGGCGCGAATTTCCGGAAGGTGCGTGCCAACAGCAAGTGCTTATCTTCCGACGTCACCGCGGCGTACGATCCCAATTTTGCGGGCGTGTACGAAAAGATGAATTCCGCGATGATCTCCTGCGGCACGTGCATGAGCAAGTTTACCGGCTCGCGCGGGAAGAGCGGATCGAACGACGCATCGGCGGAATTCGTCGGCGAAATCCGCGCGATGTTCGACCGCGGCGGGGTGGTATGGCAGACGTCCGAACTCGGAAAGGTGGACGCGGGCGGCGGCGGCACGGTCGCGAAATTTCTTGCGAATCTGAATATCGACACCGTCGACCTCGGCGTTCCCGTGATTTCGATGCACGCGCCGTACGAACTGATTTCCAAAGCCGATCTTTACAGCAACTACAAAGCGTTTTTGGCGTTTATGAAATAAACGGGACAAGTTTCCCGCCCGCGGTTTGCGGGCGGGAGTTTTCTTTTTGACGGGTTTGTCCGTAAAAAGACAAAAATATGCAAAAAAAAGGAAAATATACCCGATAAAATCCTTGACTTGATTTGGGAAATATAGTACAATAATCGAGCCTGTGTCAACGGGAAGTTTTTTCATGTACACAACGGCGTATTTGGGATGAGGCGGGAAGTTACTGAAAAATCGAGGCGGAAAGCCCCTCGGCAGATAATTTCCGCTGACAAATGTGGAGGCTTGACCTCTGCGACCGACCGAGGGCTTTTGCGAAAAACACCGCTTTCGCCGCGTGTTTTTTTGATAGGATACCTCGATACGCCCGGGTGAGTTGACGCGGAGTAAACAGTTGGTATAAAGAAAGGAGCAGACAAATGGCAGCACAAAAAATCAGAATCAAACTTTCGGCTTACGATCACGAGCTTGTCGATCAGGCGGCGCAGCGGATCGTAGAGACGATGCAGAAGGGCGGGGCGAAAATTTCGGGACCCATTCCGCTTCCCACGGAGCGCGAGATCGTGACCATTCTCCGCAGCCCTCATAAGCATAAGGACAGCCGCGAACAGTTCGAACTTCGCACGCACAAGAGAATCATCGACATCTATTCTCCCAACGCGAAACTGCTCGACAGCATCCACCTGCCCGCGGGCGTGGATATCAAGGTAAAACTGTAATCCCATAATACTTTATATATAAGGTATTGGATAATAAACAAAAAAGGAGTGAACTTTATCAATGAGTAAAGCAATCATCGGCCGCAAAGTCGGCATGACGCAGCTCTTTGCGGAAGACGGGAAAGTGATTCCCGTTACGGTCGTAGAGGCAGGACCTTGCCCCGTAGTGCAGGTCAAGACGAAAGAATCGGACGGTTACGTCGCGCTGAAACTCGGATTCCTTCCCGAAAAGGAAAAGAATCTGACCAAGCCCGAACTCGGACAGTTCAAGAAAGCGGGCATCGAGCCTTGCAAAGTGCTGAAAGAAGTGCGGATCGACAGCGTGGACGGCTATAACGTAGGCGACAAAGTGCTTGCGGACGTATTCAAGGCGGGCGACAAAGTGGACGCCAGCGGCGTGACGAAAGGACACGGCTTCACGGGCGTGATCAAGCGTTGGAACCAGCACCGTCTGAAAGAGACGCACGGCGTAGGTCCCGTACACAGAGAGCCGGGTTCCATGGGCGCGAACAGCACTCCCTCCCGGGTGTTCAAGCACAAGCGCTTGGCGGGTCAGTACGGCGTCGAGAACGTGACGATCCAGAATCTCGAAGTCGTGCGCGTAGACGTCGCGCGCAACGCGATTCTCGTGAAAGGCGCGATTCCCGGACCGAAGGGCAGCGTGGTTACGCTGAAAACGAGCGTGAAGAGCAAATAAGGAGAAAGACCATGGCAAACGTTAAGGTATATAATATGAAAGGCGAAGAGGTCGGCAATCTCGACCTTTCCGATAAAGTATTCGGCGCCGAATATAACGAACCTCTCATTCATCAGGCAGTCGTCACCTATCTTTGCAACCAGCGGCAGGGTACGAAATCCACCCTCACCCGCACGGAAGTGCGCGGCGGCGGCGCGAAGCCTTGGAGACAGAAGGGTACTGGCAGAGCGCGTCAGGGTTCCATCCGCGCGCCTCAGTGGACGAAGGGCGGCGTCGTATTCGCACCCAAGCCCCGCGACTTCTCCAAAAAGATGAACGCTTCGGCAAAGCAGGGCGCGCTCGTATCGGCGCTTTCCAAGAAGGTCGCGGACGGAGAACTGATCGTCGTCGAAGACGTGAAGGTGTCCGCTCCCAAGACGAAAGAGATGGAGGCGTTCCGCAAGGCGTTGAAGCTCGACAAGCGCGCGGTCGTCGTGATGGACGAGCCGGATCAGGACGTGATTCTGGCGGCGCGCAATCTCGAAACGCTTTCCACGATTTCCGTTTCCGAAATCAATACGTACGAAATCGTATCGAACGCCGTCGTGGTGCTCACGAAGGGTTCCGTGAAGAAGCTTGAGGAGGTATACGCATAATGCAACCGCAAGACGTGATTTTAAAGCCCGTACTTACCGAAAAAGGTTACGACGGCATTGCGGATAAGCGCTACACGTTCAAAGTGCTGAAAACCGCGAATAAGATTCAAATCAGAAACGCGATCGAGCAGATGTTCGGCGTAAAGGTAGAAAGCGTAAACACCGTTACTTGCCGCGGCAAGCTCAAAAGAATGGGCAGAAACGAGGGGTACACCCCCACGACCAAGAAAGCGATCGTGACGCTCAAAGCGGACAGTAAGCCGATCGAACATTTCAATTCGTTGTCGTAATATCCGGAGGAATGAAAAATGGCAGTCAAGAGATATAAACCGACCTCTCCCGCCCGCCGTCTGATGACGGTTCCCGTGTACGGAGAGATTTCCAAGAACAAGCCCGAGCGTTCTCTGTTGGAGGATCAGCGCAAATCGGGCGGACGGAACAACGCGGGCAGAATCACCGTGCGTCATATCGGCGGCGGGAACAGAAAGAAGTACCGCATTATCGATTTCAAACGCAATAAAGACGGGATCCCCGCGACGGTCAAGAACATTCAGTACGATCCCAACCGCAGCGCGAACATTGCGCTTTTGGTATACGCGGACGGCGAAAAGAGATATATTCTCGCTCCCGTCGGTCTGAATGCGGGTGACAAGGTCATGAGCGGCGCCGGCGCCGACATCAAAGTCGGAAACGCGCTCGCCCTTTCGGATATCCCCGTCGGTACCATGATCCACAACATCGAGATGAAGCCCGGCCGCGGCGGTCAGATCGCGAGAAGCGCAGGCATCTCCGCTCAGATCATGGCGCGCGAAGGCAAATATGCGACGATCAAGATGCCCTCCGGCGAAATGCGGCTCATCCCCGTTGCCTGCAAGGCGACGATCGGACAGGTCGGCAACGTCGAACACGAGATCATCAGAATCGGGAAAGCGGGTAAAACCCGTCACCTCGGAATCCGCCCTACGGTACGCGGTTCGGTCATGAACCCGAACGATCACCCTCACGGCGGCGGCGAAGGGAAATCGCCCGTCGGCCATGCCGGACCCGAGACCCCTTGGGGAAAACCGGCGCTCGGCTACAAGACGAGAAAGAAAAAGAATCCCACGAGCAAATTCATTCTGAAGAGAATCAATTGAGGAGGGTAAGGATATGTCGAGAAGTGTTAAGAAAGGACCTTACGTCGAAGCGAAGCTGCTTGCTCGCATCGAGGCGATGAACGAGGTCAACGAAAAGAAAGTACTCAAAACTTGGTCGAGAGCTTCGACGATCTTCCCCCAGATGGTGGGACACACGATTGCGGTTTACGACGGACGCAAGCATGTTCCCGTATACGTCACCGAGGACATGGTCGGTTGCAAGCTCGGCGAGTTTGCCCCCACGAGAACGTTCAAGGGACACACGGCGAAGACGACCTCGCCCGGGAAATAAGGAGGAACGGAAATGTCAGCCAATATGAAGAAAAAGACCGAACGGGTGGAAGAAAAGAGAGAAAAACGCCCCTACGCGGTTGCAAAGTATATCAGAGTTTCTCCCTATAAAGTGCGCGCGGTGCTCGACCTGATCCGCGGCAAGAGCGTGCGGGAAGCGCAGGCGATCCTCGAACACAGCACGAACGGCGGCGCGGCCCCCACTTGCAAAGTACTTCTCAGCGCGATCGCAAACGCGGAACACAATCAGGGAATGGACAGAGGCGACCTGTACGTTGCGGAATGCTTTGCGAACGGCGGCACGTCGTTGAAGCGGATGCAGCCCGTCAGCAAGGGAAGAGGACACGCGATTTTAAAGAGAACGAGCCACATCACGGTCATACTCGACGTGAAGAAAGCGGAGGGAGAGATATAATATGGGACAGAAAGTAAATCCCCACGGATTGAGAGTCGGAGTCATCAAAGGCTGGGATACCCAGTGGTATGCCGACAAGAAGGAATTCGCGGCGTATCTGAAAGAGGATAATGTCATCCGTACCTTCATTAAAAAGAAGTATTACGCGGCGGCGATCTCTAAAATCCTGATCGAGAGAACGGCGGGTAAAATCGTCGTTACGGTATACACCGGCCGTCCCGGCGTGCTGATCGGTAAAGCGGGCGCGGAGATCGAGGTCATTAAAAAAGATCTCGCCAAACTCACGAAGGGCAAGCCCGTTGCGATCAATGTGACGGAAGTCCGTAAGCCCGACGCGGACGCGCAGCTCGTTGCGGAAGGCGTTGCCGCGCAGCTCGAAAAGCGTATGTCTTTCCGCCGTGCGATGAAGCAGGCGATCGGCAAGACGATGCGCGCCGGCGTAAAAGGCGTCAAGATGCAGGTAAGCGGCCGTCTCGACGGACGCGAGATCGCGGGAACGGAGCATTACCACGAGGGGAGCATTCCTCTTCAAACGCTCCGCGCGGATATCGAATACGGCTTTGCGGAAGCCCACACGACCTTCGGCATGATCGGCGTAAAGTGCTGGATTTATAAGGGCGAAGTTCTCAAAGGCGGAAAGAAGGCGTAAGGAGGAAACCATGTTAATTCCCAAGAGAGTAAAGAGAAGAAAGCAACACCGCGGCACGCTGAAAGGCTCCGCGCAGAAAGGCAATATCGTTGCGTACGGCGAATACGGATTGGTCGCGGAAGAAGCGGCGTGGATCAAGTCCAACCAGATCGAAGCGGCGCGTATCGCGATGACCCGTTTCATCAAGCGCGGCGGACAGGTCTGGATCGACATCTTCCCCCACAAGCCCATCACCCGGCACCCCGCCGAAGCGCGTATGGGTTCCGGTAAAGGTTCGGTCGAATTCTGGGTCGCAGTCGTCAAACCGGGCAGAGTGCTGTTCGAAATGGCGGGCGTGCCCGAGGATACGGCGAGAGAAGCGATGCGTCTTGCGGCGAACAAATTGCCGATCAAATGCAAGTTCGTCAAGAAAGAACAGGCGGTTAGCGCCGAAAATACGACAGAAGGCGGTGAAGGCTGATGAAAGGAAACGAATTTCATAACATGACCGACGTCGAACTCGATAAGAAGTTAAAGGATTTGAAGAGCGAGCTTTTCAATCTTCGCTTCCGTCACGCGTCCGGACAGCTCGAAAATCCCCTGTCGATCAGAACGTGCAAGCGGGATATCGCGAAAGTGAACACCGAAATCCGCGCCCGTCAGGCAAAGGCGTAAGGAGGAGCGACATGGAAAGAAATCTCAGAAAAGAAAGAGTCGGAATCGTAGTATCCGACAAGATGGACAAGACGGTGGTCGTTGCCGTTACCGACAAGAGCAAGCACCCCGTTTATAAAAAGACGATTACCCGTACGCGCCGTTTCAAAGCGCACGACGAGGAAAACGAGTGCGGCGTAGGCGATAAAGTAAGAATCGTCGAGACCAGAAAGCTCAGCAAGGACAAGAACTGGCGCGTCGCCGAGATCGTCGAGAAGGCGAAGTAAGGCGGGAGGAGACAAGATATGATACAACCTCAGACGAGACTTAAAGCAGCGGACAATTCGGGCGCGAAAGAACTGATGTGCATCCGCGTCCTCGGCGGTTCTTTCCGCAGAAGCGGAAACATCGGCGACGTAATCGTCGCTTCCGTCAAGACCGCGACGCCGGGCGGCGCAGTCAAGAAGGGCGACGTCGTTAAGGCGGTTATCGTGAGAAGCGCAAAGGGAATCCGTCGCGCGGACGGAAGCTATATCCGGTTCGACGACAATGCGGCGGTCATCATCGACAGCCAGAAGCAACCCAAAGGGACCCGTATTTTCGGGCCGATCGCGAGAGAACTGAGAGAGAAGGATTACATGAGAATCATCTCCCTCGCTCCCGAGGTATTGTAAGGAGGCGCTTTCATGAACGTTAAAGTAAACGATACCGTACTCGTACTTACGGGTAAATACAAAGGCAAACAGGGAAAAGTGCTTGCGGCGTTCCCCAAGACGGGAAAGGTCGCCGTCGAGGGCGTGAACATCGTCCAGAAGCACGAAAAGGCGAGAAAGGCGAACGAGACCAGCCGGATCGTATCGGAAGAAGCGCCGATCGACGTCAGCAACGTGGAAGTCGTCTGCGACAAATGCGGGAAGGCGACGAGAGTCGGCCATTCCGTAGAAGGCGGAAAAAAGATCCGCGTCTGCAAAAAGTGCGGCGCAACGCTCGACAAAGCGTTTGTGAAGAAATCGAAGGCGAAACAGGTCGAAGAGACGGAAGCACCCAAGAAGCGTACGAGAAAGCGCAGCGCAAAGAAGGCGGATGAAGAAACGACGACGACCGCCGATGAAACCAAGGAATAATCGGGCGGAGGAATGGTTATGGCAGAAAAGAAGACTGCGGCAAAGACCGCGGAAAAAGCTACTGCGAAACAAGAGCCGAGCAGAGTCAAGGCTCAGTACGATAAGGAAGTCGTTCCTTATCTCATGAAAAAATTCGGTTATAAATCGGTGATGCAGGTTCCGAAGATCGACAAGATCGTGATCAACACCGGTCTCGGCGACATCAAGGATAATCAGAAATCCATGCAGACCACCGAGAACGAGTTGAAACTGATTACGGGACAAAAGCCCATCTATCGGAAAGCGACGAAATCGGTTGCAAACTTCAAATTGCGCGAAGGCATGAACATCGGTTTGAAAGTGACCCTCCGCGGCAGAAGAATGTACGATTTCTACGATAAACTCGTGTCCATCGCGCTCCCGCGCGTACGCGATTTCCGCGGCGTTTCCGCAAATGCTTTCGACGGCAGAGGAAACTACTCGCTGGGACTCAAAGAACAGCTGATCTTCCCCGAAATCACCTACGATCAGGTCGAAAAAATCCGGGGTATGGACGTATGCATCGTCACCACGGCGCAGACGGACGAGGAAGCGAGAGAGCTTTTGAAGGCGCTCGGAATGCCCTTTAAGCGTTAAGGAGAGAGAAGATGGCAAAGAAGTCAATGATCAACAAACAGCAAAAGACGCCCAAATTTTCTACGCGGGCATACACCCGTTGCTCGATTTGCGGCAGACCGCATGCGGTGCTCAGAAAGTACGGCGTGTGCCGTATCTGCTTCCGGAACCTCGCGTACAAGGGACAGATCCCCGGCGTGAAGAAATCGAGCTGGTAAGGAGGTAATACGATGACAGATCCTATCGCAGATATGCTCACAAGAATCAGAAACGCGCTTATGGTGAAAAAGGAAACGGTCGAGATCCCCGCTTCGAACATGAAGAGATCGATCGCCAAGATTTTGCTCGACGAAGGCTATGTGAAAAACGTAGAGGAAGTCGAGGACGGATTCAACGGCAAGCTCGTCGTTACCTTGAAATACACCGACGATCACCGTTCCGTAATCAGCGGACTCGAACGGGTCAGCAAACCCGGTCTCCGTTCTTACAGCGGCGCGCAGACTATGCCCAAAGTGCTCGGAGGATTCGGTATTGCGATCGTTTCCACGAACAAGGGCGTTATGACGGATAAGCAGGCAAAGAAAGCCAACGTAGGCGGCGAAGTGCTTTGCTACGTCTATTAAGGAGGGGAAGAAATGTCGAGAATCGGTAAACAGAGTATCGCGCTTCCCGCAGGCGTTACCGTTGCGTTCGAAGGCGGCGTCGTGACCGTGAAAGGCGGAAAAGGCGAGCTCAAACGCAAAATAACGGGCGCAATCAACGTCACTTGCGAGGACGGACACGTGCATGTCGTCGCAATGGACGATCAGAAGCAGACGAACGCGCTTCACGGACTTTACCGCGCGCTGATCGCGGACATGGTGAAGGGCGTATCCGAGGGCTTTACCAAAGCTCTCGAAATCAAGGGAGTCGGCTGGAAGGGCGCGATGCAGGGCGGCAAGCTCGTGTTGAACGTCGGTTTCTCCCACCCCGTCGAATTTGTGCAACCTCAGGGAATCAAGCTCGAATGTCCTTCGCAGACGGAAGTCGTCGTGTCGGGCATCAGCAAAGAACTTGTCGGTCAGGTTGCCGCAGACCTTCGTGCGATCCGCGTTCCCGAACCCTATCACGGATACGGTATCCGTTATAAGGGCGAGCGCATCGAGCATAAGGAAGGTAAGACTTCGGGCAAGGGCAAGAAGTAAAGGAGCGTGAATCATGATAACGAAACAAGATAAAAATTCGGTCAGACAGCGTCGCCACGCCCGCGTAAGAAAGCACGTTTCGGGCACGGCGGAAACGCCACGTCTGAACGTTTACAGAAGCCTGAATCATATCTACGTGCAGGTGATCGACGACGTGAAAGGCGTGACCATCGCATCGGCATCGACTATGGAAAAAGCGATCAAAGAGCAGGTTGTGGGCAAGACCAAAACGGAAGCCGCGAAAGTGGTCGGATCTGTTGCGGGTGAGCGAGCAAAGGCAAAAGGGATCGAGACGGTCGTGTTCGACCGCGGCGGATATCTCTATACGGGACGCGTAAAGGCGGTTGCGGACGGCGCCCGCGATGCCGGACTGAAATTCTGATAGGAGAGAGAAGATGGCAAGAGAAAACAGACCCCAGAGAAGACAGGAAGAAAACGACGGGCTTATCAAAAAGCTCATCGGGATCAACCGCGTAAGCAAGACGGTTAAGGGCGGCAAGAACATGCGTTTCGCGGCGCTCGTCGTTGTCGGCGACGGCAACGGCAAAGTCGGCTACGGACAGGGTAAATCCAAAGAAGTTCCCGAAGCGATCGAGAAAGCGACGCAAGCCGCTAAGAAAAATATGATCGATGTTCCCATCGTGGATGCCACGATCCCGCACGAAGTTCTCGGCAAGTTCGGCAAAGGCGCGGTTCTCATGTTGCCCGCCGAAGCCGGTACCGGCGTGATTGCGGGCGGTCCCGTGCGTGCGGTCATGGAAGCGGCGGGGATCAAGAATATCAGAACCAAGTCGCACGGCACGCAGAACGCGGGCAACTGCATCAAGGCTACGATCGCCGGACTTTCCGACCTGAAAACGGTGGAAGAAGTCGCCGCGCTCCGCGGAAAATCCGTGGAAGAAATCGTAGGCTGAGGAGGACGGTTATGATTAAAGTAACGCTTGTAAAGAGTACGATCGGCGAAATCGAATCGGTAAAAGCGACGGTTGCGGCGCTCGGACTGAAAAAAATCCGTTCGGTCAAGACGTTTGAGGACAGCCCCTGCTTGCAGGGTCAGCTCAAAAAGGTTGCGCACCTCGTCAAGATCGAGAACGTTTAAGGAGACGGACATGAGAGTAGATACGTTATCTCCCGCAGAGGGAGCGAGAACCCAAGCGAAGCGTCTCGGCAGAGGGATCGGTTCCGGTCTCGGCAAGACGTCGGGCAAGGGTCACAAAGGTCAATGGGCGCGTTCGGGCGGCGGAGTCCGTCCCGGCTTCGAAGGCGGACAGATGCCCCTTGCGCGCCGTATTCCCAAGCGCGGGTTCCACAACAAGTTCGGTAAAGATTACGCGATCGTCAATCTTTCCGCGCTTGCGGATCTTCCCGCGAATACCGTTGTCGATTACGGTTTCGTATTCGAAAACGGACTTGCGAAGGAAGTCAAAAACAACGTCGGGCTGAAAGTGCTCGGCAACGGCGAGCTGAAAGTTGCGCTTACCGTGCGCGCTGCGAAATTTTCCACAAAGGCGAAGGAAGCAATCGAAAAGGCGGGCGGAACGGCGGAAGTCGTTGAATAAACTCTGCGGCGTTCTCCGCCACGGAAAGGAGTCAATCTATGATAGAAACGTTGAAAAACGCTTTCCGCAATAAAGATATCAGAAAGAAGATCTTCATGACCTTCCTTCTGCTTCTGCTTTTCCGGTTCGGATGTTATATTCCCATTCCCGGTCTTGACAGAGGTCAGTTTGGAGACATGGTCTCGAACAATGACTTTTTGAATCTGATGAGCGGAATCACGGGCAGCGCGCTTGCAAACGGAACGCTGTTTGCGCTCGGTATCGGCCCTTATATCAACGCATCGATTATCATTCAGCTTCTCACCGTTGGGATTCCCGCGCTCGAGCGGCTCTCCAAACAGGGAGAAGAGGGAAGAAAGAAAATAACCAACATCACCCGTATCGTCACGATCATACTTGCGGTCATTCAGTCCGTGGGCATCATCGTTTTGTTCGGGAATACGCAGGGCGCGATCACGACGAGTTTCTTCTTCGGTCAGACTTGGCTTGCAGGGATCTTCATGACCCTCGTGTACACGGCGGGCTCCTGTCTCGTCATGTGGATCGGCGAACGGATCACCGACTACGGCGTGGGCAACGGCATTTCGCTCATCATCTTCATCGGCATCCTCTCCACTGCGGGTACGACGATTCTGAACAAACTGCTTGCGATCACGAGCAAGAACGTAGGCGAAATCCTGCTCGAACTTGCGATCTTCGCGGTTGTCACGGTCGTGCTGTTCTTCCTCATCGTATTCGTCGATCTGGCGGAACGCAAGATTCCCGTGCAGTATGCAAAACAGGTGCGCGGGACCAAGATGTACGGCGGGCAGTCCTCCGTCATTCCCATGAAGATCACGGGAAGCGGCGTTATGCCTCTGATCTTCGCGTTCGCGATCATCTCTTTCCCCTCCATGATCATGAGCCTCGTCCCCTCTTGGAGCGGCGCGCTCGAATGGTGGCAGGCGAATTTCTCGAACGGCTCTCCTTGGTACATCATCGTTCTGTGCGTGTTGATCTTCGTGTTCTCGTTCTTCTACGCGCAGATCCAGTTCAATCCCGAGGACGTGAGCAAGAGCATTCAGCAGAACGGCGGCTTCATTCAGGGCATTCGTCCCGGAAAGCCCACGGCGCAGTATTTGAAGAAGATCAACAACAGAATCACGCTGTTCGGCGCGATCTTCCTCACCCTCGTCGCGTTCATTCCCTCGATCGCGTTCAGCTGGGCGAGTTACGACCTCGTGAACGTGTTCTCCACGACGGGTATCCTCATCGTCGTTTCGGTTGCGCTCGAATTCGATAAACAGCTGCAATCGCAGATCATGATGAAGAACTACAAGGGCTTCCTGAAATAATTCCGTTTTAAACGGGAAAGGAGGGATCTATGAATCTGATTTTACTCGGCGCGCCCGGCGCAGGCAAGGGTACGCAGGCAACGAAAATATCCGACCGTTACGGACTGGTTCATATTTCGACGGGAGATATCTTCCGCGCGAATATCAAGAACGGAACGAAAATCGGTCTGCTTGCCAAGTCGTATATCGACAAAGGAGAGCTGGTTCCCGACGAAGTGACGTGCGAAATCGTCCGCGACCGTCTTACCTGGGAGGATTGCAAAAACGGATATCTGCTCGACGGATTTCCCCGCAATCTCTTTCAGGCGGAGGAGTTGGAAAAATTCGCGAAGATCGACGGCGTGGTCAACATCAACATCGATTTCAAGCTTTTGATGGACCGTCTGTGCGGAAGAAGAGTCTGCAAGGAATGCGGCGAAAGCTATCACGTTTCCACGTTGAACGGTGCGACGACTTGCGCGCGTTGCGGCGGGGAACTGTATCAGCGGAAAGACGATAACCCCGAAACGGTGGGAAGCCGTCTGAACGTATACGAGGAGCAGACCGCGCCACTGATCGACTATTACACCAAGAAAGGCATCATTCTCAACTTTACGGGATCCGAAGCGCCTGCGGAGGTTCTGTTCGAAGAGATCAAAGCGGTGCTTGACAAGAAGGCGAAATGATCGGCAAGACGGAGCAAGAGATCGAACTGATGCGCGAACCCAACCGCATCGTCCGCGACTGTCTGAATTTCGTCGGCGAGCGGATTCGTGCGGGCATGACGACGAAGGAGATCGACGAACTCGTCTACCGCTTCATCAAAGCGAGCGACGCGGAACCGAGTTGTCTCGGGTATTGCGGTTATCCCGCTTCCGCGTGCGTTTCGGTGAACGAAACGGTCGTGCACGGGATTCCGGACGGGCGCGTTCTTCGGGAAGGGGATATCGTCAGCGTCGATTTGTGCGCCTATAAAAACGGGTATCACGGCGACGGCGCGCGCACGTTTGCGATCGGAGCGATTTCCGCGGAAAACGAGAAATTGATCCGCGTGACGGAAGAGTGTTTCTTCCGCGGGATCGAAGGATTGAAAGCGGGCACGCCGCTCTACGATATCGGATACCGGGTACAGCAGCATGCGGAGAAGAACGGGTTTTCCGTGATCCGCGCGTATACGGGACACGGGATCGGGAGAGAAATGCACGAAGATCCTTCCGTGCCGAACTTCGGCAGAAAGGGAACGGGCATGCGGCTTCCCGTCAATACGGTGATCTGCATCGAACCGATGATCGCGGCGGGCGGATTTCGCGTGAACGTACTCGACGACGGCTGGACCGCCGTCACGCGGGACGGAAAATGCGCCGCGCATTATGAAAACACCGTCGTCGTCCGGGAGGACGGCGTGGAGATACTCACTCTGTGAGTGAGGTTTTAGCGGAGGAGATATGTCCAAAGACGACGTCATCGAAGCGGAAGGCAAAGTAATCGAAGCGCTTCCCAACGCCACGTTCAAAGTAAAACTTTCCAACGGACACGTGATAACCGCGTACATCTCTGGAAAGCTGAGAATGAACTATATCCGTATCATCGAAGGGGATACGGTAAAACTTGAAATGAGTCCTTACGATCTGACGAAAGGAAGAATTACCTGGCGCAGCAAATCGTAACTGCGCTGGACAATAAAAAAACAAGAACACGGGAGTAACATGATATGAAAGTTCGTCCTTCTGTAAAGCCTATGTGCGATAAGTGCAAAGTCATCAAAAGAAACGGAAAAGTGATGGTAATTTGTTCGAAAGACAAGAGCCATAAGCAAAGACAGGGCTAAAAAATCGTTGACAAGGTGCTTAAAGTGTGATATAATGTTCTCCGCGATTTTGCGAAAAATCGCCTGAACAGAGCAAAAAAAGCTGAATTTCCGCACGATTACGTACGGAGAATCGGCTTACTTTGCGCATTTCGGCGCCTTTTAAAGCGAAAATTCACGACTTTTACAGGAAATATTTTCCACTGTTTCCGCAAAAGCCGTATGCACATAAAAAATATTATACCGAATAACACGGAGGTTAAAAGATTCATGGCACGTATTGCCGGTGTGGATTTACCGAGAGAAAAACGGGTTGAGATCG
>ERZ777306.2231-NODE-2231-length-25622-cov-3.884187_pt1 | contig 25622 bp, 20 predicted proteins | sample MGYA00374966_ERZ777306 | MGnify/ENA primary metagenome ERZ777306 (study PRJEB29329, sample SAMN06343882) | mouse gut metagenome | isolation source: Mouse cecum | place: Austria: Vienna | collected 2014-11-15 ...
CACCACCAGCATCACCAGCACGAAGGTGGTTATGATCGTGTCGCGCAGCGACTGCACGGTAGCCACGATGTTCTCCGAGGTGTCGACGATGGTATAGATGCCCACATCGGACGGCAGCGAGGGAGCCACGGCGGCCACCTGCTTCTGCGCGGCCTTCGAGATGGCCACGGCGTTGGCGCCCGACTTCTTCTGGACGATAATCATACCGCCCTTTTCGCCGTTGTTGTAGGTCTCCTGAATACGCTCCTGCACGGTGTCCTGCATCTTGGCCACGTCGCGCAGATAGATCGGCGCGGCGCCGTTGCGGCCCACCACGATGTCGAGCAGCTCCTGCGGATCCTCGAACTCCTGATCCACACGCAGCGAATAGGCGTTGGAACCCACGTCGAACGAACCTGCGGGGGTGCTTCGGTTGGCGGCGGCGATGGCCGACGATATGGTCTCGATGCTCAGGCCGTAAGCCTCCAGCTTGTTGGGATCGCAGTAGACCTGAATCTCGCGCTCGGGCACGCCGACCACCGACACGGTACCCACGCCGTTGACGCGGGCCAAGGGGGTCGCCACCTGATCGTCGAGGATCTTGTAGAGTCCGTTCATACTCTCGTCGGCCGTGACGCCGAGGATAAGGATGGGGATCATGTCGGCCGAGAACTTGAAGATAATCGGCGAGTTGGCGTTATCGGGGAGCGTGGTGACCATATCGAGCTTGTCGCGCACGTCGTTGGTCGCCACGTCGATGTCGATGCCGTATTCGAATTCGAGGGTTATGATCGAAACGTTCTCCTTCGATTTCGAGGTGATGTGTTTCAGATCCTCCACGCCGTTGAGCGTGTTCTCCAAAGGTCGGGTTATGTTGTTCTCGATATCCTCGGCGCTCGCACCCGCATAGGTGGTCATGACCATGATCGAGTTCGACTCGATATCGGGATAGAGGTCGATGCCGAGGCGCGATAGCGAGAACAGACCCATGATACCTATCGCCGCGAAGAGCAGGATGGTTGTAATGGGGTTATGGACCGCTGTTTTATAAATATTCATCGGTTATTGCTTGTTTACTCGTTCAACACTCATTCCGCTGTTCAATGCGCTGTGGCCCGTAACCACGATCTCCTCGCCGTCCGAAAGACCGCTCACGATCTCGTAGGTGTCGCCCATGCGGCGGCCGAGCTCCACTCTGCGGAATTCCACCGTTCCGTCCGTCTTGTAGACATATACGTAACGGTCGCCCGAACCGATCTGCTTGATTACCGAACGGTCGGGAACCACCACGTTGTTGCGTGCGCCATAGTGCATCGTAACGCGCGCGTACATACCGGGCTTTATGGCCTCGTCGTTGTTCGACACCACGATCTCGACGGGGAACGTGCGCGTCGCGGCGTCCACCGAAGGGGTTATGCGCGACACCTTGCCCTCGAACGTGCGGTCGCTCATGGCGTCGAACGTGACGCTCACCGCCATACCCTTCTTAACGTAAGGATAGAGCGTCTCCGACACGTTCACCACGATCTTCACGGGGCGGATCTGCTGTATGACGAAGATGGGCGACGCGCCCGCCATGTCGCCGTTGTCGTAATTGCGTGCCGTCACCACTCCCGAGATGGGCGAACGCAGCGTGGTATTCTCCACCATGTTCTCGTAATTGGCTTTCGACACTTCGTATGTGGTCTGCGCGGCCTCCCAGTTGGCTTTCGACTCGCCGCCGAAGCGATAGAGCTCGTCGGCGCGCTCGAACGCGGCCTTGTTGTTCTCGTACTGGGCCTTGGCCTGCGCGAGGCTCGAATTATCCATTTCGGCCACCTGCTGACCCGCCGACACGTGGTCGCCCACGTCCACCAGCAGGCGCGAGATACGGCGCGACGACTGCGGCGTGATGTTGTTCACGGCATAACCCTCCACGTTGCCCGTGAAGATGCTCTCCTGATCGACGTCGCGGGCGTGCACGACCTCGGTCGTCACCTTGGGCTTCGCTGCGACCTTCTGCTCCTCGGCCGCATCACTCTTCTGCTTCGATCCGCAAGCGACGCTTGCCATGCAAACGCCGCCGATGAGCAGCGTTTCGATGATAACGTTCATTTTCATATTATCTCTCTGTTGTTTTTAGTTTTCCGTATAGGTGTGAATGCCGTAAATCTTCTCCAGCGAGACATGATTTACCAGATAGTTGTAGATCGCCGTGCTGCGGCTCAGCTCCGCCTGCGTGTAGGCCAGCTGCGAGTTGTCGACATCGACCAGCGTGCCGCCGCCCACGTCGTAACGCTTCACGGCGATCTCGTAACCGCGCTTGGCCTGCGAGATGTTCTCGGCCGAGGCGTTGTACTGCTTCAGATTGGTCTGCATGCTGCTGATGTACTGCATGATGGAGGTACGCAGCTGACGCTCGGTATTCTCGCGCTGCAACTGCAAGGTGTTCAGGTTGATCTTGGCCTGCTTCACGTCGGCGCGGCGCTTTCCGCCCGCGAAGATGGGGATATTGAGGCTCAAGGCGGCATACGAATAGGGATTCCACGTATACTGGCCGAACTTGAAAGTCTCCTCCATCGCGGTGAAGTTGTAGGCCGCCGAGAGGCTGAGCGTGGGCAGATTGGCCGCGCGGCGCAACTCGATGGTCTTCTCCAGCTGACGCTCCTGAATATCCAGCTGCTTCATGGTGCTGTTGTTCTCCAGATCGAACTCGGCATCGAACTGCGCGCTCATCATCGCCTCGTAGTCGGCCAGCGTGCCCGCGCAATCGATATCGGTCGCCAGATCCAGTCCGAGCAACGCCTTCAGCTGCCACAACGCCACGACGATCGAGTTCTCGGCATTCAGCACGTCGGGCTCGGCGTTCGACACCGTGACCTTCGAGCGGATGAAGTCGTACTCCGAAACGGTGCCCACGTCGTACTTCTTCGTCACGATCTTATGATTCTCGACGGCATTGTCGTACACGCGCTTGTAGACGGTGTAGGAATCCTTGGCCAGCAACACCTGATAGAAGGCCTTCGACACCTGCTCCACCATGTCGATGCGCGAACCGCGAGCCTGCTCCACGGCCAGTTCGACATCCATCACCGAGATCTTCAGCGACTTCCACAACTGGGCGTTCACCACGGGAATCGAAGCCGAGAAACCGCCCGAATAGTTGTTGGAGGTTCCCACCTTCATCGACTGGTCCATAATGTGCATCGTCTGCTTCTTTATATAACGCTGATAGGTGGCCGACGCGCTTATCTCGGGCCACAGCGAAGCGTAAGTGCCCCGCTTGGCGTACTTCTTGGCTTCGATGGTCTGATCGGCTATCTTCACCGTCGGGTTTTCGCTCAGGGCGATCTCCAGAGCCTGTTCGAGCGTGAGCGTCAAAGGCCCCGAATTGTCGGTTGCGGCACTCTCTTGCGCCATCGCGGGCGCCGTTGCGACGCACACGGCCGTCGCCAACGCAAAAAAGAGATTGTTAAGTTTCATAAAATCACTCAATTTAATATTGCATTCATTCTTTTTCTTCCGTATACCCCCCCCCTGCGGCAGGATGCCTTTCGCGGGCCAGAATCTCGTCTATCACCTGCATGCCCTTCACCGAGCTCATGCCGCGCAGGAAATTGATGATGAGCAGTCCGCACGCCGATTCGCGGGTCACGCCCTCGGGCAGCACGATGTCGTCGCCGCACATTATGGTGCCCATGGTCATGAAAAACAGACGCGTGAAGAGTTCGATATCGGCATTGGGATCGAGATAACCGTCGGCGCGGCACTTGTCCAGCGCGAAACGCAATCCGTTGATACCGCGCTCGGTGTGGTCGCGCTGCACCTTGTCGAACACGTGGGGATAGAACTTCTTGAGGTTGGCCATCAGCCTCCGCTCCGTATCGTGCCACACGGCTTTGCCGTTGAGTTCGCGCACGCTCGTAAGCAGCACCTCCAACATATTTCCGCATCCCGCCGTCTTCTCGGCCGTTTCGCGGTGGAACTTTTCGACGCGATACATCATGCTCTCGTACAAAAGCTCCTCCTTGTCGCCGAACATCTCGTAGAGCGTGCGTTTCGACATGCCCAACGAATTGGCCACATCGTCCATACGCACCGACTTTATACCGAACGACGATAACATCTGCGATACATGCTCGACTATTTTTTCACGTTGCGTCATACGTTTTTCGACTTTTTAACGCCGCAAAGATAAACACCGAAAACCAAAAAACAAAAAAAGTTTTCAGGTTTTTGCGTTTTTTACAATAATCGGGCACATTCGTGACTTTTTCCGTTTGCCATCGTATCGTCCAACACTTTCTACAAGCCGAGAGCAGAGCCGAACCTGTTCGGGCTATGCCGAGGCGAGAAAACGACCGTTGAAAAACGAACGTCTCGAGCGGCGGAATTATTTTTCGAAAGGCATTATAAAATACGATATCGCAAAGCGATATCGGCAGTTCGACGCCGCCGTCGGCGAACTGCCGACGACAACTATATTATTCAATACTCGCTTCCGTTCGCTCGGGAAATATTATATTTGCGAACATAACTGCCCAAACCGACCCGACATGCCACACGAGGAGTACATAACTTTCGGCGAGGCGGCGCGACGCGCCACCCGCGCTTTCGGCCTCATGCTCAAACCCGTGGGCGCGGCCTGCAACCTCGACTGCACCTACTGCTACTACCTCGACAAAGCCGACATGCACGGCGGACGCCAATCGAGCATGAGCCTCGAACTTCTGGAGGAGTGCACGCGGCAATACATCGTCGGCTGCGACGCCGACACCCTCGCCTTCGCATGGCACGGAGGCGAACCCCTCTTGGCAGGACGCGAGCGGTTCCTCCGCGCGCTGGAGTTCCAGCGCAAGTACGCCGACGGCCGACCAATAACCAATTCGCTGCAAACCAACGGCCTGCTGCTCGACGACGAGTGGTGCCGCCTGCTTCGCGACAACGGATTTCTGGTCGGAATCTCGATCGACGGTCCGCGCGACATACACGACGCTTTCCGCGCCGACCGACAAGGCCGCGGAACGTTCGACCGCGTGATGGCCGCCATCGAGCTCCTGCAACGCCACGGCGTGGAGTACAACACCCTCACCACCGTGAACGCCCGCTCGGCGGGGCGCGGAGGCGAGGTATACGATTTTCTGCGCGGCATAAGCCGTTACATGCAATTCCTGCCCGTGGCGGAACATGTCGTCCGTCCCGCCGACGGAGACCGCCCGCGCATCGCGCCGCCCGACGCCGAGGGAGCCGCAACGGCGCCGTGGTCGATAGGAGCGCGCGATTACGGCGACTTCCTGTGCGACGTGTTCGACCGATGGGTCGTGTCCGACGTGGGCGAACGTTTCGTGCAACTCTTCGACGCCACCCTCGCCGCCTACATGAATGTCCCCGCGGGACTCTGCACCATGTGCGAGACGTGCGGCGGCACGCTCGCCGCGGAACGCAACGGCGACGTCTACTCGTGCGACCACTTCGTATATCCGCAATACCGCTTGGGAAATATCCGCGAACGCTCGCTGCGCGACATGTACGGCTCCGAAGAACATTTCCGCTTCGGACTCGCCAAGCGAAACACGCTGCCGCGCGAATGCCTGCGCTGCAAATACCTCGCTCTGTGCCGCGGCGGATGCCCGCAACACCGCTTCGCCGCCTCGAAATCGGGCGAACGCAACCTCGACGCCTTATGCGGCGGCCACAAGATCTTCTTCGCCCACACCGCGCCCTACATGGAGCGCATGCGTCATTTGCTGACGCGAAAAATGCCGCCCGCCGCGATAATGCCTTGGGCGAGGCGGCACATGGAATAAATGACTGACATCGGGGCTCCGCTCCGCCGCGTCAAATCAACTCGCGTTTCGGCTCCCACGGCGGAAGGTCGTCGGCCTCGAGCAGCCGACGGAGATACTCCGCGATGTAGTTCACGGCCTTCTCCATGCCTCGCATGTCGAGGCTCTCGGGAGTGTCGGTCGCGCGGTGCAGCGTGGAGCAGTCGGTGGTGACGAAGAAACTCACGGGTATCATCCGCCGCGCGAAGGCGATATGGTCGGACCCCACGGAGAATTCGTCGGCTACGTGCACGAACAACGAATCGGGACGCGGCACGCTCTCCGCCACCTCGTCCGAACGGAAAGTCGCGCCGCCCTGCAACACCAACGTGTCGCCGCGCATGCGCCCCAGCATTTCGAGATTCACCATGTGTCCCACCACGACGGAGCTGTCGCGCAACATGCGCTCCAGCCGCCGCGACCCGACGATGCCCATCTCCTCGGCGCCGAACAGCGCAACGATCAAGTCGCGCTTGAACTCGGCGGCGTACGGAGCGAGCAGACGAGCTATCTCCGCCACGGCCGCAACGCCCGAGGCGTTGTCGTTGGCGCCGTAAAGCACGACGCCCGCCTCCGCCGCTCCCTTGCCTCTCTTGAAACGCCCCATGTGGTCGTAATGGGCGCCCAGCAGAATCTTCTCCGCATCGGGGCGGCCGCTGCGTATAACGGCCACGACATTGCAGGAGCTATCGTTCCACTCGCCGTCGAGAATGTCGCGCATTCCGTTCCTCTCGGCCGCATCGCCCATCTCGAACGGCACCGCCATATCTCCCCACAGCGGTTCGCAGCCGGCTTCGCGAAGCTCCTCCGCCAGATATCGGGCCGCCCGCATGTCGTTGCCGCTCGCGGCGCGCCGCCCCTCCAGCGAATCGGAGGCCAGCGCCTCTATCATGCGGTACATCCTCGCGGCGTCGCACGCGACGGGAGCCCGATTCGAACGCCCGCACGCCGCGCACGAGAGCGCCGCGAAGCAAACCGCCGCGCAAAATCCGTTTTTCACGTTCATGGTCGTCAATGTTCTTTCAGTTCCGTCGCCACGCCGTTGCGCACGACCTGCTTCAGGTCAGCCAGCATTATGCGACCCTGATATACATCGCTGCGGTCGGCCAGATGCAGGCTGAGAGTGTCGCCGCGCACCTCCACGTCGCGCGGCTCAACGTTCAGTTCCACCACGTTGAGCGTGCGCCACGCGTTCTGCACATAGAGCATGCCCGCCGAAGCCTTTCGGCCCGTCACCTCGACCACGTGAATATCGTTGTCGGCGATGCGTCGCAGGACGGGAACCATACGTCGCGCCGTCCGCCGCGCCGAAATCGTGTTGACGGTATACGACAGCGCGGGCAGCGCGCCGAACACGAACAGCGCGAAAATCAATATCTTATTGCTTGTCTTTTTCATTTTTCTTCATTTTGTCATACATTTCGAGAATCTCCCGAGGCTCCACCTCGAGCAACACCATCTGCCCGACGAAGCGGGGCAGCTCTTCGGAGTAGAACTCCTCGCGCCGTCGCGCCACTATTGCTCGGCGGGCGTCGTCGGCGACGAAGAATCCCACGCCGCGCACGCTGCGCACCGAAGCGTCGAACACCAGTCGCTCGTAGGTGCGCACCACGGTGTTGGCGTTCACGCCGAACTCCACGCTCAACTCACGGACAGAGGGGAGCTGCGTCCCCGCGGGCCACTCGCCTCGCATGATATGGTCCTCGATCCACGCCTTTATTTGCAGAAAAACGGGTTTGTTATCCGAAAGTTTCATTTCATTCTCCTCTCTTTGAATGTGAAGTAAGCCGCCGCATAGATCGCGATCGGCAGGGCCGCGTACCATATATAACTCAACGCGTACCCCGTCGTGCACGAACACCACGACACGCGCGAACGCCAACAGCCCGTCCACAAGTCGTCGACATAATCGGTCGCGACGAACGGCCAGCGTTCGATTCCCCACATCTCGGCAGCGAACCACGCGGCGAGCATCATCGCCGCGCCCGCGACGCGGTTCACGCCCGAACGCGCCAGAGTCGCGACGCAGTGCATCCACACCAAGGCATACGACATGAACGGAATGTAGTTCAGCGGCTCGCGCGTCGCCGTCACGCTGTCCCATATCGAAGCGAGCGACGAGATCGTCTCCTCCGCCGCGGGGATGCGGTCGATGACGAAGCACATGTAACAGGCGTCGAACGCATACCACAACCCCAGCGTCGCCGCGGGGAAAATCAACAGTGTGCGCGCCGTCTCCCACGCGAACTTGGCGCACGCGCTCGCGGGCAGCAGCAGGGCGGCATAGCTTCGCCGCGCGTCGCCGTATCCGCCGAAAAGCGTGCACAACGCGTATATGACCGCCACGCCGACCCACAAATATACGCATAAATTGCGAGTCCCCTCTATCGCGCCGCTCAGCCGAACGGCATACACCGTATTCCCGATCTCTATGCGCGAGAAGTAGAGCATGGCGACAACGACCACGAAAGCCGCCGCCGCGACAAGGTCGCGCAGCCAATGCTCGCGCGCGTATTGCGCGGCCAGATTACGAATATCCCTCAGCATACGCCCTCCTTTCCCGAGAAATGCGCCGCGATCGCCTCGCGCACGGCCTCGCTCTCGTGTATGGCGTGATACAACAGCTCCACATCCACATCGGTGTACTCTCCGCCGCGGTTGAGACGTATGGCTCGCAAGCCGTCGGCATAGAGCGTCTCGCCCTCGCCGCCCGCGTTGCCGAACGCAAAGCGCGCGGTTATGTCGTCGAAAAGCGCGTTCAACGCCACCGCGCCCTCGCGCACGACGATGGCGGCCGTAAGCAGATTTTCGAGGTCGGCGACCTGATGCGTCGACACCACCACGACGCGATCGGTCATGTCGAATCCCGCCAGCAGGCATCGGAAAGCCTTTTTCGATTCGATGTCCAGACCGTTGGTCGGCTCGTCCATCAACACCAGCGAGGGGTTGCCCGCCAAGGCGTAGGCGATGAATACCTTCTTGCGATTGCCCGTCGAGAGGCGGTCGAGCCGCGTATCGCCGTCGAAATCGAGCGTGCGCAGATACTCCCTGAAATCGTCGTGCGAGAATCGGGGACGGAATCTCGAATAGACGCGTTCGAAAGCGCGCGCCGACATGCTCGGAAAGGTCACCTCGTCGGGCATGTAAACCGTGTCGGCCAGAAAATCGCGGCTGCGGAGCGACGGCACGCGTCCCGACGCCTCCACCTCGCCGCGCAGCGGGAACAAGCCTCCCGCCAGCGTCTTGAGCAGGGTCGTCTTGCCGCTGCCGTTGGCCCCGAGCAACCCGTAAACGTTGCCCGCGCGCAGCGAACCGTCCACTCCCCGCAATACGGGACGACGTCTGACGTATCCCGCATCCAAATCATGAAATCTTATCATAGCAAAAGAGTTTTATTCCGTACCACATAAATAGTACACCACAAAAGTATATAAAAAATCCTTACCTCCAAACGAAACGAAAAAATTTCCGCGTTTTTATTTTCCGACGCCACCGCGCCGCATAATGCGCCGCCGAGATTTGCCCGCTCGCGCGAAATGCGCTATATTTGCGGCGGAAATGGACTTTTCGAGACTTCGACATTATCGCATCGCGGGCGCGCTGACGCTGCTGACGCTGTTCTGCACTTATGCGGGCGGCATCACGCTCTTCATGCACCGCCACACGATAGGCGGCTATGCCGTGGTCCATTCGCACCCCTACAAAACTGCGCCCGACACCGCCGAGCACACCCACACGGCGCAGCAGTTCGCAACCATAGCCGCCGTCTCGCACTTCTTCGCACCGGCAGCCGTCGCCGCGATCTGCATGTCGCTCGCCACACCCGACGTTCGGGAAACATATTCGGACAACGCCGCCCCGCGCGCAGAGTCCCGCCCCATCCGCCGTTACGGGCTGCGCGCCCCTCCCCCAACTTTGTCGTAATCACGGCGACGACCCTCGGGCCGCCCGCCCCGCCATGCTCCGCCCCGAAGGGCCGAGCGCGGCGCACACGTATTCATAACCCTTAACGACAAAGACTTCATGAAACTGAAAAGCCTTTATATCACCGTATTGTTCGCGGCGATGCACCTCGCCGTATTCGCAGGCCCCGACGACACGGAGCCGCAACGTCGCAAACCGAGCGACGCCAACGTCCACGGCCACGTCATAGACGCGCGCAGCGGCGAGCATATCCCCTTCGCGACCGTATCGGTCGAGGGCACCACAATAGGCGTCACGGCCGACGCCACGGGGCACTTCTATCTCAAAAACCTGCCCGAGGGCGAGCTGACGATCCTCGCCGAGTCGGTCGGCTACAAAGCCCGGCGGCGCAAGATCGTCGCCCGAAGCGGCAAGAGCGTCGAGGTGAACTTCGAGATGAGTGAGGAGACCCTCGCGATGGATGCCGTGGTGGTGTCGGCCACCCGCAACGAGACAAATAAAAAGAGTACCGCCGTGGTGGTCAACGTCGCCTCGGCCAAGCTGTTCGAAACCACCGCCTCGACCAACCTCGCCGAGTCGATGAAATTCCAGTCGGGTCTGCGCGTGGAGAACAATTGCGGCAACTGCGGCACCATGCAACTGCGCATCAACGGTTTGGAGGGACAATATTCGCAAATCCTGCTCGACTCGGCCCCCATATTCAGCTCGCTCGCGGCCGTATACGGACTGGAACAGCTACCCGTGGCGATGATCGAGCGGGTGGAGGTGATCCGCGGCGGAGGCTCGGCTCTATTCGGCTCGAACGCCATAGGCGGCGTGGTGAACATCATAACCAAGGAGCCGCTGCGCAACACGCTCGCGGTGTCGAACCTCACCGACATAATCGAGGACGGCACGGCCGAGTACAACACCTCGCTCAACGGCTCGTTCGTATCCGACGACAACCGCGCGGGCATCTATCTGTTCGGCATGATAAAGAACCGCGCGGCATACGACCGCAACGGCGACGGATTCAGCGACATTCCGCAGGTGAAATCGGAGACCGTCGGATTCCGCGGCTACTACAAGACCTCGATACGCTCGAAGCTGACAGCCGAGTACCACCATATCCACGAATTCCGCCGCGGCGGCGACGCGCTCGACCTGCCGCCCCACATGGCCGAGATCGCCGAGCGAATCGAACACGACATCGACGGCGGCAGCCTGCGTTTCGACGCCTTTTCGGCCGACTCGCGCCACCGCGGCAACGTATACGCATCGGCGCAGAGGATATCGCGCGACAGCTATTACGGCACGGGGAAAGATCCCGACGCATACGGCAAGACATCGGATCTGACCGCCGTCGTCGGAGCGCAGTACACCTATTCGTTCGACAAATGCCTCTTCATGCCCGCGCAATTGACCATCGGGGGCGAATACACCTACAACGATCTCGACGACCACTCGATAGGTTTCGACCGCAAGCTGCTGCAAACCGTCCGCACGGCGGGCGCATTCGTGCAGAACGAGTGGCGCAGCGACAAATTCAACATCATCGTCGGCGGACGTCTCGACAAACACAGCATGATCGACAAGCCGATATTCTCGCCGCGCGCCAACATACGCTACTCACCGAACGAGAACGTCGGACTGCGACTGAGCTATTCGAGCGGTTACCGCGCCCCGCAGGCCTACAACGAGGATCTGCACATCGACGCGCTTAACAACCAATCGGCCGTAATCGTGCTCGACCCCGACCTGAAACCCGAATATTCGCACAGCCTGAGCGGCTCGGCCGACCTCTACCGCACCTTCGGCTCGGTGCAGACCAACCTGCTCGTCGAGGGATTCTACACCGATCTGGACGACGTGTTCACCCTGACCAAGACGGGCGAGGACGAAGCGGGCAACATAATAAAAATGCGCCGCAACGCCTCGGGAGCTACCGTGGCTGGAATCACTTCGGAGCTGAAGATCGGCATTTCGAACGCGTTCGAGGTACAATTGGGCTACACCTTCCAGCGCAGCCGTTACGACGAGCCCGAGCGATGGTCGGACGACACGGAACCGCAGCGCCGCATGTTCCGCACCCCCGATCATTACGGCTACATGACCGCCTCGGCCGACATCGCGCGCAACCTGCGCGCGTCGCTCTTCGGCAACTACACGGGACGGATGCTCGTGCAGCACAACGCGGGATGGATCGAACGCGACACCGACCGCCTGACGCCCGCATTCTGGGACATGGGGTTGCGCTTCTCCTATCTGTTCCGCCTGACGAACGTAATCTCGATGCAGCTCGACGCGGGCGTGAAGAACATCTTCGACAGCTACCAGAGCGACCTCGACTTCGGGCCGTCGAAAGACTCGGTATACATCTACGGCCCCTCGCTGCCCCGCACATATTTCGTGGGGCTGAAATTCACCATGTAGACGAAAAATTATCCTCGGCAGCCGCAACGGTTGCCGAGGATATGTTTACGCTTCGCCCGACTGCTCGTTCGGGCTGTCCGAATACCTTATATTATATAGGATCACCGTTCGACGCGACCCGGGTAGGCCTCCAAGGCCTTGCCGAGGATGAACAACGCTCGGCGCAGATCGTCTTTTTTCAACACGTACGCTATACGCACCTCGTCGCGGCCCTTGGCGGGATCGGTATAGAAACCCGACGCGGGAGCCAGCATGATCGTCTCGCCCTCGTACTCGAAGTCCGACAGACACCACGCGCAGAAACGGTCGCAGTCGTCGATCGGCAGTCGCGCCACCGTATAGAACGCCCCCATCGGAATGGGCGAATAGACTCCCGAGATCTTGTTAAGCCCGTCGATCAGGCAGTTGCGCCGCTCGATATACTCCTCGTACGTTCGGATCATGTACGACCGCGGAGCGTCCATCGACGCCTCGGCGACGATCTGCCCCAGCAGCGGAGGACTCAAACGCGCCTGACAGAACTTCATCACCGCGTCGCGCAATTCGCGGTTCTTGGTAATCAACGCACCGATACGTATGCCGCACTCCGAATAGCGTTTCGACACCGAGTCGATAAGCACCACATGGTCCTCGATCCCCTCCAGATGGCAGGCCGAGATATAGGGCGAGCCCGTGTAGATGAATTCGCGGTAAACCTCGTCCGAAAAGAGAAACAGATCGTACTTCTTCACCATGTCGCGGATGCGGTACATCTCCTTGCGCGTGTAGAGGTAACCCGTGGGGTTGTTGGGGTTGCAGATCAATATGCCGCGCGTGCGTTCGTTTATCAACTCCTCGAACTGCTCGACCTTAGGCAGCGAGAAACCCTCCTCGATCGAGGTCGACACGGTACGGATGACGGCGCCCGCCGATATGGCGAAAGCCATGTAGTTGGCGTATGCGGGTTCGGGCACGATGATCTCGTCGCCCGGGTTCAGGCACGACATGAAAGCGAACAGCACCGCCTCCGAACCGCCCGTGGTGATTATTATATCGTCGGGCGAGAGTTTTATCTGGTACTGGTCGTAATACCCCACCAACTTTTCGCGCAACGAGCGATAACCGTCGCTCGGGCTGTATTCCAGCACCTTGCGGTCGATGGTCTTCAACGCGTCGAGACCGACTTGCGGCGTGGGCAGATCGGGCTGGCCGATATTGAGATGGTATATCTTGGTCCCGCGTCTCTTCGCGGCGTCGGCCAGAGGCACGAGCTTGCGGATAGGCGACTCGGGCATCTCGACCGCTCTTTCGGATATTCGAGGCATAAATCTCAGTTTAACGGGTTACACTAAATGCTGTCCAGCACATTGCGCACCTTCAGCAGAATACCCGAACGGTGCAGGCTGTGCCTCTCGACGAATCGTTGCATCGCGGCGTATTTCGACGGACAACGCGTCTCGACGTAATCCATCGTGTAATAGAGTCCGCTCGTCAGGATCAACCCCGCGGCGGCGGTGACGTAGAGCTGCGTCTCGGGACATAGGTCGAACACGTTGCACACATGCCACACCACGACCACCAATCCGTTGAGAATAAGCATGTTTACCGAAGTCAGCACATGACCGAATCCCAATCGTATGAACATGTGGTGCAGATGGGTCTTGTCGGCGCTGAAAGGCGAGCGGCCCTTCAGCATGCGCGCCGTCATCACGCGCAGCGTATCGAAGACGGGAATAGCCAGCACGGCCAGCGTGAAGCTCACGGAGCTTCCCGTGATATGCTCGCTGCCCGACTGTATGATCCGCATCACGTACAGCGAACAGATGAATCCCAGCACCAGCGAACCGCCGTCGCCGAGGAACATTTTGTACTTCGCGCCGAACATGTTGTGCATCATGAAGGGGATCAACGCGCCGAACATCGAAAAGGCCAGCACGGCGTACGACGTGTCGCCCATGCGCACGAAGCAGATGCCGAACAGCAGCGAGGCGAACATACCGTAACCCGAGCAGAGTCCGTCGACGCCGTCGATCAGGTTTATCGAGTTGATTATGCCCACTCCCGAGATGAGCGTAAGCACTATGGCAATGCCCAAAGGCAAGCGGTAGATGTTCCACAGTCCGTGGAAATTATCGATATAGATACCGCACAGGAACATCATGAGGCATACGGTAAAAATCTGCAACGCGAAACGCGTCGTGGGCGATATATCCATTATGTCGTCGCCCACGCCCGTGTAGAGCATCACCATCATGGCTATTATGAGCTCGAACTGTATCTCCATGTTCTGAACGTAATATCCCGCCACGCCGAGACCGAACATGAGTCCGAAAAAGACGCCCACGCCGCCCAGAACGGGCACGGGCACTTTGTTGAGCTTGCGCGCATTGGGATTGTCCACGATCTGCTTCATCTTGGCGATCTTCACCAGTCGCGGATGAATCAGAAACACCACCAGCGAGGCGATGAACACCGGCAAAGCCGCCACGAATATCAAATTTTCCATAACAAGGGTTGTTTTTGCGTTATATGAAAATTATTTCTCCGCATCCGCGCCCGAAGTCGAGGCCGACTTCGCGGGCAGCTCCTTCACGAATCTGCGCCAACGGTCGCTGCCCGAGATCTCGCCCAGAAGGGGCAGGAACAGCACGACGCCCGCGCCGACGATGACGCCGAGGAACGTGAAAGCGATGACTATCATCGGACGATTGGGTTTGCTCTTCCGATAGGGAACCGTCACGGGGTTCACCACCGTAAGGATGGGCGTGGTCTCCTTCACGCTTATCTTGGCCTGCTCCAGCTGCGTCGCCAGCTCGCTGTAAAGATTCATCGCCAGCGAATACTCGGCATCGAGCTTCTCCTGCTCGGTGCGCGCCGAGTAGCGTATGGTGTTCTGGTTGGCGTCGCGGAACTTGGCGCGACGGGCCTGCACATCTTCGAAGTGGCTCTTGGCCTCGTCGTAACGCTCCTGCACGAAGTCGAGGTTCGACTGCACCTTCTCGATCTTGAACTCGGTGATGTAACGCTGCAACAGCGCGAGCGTCGCCTGCGCCAACTGCGCCGCGGCCAGCGGCTCGGCCATGTTGGCCGACAGGGTGAGGTAACCGTTCTTGTCGTCGATAGAGAGCGCGAGGCTGCGGCGCAACGCGTTCAGGCATTCGTACTCCTTATCGGTCAGCATCTCGATGCGCGTCGCCCCCTCGGACGCGGCCGACGCCACGTAATCGGGCTCGGACTTCTCGCCGCGCAGGGCGTTCAATACGAGCGACGGCAACCCGACGGTGTATTTGAGGATATAGCCGCCCACCGAGGGCTTGTTGAACTCTTTCGAGGTGTTGTATTCGTAAAAGCTCACGGGACGGCCCGCCTTTCGGTAATCGATCTCGGTCATCATCAGCTCCTTGCCGAAGGTGGCGCTGTTCATGATCTTCTCGTACACATAGGGCGAAAGGGTCTTCACGTCCTGCATCTGGTTGATGTTGATTCCCGCCAACGCGGCCAGCGAACTCATCCTCGACGAACCCGTCGAACCGGAGGTCTGCGGCACGAAGTCGCACGTGGCGGTGTAGACCTTGGCGCTGAGAAGAGCCACTGCCAGTCCGAACGCCATGAAGCCGCAAGCGACTTTTATTATCAAACCGCGGTTCAACCACAATTTCCGCGCGAGCTCCACGAGATCGATCTCCTGCTCCTCGACGGGCATATCGTTACGATTCTGTATCTGATCCATAATTCACGACTGCTGTAAGTGTTATGTTACTTCGTAAGGTTCAGCACCGATATCACCACCGCGGCGGTAGACGCGGTAGACGACACCAAACCTACCACCTCGCTCCACTTGATCGGCTCCGAGTAGGCTTTCGAGGGGACTATGATTATGCAGCCCGGGCGTATCTCGGCCGACGTGCCCGAAGCGACCATGCCGTTCATGTAGATCACGAACGCGCGGTTCTTGCGGGCGCGGTTGTCGTAACCTCCCGCCGCATTCACATAATACTTCATCTTCTTGCCGACGCGATATGTAACCGAGTTGGGATACAACACGGCGCCCATCACGCGCACCGTGCCGTTGTAGGTGGGCACCGAGATCACGTCGCCGTCGCGCAGCACTATATCGGCATCCGACCCGGGGGCCGCCAACGCCTTTTCCAGATCGATTCCGACCGAGTAGACCGTCGACAGCTCCACGCCCGCCATGTTGAGCGAATCCTTGTCGCCGCGCTCGGCCTGCGCCTCGATCATCTCCCGCAGCGCGCGCCTCTGTGCCCTCTCCTCGTCGGTCATCTTGCGCAACAGATATGCGCCCTCGACGAATGCCCCGGGCGTCACGTTGCCCGCCGAACCGATGATCTCCGAGATGCGCATGTTGCGGTGCGAGAGCGGGTAGGTGCCCTCGAATGTCACCTCGCCGCGCACGGTGACGCTGCTCTGCGTAATGTATACGGGCGAACGGCGAACGTACACCTGATCGAACGGCTTGAGCACGAAGCCCCCCTCGCCGTCGGTCGACAAAGCGTCGGAAATATTCACCGTGAAGGTCTCGAACAACGTATCGCTCACTCGGGTGCTTCGGGGATCCTTCACGCGGCGGGTGACGATCACGTTGGCCGTCGACGCCGACTCCAGCAGACCGCCCGCGGCGATCACCAGATCCTCGACGGTCATGTTCTCGGCATAGGGATAGGTATCGGGGCGACTCACCGAACCGAATATGGTGACGTCGTACTGCTCCTGCATCTCCGACACCGCGGGGATCATCAATATATCGTTGGGACGCAGCGAGATATCGGCCACGCGGCCCGCCATGAGGCCGTCGAGATCGATCGCCTGCACCTCCATCGTCCAATCGGGTTTCTCGCGATAGAGCAACGCGCGGCTGCGGAAAGCGTCGTCGCGCAAACCGTCGGCACGCGCGATGAGCTCTTTCACGGTGTTCACCTTGTCGTCGATGGCATAGTAGCCCTCGCGATAAACGGCTCCCTTCACCTCCACGCGGTTCTCGTAACGGTCTATCGCGCCCGCCACCGACACCACGTCGCCGTCCTCGAGCACGAAGGTGTCGAAATCGCCGCTGTCCACAGTGAACGAACGGTACTCGCCGCCCTGACGGCGCGTGACGCTCACCATCTTGCGGTTGGCGTCGTTGGTGAATCCGCCCGCGAAACGCACCAGATCGCCGATGGTCTCCGAACCCTTCATCTCATAGAACATCGGACGCTTTACCTCGCCCGACACCTCCGCCAGCTTGCCGTAGGCCGCCACGGTCACCAAATCCCCGTCGCGCAGAGCTATATCCTTATCGGTCTTGCCGTTGAGAATGTAATCGTAAACGTCCACGTCCGAGAAGAGCTTGCCGCCGCGATATACCTTGATGCTTCGCAGCGTACCGAGCTGCTCCACGCCTCCCGCCATGTGCAGGGCATGGAACAACGTGGCCAGCGACGGGAGCGTATAGGTACCCGAAGAGGCCACCTCGCCCGCCACGTTCACCTGTATGCTTCGTATGCTGCCGAGCGACAGCTTCATCTTCACCGAACCGTCGTAAAGGCCCTCGTAAATCGCCGCCAGCGAGCCGCGCAGACGTTGCGCCGCCTCCGAGATGGCGAGTCCCGCCAGCGTTACGGGCCCCACGTTCGACACGAAGATCTTGCCGTCGGGCGACACCGTGGCCTCGATGGTCATCTGCGAATCGCCCCACACGTCGATTATCACCTCGTCGCCCGGGCCCAGCACATAGTTGTCGGGGGTGGCTATGCTGAGGTTGGGTTCGAACGTAAGCCGACTGTTGGTGAACAGATCGTGTCCGAATATCCGACGCGGAGCCTTGGCGATCGTCGCGATAGAATCGCGACGATCGCCAAGGCCGATACCCTCCATGAGCCCCTCTTGGGGGTCGGTCGGCAAACCGCTCCGCACGTCGGCGTTAACGTCGGCTTGGCCGACGTTAACGCCGTTTGCCGTCGCAGCGTTCACGCTGCGGCGGCGATCTTTTTGCGTCGTTTGCGTCGAATTGTCCGCCTTCGATTTGTCGGCATTCTTCGCTTTCAATTCATCGATCTGACTCTGCGTCAGCGTACCGTTGCGATACGCCTCCAAAAGTTCCTGATTACTTTGCGCGCGCGCCGCCATAACGGGCGCGGCGAGCAAAAATAACAGCATGACCGCTCTTCTCATTCCAATATTATTTTTCGTTTTCTATTCCTCTTTCAAAACATCCGACCCGAGCGTCCGAAAATCGGCGCCCGCGGATCATAAGCACACAACGCGTTGACAACAAGCGAATTACCCCCCCCCCGATACATATCTCCGAAGGATCGCGTCCGACCACTGCCGCCAAAAGGCATATATTTTTACAAAAATAGCAAAAAATATCCTCTTTCCAAATATTTACGCCGCTAATCTTTCCGCGCGACGATCCCGTCCGCCAAGGCCGACAGCCCCGCCCGAGCCGAACACCCGCGCGCCGAAACGCCGCCCCTACTCCCGTCTTTTGCGCTTCGCGCGGGAGCCTTTGCGAGGCTTGCGCACCGACCACCCGAAATGCCCGAGCGCCTCGCCCAAACGGAAATATTCGCCGTGACAGTAAGCCATCATCCCCGCGCGCTCCAGATCGAGACGCCCGCTCTCGGGATCGATATACCTCTCGTCGGCCAGCACGTTAACCACCTCGGCCAAGAACATGTCGTGGGATCCGAGCCGCACCGTCTCGCGCACACGACACTCTATCGACACGGGCGACTCCCCCACCGCGGGAGCCTTGACCACGGCCGACGCCACGGGCGTCAACCCCGTCTCGGCGAACTTGTCGTAATCGCGGCCCGAACGCACGCCGCACCAATCGACGGCGCGAGCCATGTCGGCGGTGGTGAGATTTATGACGAACTCGCCCGTGCGCTTTATGATATCGTAAGAGTGCCGCTCGGGGCGCACCGAGATGTAACACATCGGCGGCGAGGTGCATACCGTGCCCGTCCAAGCGACGGTGAAAATATTGTACTCCTCGGGAGTGTCGCCGCAACTCACCAGCACCGCGGGCAGCGGGTAGATCATCGTTCCGGCTTTCCAGCTCTGTTTCATAAACCTGCATTTACGGCCGCAAAGATAGCAAATTCGCGGCTTTTAACTAAATTCGGGAGAGAGACGCCTTTCCGACCCGTCCCCGCGGCAGCGCAGACGAACTTTCGAACCGTAAGCGAAAACACGGGATTCGGCATGATTTCCCATGAACGACAAAACGAGCCGCCCGCAAGGGACGGCCCGCAAAAGTTACGATTCGAAACCGCGCTAAACGATGCCCTGCGACAGCATGGCGTCGGCCACAGTCATGAATCCCGCGATGTTGGCGCCCTTCACATAGTTGATATATCCGTCCTGCTCGGTACCGTAATCGACGCACACGGCGTGTATCTTGTTCATGATCTCGTGCAGCTTGGCATCCACCTCCTCGGCGCTCCACTTCAGACGCATGGAGTTCTGCGTCATCTCCAGTCCCGAGGTCGCCACGCCGCCCGCATTCGAAGCCTTGCCCGGCGAGTAGAGAATCCGCGCCTTCTGGAACACCTCGATAGCCTCGGGCGTAGAGGGCATGTTGGCTCCCTCCACCACGCACCGGCATCCGTTCGCCACCAATTTGGCGGCATCCTCGCCGTTCAGCTCGTTCTGCGTGGCGCACGGCATGGCTATGTCGCACTTCACGCCCCACGGACGCTCGCCCTCGAAATATTGCGCCGAAGGATACTTCTCGGCATATTCGCGGATGCGGCCGCGCAACATATTTTTCAACTCGAACACGTATTGCAGCTTATCGCCGTCGATTCCGTCGGGATCGTAAACGTAGCCGTTGGAATCCGACATCGTGAGAACGCGCGCGCCCAACGACAGAGCCTTCTCGGCGGCGTACTGCGCCACGTTGCCCGAGCCCGAGATCACCACGTCCTTGCCCTTGTACGACTCTCCGCGCGTGGCCAGCATCGCCTCGCCGAAATAGCATGCGCCGTAACCCGTCGCCTCGGGACGAATCAACGAACCGCCGAAGCTGAGGCCCTTGCCCGTAAGGGTGCCCGTGAATTCGTTGCGCAGACGCTTGTACTGTCCGAACATGTAACCCACCTCGCGGCCGCCGACGCCGATGTCGCCCGCGGGCACGTCGGTATCCTGACCTATATGACGCTGCAACTCGGTCATGAAGCTCTGGCAGAAGCGCATGATCTCCATGTCGGACTTGCCTTTCGGGTTGAAATCCGATCCGCCCTTGCCGCCGCCCATGGGCAGCGTGGTGAGCGCGTTTTTGAAGGTCTGCTCGAAAGCGAGGAACTTCAAGATGCTGAGATTCACGCTCGAATGGAAACGTATGCCGCCCTTGTAGGGACCTATCGCGCTGTTCATCTGCACGCGATACCCCTTGTTTATCATAATCTCGCCCGCATCGTTCACCCAAGGTACGCGGAACATAACCACGCGTTCAGGCTCGGCAATGCGCTCCAACACCTTCATCTTCACGAGTTGCGGATTCTCCAAAACGTACGGAGCGACGCTCTCGACCACCTCGCGAACGGCCTGATGGAACTCGGGCTCGTTGGGGTTTTTGGCTACCACGTCGGCCATGAAATGCTCGACGTACTCTTTCACTGACATGTTCATAGTAATAGTTGAGTTATAAATAATAGTGAGATCTGTCGCAAAGATAATAAAATTTATTAAGATATCAACATATAACCGATAAAAATCTAAACTTCCTGCATATATATTCCAATTTTACCCATATTCGGCGGTTCTAAGCGCATAAATTTGCCGTTACGAATTCTAACTTACCGTTGCGCCCGCCATCGGCCCGCATCGGCAAAATCGCAAATAAAATTTGCTTTTGCGCTCGACTTATGCGTACCTTTGACTTCGTCTTAGATACTCCCGCTCGGCAAAATGCAAGCAAGCTTGCTTTTGCCCTCGCTAATTCGTATCTTTGCATATCATTAACAAACCGTAAAACTTAAAACATACAAAAGATGAAAAGAGCGATTCTTCTCTCGGCGTTGACACTCGCAACGACGGCCGCCGCATCGGCGCAAGAGAAAAAGGAGTACCCCAAACCCGAAGGCATGCGCCCCGCCATGACCGAGTTCTGGACCCCGCAGCCCAAAGTGGTGACCCCGGGCGACATCGCCACCAACTCGGCCCCGTCGGACGCCGTGATTCTGTTCGACGGCAAGGACCTGAGCGCGTGGACGAGCAGCGGCAACGGAGGTCCCGCCGAGTGGGACGTGCACGACGGAGTGTTCACCGTCAACAAGAAAAAGGGCGATATCCAGACCCGCGAGAGCTTCGGCAGCTTCCAGCTGCACATCGAGTGGCAGGTGCCCGAAAACATCACGGGATCGAGCCAGTCGCGCGGCAACAGCGGCATATTCCTCCAGAACAAGTACGAGATCCAGATTCTCGACTGCTACCAGAACGAGACCTATGCCAACGGACAGACGGGCAGCGTCTACAAGCAGGTGATCCCCTTGGCCAACGCCATGCGCAAGCCCGGGGAGTGGAACGTTTACGACATCATCTACAACGCGCCCGTATTCAACGAGGACGGCACCTACAAGGTGAATCCCACCGTCACGGTGATTCAGAACGGCATCGTGCTGCTCAACAACTTCACCATCCGCGGCACCACCGAGTACATCGGCCATCCCCGCGTGGAGAAGCATGGCGACGGCCCCATCAAGTTGCAGAGCCACGGCGACCCCAGCGAGCCGATCAGCTTCCGCAACATCTGGCTGCGCAAGCTGTAATCTCCGATCGACGAACAACGGGCCGCTTTTTCGGAAAAGCGGCCCGTTTTCGTTCATGCGTCGGCGGAGCGAATCGCGCGCCCCGTCAATACTCGTCCACCGCCAGCTCCTCGCGATAGGCGTCGAGACGTCGGCGCAGCCGCTCCGCGACCTCGGCCATGTCGGCGCGGTCGATTACGTTGCGCATCTCCGACGGATCCTCGCGAAGATCGTACAGCTCCTCTTCGCGAAGCGACACCGAGCCGTCCTTCTCCTTTTTGTAGAAGTGTATCAACTTGTAGCGTCCGTCGCTCACGCCGTCGTGGCGCAGCACCATGTGCTCGGCGGGATAGTCGTAATAGTGGTAGTACAGATCCTCGCGCCACTCGCGCGGCTCGCGGCCTTTGCACAGCAATTGCAGCGGACGGCCCGACATGTAATCGGGGCGGTCGACGCCCGCCGCCGCGAGGTACGTGGGGGCGTAATCGATGTTCTGCACCAAACGGTCGCACACCTCGCCGCGCGCGCCGTTCGGGTAGCGTATTATGAGCGGCGTGCGGAACGACTCCTCGTACATGAAACGTTTGTCGAACCAACCGTGCTCGCCCATGTAGAAGCCTTGGTCGGAGGTGTAGACTATCACGGTGTCGTCCATCAGGTCGTGCTCCTCCAGATAGTCGAGCAAGCGGCCGATCTGGTCGTCCACAGAACGTATGCAGCGCAGGTAGTCGCGCATGTAGCGTTGGTATTTCCACTCCAACAGCTCGTCGCCCGTAAGCTCCGCCTCGATGAAGGCTTCGTTCTTTGGACGGTAGGCGTCGCGCCACGCCGCCTGCTGCTCGGGCGTGAGGCCCGCGTACGCCGCATCCCAATAGCTGTTGGGTTCGGGACGATAGCCGTCGCGCCCCTTGAGCTCCTCGACCTTGAGGTCATAGACCAGCTCCATATCCTTCGCGATGCTCATCCGCTGCGCGTGCGCCGCCGTGGTGCGGGTCGAGTAGTCGTCGTGGAAATTGTCGGGCAGCGGAAACTCCACATCCTCGAAAAGATCGTAATATTTCGGTTCGGGCATCCAGTTGCGGTGCGGCGCCTTGTGGTGCACCAGCAGGCAGAACGGACGGTCGGGATCGCGCCCTTCGAGGAACTCGATGGCATGATCGGTTATGAGTTCGGTGGCGTAACCCTGCTCGCGGACATACTTGCCGTCGGAGTCGTGCGAACGGAACGCGGGGTTGTAATAGTCGCCCTGATTGTTGAGCAGGCGGTAGAAGTCGAAACCCTTGGGTTCGCACTGCATGTGCCACTTGCCCACCACGGCGGTAGAATATCCCCGCTCTCGCAGCAGCTCCGAGAAGAAGGTTTTGCTCGCGTCGATGCCCGCCCCCAATTGCCGCTGGCCGTTCTGGTGGCTGTAAAGCCCCGTCATGAGGCACGCGCGGCTCGGCGTGGAGAGCGAATTTTCGACATACGCCCGCGAGAAGAGCACCCCTTCGGCCGCGAGTCGGTCGATATTGGGCGTCGGAGCGAGCCGCGAAAGCGGATGACCGTAAGCGCTGATGGTCTGGTAGGAGTGGTCGTCGGTCATGATGTGGATGATGTTGAGCGGCTTGCGCTCCACGACCGATTGCTGCGCGCAGGCCGTCGCCGCGAGTGCGGGAGCTATGGCGGCTGCGTGTCGGATGGCTCTTTTCATGAGATGGAGGTTTCGGTTTCCACGAAGATAGGCAAAATCGGCCACTTCGGCAAGCGTATCGGCCGAATTTCCGCCTCGGGGAGAGCAAATCGCGCTTGGCGGGCCTCCGCGGGGCAGAGCAGCGGCCCGCGCGGTCGGGCGAACCGCGTCAGGGCAGTTGCATGTGCGCCTCCAAGGTCTCGCGCAGATGCGACGAGTCGAGGTGGGTATAGATCTCGGTGGTGAGTATGTTTTCGTGCCCCAGCAACTCCTGCACCTGACGGATGTTGGCCCCGCCTTCGAGCAGATGGGTGGCGAACGAGTGGCGGAAAGTGTGGGGGCTGATCCTCTTGTCGATGCCCGCGCGCAGGGCCGCCTGCTTTATTATCGTGAAGATCATCACGCGCGTGAGGCGGCCGCCGCGATTGTTGAGAAACAGCGTCGCCTCGTTGCTCCGCTCCTCGCGGCGGGTCTCCAGATAGAGCTGTATGCGGTCGCGGGCAATGCCGCTCACGGGCACCAACCGCTGCTTGTCGCCCTTGCCGATGATGCGTATGTATCCCTCGCCGAAAAAGAGGTCGCCGATCTTGAGGTCGCACAGCTCCGACACCCGCACGCCGCACGAGTAGAGCACCTCCAGTATGGCGCGGTCGCGCAGCCCCTTGCAGGTGGAGGGGTCGATGGAGCCTATCAGGCGGTCGATCTCGTCGACGCTCAGGGTGTCGGGGAGTTTGCGGCCCGCCTTAGGGGCCTCGACCAGCTCGGCGGGCGACGAGGAGATCAAGTCGTTGAGGAGCATGAAGTTGAAAAAGCTCTTGATGCCGCTCAGGTTACGGGCCTGCGAGCTCTTTTCACGCCCCTGCTCGAACAGCACGACCATGTAGTGTTCCACCATGTTGCGCTCGACCTTGCGCGGCGGCACGTCGTGATAACGCAGAATGAAGTGGGCGAAATACTCCAGATCGCGCATGTAGGATTCGATGGTATTGCGCGAAAGATGCTTCTCGAGGAGCATGTAGGAACGGTATCGCCGCGCGATTTCCGTCCATTTATCCCTGTTTTCCGCCATATTATTTCTAACTTTGTCGGCTGCGAATATAAGAATATTTTACATAATAATAGAGCGCTGCTCATGCGAATTTACCGAATAGCAAGCAATTTTCGCTTCGGGAGGCCTACATTACGGCTTTCGCCGTTATTCAAATCCGCCCCTCCCCGCAATCCCCTCCTCGGGAGGGGACTTCGGTCGCTGCGCTCCGAAATAAAATTACAATGAACTACATCGAATTGGATATTCCGGTCGGCGGCGACGAGCGTGCCGAGATCGCGACGGCGCTGTTGAGCGACCTGCCGTTCGAGGCTTTCGAGGTCGCCGACGGCCATCTGAAGGCGTATATCCCGCAATCGGATTACGCCGCGTGCCGCGCCGAGGCGGCGGAGATACTCGACGCGTTCGGAGCGACCGACCGCCGCGAACGCGAGATAGGCCGCGAGAACTGGAACGCCGCGTGGGAGAGCGACTTCACCCCCGTCGAGGTGGCGGGCGACGCGCCCGTCCGCATCCGCGCCCCGCACCACGCCCCCTCGGCCGAGGGCGTTACGGATGTGGTGGTCGCGCCGCGCATGTCGTTCGGCACGGGACATCACGTCACCACGGCTCTCATGACGCGCGCCGTAACGACGATGGGCGTCGACGGACTCCGCGGTCTCGACATGGGTTGCGGCACGGGCGTGCTGGCCATAGTGGCCTTGAAGCGCGGCGCGGCGGCCATGACGGCGGTCGACGTCGACGAGTGGGCTTGCGAGAGCTGCCGCGAGAGCGTCGGGCTGAACGGCGTGTCGGAGCTCACGGAGGTCGTATGCGGCTCGATGGGCGACATGGCGGGGCGGCGGTTCGACTTCATTCTGGCCAATATCAACCGCAACATACTGCTCGACATGATGCCGATGTTCGCCGAGGCGTTACCGACGGGCGGGCGTTGCGCGATGAGCGGATTCCTTACATGCGACGCGGCGGCCGTGAAGGATGCGGCGCGGTGTTGCGGCATGGAGTGCGAATCGGAGAGCGAGAGCGACGGATGGGTCGCCACGGTG
>ERZ777306.2254-NODE-2254-length-25286-cov-4.738694_pt1 | contig 25286 bp, 7 predicted proteins | sample MGYA00374966_ERZ777306 | MGnify/ENA primary metagenome ERZ777306 (study PRJEB29329, sample SAMN06343882) | mouse gut metagenome | isolation source: Mouse cecum | place: Austria: Vienna | collected 2014-11-15 ...
CGCGACGGCGCCGTTCCCGCACTCTCCGAGACATTCGAAGGCGTCCCTCTGGCGCTCTTTCGAGTACGTAAGAACGCTATTCCCGCGGTTTCGTCTGCGTGCAAAGGCGTTGTTCCTCCGGCTCCGGCGGGGAGTCGCGATAGTGCGTCTGCGTGTTCCGCGGGCGGCGCGCCCGTGCTCCCTGAGGCGCACGAGGACGGTGGCGCTGGTCGTGCGGGTTGGCGTGCGCGTGAGGCGAGCGCTCTGAAGGCTGTCTTCCCACGGGCGGGTCGTGCCCGTGCGGCGGGGCGAAGTGTTTCACGTGAAACATTCCGTTTCTCGGGTCGCCCCCTCTTTTCGGCGCGCTTCCCGTCGCGTTTGCTGGCCGTCTTGGCGGCGATGGCGCTGGCGGTGACGTGCGTGGGATGCTCTGGTGCCAACGGGACGGCTGCGACGGTCAACGGGACGGCCATTCCCGAGCAGGCCGTGACCGACTACGTGCAGAGCCTGCGCGCAGCGCAGGGGCTTGAGGACGGTGCTGCGTGGAAGGCGTACCTGGAAGACAGCGGCCAGACATCGGAGGGCGTTCGCGACCAGGTGATCGACGTGCTGGTCTCGCGCGAGATCATGCGCCAGGGCGCATCTGAGCTGGGCGTGCGTGTAACGGGCGAAGAGCTGGATGAGGCGGTGGCCGTGAAGCGGCGCACCTACGAGTCCGACGAGCAGTGGCGCGAGGCCCTGGCTGCCGCCGGCCTGGACGAGAAGTCCTTCCGCGAGGAGACCGAGCTGGACCTGCTCTCCGCCAAGGTGACGCAGGCCCTTGCTGAGGATCCCTCGCTCGCCTACGAGGCCACACGCGACACGGACGACAGCGCCTACGACAAGGTGGGCGACGCCGCGTCCGGCGCCGGCGATGCCGTTCAGGACGAGGCCGCCCTCGAGTCCGCGCGCACCCAGGCGGCACTCGCCTGGATTGCCGACCTGCGTGCCCGCGCCGACATCACCGTGAATCCCTTCCCCAACGGCCTGCCGTACTAGAGCAGGCCACCCGCCCGCCCCGCCCAGGGCGCCCATGACTGCCCGCGATCGCCCGCGCCCGCCCGCCCCGCGCCCGCCTCACGACCGTCCACGTCCGCCCCTGCCTCTCCCAGCCCGCGGCACCCGCCCCCGCCCACGGCGCGCGCTCCCGCCCCCTACGCTTGCCCACGGCCCGGCGCCCCCCGCTCGCCCCCCCCGCGCCTCCGGCGGGGCTCGCGGGGCGGCTCCCCGCCGCTCCTCGCGCGGCCGCCGGGGGAGTGTTTCACGTGAAACATCCTCTTCGCGGTGGCCTGCGCGCGGGAAACCAGTAAACTGCTGCACAGCGACGGAGCGCGTGTTGCCTGCGGGCCGCGCGCGATTGCCCTCTGTGGGCGAGTGGGCGCGGCCGCGTAGCGGGTCCGCGTCGAGAAAGGAGGCCGCCATGGCCGATCGTGAGATCGAAAACGACTCCCAGGAAGTCCCCGAGATTCCCGAGATTCTCGAGAAGGTGCTGCTGTTCTCCCTCGATGAGGCGAAGGAGAAGATGTCCCAAGGCGCCGAGGTCATCCCGTTCACGGCCCTGGTGGTCAAGGACAACCTCTTCATCGAGTCGCATCCTGGCGAGACCGCCGAGGAGTGCTTCAACTTCGCCGAGCACACGGTGAAGGGCGCGCGTGGGGCTGACGCCTATGGGCTGTGCTACGACGGCTACATTGATACCGACGATGGGCAGAAGGACGCGCTCATCGCGGAGGGAGGCGTCCCGGGCGAGGACGAGGGCTTCGCCGTGGGCTTCCTCTACGCCATCGAGGGCGAGGAGCCGGTGTTTGAGGACGAGCCGGTGTTCATCGGCGCGGCTCCCAACTTCATGGGCTCCCTTAAGGATGCTTCCGAATATGGCGATGATGAGATCGACGAGAAGTACCTGGAAGACGCCCCCGAGGACGAACCGGAGCCCGAGGCGCTGTAGCCCCTGCTCGCCAGATACGCTCCCAGCACCCACGAAAACGTCGGCCCCGCGCCGGCGTTTTTTTGTGCCCAAGCGCGGGGAACGAATGTTTCACGTGAAACATCTCGGAAAGCACCGCAAGAACCCCCGCCCGCCGCCCCGGGTGCTCGACTCGACGAGCGACGATGACGGAGGCGACGACGGAGGACGGTCGTCGCGACGGGTGATGGAGGCGCCAGCCGGGGGCAGAGCGCAGCAGCGCCGGCGAAGGGCGGAGACACGGACGGACGGCCCGGCATCGCGAGCGGCGACGAAAGGGGGCCGCTGCCGTGACGATGGGGCGACTCGCCACGACGAGGCGGCGACAGGAAAGGCTCCCGACCCGACGAGGCGGCGATGGGCCGTGCCGCCGTGCCGCCGCGACGGGAAGGCGCTCGACCCGACGGGGCAGCGATAGGGGGTGCCGCCGCGACAGCGGGGCAGCGATGGGGCGGGCGCCCGACCCGACGGGGCGGCGACGGGGAAAGGCGCTCGACCCGATAGGGCGGCGATGGGACGTGTCGCCGCGGCGGTGGAGCGCCGACGAGGCAGCGATGGGGCGTGTTGCCGCGACGGCAGGGCGATGGCGGGGCGAACGCCCGACCCGACGAGGCGGCGTCGGCGGGGGCGCCTGCCGTGACAGGGCGGGGCTCGCGGTGTGGTGGGCCGTGCGGTCGGGCCGACGGGGCGGCGTCGTCGACGGGGCTGGGGGAGGGGTGGCAGCGCGATGGGGGTGACCGGGCGTAGCGGGGCGGGGCAGGGCAGCGGTTTCGCGCGGATGAGGACGAGGACGTCTCGCCGTTCTGGCGTCGGCGGGGGCGGTTAGGGTGGCAGGAGCCTCAGCGGATGGCGGCGGATCGACGGATGACGAAGGCAAATGACGGAGAGCCGGATCCTGACCGCCCCGCCAGAGGCGCAGCCCCCGCAGGGAGGCGGAGTCGGGCCTCGTGTCAGATGCTCCGTCTCCCGTCTGCTCGGGGGCTCCACGCAGACGCGCCCGCGGGCGCACGACGAGGCGCCGGCCCCGCGCGCGGCGCGGAAAGAGGCACGACATGGGCATCAACAACGTAATCATCAGCGGCAACCTGACGCGTGACGCAGAGCTGCGCGTCACCCAGAGCGACTGGAAGGTGCTCGGCTTCGGCGTGGCGGTCAACGACTACCGCCTGAGCCGCGAGACCGGCGACTGGGAGGAGTACCCCAACTTCGTCGACTGCACCCTGTTCGGAAACCGCGCGGCTGCGCTTCACCGGCACCTTCGCAAGGGCACGAAGGTATGTCTGAGGGGCCGTCTCCGCTGGAGCTCATGGGAGAAGGAAGGCGCGCGTCGCTCCAAGCTGGAAGTGGTAGTCGACGAGCTGGAGTTTCTCTCGCCCCGCCGCGACGACTTCGTTCCCGCCCCCGCATCCGCTTCTGTCCCCTCTGCTCCCGTCCCCGCATCCGACCCCACCCCTGCTCCCGATTCGGCTCCTCCCGCCCCAGCTCTCGCCCCCGCTCCCGACGACGGCGCTCTTTGCGGCGAGCCTCCGTCGTCAGGCGTCTACGACGAGCGGATCCCCTTCTAGCATCCGCGTCCGGCGCTTCACAACGAGTCAGGTGCCTTTCCGCCCAGGCGGCGGGGAGGCGCCCGACCCGCGCTGATGGCACGGGGTATCGGCGACCCAATGCGGCCTCCGTCCGCGCCCCGCCTCCGTCCGCGCCGAGCCCCCCGGAGCCTGGCGTAGCGCCGCCCCTTCGTCCGTTGCCAGCCTCGGCCTCCGCCTGTGCCCAGCTCGCCGGTGCCTGGGGGACGCCGCCGTCGGCCCCCAGGCACCGCCCTCGCATCCCAGCCCCCAGCCCCGCCGCGCGTCCAGCCCGCCCGCGCCTCCCCCCCGCCCCCACCCCCCCTCGTCGTCGCGGGTAGCAAATGTGGAGTTGGCGTGTCTTGTTTGGGGCGCGTGACCGGGTTTGCTAGAATAGGCAGGCTATTTCCTGCCCCGGTCGTGCCTTCATCAGCCCGGGGCCGTACAGTCCAAAGGAGGTGAGCTGATGAAGGCTTACGAACTGCTGTTCATTGTCGCTCCCACTATCGACGAAGAGAATCGCGCTGGTGTCATGAAGCGCATCGAGACCGCCATCGCCGCTGGCGAGGGCAAGGTCGACAACGTCGAGGCGTGGGGCAAGCGCAAACTCGCTTATGAGATCAATGGTCTCACCGACGGTGATTACACCCTCATTGATTTCCACGCTGATCCCCAGTCCATCGCCGAGCTCGATCGCGTGCTGCGCATCACCGATGCCGTGGTGCGTCACATGATCGTCGCCCGCACCGACCGCGATTAGTAGTGAAATCAGGGTGGCGCCTCTGCGGCGCCCCCGGCTTGAGAAGAGGTGGAAATGAGCATCAACCGCGTCATCATCAGCGGCAATCTTACCCGCGATCCCGAGCTGCGCTCTACGGCCTCGGGTATGCCGGTGCTCGGCTTCGGCGTGGCGGTCAACGACCGCCGCAAGAACCAGCAGACCGGCGAGTGGGAGGACTACCCGAACTTCATCGACTGCACCATGTTCGGCACGCGCGCCCAGAGCCTCTCCCAGTACCTGAGCAAGGGCACCAAGGTGTCCATCGAGGGCAAGCTCCGCTGGAGCCAGTGGGAGCGCGACGGGCAGAAGCGCAGCAAGATCGAGGTGATCGTCGACGAGCTCGAGTTCATGTCGAGCCGCAACAGCGGTGCTCAGCAGTCCGGCGGCTACGACGCCCCGGCCTACTCGGCCCCGGCTCCGGCGTACAATGCGCCGGCGGCCCCGGTCATCGACGCCTCTTCTTCGGTCTATGACGAAGACATCCCGTTCTAAGCGAAACGAAAGAGGTTAATGCAATGGCCGATTATGCAAAGCAGCCTCGTCGCAAGTACTGCCAGTTCTGCAAGGACGACGTGGAGTACATCGACTACAAAGATACCCAGATGCTGCGCAAGTATGTTACCGACCGCGGTAAGATCAAGCCCCGCCGCGTGACGGGCGCCTGCACCCAGCACCAGCGTGATGTCGCGAACGCCGTGAAGCGTGCTCGCGAGATGGCCCTGATGCCGTATGCGGTTCCCGCTGTCAGCGGCCGTGGCGACCGCCGCAACCGCTAGGCTAGGAGGTCCCCATGAAAGTTATTCTTCTGAAGGAGCTCAAGGGCAAGGGCGGCGAAGGCGACGTCATCGACGTGGCCCGCGGCTTCGCCAACAACTACCTGCTCACCCAGGGCTATGCCGTTCTGGCCACTAAGGGCAACCTGAAGCAGCTGGAGCAGCGCAAGCACAACATCGCCAAGCGCGAGGAGACCCGCATCGCCAACGCCGAGGCGCTCAAGGCGAAGCTGGACGACCTGAAGGTCACCGTGGACGCCCAGGTGGGCGAGGAGGGGCAGCTGTTCGGCTCCGTCACGTCCGTCATGGTCGCCGACGCCATCCAGGCCGCCGTGGATGCCGAGATCGACAAGCGCCGCGTCGAGCTGGGCAAGCCGATCAAGGTTGCCGGCGTGCATCCTGTGACCGTCTCCCTCTACCGCGACATCAAGGCCACCGTTCAGGTGGTCGTGGGCCGCGAGGACGCGGAGGCCGAGGACGCCATCGACGCGCTGGAGGAGGCCATCGACATCGCCGAGTCTCCGGCGGACGAGATGGTGGAGATCGACGCCCAGGTGTCCGAGGACGGCACCGTCGAGGCTGAGGTCACCGAGGTCGAGGAGTAGCCGCTCGCCGCTCCCGCCAAGGCTCCGAAGAGCTTCAAGCGCCAAGCCCCTGACTTTCGAGTCAGGGGCTTTTTTTGTCAAAAAATGAAGAGCGTGAGGAAGAAATGTAAACGATCAGTTACATTCCGTGCCCGCCTTGCGGGCGCTTTGCCAAAAAAGTTGCCGGAGGGTATCAAAGCCATTACAATTACGCCGGTAACCAGGCTTTTTCGCCGTATTGACCGGCGCCGTCGGGCAAGCGGCGCGGTGGAAACGCAACTGAACAAAAGGGATCGAACATGAGCGAGCAGAAGTTCTCAGCCTCTTGTCATGTCCATAGCCAGCCGGCGCGTTCCGACGTGCCGGAAGCGGAGCGCACGCTTTCGGGCGGCGCCTCCCCGCATGCGTCCGAGCGCCTTGACGCTCGCGGTCGCTCGCGCGCCGCGGCGTCTCCTCGTATACGCGCGGGCGCGCGCGCGAGGGATCGCCGCTCCTTCCGGGAGCGTCCGTGGGTGAAGGCGGTGTCCACGGCCATGGCGGTGCTGCTGGCCGTCACCGTGTTCGACACGACGGGGCTGGCTCCGCTCGTCCAGGACGCCGCAGCTGCGCCGTCTGCCCCGGCGGGCGCGCTGGCCCAGCCCGCTGCCACCGGCGAGGACGCCGGCGATGCGGCCACCCCCTCGGACGACTCCGCTGCCGACGCCGTCCCTGCCGGATCATCCGATCCCGCCAGCTCGGGCGACGAGCCCTCTTCCGACGCCGCGGGCGCTGCCCCGTCCGCCAGCGACGCCGCCGCGGACCCCGCCGAGCAGGACGCCGTGGACGAGGAGGTCGTCAAGGCGCTCATGCCGACCGGCCTGACGGCGGCGGATGAGGTTCTGCCCCAGGTCAAGGGCGGCACGGACGACGTGCTGCGTCGCCTGAGCCCCGCACTGGTGCTCTACGGCGCGCCCCTCGCCTCCAACGGCGCGTTCCTCGTGAAGGGCCAGCGCCTCAAGGGCGCCTACGAGCTGGGCAACCTGTCGGCCCTGCTCGAGGGCGGCTACCTGGGCGGCAGCGAGCAGGATGACGCCGTGCTGCTCACCTTCGACGTGCCGTACCTCTACGAGGCTGCCGACGGCAGCCTGCGCACGACGCTCTCCCAGGAGGAGTGGAAGGCCCGCCGCGGCATCACGCGTCCGGGCGCCCTCGACCGCGGCGGTCAGCGCGCGGCCCTGTTCGCCGAGGGCGAGCCGGAGGGCTGGTCGTTCTGGCAGCAGCACGGAGACGGCTACCTGCGTCTGAGCGCCGACGCGCTCAAGGAGGGCGTCTCGGGCCGCATCGTGGCGCGCTGGGACGGCAACGGCGGCAAGCTGGACGCGTCGACTCCCGTTCCCAACCTGGAGTTCGGCCTGGTGGGCTCCGTGGATGCCGCGGCGCGCGCCACCGTCACCTACGGCTACGAGGCCCACAGCTTCACCCCGCGCGCCACGGAGGCCGACCCGGCTCCCGCCGTGCAGCGCGGCGACGCCCTGCGCAAGGCGGCGGGTTCGTTCACCCTGGTCAACGACGAGACCACCGCGAAGGCGTCTCTTGAAGCCGAGCTGGCTTCCCAGCCGAAAATAGCTGACGGGGGGGGGTATCTCGCTAGCCTGATTCGCGTGTCCGTCCCCAAGGACGCGCCGACGGTTCGCACGGTGGCGGTGAGCGCCGCCTATCCTGCCGATAACGAGGGCCGCCACGGCGTGCCGCTGGACGCGCTCATGGCCTATCGCCTCGATGACCTGGGCGCTACCGTCGAGAACCGCGACGAGGCCGGCGCGGTGGACACCTCTGACGCGACGCGCGCCGACGCGCGCTTCGTGGGCGTGCCGGGGAAGGGCGGCGCCGTCGTGCTCGACGTGACTGCGCTCACCGACGAGCAGCGTGCGACGCTCGACCCCGCCGACGCCGGCGCCCTGGAGGCGCTGGGCGTGTCCCCGCTGCCCTACGCCGTGGCCGAGGACGGCCGCATCCAGGTGCTCCTGGAGGGGAGCGACGCGACGGTGGAGCCCGAGGGCCAGCGCGTCCTCTACGTGGCGGCTCCCTACGCGGAGGCCGCGCTCGACGCGTCGGCCGACGATCCCGCTGCGTTCGAGCCAGTGGAGGTCGTGGTGGATGCGCAGGTCACCGCGATTGCCAAGGGCTCGACGGTGGCCATCGCCCAGCACGCGGTGCTGAGCGCCGCCTTCCAGCGCGAGCCCCAGGCCCCCGCGGCCGACCAGGACGCCACGCCTGACAACCCGGAGCCGCCCGCGGCTGACGACCCCGCGGCTGACGATCCGGAGCCGCCCGCGGCCGCCGACCCAGCCCCCGCACCCGACGACGCCCCCGAGGCCGACCCGCTGCCCGAGTCCTCCGGCTACGAGGTCGACCTGCCCAGCGGCCCCATCGCGCGCACCAACCCCGGCATCATGCCGCCCCTGGCGCTCTACAGCACGCGCGCCCTGGGGGAGCTGAGCTCGAAGCTCTTCGACCCCAACCTGACGGCCAAGGCCGGCGGCGGCCAGGAGCTGGGCGGCAATACCTACATGGTGAAGGACGCCGACACCCCGTCCATCACCATGGACGGCAACTTCTCGCTCACGTCCGGCGGTTACCTGGGCACCTCGAGCGACAACAAGAAAGAGCAGGCGGATTCCGCCGTTCAGCTGCTCCTGGACATCCCCTTCCTCTACTACGACAGCAACGGCGTCATGCAGGAGACCTATGACCACGCTACGTGGAATGACGCCCAGGGCAAGAACGGCAACGAGGGGCAGCGCCTCACCGCGTCGCTGCCCTCGGACGTGTGGGACGAGTGGGAGATCTACGACATCAACCGCGGCGACGTCAAGCTCACCCAGTCGTCGTATGCGTCCAACTACCCGCAGGGCCTCACCGGCAAGTTCCGCTTCGTCTACACCGGCAGCGATGGCAACTACCGCATGGAGAGGGGCTTCAAGCGCCTCTCGCTCAACGTCAAGTTCCAAGGCGCGGTGCCGGAGAACACGGGCGGCTCCATCCTCTACGGCGCCCAGTACAACTCCTATACCGACTCCAAGGGCAACACCACCACGTCCTCAGTGCCCGTCTACATAGGCACGGGCTCTGACTCCACGTCGGGCACCATGCGCACCGCCACGTTCATCAAGACCAACCTGGACTGGGAGTACGACATGAAGTGCGTGGGCACTCCCATCCTCTGGGATCGCTACAACTACATGGTGTACGAGGCCACGGTCAAGAACGTGTCCGAGAGCACTGACAGCCTCATCGACTACCTGTCGTTCTTCTTCAACTTCCCCAACTACGTCCAGGATGGTCAGGGCATGATCACCAAGGACGTGTGCGCGTGGTCCTACGACCCGGACACCGGCGCCACCACCAAGCTGGAGGGCGCGAGCATCTCCGATGGGCACACGCTCATCGGCAAGCCGGGGCAGGGCGGCATTCTCATCTACGACGTCACCGACAAGGACGAGGAGTACGCCGAGCTCGACCTGGACACGTTCTCCAACGCCGAGGAGCTGGGGCTTCAGCCCCTGTACTACTCGACGGGCGGTCAGGACGGCATGATGTCACTCATCGCCCACGAGAACCAGATGGGCGGGCCCCTGCGCGCGCCCGGCCCCGACACGCCGGCCGACCAGGTGCACGACGAGAAGAAGCTCGTCATCGCCATGCCCTACACCACCAACTTCACGGCGGAGCTCGACCCCTCGGCGGAAGGCGGCAAGCGCTACCCGGCCGTGGAGATGAAGGCGTCGCCCACCGTGTGGTTCGGCGGCCGCGGCGAGAACAACGACTACGGCTGGACCAAGCAGACGGGCATCACCTCGGAGTTCAAGGCGGCCAAGTTGAACATGGAGGTGTCGAAGTACGTCATCGACCCTGCCACCAACCGCGTCACCATGACGGCGAGCGGCCCTCTGGGCTATCCGGTGAGCTACATTCTGGACGGCATGACCACCGCCGGCTCCAACGTGCCGCTGTACGGGCGCGACCTGCAGCTGGACGTGGACGAGTCCCAGCGCGTCGGCGCCGAGCTGCGCGACACGCTCCCCGACGGCTTCGAGCTCCAGTCGCTCGTGTTCACCGTCAACCAGTCAGACGAGAGCGATCCGGCCGTCGGCCCCCAGCTGACCGACTGGTACTACGCTAATGCCGCCCAGATGGTGCAGGTGGAGGTGGCGGACGCCTCCGGTGCCACCTCGTGGGTGAACGTGGGCACGCCGCAGCAGACGGCCAGCACCCCCACGAGCGTCACCTATCGTCTGGGCATCAGCGACGCCGAGGCTGACAAGGTGCCGGGCACGGGCATCGCGGAGATCCTGGAGGCCCAGGGCATCGCCGCCATCCCGCAGAAGCAGTACGCCCCCGGCCAGCAGCCCTCGCGCACGTTCACCGGGCAGTTCCGCGTGCTGTTCAAGAGCCCGCTTCCCAAGAACGTCGCCGTCGCCAGCAGCGTGAAGGTGACGGGCACCATGCACAAGTCCAACCAGAACTACGTCAACGACGCCTCCATCCTCTACGGCCAGAAGCGCTGGCTGGCCGCGCCGAAGGAGGCCTACGAGAGCCTGCCTTTGACCTCCAACGACGCGAGCGCCACCTTCAAGCCCATCAGCACCTCGCCGAAGGTGGTCGCCGGCGCCTACAGCACCTACGGCGGCGATGTGACCGGCGGCGTGTACGAGAAGAATACCAAGGAGGCGCTCGTGCGCGAGCCGGATGCCGGCTGGCGCTTCCATGTGTCCAACTCCGCCGTCTCCAAGATGGAGCCGGCCAAGCTGACCATAACGGGCCTCTGCTCGCAGGACACGCTCACGGGCAAGCGCGACGACTTCACCGCGAAGAAGGTGGTGCTGAGCAAGGACCTGTTGGCCAATGCCGAGATCAGCGAGGTTAAGATCACGTACTACCCGCGCGAGAACGTGGGCGGGTCGTGGCAGATAGGCGCCCTGCCCCAGACGGTGACGCTCACGGGCGACCAGGTGAAGGCCCTCGTGGACAACAACCCCACCATCACCGTGGACGGCGTGGCGCAGCCCAACCCCGACTACGAGCATGCCGTCATCCCCCTGAGCCGCTGGGCCAACGGCTACCTCTCACAGGTCGAGGTGGTCATGGACTCCTTCGAGGGCAGCGCGCCCGGCGCGGGCGAGGACGCCTTCGTCGACATCAACGGCACGCCCACGCGCGTGCAGGACATCCCCGTGACGGCGGTGTTCGCCACCGACTACCACGTGCCGAACCCGGTCAACCAGTCCTACACCGACACGGCCACGCTGCGCAGCATGTACGTGCCCATCAAGCCGCGCATCACGCCGAGCTTCGGCTGGAACGATGGCACGACCGACCATTGGGACAGCGCGAGCGCGCCGGAGAAGGTGCCCTACCGCTGGGGCGATGGCGACGGCGAGGAGGCGTGGTACTCCTACACGCTGGAGAACGACTCCGACTACCTCATGCGCGACTACAACCTGGACATGGTGGTGAACGACCTGGCCGAGACCGCCGATCCGGATAACGGCAACCAGACGGTCGTGCGCGGCTTCGTTCCCGAGGAGCTGCGGCTGGCCGGATTCCACCGCGGGGTGGTGGACGCCGCGACGGGCGAGGAGGGCTGGCTTCAGCAAGGCGAGGGCAGCGTGGAGTACATCGAGGTGTTCGGCCTCTCTGACACGCTCCAGTTCGATCCTGCCAAGGACGAGGGCCTCGTGCCCCTCAAGCGCTGGTCGATGGCGGAGCTGGAGCCCTATCTGGAAGATGCGGGCGACGGCACCTCCACCCTCAAGCTGCCCTTGGACGAGGGGCTGGACGGCCAGACGGTGAAGTCGGTGCGCATCCACTTCGGCGCCGTGCGCAAGCGCGCCCTGGCTTCCAACGGCACGGCGGTGCGGGCCCTCATCCTGGGCCGCGCCGACACCCACGGCACCAACCTCGACGAGCGCGTGAGCACCGATTGCGCCGCCTACCCCACTACGGCCGAGTACGGAACGGGGTCGGAGGTGCGCCCCAAGGCCCACAAGGTCATGGTCATCAAGCCCTTCGCCGCCACCGTGGAGGCCTACGCCCACAAGCCGGTGGGGGTGCGTCCCAACGAGGCCAACGCTGTCGATCAGGCCGCGCCGCTTGAGGTGGCCAACTACTCCGAGGACGTGGGCTACCGCTTCGTGGTGGCCAACCGCCAGCAGGCGCGGTCGGACAAGGCCATGGTCACCCTGGACATCGAGAGCCTGAGCGGCTTGCTTCCCGCGCCGGTGAGCCGCGTGATGGGCTACAAGACGCGCACGCTCACCTTCACCGAGGGGCTGTTCTCCCTGGGAACCGTGGCCCAGGCCGACGGCTCCGAGGCCTCGGCGCTCAAGGAGATGCGCTTCTTCTTCCGTCCGGCCTCCGGCACGGCGAACATGGGCACGGCGGTGGACGTGACGCTCACGGCGGCCGAGCTCAAGGCGCTGCTGGATGCGAGCGCCACCCCGGGCTCGTTCACCATCGACCTGGCCGCGGGCGCGTTCGCTGCCTTCAAGGATCGCTACCTGGAGCGCGTGGAGATCGAGTACGCCGGCATCGACCCCGTGGCTGCCGGCAAGGAGCTCACCGTCACCACCCACGGCACCGCCAACTGGTGGTACAAGCGCGTGAACGGGAAGGACTACGACAACCTGGACGCCCGCGCCCGCGTCATCCAGCAGGGCGCGCTGGACACCAAGGGCTCCTTCGACAAGGCGTCTGCTCTGCAGGTGTTCCGCCCCGCGCTGGAGCTGCACACCTTCGGCCAGTACGGCGAGTGGGACTACACCGACACGCACACCACGGACGATGGCGCCAGCATGGACGGCAGCCGCACCCTCACCACGGTGCCCTACGACCGCGACTTCAAGCTGTTCACGCGCCTGTGGAACCAGCGTGGCTACTCCACCCTCGACGACGTGGACGTGAAGACCACGCTGCCGCTCAAGTGGGAGACGGGCATTGCCCAGGCCGACGGCTCCACGGTGAGCGCGTGGACGGGCTTCCACACCACCAAGATCACCGTGGCGCACCCCTTCCTCGAGTGCTTCGAGGACGAGGGCCTGGTGGGCACCGTGGTGCTCAAGGGCTACGTAGACGATGACGGGACGACCGCGCGCGAGGTCGTGCTGGAGCCGGCCGACGACTACGTGCCCGGCGCCGGCAAGCTGCCCACGAAGTTCGTGGTGAAGAGCAGCACCGTGGCGCCGGACGCGTCCGATCCTGACTACGCGCGCCTCTCCGAGCTGGCGGTGACCGATGACGGCCTGGTGATCGGCGAGGAGTTCCTGTACTTCTGGGGCATCGCCAACCTGGCGAGCGCCGAGCTGCACAGCTGGAAGAACATGGACTGGGAGCACAGCGCCGCCGGCAAGGAGGCGCAGACCTTCACCTTCGACGGCTACACCGACGCGAACTTCGCCACCACCGAGCGGATGACCACCACAGCCACCAACCACCTCAACGGCATCCGCGAGGCCCCGCTCGGCAGCGACTACGAGGTTCTGCGTCGCGACGGCTCCGACGTGTACGTGTCGAAGATGTACTTCGACACGGTAAGCCGCTCGGGCTTCTGGGACAACGGTACCGGCACCGCCGGCACCGACCGGTTCAACCAGGGTACCGATGGCTCGTGGGATTCCACCCATTGGAAGGCGGACGGCTACACCGCCGGCGGCGAGAGCAACGGCGCCCTCGATGCGGGCTATAAGGCCCAGGTGTCGCTGCTCGCCGACTTCCGCCAGGTGAACAGCGGGCCGGGCGCCCAGTCCTACGCTCCGGAGTGGTCGTGCCACACCGAGCAGGGCGGCGCCTCCTACGTGGGAGCCCTCACCTACAACTCGGGCGCGCTCATCCACCTGACCCAGACCATGCCGGCCGGTTACTTCGACGCCTACTACGTGAAGGTGCGCAGCGCCGCCGTGCCCTACCTCAGGGGCATCACCGTCACCTACAAGAACGGCGACAAGCTGTACGTGAGCGCGCAGGAGATCCGCGACGCCTGGGCGAGCGGCGAGGCGTTCTCCAAGCAGGCGGACGTGGACGGCAAGAAGTACTTCCGCCTGAACCTGCTCAAGACCAACGCCGCCGGCCAGCCCGAGGCTAGCTTCGGCAGCTCGGCCGAGGCCGACCAGTACGCCCGCAAGGACGGCATCGCCGACTACCAGAGCGTGGGCGAGCCGGGCAACCCGGTGACGAGCATCACCTACGACGTGTCCATCAACCAGGGCCAGTTCGCCACTGCCGCCAACCTGTTCGCCGACGGCACCTTCGAGGCGAGCGGAGATGCCTGGCAGAGCGCCGGCCAGCCCGACTACGGCACCTGGTACGACGTGAGCAACGGCGACTGGGCCGACTGGCTCAACAAGATGGCCTTCGAGACGACGGGCCGCACCTATGCCGTGACCGGCGGCGACGGCGTGAACGTGCAGTCGAGCGTGACCATGGAGGTGGGAGGCGACCTGTCGGGCAACGTGCGCCCGCAGCACAAGGCCGTCACGCGTTATAACGCCCCCAAGGGCCCCAACTCCTCCGACATCAAGAGCAACTGGTCCTACCAAGACTACATCTGTCATGACAGCTACTGGAGCCATCACCACATGGAAGGCCGCATGCGCCACCTGGTGACCAACCAGCACCTCATCGTCCACGAGGACGGCAACTACGTGCGCAAGGACACGGTGACCAACGCCGCCGGCGCCTACGGCAACCGCCTGGGCAACTACGGCTACGAGGACGCGCGCTTCGCGGACGACTACCACTACGCCATGTCGTTCTACCGCAAGAACATCCGCTGGTTCTACAACAGCACCGACTACCGCTCCGGCGACGACTGGTACGACACCTACGCCTCGTTCGCCGACCGCGTCACGCTGCACGACACGCTGCCCAAGTGCATCCCCGACAGCGACCTGGAGTACTACGGCTACCTCTCCACCGGCTTCCACTTCCTCAAGGACTCGGGCGTGTGGAAGCACCTGTCCGACTACGAGAACGCCTCCATCACGCTGACCACCCGCCAGTGGGATGCGGCGGGCGACAGCTACGCCGAGGGCGCCGCGCGCACCATCGTGGTGCGCCGCGACGGCCAGTACGAGGTGACCTACGACGGCAGCGGCGCCATCACCGGCCAGACTAAGCTCAACGACCGGGGCCTCGACTATATGGTGGCCAACCCCGGCTCCACCGGCGACGGCTTCCTGAAGTTCGGGCGCCCCGACGAGCGCGAGGCGGCGGTCATCGCCAACGCCTACGGCACCTACACCACCAACCCGGATGGCACCGAGGACTATAACCGCACGGACGCCGAGCCGGCTACCGTGCCGCTCAAAGAAAACGAGTTCGTCACCTCCTACGTGATGGACCTGGGGCCCTACTACGGCAACGGCGACTCCACGTCCGAGATAGCGGGCAATCCCGTCGACCGCGACGCGGCGGACGCGGCCACCGACTTCTACCTGCTGGGCCGTCCCTACATCTACAAGGGTGAGAAGAACCCGCTCACCGGTAGCGTGAGCGACAAGGCCGACGCCACCAACTCGTTCAACGCGCGCTACTACCGCTACGCCGACCCGCTCAAGCCCCTGGCCTCGGGCGGCTGGAAGGCCAACTCCAACGCCGGCGTGGAGCACCAGGAGTCCGACCAGGGTTACTACCTGGGCTACCTCATCCCGTTCAAGGACAACTACAGCCTCAACGCCAAGAACAACAACGCCTCGGACGTGTCGATGTACGACTACGCGCGCGACAACAAGACGCCCAACCTGGCCGAGTTCGAGGCGCGCTTCTGGAACTCGGAGGACGAGGACATGGGCCTCGCGCTGGATGCGCGCCCCGACGGCCCCAACCGCATCGCGCACATCAGCCACGCGCGGCTGACGAGCGAGCTGCACGACACCTTCCGCCTGCAGAAGGTGTACGTGCCCGCCGAGTTCGTGCCCGATCACACGGGTCACGACGTCACGTGGTTCCAGGCCAACAAGTTCACCCTGACCATCCGCAACACGGTGGGGACGACCACGCTCACCAAGGACGTCGTGCTCACCTGGAAGGACATGCGTGACGCCGGCATCCTCTCCGACGCGCCCCTGGCCTCGGGCGATCATGCGGGCGACTACGTGATTGACGTGGAGAAGTATCTGCGCGACCATGCCGACGAGCTGACGCTGTCCTATCAGGCAGTCGACGCCACCAACACCATTCCCGGCTTCAAGGGCGACGCGACGGTGGACCTCACCTACGCCAAGCCCGCGGTGGCCAAGGTGTCCTTCGAGTTCGACTCGCCCAACGCCGACCGCGCCAAGCCCGAGACCATGCTCGACTCGGGCGAGTACCTCTCGCCGCTGCGGGAGCGCAACCTGACCGCCTCGGCGGGCGCGACCTCCCAGCTGGTCGACCGCGACGGAAAGGCGCTGCCCGCGGGCACCCAGCCCCACTACACCTACGCCTTCGACGGCGTGTACGTGGACCGCACCGTCGAAAACTTCAAGGCCGCCACGGCCACCACCGCCACCGACCTGGAGGCGGGCCGCTGGGACTACACCTCCACGCCCACCTTCTGCAAGGACGGCAACGACTTCGACACCTGGAAGCTGCCGAACAAGCTGGTGGTGGACCAGGTGGCCACCAAGGATCCCAACTTCAAGGCCCTGGCCGACCAGTCGAAGAACACCGCGGCCCCTACGGCCAACTACCTGCTGTCGCACCGGCTGGCCATCATGGAGACCTCGCTCACCCGCGGCAAGACGGTGCAGACCGACGCGGGCGCCCAGACCGTGTTCGCCTACGACTTCGATGACCGCTCCATCACCACGCCGGTGAGCTACGACCCCGCCTCGGGCGAGGTGTCGGACATCCCCAACGGCGACGTGTACGCCGGCGACTACATCGAGTACCTGCTCTACGTGGGTACCGACGAGTGGCTGGACGAGGCCGCCAAGGAGCCCTCGCTGCCGCTTGAGCAGGTGGACGCCCGCTTCGATACGGCTCCCGGCCAGCGCGTAGTGGGCTGGGAGGTAGCCAAGGTGCAGAAGGCCGACGGCACGTGGGTCAACGGCAACGCCACCGGCCTGGACGTGAAGGCCTTCCTCTCCGCCGACGACGGCACGGCCCAGCGCCCTGCGCCCGAGAAGACCGACCTGTCCCTCGACGCCGGCGCCGAGGGCCTGAGCCAAAACCGCGACCTGCTGTTCCAAATTGGCGAGTACGATGCGGCCGACCCCGATGCCTCGGGCATCGCTCCGGGCAAGGGCCTGTGGCTGCGCGTCATCACCCAGGCGACTGACGAGCTCAACGACGATCCGAACTACCACGACGATGGCAACACGGCCTACGAGGACGACAACCCCAGCTACCAGAACCAGACGGTGGAGTCGAACTTCTACGCCGTGGCGCGCCCGAAGCACGGCTACACGCAGTACCGCGCCACGAGCCTGAGCCACGGCAAGGGCGGTCTGGACTGGGAGAACAAGACCGGCTATGCGACGGATTCCACGAGCCCGGGCAGCGCGCTCGAGCCCATCCGCTACGCGTCGGTGAACGACATCGCCCTGCGCTACGACGGCAAGGGGCAGCTGGCGGCTCGCGACTACTCCAACATCCGCTTCCACTACCACAAAGACGATGTCATCAAGCTGGACGCCCAGTTCACCACGAACACGCCCTCCAACTCGGCCGTGACGGCCGACGGTGACGGCAACCCGGCCCAGCTGACGGTGAGCGACATCGAGAACTACACGCGCCACACCAACGACCTGCAGGTGACCGTGCGCTTCACCGACGGCAACGTGGGCGGAGATCCCTCGGGCAAGGTGCTCTTCGAGCTGACCGAGACGCCCAAGATAGCCGCGTCCAACAAGACGGTGCTCACCGAGGGCGGCGCCGTAGTTGACCTGCGCTACCCGAAGGACATGCCGGCTAACGGCGTGGGCCCGGTGGAGGGGGAGGACGGCAGTCTCGTGCCCGGCCGTCCCGCCATCAAGGTGGAGTACTTCGACTCCGGCTATCCCACGGCCACGGCCGATCCCGCCGCCTACGCCCTGCAGCCGGCGGCCCTCATGACCGGCACCGATCTGGCGCGCGCTGCCTCGGCGCCGGGCAAGTGGGTGAGCTACGCCGAGCTGGTGGCACGCTACGGCGCCACCACGCCGGATGCGACCGACGAGGGGCACTCGGCCAACGGCAACCTCTTCCGCAAGGTCACCGGCGTGCGCTGGACCTACTACGACGTGCCGGCCACCAAGGACGGCGCGGCGCCCTACGAGCTGGAGGACGTGGCCCTGGTGGGCGTGGGCCGCTACGCGGACCTGCGCGCCCTCTCGGCCCAGCTGCCCAGCAGCGAGCAGGCCAACAGCTGGACTCCCACCGACGCCGCCGACCTGGCGCTGACCCACTACCATAACGAGTCCACCGTCCTCGACTTCTACGACGACCCGGTAGCCGGTGCGGCTCCCGCCCCGGCCGCTCCCGGCGCGGCGGTCGAGCACGGCCAGTGGCTCACCAAGCAGGACGAGGGAGCCACGCGCACCCTCAAGGTGTACCGCCGCACGCCGGTGATGCAGTTCCAGGGCCAGGTGTTCCAGACCGAGGCCATGGCCGAGGCGGCCTGGGACGTGAACGCCGCCCAGAAGCTCGGCTACGTGCCCGGCGAGCAGTTCTGGTACAAGAACTCGCTCAAGAACGTGCCCAAGGGGACCAACCCCGGCATTCGCGAGCTGGAGGGCGAGCTGTACAACCCCGTGCTCTACGAGCGCATCCCCTCCGACTACCTGAAGACGACGGACGGCGGCCAGATAGACGCCGCCTACCTGGAGAGCGTGCTGCAGGTGCGCTGGACCGACCGTGACGGCGACGACGTGTCCGCCGCCCGCCTGAAGGGCATGCGCCTGAAGGTGGAGGCGGTGGCTGAGGGCAGCGGCGAGGCGCTCGACTACGGCGGGGCCATGACCTACGCGCGCGCCGCGGCCACGCGGGGCCATGCGGGCTATCGCGCCTTCACCGACCTGAACCCCACGGCGGCTAACGCCAGTCGGCCGACCGAGTTCACGCTGCTCAAGATATCCTGGGTGGCCGACGGCGACGATGCCGGCAGCGAGGTCGACCCTGATGACGCGGCCAGCCGTCCGGAGGACGTGGCCACGCCGGGCAACTCCCGCATGGAGGTGGGCGACCTCATCGAGGTGTGGTTCCCCGTGCGCGCGGCGGTGGACGGCCTGCCCCAGGTGTACCTGGACCTGGGCGCGACGGGCGCCCTCACGGGCAACTCGGGCGTGGAGCCGGCGTACTTCCCGCGCATGGGCGAGTACTACTACTATCCCTACGCCTACGGCAACAGCGCCTCGGGCCGCATCAACCAGATGAACGGCACCATCTTCGACGGCACCCATGAGATGGGCAGCCCCGTGTACGTGAACACGGCCAGCAACCTCATGGACCTGGACTCCCTGCTGCTGGACTCCGCGTTCTCGGGCGACAAGGCCGAGCAGACCGACGTGTGGGAGATGTTCGACGGCTCGCTCACGTGGATTCCCGGCGTGGAGACCACCCACCAGCCCTACTACAACTGGTGGGACGTGAACAACTGGGGCGTGGAGGGCTCGCGCGGCATCTTCCTCGACGAGGACGTGCGCACCGCGCGCAACAAGCAGCGAGTGCGCTACACGCCGCGCCCCTATGCCGACACCGTGGGCGACGCCAAGGGACTGCTGCCCTCCAGCACCCGCTACGAGGGCTGGTGGGACAGCGGCAGCGCCAACACGGGCGGTACGGCCCAGGCCAACGACAACGGCTCGTCGCTCACCAACCGCTACGTGCGCGACTACTACTCGTTTGTGACCAAGGCGCGCACCCAGGGCGACATGGACAGCCAGACCGAGCGGTGGGGGAGCACCGTGCCGCTCGTGTGGAGCGAGACCCGCGTGCATATGCAGAAGGCGTGGCTCGCTACGTCAAGCGACTTCATCACCGACCAGGACGGCGACGCCAAGGCCTCGCGCAAGTACCCGAGCGGCGTGGACAGCCGCTACTGGTGGCGCGTGGGCGACTACGACGACGCCGCCGAGTGGCTGCGCGACCGCTCCGGCCTCATCAACGGCCACTACGTGACGGCCCTCGAGTACAACCAGGACTTCACGAGCCAGCTCATCGCCTACAACTACGGCGACCGCACGCTCGACGGCGTAGAGTTCACCTACGTCATGCCGCGCGGCGTGGAGCCCAAGTTCGCGAACAACGCGGCGGCCGACGGCATCGACATGGGCGACCTGGCGGCGCTCTCGGCCCTCTTGAACGATGAGGCCACGGCCAAGGCCTACGTGATGACGAACCGCGGCACGCCGCAGGATCAGCAGTACGACCCCCACGTGTCCGACAAGACGTGGGATCCCATCGACCAGGCCAAGGTGAGGATCGAGGTGCTCCAGTCGCCGGCGAGCGACTATGCCGGCTACGACGCTCCGAGCGCCGCCCAAGATCCGGGCGTCTACCGCAGCGGCGCCACGCCCACGGTGGCCGACCTCTCGGCCGACACCGAGAAGTCCACCTACACGAGCGTGCCCTCGGACAGCGCGAACGCCCATAGCGCCGCATACCGCGACAGCTCCCAGCCCTGGGTCATCCGCGTGACGGTCGAGCACGACCTGGGCAAGTGGTACGGCCGCGCCATCGACGGCACGGACGCCAACACGGCCGACCCGGACGAGTATGGCGACAACGGCTACCAGATAGCGGTCAACCTGGCCTCGCACGTGTTCGGCAGCAACGAGGACGGCGCCTGGTACGACCGTTTGCTCACGCGCCCGGTGGACGTGAAGCCCGCAGGCGACGACACGGCCGCCGGCCAGGAGCCGAGCAAGTCGAGCGCCTACTACCAGGTGATGGACGTCGATCACTTCGAGGGCGGCCACCATGAGGGCCAGAAGCATATGCAGGTCTACGGCATGGACTGGAAGGAGACCATCAACACGCGCTGGCTCGGCGAGCAGACTTACCAGCAGCTCTACGGCTCGCCCAACATGCCGTCCATCAACGGCTACACCATCCAGAACGCCACCGTGCGCACCGATGAGGGCAACGCCATGGGGTCGGTGGCGCGCAACGACGGCTTCGACGGCTTCTGGAGCAAGGCCTACAAGGGCGGCGACGCGGCCGTGGGAGCCGACGCGGTGGTATACGCCCAGACGGGCACCCGCGCCGTGCAGCGCAAGCCGCTCGTGCGCGTGTGGAACACCATCGGCGAGAACGGCGTGTCCGGCGATTCCACCGACTACTACCTGGCGGCCGAGACCGACACGCGTCAGCTCAACATCCACGTGGAGAACCGCTACTGGTGGGATCAGTACGCCCGCTACTCCTGGTACAACTGGGTGCAGGAGCAGCGCACGGCCAACTACACCACCAACGGCGGCCAGAAGGGCGACCTCATCCTGCCCGTGGTGACCACGGTGCTGCCCGAGGGCATGGCTCCCGTGCACCGCGGCACGCGCAAGCCCTATGGCGAATGGCCCGGGGTGGAGCAGGAGTTCGACCTGGCCGACTGGGACGTGGCCTACTCCTACAACGCCTACGCCGGCAACACCGCCGAGGTGACGGCCAACGAGACGGACGACTGGAAGGAGGCCAACTTCAAGGCCACGGTCACCTACGAGCAGGTGAACCCCGAGACCTCCTATGACGATGACGAGCCGCAGTACCGCTTCGTGGTGCGCTTCACCGCGAAGGGCGACGACCTCGACCATGCCGAGGACGCCGAGCAGCGCATCCCCGCGCTGGGCATGGACACGTTCAAGTTCGACATCTCCCTGGTGGAGGAGCCGGAGTGGCCGGAGGAGCCCGATCACCTGGAGGCGGGGCGCGCCAACGAGAACATCCGCACCTACGTCACCTCCAAGATGACCGGCTACCAGTTCCTCACCGACAACGATATAGCCAACAACCCCTTCACCGTGGGCGCGCCGGCGCGCTACCGCGGCGAGACGAGCGTGGGAAACAACCACCACGTGGTGGATCGCTACTTCGACAAGCGCCTGGACGCGCCGGTGGAGTCGTATCTGACCACATGGCGCGATGACTCCTCTTCCGAGGGCCGCCACAACGACACCACGCCGCGCATCTCCGACACCTATGAGAAGGACTCCCACCGTCCTGCCGACTACCAGGATCAGAGCGACTACTACAAGCGCTGGGTACGCTTCATGGAAACCGGCGCCCTGCCGCGCAACTACTACAACGACGGCACCCAGACGCGCGAGGGCGTGCAGAAGAGCCCGCTCACGGGCTACTTCGGCAAGTACACCGAGACGGACGGCACCTACGGCGCCGGCCTGAAGTCGGTGGCGCTGGCCGGCCCCGAGGGCGACAAGGGCCTCAACGCGTCGGACTACACCTTCCGCCGCCAGTACGCGCTCTCGTCGGCCACCACCCAGGGCCTCAACGGCAACGATGCGGCCGAGGTGACCGAGAAGTTCCAGGCCAAGACGACTGACGCGCCGCGCACCCACACCGATGCGGGCGTCTACGCCACGCTCAAGCTGCGCTTCGTGTCGCCCACGTTCAGCTCCTCCTACGAGGCGGAGCTGGAGCCGGCCGACCGGCCGCGCGACGACGACCCGGCCACGTGGTCGGGGGCCTCGACGTCCACGGGCAAGGGCGCCCAGGGCACGAACGTGCTCAACAACGACGGCACGGTGAGCGCCGCCGGCGACCCGGACAAGCCCTTCGAGTACGCCGACACCCCCTGGTTCGCCGCCACCCTGCGCTGCGCCAACCCCGACGGCACCGCCAGCGTGGGCGGTCGCGGCGCGCTCAACCACGGCAAGCTCGTGTTCGCCCTGTACCTGCCTGACTTCGTGACCTTCTACGACCACGACAAGCTGGTGAACGCCGAGGACGACGCGACGGGCGCCTTCGAGCGCTACCTGGCCGACTACGAGGGGGACGACTACGCGTTCTACGTGGAGCGCACCTATAAGGATCGCCACAACGGCAACGCCGTCACCCACGAGAAGCTCACCCCCAAGCAGCTGGTGGCGCGCGGCTGGACGGTCAACGTGACCACCCAGCCCGCCTACGACGAGAACAACTTCACCGACCCTGACTACGGCAAGCCGGACGCCGACGACCCGACCGACGTGCCGGACGACCCCACGGTCAAGCCCAAGGCCCACGAGGGCGAGGTGGTGGTGTTCGAGCTGGCCCCGCCCGACGACGCCTCCGACGAGGAGTTCGACAAGTACGACAGCCTGCTGGCGGCCTACTGGGGCGGCGTGCACCCCGATGGCTACCTGGGCTACCAGGACGTGGTGACCCTCAAGGTGCGCACGCGCGTCGACAGCCTGGGCTCGGAGGAGTCTGCTACCGACGGCATGCTGGTGGACGGCCGTCCCGTGAGCTACAAGGAGCAGATGGACACCATCCGCTCGTGGGACGGCGAGAGCTGCCAGGCCTACTACACCACCGAGGAGCGCCAGCTCCAGTGGATGCAGGGCGACGACTGGGATCACACCTACACGGCGGGCGACAAGGCGGGCACCACTGCCTCCAAGCCGGTGCGCCCCGACGACCCGCTGGCCGACTTCGGCGTGGACGACTTCGCCGCGCAGTCGCCGGTGCGCTTCTTCCTGAGCGGCACGAAGGCCCAGGACAGCCCTGCCTACGTCGACCAGGTGACGGGCGACGAGATGCCCGCCATCGACCTGGACTGCGACGGCGAGTACGACGACGTGTACGTGGGCGCCCAGGCGGGCTGGTTCCGCGTGCGCAAGCCCATGGCCAGCGTGCGCGCCGACACCGCGGTGCTGCGCCGCCAGATCACCGACCCCGACTTCACCACCGTCACCTTGGCCGATGACGGTCATGACGGCGGCAACAACCAGTTCTACCTGACCCAGGCCATCAACACCGGCGGCGCGGTGAACAGCTTCATCGTCGACTGGCAGGTGCCGTGGTGGTCCACGGGCGACTCCACCATCACCGACGCGCCGTTCCAGAGCAAGACGACGCCCATCGGCCGCATCGAGCCGAGCATCGCGCGCGTCAACACGGGCGTGTGGGAGGTTCCGGGCGCGGCGTACAAGTACGTGGACGCCGCCGGGGCCGAGGTGGACGCCAGCACGCCGGGCGCCCGGCGCGTGCCGGCCAACGAAGAGGCCGAGACCGAGAGCAAGCTGCGGGTGTTCGTGTACGTCCGCAAGGCTCCCAACGACCCCTCCGCCGCCCTGAACGGCTATGACGAGCAGAACGGCGCGGCCTACATCGACCATGAGAACTTCGCGCTGCCCGGCACCGATGCCGACCGCGACTACTTCTACGGCGAGGACGACGCCGACGACTTCAACACCGCTGACGGCAAGCAGGACACCTGGCGGCTGGTGGGCAGCCGCGCGGGCTACGCCGTCTCCGACAAGCAGAACACCGCCATCCCCATCAACTCGGCCGGCAACGAGGACGTGCGCCAGGTGCGCTGGGTCATCAAGGCCGTGGGCGAGGACGGCGACGTGTCGAGCGACTACGAGTCGCACGTGACGCCGGTGCCCCACGGGTTCCGCCTGGCGGTGGACGCCATGCCCGACGACCTGTCCACCCCCGAGAAGGAAGCGGCCACCAAGGGCGCCCAGGAGGCCGACGACATCGACCCGAACCGCAACAACATCGGCTGGCAGTGGTACACCATGTCCAACGGCGACTACCTGCTCAACGCCGATGGCGAGAAGATGCTCAAGAACGGCACCGACATGCCGACCACCATCACCAGCAACGCGGCCGGCGTGCTGAGCCATACCCGCGTGAGCGAGGACCCCACCATCCAGCAGCGGCCCATCCCCCTGTACGAGAAGATGCGCAAGGGCACCCACCTGCTGGCCACCGGCGTGGATGACGGCATCTCCGTGCTGGCCGAGGGCGACGTGACCGGCGCTACCACCGCGTCCCACATCAACCACTTCGTGAGCGCCGTGCCGCGCTACGACGACACCAAGTTCGTGGAGGCCGAGCGCGACCGCGCCGGCTTCTACCGCGACCCGGAGTTCCCCTACATCAAGATCGACATGAGCCAGTCGTACTTCTCGGGCAACTACCGCACCGAGTACTCCTGGAGCACCGGCACCCCCGCCATCGACCCCGGCGGGTCGCGCATGATGCGCTACTCCGTCCAGCTCACCAACTTGAGCGCCGAGCAGCTCGCCGCCCTGGGCGTGACGGGCGCGGCCAAGGTGGACTACTGCTCCAACCCGCAGATATCCATGCTGCTGCCCTTCATCGAGGGCTACGGAGCGGCCACGGCGCTCAGCGACGCGGACTTCCGCTACGTGCCCGCCTCGGAGGCGGCCAAGCCGACGCATCCGCTGAACATGGCCTACAAGAGCGTGGCCGTCACCCGCGACGAGCCCATCCTGGACAAGGACGGCAACCCCGTCTACATCTTGGATGGGGACGGGAACAAGATCCAGAAGACCGACGAGGACGGCAACCCGGTGTTTGACGAGGACGGCAACCCGGTGTGGCTCGTGGAGATGGACACCGTGGTGGTCACGCCTGCCCAGAACCTGAACGCCGTCAAGCCCATGTGGACCTACCGCGTGGTGGACGTGTCCGACG